>Ga0207681_10000015_pt1 | contig 352892 bp, 296 predicted proteins | sample KBSS53metaG_FD_184324 | JGI IMG/M metagenome (GOLD analysis project Ga0207681, IMG submission 184324) | Switchgrass rhizosphere microbial communities from Kellogg Biological Station, Michigan, USA - KBS S5-3 metaG (SPAdes) (version 2) | ecosystem: Host-associated > Plants > Roots >...
ACCGTCCCAACGACCCGGATCTCTTCCGCGGTGCAATCTCTTCCGCGGTGCGATCTTCACAAAGGAAAGGTTTACCCCGCTACCGGAGACGCCCCACGGGGTACCCGTGAGGGCGTCTCTACATAACATGATAGATTCTTGCGATCACTCGCCGAGGGGAATCGTCAATCTCCACATGTCGAGATCTTCGTCGGCTCGACGAGGTCGACGCGGGCGAGCTCCGCGGCGTCCGCCTTCGCGCGGAGCGGGCGGATGACGAAGCCGAAGCGATGCGCCGCACCGGTCCTGACGATGTCGCGCTCGATTGGAATCGGGCCGCACGAAGCGCCGCCGAGGCCGAGCACGGCGGCGTCGAGGTCGAGGCGCGTGCGGTCGGGGTTTGCGGGCAGATCGGTCGGGTGCGCGGCGGCGGCGAGCTCGCCGGCGGTGTAGGGGAGGACCGTCGCGGACATCTTGCCGAGTCCGGCGAAGAGCACGCCGGATCCGGATTCGTCGCGCAGGGCGACCCACGAGACATCCTCGCGGTTGGCCATGTCCTGCGGCTTGGGGTAAGGCTCGAAGAAGTCCTTCACGGCCCGCGAGTAGCGGCCGAGGAACGAGCCGGTCTTGCGGTCGGGGTAGTTCTCCTCGGGGCCGCGGCCGTAGTATTCGGCTTTCGAATACGCGGCGGGCAGCTCCATGGTGAAGCCGACCTTGGCGAGCGGGATGTCCCGGCCGGTCGCGGAGATGGCGGACTGAAGCGCGACGGAGCCGTCGGGATAAACCGTCCACGCGCTGACCACGCGGAACACGGGGGCGTCGGACGGGAGATGTTTGCCGGTGGCGGAGATCTTCGGCTTGTTGGAGCCGTAGTCGGAAACACGTTCGGCCTTTGCGCCGGAGTAGTCGGAGATGGCGGCGATGCGCACCGTGTGGCCGCCGGTCTTTTCGACGGTGAAGGAGACGGGCCTGGCCTCGAGGTGGCGCAGGCCGAGGCCGAACCAGTCGTTCATGGCCCAGCGGTCGTTGTTCACGGGGGCGCGGAAGACATTCAGCGCCGGGCCCTTGCCGGGCTTGAACACGGGCTTGCCGGCGTATTCGAGAGCGGTGAGCCCGCCGGTCTTCCTGTCGAAGACGGCTCGGAAATCCTTGCCGGAAACGGTGGTGAGCTCGCCGTTGTCCGACACGCTGGGCTTGTCGCCGGCCGCGGCGAGCGCGGGTTTGGCGTCGCCCGCCGGGTTTTTCACGGCGAGCTGTTCGGCGGCGACCTCGTAGCCGGCCGGCCCCAGGATCGTATCGGTCGTGGTGCGGAAACCGACGCGCAGGCGGTAGTCGACGCCAGCGACGCCGGGCCTGGCGGCGCTGGACTTGGCGATCAACGCCGGGAGCGGCAGTTTCACCTTCAGCTTCGCACGCGGCGCGACGGCCGGAGCGGGCAGCTTGCCGGAGCCGATCACGGTGCCGTCGCCCGTGAGCTCCCACGCCAGTTCGTATCCGGAAAGGTCTTTGAAGAAGTGTTTGTTGAAGATTTCGATTTCGCCGGTTCCGGAGATACCGCCGGTGCCGGTGTCATCCGCGGCGACGGAGATGTCCTGGTACACCTTCTTCACTTCCCAGAAATCGGGCTTCGGGTCGCGGTTGGCGTACACGACGCCCTTGACGATGAACTGTCCGTCGTTGGGGAAGTCGCCGAAGTCGCCTCCGTAGGCGATGAATTTGCGGCCGTCCGCGGCCGTCTTTTCGAGACCCTGATCGGACCATTCCCAGATGGCGGCGCCGAAGATGTTGTCGGACGTCTCGATGGCGTCCCAGTAGTCGGCGAGGTTGCCCATGCCGTTGTTCATGATATGGGCGTACTCCGAGATGTAGAATGGTTTTCGATGGTCCTTCTGCGCGGCCTTGGCGTAGGTCCAGCCAACGCTCGGATATTGGTTCGAGTCCATGTCCACGATGCCGTTGTTGCGCTCGTAGTGCGTGGGACGTGAGAGGTCGCGCGCCTTGACCGCCGCGTTGCCGGCGACGAAGTTATTGCCCGGGCCCGCCTCGTTGCCGAGCGACCAGATGGTGACGGACGGGTGGTTTTTGTCGCGTTCGACCATGGCCATGATGCGGTCGACGTGCGCGGCCTCCCACTCCTTCGGGTGCGAGAGCGATTCTTCGCCGTAGTAATAACCGTGCGATTCGATGTTCGCCTCGTCCATGACATACAGGCCGTACTTGTCGCAGAGGTAGTACCAGTACGGGTCGTTCGGGTAGTGCGAGAGGCGCACATGGTTCACGTTCGCCTGCTTGAGGCGCTTCATGTCCAATTCCATGTCGGCGCGCGTGAGCGCGTGACCGGTCCTGGGGAAATTCTCGTGACGGTTCACGCCCTTGAATTTCACGGCCTTGCCGTTCACGAGGAACACGCCGTCGACGATCTTCACGTCGCGGAAACCGACGTGCGTGGAGACGATGTCACGGACCTTGCCGCCGGCGTCGGTGAGCTTGACGACAAGCGTATAGAGGTTCGGCGTTTCGGCGGACCAGAGGGCCGGCTTGGCGTAGTCCTGAACAAGAGCCATTTCGCCGTTGGCGCCCTTCTCTTCCGCGACGGAGACCGGGGAGACTGCCTTGCCCGCTTCGTCGTAGAGCATGGCGTCAACTCTGATGAGTTGTCCTTGGCGTATATCCATGGCGGCGCGGAGTTTCCATTGTCCGTTCTCCGCCGGCACCGTCGTCACGAACAGGTCGCGCACGTGCGTCTTGTCCTTCGAGTGGATCGCCACGGAGCGGAAGATGCCGGAGAGGCGCCACATGTCCTGACATTCCAGATACGAACCGTCGGAGAACCGGTACACCTCGGCGGCGACGACATTCTTTCCGGGCTTCAGGAATCGGGTGATGTTGAACTCGGCCGGGTTGCGGGAATTCTTGGAGAAGCCGACGTATCTGCCGTTGATCCACAGGTAGAAAAACGAGTCGACGCCGTCAAAATTGATGAAGACCTCGCGGCCGTCCCAGCTCGCCGGGATTTTGAAGTCACGCCGGTAGGAGCCGACGGGGTTGCGGTTCACGAACGTGGTGAAGCGTCTGGGCGGTTCGCCCATCACGCGCGGCCAGTCGCGTTTGAAGAGGTAGGCCTGGTTTGAATACACGGGCACGTCGTAACCCTGCATCTGCCAGGAGGACGGCACGGCGATTTCCTTCCAGCCGGACACGTCGAACCCGGGCTTGAAGAAGTCGACCGGGCGCTCTTCCGGGCGCTTCACCCAGTTGAACTTCCATGCGCCGTCGAGGGACACGCGGTACCGCGAGAACTCGGGCAGGATTTTTTTCGCGCTTTCGACGTCGGCGTAGGAGTTGAATGTCGCGCGCGGTTTCTCCTTGTTGAGGCCGAGCCTCTGCTCCGATTCCCACTCCTGGCCGGAGGGGGCGTCCGGGGCAGCGGCCTGCGGGTAGTCGCCGATGCCGGCTTGAACGGACGGAGCGAGGGCCAGCGCGGCCAGCAAGCAGAGGAGCCAGGTGTTGCGCATGAATCAGTGTAACCTGCCTGCGCCTGCTGTAGAATCGGGACAATCATGCGAATCATGATCGGTGCTCTGTCCTGCTGGAAGTACACGGAACGTCGAGAGCGCTGCGAGCAGACCTGGATGCAGGAGGGGGACAAGCTCAACGGTATTTCGCCGGGCGAGCTTCCACAAGACCTGCATACCATCGAGCACACCATCGTCCGCTCGGTGTTCCTCATCGGCAGCCCCGGGCTCGACGCGCCCGCGCTCGCCGGCCGGCACCTGCTCCTGCCGGGGCCGAGCGACTACCGCACTCTTCCCCAAAGGACTCGTGCCTTCTGCCAGTGGGCGATCGCGCGCGACGATTGGGATTACCTTTTCAAGTGCGACGACGACACCTACGTGGCGATTTCCCGGCTCGTCCGGTACCCGCTCACCGCGGACTACATCGGCGCCGAGTGGGCTCCGGGAGTCGGATTCGCGTCGGGCGGCGCCGGGTACTTCCTGAGCCGTAAGGCCGCGGAGGTCGTCGCCGAGCACCTGACGCAGAAGGAGGGGTACGAGGACGTATGCGTCCGGGATGCCCTGGCGAGCCAGGGCATTCCCTTCACGCGGGACCAGCGTTTCGTCGCGCTCGGCAACGAGGAGCTGCGGCCGCGTGCCGACAACGACCTCATCACCCTCCATGCGGTCCCGAGCGTCCCGGCCCATCTGTTCTACAAGTCCTATCAGGAATGCACCGGCCTGGAGCCGCCTTGCCGCCTCGATCTTGTTGAAGTCCCAGCGGACAGGCCCACACATCTGGATCCCAATCCACCGCTGTCGAAGCGGCTGTCGCCGGAGGACCTCCGCTGCCTGAGAGAGGGACAACGCCAGCTCACGCGCATGTTGAAGTACCTCTTCGAGGAGGTCTGCGAGCCCCATGGAATCCGAGCCCTGGCCTGGGGAGGCACGCTGATCGGCGCCGTCAATTACGGAGGATGGGTGCCCTGGGACGCCGACGCCGACATCCTCGTCCATCGGGACGACTTCGAGCGCTTCAAAGCGCTGATTCGCGCCAGCTGTCCCGCCGACTTCTGGTACCAGTCCCGTGAAACGGATCCCCATTACAAACGGACGATCGAGAAGCTCCGCTATCTGCATGCCCACTACGCCGGCTCCGAGAGATTTGGTTGGCACGGAGGCCTCCAGGTCGACATCTGCCAGTTCTGGATCGAGAACGGCGTCTTCGTGACCTCGGCTCCGGACAATGATGCGACTCTCGGCCGGCGCCTCCGGGAGGAGCACATCCTTCCCTCCATCGAGCTGCCCTTCGATGGCGTGCGCCTGAAAACTTTTCGCGATCCGGCCGCCTACCTGCGGATTCGCTACGCGACCGAAGCGTTGCAATCGGAACGCAACGTGCCCGTCGAAGCGCGCTATCCGCACGAAGGCGCCGTCCGCCTGGGAGCCTCGGCGGCCGATCGAGCGCGTTACCCGCGGCTCTACAAGATCGACGCTGAAGAAATCTAAAAGAAGACCCCGTTCTTCCTCCAGGAGGCTTCGAGGGCCGCGGTGTCGGCGTGCTTGCGGTTTTCCGAGATCCACCGGGCTTCCTCAGCGCCGTCGTCGATCCCTTGCTCGCGCAGAGCGGCCAGCGTCGTGCTGTCGACTTTTGTCTGCGTTTGCAAGGTTTGGCTAACCTCGTCGAGGCAGTCGGGCGCCACGACGCTGACGGCGAGCAGGATGTCGCGGATGGCCTCGTCCGCCCGGACCTGGTAGCGCCGCGGCGCGGACCAGTGGGCGCCGGAGACCGTCTCCTGCTCGTTTTCCCGGCCCTGGACGAGCAGGACGTGTCCGCCGAGCAGCCAGTACTTGAGCTCGAGGTAGACCTCGCCGCCGGAGTAGCCCGAAAACCACGGGTTGTAGCCACGGACGGCCTCCAGCGCGGCCTTCGGCGTCGAGTAGCACCAGAGGCCGCTCGCGGCGATCGGGACTGTCGCCACCTCGACTCCATGGCCGTTTCCTGGCGGCGGCAGCTCCGACATCGGCGTCCACTGGCCCCAGAAGTCGCCGTGGAGCCGCAGTTTGTACGGTCCGAACAGCTTGTCCGGGTCGCCGAAGGCGATCGGGATGTGCGCCAGGTAGAGCTCCGGCAGGAGGGCGTGCGTGGGGAGCGCCGACCGGTTCAGGAAGAGGCGGTGCAGCACCTCGATGGTGTACGGCGTCAGCAGGACGTGCGAGTCGAGAAAGATCAGGTGCTCGCCCTGCGCCGCGGCCGCGCCCTGGTTGCGCGGGTAGAACACCGACTTCACCTCGCCGGCGGCAAGATACCGGACCGGGAACCGGGCCTTGGCGAAGACGGCGCAGACCTCCTGCACCGTCTTGCCGCAGGATTTCGCGCCGGGGTCGTTGTCGGCGACGACGATCTCCAACCCGTCGCGCTCGACGAGAGAGCCTCGCGTGTGCATCTGGAGCGAGTGGAGCGTGAACCAGAGCGTATCCGCTTCGTCGCGGCAGGCGATCACGATGCTGATCCCGGGCATATCCACCTTTCCTAGACGTGGCAGTTCCTAGACGTGGCAGCAGTCGCCGAATTTTTCGAACAGCCAGTCGTCGTCGCGCACCCGGCGGGCCGCAAAATCGGCACGCTTCTGCCAGACGTCACTCTCGAAGGCCATGGCCAGGGCCGCTCCGAACCGGGCATGGTTGCGGAGCGCGGTCAGCACGCGTCCCATGCGCGCCGGATTGAAATGGAGCAACGCGACCCGCAATTGATTGTGGGTGAGCAATCGCATTTCGGCCCCGTAGGGACGCTTCTTCCGGAAGTAGTGCATCACGCAGACCTCCGGCACCACCCACACCTCATACCCCAGCAGCCAATACCGCACACAGAGCTCGACGTCCTCGGAGCCCCACTGCGGCATGCCTTCGTCGAAGGCTCCGGCGCGCTTCAGGGTCTCGTGGCGCATGGCCATGAAGCCGCCTCCCAACGCCGGCACGGGATAGGGCTCGTCCGCTCGCCGGGGCAGCCATTCCAGGCGCAGGGTCGGCTCGGCGATCCGCTGGCCACACCTCGGGTTGTAGTCCGGACGGCCCATGGCGCCGATGCCGGGGCCGACCACCCCCACCTCCGGCCGGGTGAGCGTGTCGGCGATCGGTTGCCACCAGGCCTCGGGAAGATCCATGTGAGCGTCGGAGAAGACCACGATCTCGCCGCGCGCCCGGGCCAGGCCGAGATTGCGCGCGGCGGCCACGCCCAGGGGCTCGGAGGTGCGGATGAGCTCCACGGTCGCCCGGGGCTCCTCCGCCAGGAAATCGGCGCAACCGTCCGTGGAGCCGTTGTCGATCACGAGGATCTCGCTGCCGGCCGGCAGCGTCGCCTCGAACTGCTCCACGGTGCGCCGCAACAGCACGGATTCGTTGGTCGCCGGCAGGATCACACTGATCCTGGCGGGATAATCGCCCCGAAACAGCCTTTCCAGGCGCTCCGCCGGCAAGGCCCGCGGCGGCGGAATGACGTGGAACGGCGGCGGGAACGGGATTTCGTCCTCGGCGGGCTTCTCCGGGGACCGGGCCGGCTCCTCCGCCAGTTCCTCTGCCGCAGCGGCGCCCAGACGCTCGAAGACGCCCGCGATCGCCGGCGCATCGATCATCTTCTGGAGCTCCCGCGCGAAGGCGTCCGCGTCGCCGGGCCGGACCACCTCCAGCATCGTCACCTGAAGGCCGCTCTTGGGATACGGCAGGACCGTGCAGAAGGGCTCGCCGGCCTCGAAGCGCACGGTCTGCCCCGGGCGGGTGAAGCGCCAGCTCAGGGTGAGCGTCGACGGCAGGACCGACGCATCGATCAGCGTTTCCACGGGGGCCAGACCGTCCTTGGGCGCCTCGCTCGGGCCGCTCGGGCCGCGCGCCCAGAGGACCTGATCGCTCTCGGTCTTGAATTGATACCCGGGATGGAACGTGAGCCGCCCCTCTCCCCCGCCGCGCACGAAGCCTTGCGAGGCGTCCGCCGGGCACTGGATCTCGACGTCTCCGGCGTCGGGGCCGCCGTTCCAGGTGGCTTCGAAAGCCTGGGGGCAGAGCAGGTCGAAGCCCAGACCGGCGAAGGCGATCTCGCCGGTCTGGGGCCGAGCCCTCGGCTCCGGAGCAGGACGGAGGACGGCTGAATGCTCGTGCAAAGGAAAAGCGATGATCTTCATGCCGTCTGCGTCCCTGCCCTGCTCCCTTCTCGGCTAACCCCCGATCGTCGTCCCTGACAGCGTGGTGGTGGCGCAGGCCTCGGAGGTCGCGCTCGCCTCCACCTGATGCCGGCGGTCGCCGTCCGCCTTGAGCATCCACTTCAAGGTGTCCAGAGCGTCGAACGTCACGGTGAACTCCGAGAGGTGCTCGCCCGGCAAGAACACGGTCGGCTGCCCGCGGTCCTTGTCGCCGCCCACGAACATGTTCTTGGGGCCGACGGCCAGGGTGATGGTGCTGCCGGTGGTGTTCAGGTACCCGAAGTGGGCCGTGAAGGTGCCGTCCCCATTGTCGTCCACGCACTCCAGCAGCGGGACCAGCGTGGTCCCGCCCTGCGCTTCCGCCCCCCGCTGGACGAACGGCAGGATGGCCAGCGAGAGGCCCAAGGTGGCGAAGCCGGTCAGCGCCTGACGGCGGGAGAACGTGGCCGCCGCGGGCAGGGTGGCGGCCTGCAGCAGATCGGAGGTCTCGAGCTCCTCCAGGGCGAGCCGCGTCAGATGCTCCGCCTCGGCGGGCAGCAGGTTGAATTTCTGGCGCAGGATCTCCGCCAATCGCTTCGGCGAGGTTTGTCCGTCGCAGTTCTGGAAGACCAGCGCGGAGGTGGCGTTAAGAACGTACTTCTGGCCGCCGGCGAGCACGGCCATCCCGTCGCCCAGTGCTTCGGTGACAAGGTCCGGGATTCTTTGCGGATACTCCATCGGGTGTCTCCTTTCGGCATAGACCCCAAGCTGGGGCCTTCGATTGAACCTGGTCTCAAAAATCTGATCAACTTAGTAAGTCTAGCAGCCGCGGCCCATCATGTGTGCAAAACGCCAATTTGGCAGGACGGGACGTCGACTTCCGCAAGATGCCCCCTGTACGTCCTCTACTGGCCGCCGGCGAGGGGGATCGTCAATCTCCACATGTCGTTGAGCAGCACCGGCGCGAACTCTGCGGTCGCTCCGCCGAATATGTAGAGCTCGTAAGCCGTGGCGGTCTTGCGCGTGAAATAGAACTGGCCGAACCTCGGCGCCGGCGCCGGCCCTGTCATCGCGGTGTCCACGCGCGTCCAGGTTCCGGTGTGGAGATCGAAGTACCAAACGTCGGACAGGGTGGTGCCGTCGAACAGGCTGCCCCCGTAGAGCCAGATGCGGTCGTTGCTCTCGTCGGCGATCAGCTTCGCGTTGTCGCGGTGGCCCGGTCCGCCGGCTTCGTCGAAGACGAGCTGATGCCAGGTCTCCGTGTCGAGGTCGAACCTCCAGAGATCGCCAAGGTAGTTCTCGGGCGTGAACAATCCGGTTCCATTCACGGCGTCGTTCGTGTAGCCGCCATAGACGAAAAGGGCGTTCCAGCCCTCGGAATAAATGAGCGGATGATGGGCTCGAGCGCGCGGGACGGGCGAGCCGGCCGAGACCTGCTTCCAGCCGTTCTTGTAGCGGACCAGGTCGTGCTGGAGGCCGTCCGGACGGTTGATGAAAGCCGGCAGCGTCGACGACGAGCCCGAGAAGGCGTACGCGACGGTCTTTTGCTTCCCTTTCTTTCGCACGGCGACCGCCTCCGTGGAGCGGTTGGCGCGCCCGATTTCGGCCGCGCTCTGCGAGATCTCGGTCCACCCGAGCACCGGATCGAAGCGGAACGTGTCCTGGTGCGTGAGGTCGAGCCCGCGCCGGAAAGGGCCTCTCCCGCCGGAAACGATCAGCGCGCCGTCTTCGGCAATGCACCACATCATCGACTCGGCCCTGGCGGACGGACCGCCCGGGTACTGGCCAAGGTTGGTCCAGGTCTGCGTGTCGACGTCGAAGACGCTGAAATCGGCCACGGGCTCGTCGTTCGGGTAGGTTCCGTTCAACCCGCCGAAGATGTAGAAGAGGCCCTCGTTATAGGCGCTAGCACCGTCCCAGAGAGGGTCGGGAACGGCGCCCCCCTGCGAAATCTCGGTCCAGTAGGGAAGGCCCGGCTGGGCGGCGCTCGGGCGGATCCCGGCGAACGAGAGCAAGAGAGTGAGAGATGCGATGAGAACGATCCGGCGCTGAACCCTGCATGTCATCTGGGCGACCTCCTTGTTCCTGGAACGGCGAGATTCCAGACTAGCCGCACCTCCACGCCCTGTCTATCCTCTCTAGAGAGGATAAGAAACCCTCCGGCATCCTCCCTGGAGAGGATGCCGGAGCCGCTTTCTCCCACGCCACCAGAGCGTTGGGATGTCCTCCCAGACCGTGCGAGGCCCCCCGGGGCCTCCTAGACCGTGCGAGGCCTCCCGGGCAAGACGCGCTAGAATCTCTCCACAATGAACAAGAGCTTCGATATCTTCCTGAGCCACAACAGCAGGGACAAGGCTGCCGTCCGCGAACTCGCTGAGGCGCTTCGTGCTCGGGGATTGAAAGTGTGGCTGGACGAGTGGGAACTGGTCCCGGGCCGCCCCTGGCAGGAAGCCCTAGAAGAAGTCCTCGAGACTACTAGGTCTGCCGCCGTGCTGGTCGGCAAGGACGGTCTCGGCCCCTGGCAAGGTGCGGAGATGAGAAGCTGTCTTTCCGAGTTCGTTGACCGCAAGCTACCGGTGATCCCCGTGCTCCTGCCTGGTGCTCTGGAAGTGCCGCTGCCTCTCTTCTTAAAGAGGTTCACCTGGGTTGACCTGAGAGGAGGACTGACCGAAGAAGGGATCAACCAACTCCAGTGGGGAGCAACCGGTAAGAGGCCCGATCGTTCGAAGCTTCTATCAATTCCTGCCACGCCCTCGGAAGCGAATGTGGCAGAGGCCAAGGCGCACCCAGCATCCGCAGAAGTGATACCCGCACCGTTTGAGGTCGTGACGCCAGCAGTTGTAGCCAAAGAACGACTAGGTCAGCAGGTGCGGACACCATGGGGCTTGCTCACTTGGATTGGCCTACTCACACTTCTGGGGGTCGCAGTCTTTTTTATAGGCCATTACCTTCCAACGCCCGCCGAGCCTCGGACCCAATGGGCCCCTGCAACGGTTTCGGCAGTCAGGGTTGGCGAAATAGGAGATCCTGACCGAGGGGTGGTAGAGAACTTCATACCGCCGTGGATTTCATGGCTAATTTTTGCCTTAACTCCATTTGCAATTTTGATCAATTCGAGAAAAATGATTTCCAGTCCGTTTGCGCGCTTAGCACTGGGCATCGCTGTCACAGCTTCTGCCGTGATAGTGGCCTCCACTGGTCCTCTAGCGCAATCCGTAACTGAGATAACTATGTTATTTGGAACGCCGTCTTGGCTATTCCGGCCCCTCTCTCTCCTCAACTGGAAGTCAGGGCTGAGCCTGGTTGGTGCTTTACTACGCTGGGGAATGTTGCCTGGCGCGGCAATCGCACTGGCAGCGGCATCTGTTCGTGGCTGGATTAAGAAAATGATTTGGAGCGGCGTTGTGGGTTCAGCAGCCTTCATTACCTTGGATCTCCTGCAGTATTATTATGTTGGCTATCCTCAGATTAGGCTAGACGTAGGATACCTCGTCAATATAAATGTCATTGGCGGCCTCCTTTCAGGGGCAGTGATTGGATCATTTGCACTGTTCTCAGAACAACTGATTCAACATGGTGCGGTTAGGCCTCTAGCGCGGCAAATGTTCACCTCATTGATGGGAACCTTGGTGGTCGCATACTTGGGATGGTTTTTCTTTCTTGACCATCCATCTGTGCCAGTGTCATTGCATCTTGATAGGTGGTCGTCTTTGATAGTCTCTAAGCCTGGAGATTCCCTCGGCCCTCCTGGGCTAGGCGATGGGTTCCTTTTTAAAGCACAAGATACATGGGCCTCCTTGTCTGCTTCCAGGAAGTCGCCGGTAATGATTGAGCCTATGCGACCGAAGGCGAGAGACTCTGGGCTGATAATTAGAGTGGCCCCTAGTCCATTGGAGCATGTGAGCTTTTCTCAATCAAAAATATTAAAGAAAGTGTTCGGGGGCGCCGGGCAAAGAATGCTCGTTGCGGGGGCTGGCTCAATTTTCGTTCGTGGAAGGGGTTGCGAGTTCGCCTTCGCCGCGGAAGAGGCATACGTACTAATCGCACCGTCGACTTTCGACTTCGTTAAAATAGCAACCAAGTGGCCCTCGCCAATATGTAACATATCAGTCTTGGAGCGCCCAGTCGGCCGGGCAAATGCTCGGATCGCTACATCGGGAGAAGTTAAGGCTTATATCCGGTCGGGATTAGGAACTCCGTTATTCGAGATTATGAAGGAAAAAGATGGTCATCGAGGAGTTCTGTATGAAGATGAGGCGAAGGGGACATTGGTTCAAGTCTCTGACAAAAGCAGGTTCATGAGAATCGAGGCTACGGATGATTTCTTAGTTCTTCCGAATTGCGGTGCATTGGTAGAGTCGCTTAATGACGTCGATTTTCTTTCTGCGGAGGCCGGGCCCGGATCGTTGCGCGTTGGAATCGATCAGCATGAGATTCAGAAAGGGGATTTTTTTTATTTGGCAAATGGCGCTCTTAAATCTTCGACAGAGGATGGAGAGCTTTGGTTTCGGGGGGTTGCCAAAGAAGTCGTGTTGAATGGCGTTCGCTTGAACGTATCTCGATGGAGTCGGATATCCTTTCAGATTAGAGCAGTCCTGATCGGCTCATTAATCACATCGTTAATTGCCGCGGTGGGGCTAATTCGTAAAAAGATCATAGGCCCGCCAATTGCGTGACCCCCGCATGGGGAATAAACTTGGGCGTCGGAGCGAGGTCCTTGCCGACCAGCGCGTTGGGGAATCCTCCTAGACCGTGGTCCGAGCCGCCACCATAGTGGCTCCCGGCCGCCTTGGCTATCGTCTCTAGGGAGGATATTTGGACGCTCGGCATCCTCTCTAGAGTGACGAGGCAGGCCGCCCACCAGGCTACATCATCGACTCGACCGGTTGCGGATGCCTGGCACGATGCATTGGCGCAGCGAATCGAGGATGGATCGCTCGCAATGGGCATGCGCTCGAAAACCCGGCCGTTGCGCCAGCAGCGCGTGCAACTCTGGCAGCCGATAGAACGGAACGCTCGGATACCAATGATGCTCGATGTGGTAGCCGATGTTGCGCGGCAGGACCAGGAAACGTCCGATCAAGCCAGGGATCGTCGTGCGGGTATCGGCATACCGTGGATCTTCGGACTGGATCGCGGAGTGTTCGCACGTCAGGCGGATGTACTGGGCTGCGATGTGCCAGGTACAGTAGGGCACCACCCAGTACACGAGGAATTCCGGCCAGGCGTCGAATACCGTCAACAACCAAGCGACAGCGGCCCATAACAAGAGTCTCACGACATGGCCGAGCAGCGAGACACCGAACATGAAGCCGCCAATCAGCCCGCGGATCATCCAGAACAATCCCGTCAAGAGAAACACGCGACGCGCGAGCTTCAGCGCGTACAGCAAGGGCGTCTTGGGATAGCGCCACTCCCACGTGAAGCGACCTTCGGCGTCATGGGTGTTCCAAAGCGTGCGGTTGCCGTCACCCTCTTGGTTGAGATAGCGATGGTGATCACCGTGGTAGTGCCGAAAGCCCTGGACCGAAATGAACATCGGCCAGGCGAGCAGCACGTTGCCCACCCAGTCGTTGAGCTGACGATGGGGCAAAAGGCGAAAGTGCGCGGCGTCGTGGGCGATGACTGTGAGCGCATGCTGGCGCGCGCCAATCACCACGACGGCGAGAAGGGTCACGGGCCACGCATCGACAAGCGTCGCGACCGCGATCGCCAGCGCGAGGATCGACCACTCGACCGTGATGGCCGCGATCGCCCGGGCTGGTGCGAGCACCGACAATCGGCGGACATCGCTGGGATCGAGGCGTTCGGGGATGGCGCCGACGAGATCGTGAGGGTGTTCCATGGGGGACTCGCTCAGGTTGGGGCTCCGTCCATGGCCGTCTCCGCGACCTCGGCGGAATAAAGCTCCGCGAGCGCGGCGAAACCAGGTTGACAGGCTTCCATCAACGCGCGCCGCTCTCCGGGCGCGAGCTCGGTGAAGCGCGAGCGCGCCGGACGCACGATGCCCGCCAACCGCTCGATCCAGGCGTCATCGACGTCGACGCCGATGAACTCCATCAGGCGAGCGATGGTCGGGCGCGGTGCTCGACCAAAGTCCTCGTAACGAAGCGTCAAGAGCCGCCCGGGCGCGAGGCCCGAGAGCTCGTCGAGCCCTGTCAGGATCTCGCCGGACCAGTAATGACCGCATAGCGGCAGCGGAGTCTCGTAGCGCACGAAGGCCTCGCGATCGAAGCGCTCGGGTAAGAACGGGATCAGCTCCTCGGGCACGTCGTCCACATACGCGCGGTCACTCGATTCCCACGGGTCGACACCGAGGATCTCGGTCAACTGAATCGCAATCAAGGCCATGCGGAACCCGAGGTGACGGCTCATCGAGATCGCACAGTTGCGACCGTCGCGAACCAGATGCACGAAACGAGCATCGGGAAAGCTCTCGATCAGCCGACGAGCCAGCCGCAGCGAACCCCCGGAACGCTCGATCCACGTTCGCTTGCCGAAACGGTGAGCGAGAAAGCTGAACATCTGCTGATAGTGCTGGCCGACCGCCGCCGTCGGCAGGGTGGATACGAAGCGCTCGAGGTCGTCGAACAGCGCCTCCGGTTCGTCGCACAGATTCGGAAGCGCGGTCTCCAGAAGGGCCGGCACACCCGATGCGCCGCCGAAACGCGATTGCGCTGCCGGCCGATACAGCACCTCGTCCATCATGACGTCGTGACGCCGCATCATCGCCAGCTTGGGTGGGATGCCCGCGACGATCCGCCAGAGCTCGTCCGCACCGATCGGGTGGTCCGGGAAACAAAGGGCGATCCGCCCACCGAGGTCGGTGGCCAGCGAGAAGAGCTCGGATAGGCTCAGCAGGTCCGGATGTCGGCGCACGAGGTTCGACAGCATGGTCGACCCACAACGCCCCGTCCCCACGATGATGAGCGGTTGCAGCGTGCTCATGTCAACGTGCCACCGGGAGGTTTTGGCGGGCCTCTTCGAGGCCCTGACGGTACCATTGGCAGAGCGCCGCGAGGGGCACATGGGTGTAAGCAAAGCGCTCGCCCTCCCGGAGCGCCGCGTCCGTTCGGACTCGCTCGAAATGCTTGTGACCGACGATGTACGAACCGTAGAAGTCCATTCGCTTATCGAGCTCCTGATCGAGCCACGAGAAGTCGTCACGCCGGTCGACGAAAATGGGCTGGTGCATACCGAGCAACTCGAACATCGTGCGCACCATCGCGCCGGTCTTCCATGGGAAGGGATGCGTCAAATGAAACACACCCTCCCATACATCCTGGAGGGCAATCGCGACGGCCTCCCGGACGACGGCATCGACCGGAACCAGGTTCAAGTCGCCATCCGGGTCAACCCTCATCCGCACGGGAGATCGCGCGAGCAAGCCCTTCTGGGCGCGCTCGAGCATGCCGTGAAATTGCAGGAGCTGGCGAAAGAAGCCATAACAACCCGTAAATGAGGTCGCGCCCAGCGTACGGCTGTGTCCCACCACGATGCTGGGGCGAAAGATACGAACGCGCCCGTTCGCCCAGGATGCGACGAGCGTCTCAGCATCGATCTTGCTCTGCTCATAATGGTTGTTGGTCGCGTTGCCGTGGCTCTGCACCTCGGGAATCGACCCCGTCGATCGCCCTGCCACATACGCCGTGCTGATGTAATTGAACATCCCAGCCCCGAGCTGTCCCGCGAGAGCAAGGACGCGACGGGTACCTTCGACGTTGGTCGCCCTGATGGTGTCCACGTGACGATTCTCGAACTGCAACGATGCGGCCGCATGCCACACCTGCGAGATGCGAACACCTATCGGTTCGCGGATGCCGCAATCTTGCTCGACGACATCACCGGCGACGACACGGCAGCGGCCGAGCTCCGCGAGCACATCGGTCGCTTCGTACAATTTGGCGGCATGATGAATGGACTGGTGGAACCTTTCGACCGCCCTGAGGCCGCCGGGTCGGACCAGCGCCACAATGTCGTCATCGGTCCGCCGCAGCAGCTCCAGGACGAGTATGGCGCCGAGAAACCCGGTCGCCCCGGTCACGAAATGCGCTTTCTTCATAGACGAGATGGATAGCCTCGTGTAGGGCCCCTGCGGGGGCGCAAAATGCAGTCCCGCCCTAGTGGTCTGTCAACGCAGAATTGGCACGTTGATGAGTGAGCCCCTCTGGGAGCGCCGGCGTCCCGCCGGCATACTAATTTGAGTTAGTTGCCGGCGGGACGCCGGCGCTCCCAGGATGGCACCCATCAAAACTGTGCTGACAAACCACTAGCCCGCGTTCGGCCGGGAGATCGTCCCCTCATACGTCCCCGTGGCGGTACCGGCGCACTGGTCGATCTCCGTGGTGATCGTCCCGCTCCCCGTGGCGTTGGCGAATGCGCCGGTGCCGCCGGTCACGGTATAAGTGCCCGTGGAAGTGACCACACACTTGTTGCCGTGCGGACTCTCAAAGCTCCCACTGATGGTCAGGAACACACTGTCCGTTCCGTTGGCCCCGACGAGGACCGTGGTGGTGGAAAAGCTCCCCTGATGATTCTGGGTGCGCGTTATCGGCCCCGTGGTGTTCCCCAGATGCGTCGCGGTGCCCGAAACGCTGCCGTTCAACTGGGTCAGCCCGCCAGGCAGGTGCGTCACGCTCGTGATCACCGCCGTGCCGGTGGCGGTGAACGGTACCTGATCGTCGGCGGCGGCGGGCGCGGCCAGACTGCACAGGGTGAGGACGGCCACTGCCAGACGGCTCCCGATCCGGTGGGAGGTCGTGTTCCATGAGCGTCTCATGCTGACTCCTTTCTGGGTAGGGCCCGCCGGGCTGGCGAGCGCCGGTTCATCAGCGTTCATTGATGGCGTCGAGAGCCTGTTCCCACCATAGCGGCTCTCGGCCCCGTTGGGTATCCTCTCTAGGGAGGATATTTAGGGGGCGCGGCATCCTCTCTGGAGAGGATGCCGGGAGGGATCTTGGCGTCGCGTCTGGTGGGTCTTCCCGCTACTGGTAGGTCACCACGAGCTGCGGCCGGTTCGCCGAGGTCGAGTTGTCTCCCGAGTAGTAACCGATGTAGTCGTTGCCCGTGTCGTCGTTGTCATCGAGATTGAAATAGACGCGGAGCTGTGTCGTCCCCGTCTTGTTGAGGGCTGCGAGGCCCGCGGCGTTCAGGCTGCCTTCGGACCAGCTGCCGTTGGACGCGGCATTGCCGAGGCTCGCCGCCTGGACGGCGGTCGCCGCGGCCTGGAAGTCGCCGGTCTGGAGCGCCGTCGATCCCGAGAAGCCCGTGCCCGGCTGGACGTCCACCCAGCAGGCACCGTGGGTCGTGAAAGGACTGGTGCCGGAGAGCGTGCCGCGGCGCAGGCGCAGGGTCACCGAGAGGATCGTGGCGCCATCCGGGATCGAGGAGGTGTCGAAGGAAACCACGGACTTGTACTGCTTGTCCTGGTTGTCGTCGCCCACCCGCAACGCGCTGGTGGTGGCGGCGTTGCCGTCGACGGAGCCGCCGGCGTTCGAGGTCTCGGTCGACTCCAGCGCCCAGCCGTCCTGGGCGGCGACGGAGGTGAAGGTCACGATGGTGGGCGGAGCCGTCGGCGTGGCCGAGGCTTCGTTCGAATTCGCACCCTCGCCCACTCCATTGGTCGCGGTCACGACGTAGTAATAGGCCGTGCCGTTGGTCAGGCCGGTGTTGGTGAAGCTGGTGGCCAGGAGGTTGGTCTGGATGTTGGTGTAGGGCCCGCCGCTCGCCGTGGCGCGGTGAACACGATAGGCGGTTGCGCCGCTCGCGGCCGTCCAGGTGAGGCTGATCTGACCGTTGCCCGGCGTGGCCGCAAGCCCACCCGGCGCGCCCGGCACCGCCGTGCAATATTGGGCCTGCTTGCCGATCACGGCATACGGGCAGGCGGCCTTGTCGAGCAGGTAGAGGATCGCGGCGCGGTTGCGGGCGGTCTCGGCCGGAATCACCTCGTCCGGCGGATAGAAGCCGCCCTGGGCGGAGGTGACCGGATACATCTCGAAAGAGAGGGAGAAGATCCGGTGGGCGCCGTAAAGATAGTCCTTGACCCCTCCATCGGAGATGTAGAGGTCGCTCCCCTGCTGGGGAGTGTAGCCGTTGGAGGCGGCCATGGCCTGGCCGAGGGTGACGAACACGTCGTGGTCGTCCTGGGTCATGTCGGCCGGCACGTCGGTCAAGGTATAACCGTAGGGCCACATCACCAGCTCGCCGAAGGTGTGGAGGTCGAGGTGGGCCGCGATCTGCTGCCTGCCGCCCACCACGCGGCTGTCGACGAAATCGCGCACCACCGCGGTCTCGGGGGCCGAGAAGGCGGCCGCTCCCCGGTAGGTCTCGCTGCTCGGCGTGCCGCTGCTGCCGCCACAGCAACCCCACTTGTAGCCCCAGTTGCGGTTCAGGTCGGTGCCGACGGCGCTGGAGCCGGCGTTGGGCTGGCGGTTCTTGCGCCAGGAAGCGTAGGTGCCGGTCGCAATGTCGTACTCGCCGCCGTCCGGATTCATGTCGAAGACTATCCAGATCTCGCGGTTGTCCACCAGACTGGTGATCTGGGGATCGGTGCCGTATTCGTCGGTCAGCATCTTCAAGGTGTAGAGGGCCATCTCGACGGTGAGATGCTCGCGGGCGTGTTGATGGTGCGTGAAGAGCACCTCGGGCTCATCCTCGTCGGTGCCCACGTTGTCGGAGATCTTGCCGGCCCACACCGTGCGCCCCCCATACGACAAGCCCATGGAGAAAAGCGAGAAGATCGTCGGGTGGTCGAACGCGGCCTGCTGGAGCTCCGTCACCATTTCGGCATAGTCGTGGTAGGCCGAGTCGGCCGCCGGAAAGACTTTGAGGAATTCCTCTTGCGTTCTGAATCCTATGAGCGCCAGGCCCAGCCTCTTCAAGGCCTTGGCTTCGCGGCCCGTGGCTTCGACCAGGACGTAGTCGTGACCGACTTCGAAAATGTCCGCGCCGGTCGCGGCGATGGCGGAACGGGTGCGGGCGTCGAAGACGTTCGAGATCTTGTACGTGCCGGTATTTTTGAGGGATTGTGCGGCGGCGGGAGCCGCCAGGCTGAGCCCGAGCAGCAACCCGAGCGCCAGCCCCAACAGAGGCAGGCGATGGCGTGATCTTTGGTTTCTCAACGTGGTTCTCCTTTCGTCCGCCACCGAGAGGGGCAGCGGCCCTCGTTGCCGCCGAGAGGCTTGCCCTCTTTCCGGTCCACCAGGACGACCTTGTCCTGAAACGCCGGATCGAGCTCCGCCAGGCGGCCGGGGGAGCCCAGCGGAGACGCTCCCCGGCCACATCGAGGTGGTCCCCGCCTCGAAAAATCGTTCGGCTGCCCCAGGCGCGTCAGTTGTGCGCGCTGGGGACGTTGAAGGTGGCGTGGCAGACGCCGATCTGGGCGTGGTTGCAGGTCTTGCGGCTCTGGCCCGTGAGACCGTTGCAGGTCGCCTTGCGCGCGTTGATACAGGCGCCGACGCTCGAGTAGGCCGAATTGATCGTCAGGGTGACCGGGACGGTGCCGCAGATTCCGGAATAGGTGCCGGGCTGGGCGACCGTGGCGTACCTCAAACGATCAGCAAAGGGGCCCTCTTTTCCGCACTCCGCGACGACCCCAGTGCTGCAGACCCCACCGGAACAGATCTGGCCCGTGAGCTCGCCCGGGCCGTAGTCGGCCCACTGGGGGAGCAGGAAAATGCTGCCCATCTCTTCGATTTGCTCGGACTGGACGCCCGGCATCAGACCTTCGCTGAAGCCCGCGGCCACGTCGAAGCTCCCGCCCGCGGCGTTGACCGCGAGCCCCATCAGGGTCGCCCCGGTGCCATCCTGGATCTGCACGCTGCCGGTCGTGAAGACGCCGCGGTCGAGGTGGGCGACGAGCTCGTAGGAGTAGCGCTTTTCGATGACCGTATCGGTGCCACAGACCGCCTGCGCGTTGCACGTCCGGTCCGAGCAGGTCACGAGATACGGGCCGCCGCTCCCCTGGCAGGCGACAGCGGCCTGGAGGCCAGAAAGAGTGGCCGGGAAGAGTGTGGACTCGAGGCCCGCGCCGGTGGAAACCGCCACGAGGTCATCGGTGGGGCCCAGGATCCCCGTGCGCATCTCGTTCCACGGCGCCGCCACGGGAATGCTGACGGAGCTGACCGTGCCGTTGCAGCCGGCGAGCACGAGGACGGCGGACATCAGGACGAACGAGAACAAGGTGCGTTTCATAGCTTGGCCTCCCAGAGATTTGCGGTTGGTTGAGGGTTGTGCCTCTGCGATCAATAGAACAGTGCGAATGATTCCTCTCCTTACGCCGGTGAGGGCTATCGCCGGGAAAACGTTTTCATCATGAGGCTCCTTTTACTGGTAGGTCACCACGAGGGTGATCCTTTCTGAAAAGGGCGCCTGAAGCTCTCCCCCGGGTTCCGGGAGGATTCAGGTAGGCTAGGTGGAACGGAGCGATCACAGAGTAACAGCCCGGAAGCGCCTTGAACATCCTCTCTAGGGAGGATATTTGGAGGCTCGGCATCCTCTCTGGAAAGGATGCCGAGGCTGGTGGGTAGAGAACCTTGAGCAGATGGCGTAGCCGTTTGGGGTCCTACCCGCGTGGCTTCACCCGGCGGCCGGTGACGGTGTCGGTGGCGATGGGCTCGCCGGTATCGGTGCTGGGATCGAGCGGGTCTTCGCTACCCGTGAACTCGCGCACCTCCAGGGAGCCGGCGATGTTGTCGCACCCGCTGCCGACCGTGTGCAGGGAGACGTCGACGCGGCTGACGTTGAGGAGGCTGCCGTCGTCGTTGAACACGAGGGCGAGGACGGCACCCTTGAGGCCGTTGTTGCCATCTTTTTCCCAGCTCCCCTGTTGGTCGGAAAACCTGAGGATCCCCTGGAGCGAGCTGGTGGCGAAAAAGGTGCCGTCGGCTTCGAACGTCCAGAGGGACGTCGCGCCGCCCGCTTCGGCCATCAGATAAGTCCCGGAGCAATTCCCCGAGAAGCCGCGGGCCAGCAGAGAGGCGGACGAGCCGCCGAGAAGACAGACGAAGAGCAGGGCTTGGAAAAGCTTGAATTTCACGAGGGATTCTCCTTTTAGAACCGACACCCTAGGATAGCGGCCCTCAGGCCCGGGTGGATATCCTCTCTAGGGAGGATCTTTGGAGGCTCCGTATCCTCCCTAGAGAGGATAGACGCGGGGAGGTGCGGGGATTAATCTGAATGTGCAAGAGAAGAATCCCCTTGACGCCGGGGCTCGAAGACAACGCGAGCCCCGGCCTTTTTCCTGCCTTGTCGAGGGATTGAGGTAAGAATCGGATCAGGGTGATCGGGAATCGAGCCCTAAGCCTTCGAGGAGCTTTTCCGGGGCTTTGACTTCACTTCGCCGCCCTGGAGATCCTCCACGTAGGCCCGCAGCACCTCGGCCACGCTCCAGGCCCGGGCGATGCAGCCTTGGGGCGAGTAGGGAGCCTCGGCGTCGAAGACCTCCGGCAGAGAGCCGGCGCTCGCTTCGGCCAGCCGCGGCTTGAGCTCTTCGATGGCCCGTAGCGCCCTCTTGCGGCCGGTGGCGCCGTGGACGCGCACCAGGGCGGTGAGCCAGGGGCCGAGCAGCCAAGTCCAGGCCGTACCCGTTGGGCCCGGTTCCATGCGCAGGCCGACGGGCGTGTAGAGCTTCTCTTCGATCGCCGCCAGCACCCGGGCCGCCTTCGGCTTCGGCAGCAGCGGGAAGGGGAGGCTCAGGGCGAAGATCTGGTTGGGCCGCAGCGAGGCGTCGCGCGCGCCAGCGTTTCCATCGATGACGTCGTAGAGAAAGCCCTCTTCCTCGTTCCAGAACGCCTCCTGGAACCGCTTCTGGACGCGCTTCGCCTGCCGCGTCAGGCGCAGGGCCTCCGCGGGATCCCCGAGACGGGCCTCGAGCTCGCACAGGATCAGGAGGGCGTTGCACCAGAGGGCGTTCACCTCTACGGCCTTGCCGCTCCGGCCGTCCATCCCGGTGAGCGACATCTCGTCGCCTTCGCCGTTACCGGCCATCAGGAGACCGTCCTCCGCCACACGGATGCCATGAAGGGTACCCTTGGCGTAGTTGTGGACGACCTTGCGCAGCGCCGGCAGGAGCGACTCGCGGACGAACGCCTCGTCGCCCGTGGCCTGGAGGTACTTCCAGGCCGCCACGAAGAGCCAGAGGGAGGCATCCACCGAGGTGTACTCGGGGGTTTCGCCCTTCTCGGGCAGGCGGTCCGGCAGCAGGCCCTTGACGGCGCTCTTCGCGAAGGCGCGGAGGATCTTCTTCGCGTCCTCGTGGCGGCCCGTCACCAGGCAGAGCCCGGGCAGCGCGATCATCGTGTCGCGGCTGCGCTCGCCGAACCAGGGATAGCCCGCGATCACAGCTTTCTGATTGGGGCCCCGGCGTACCACGAAGCCGTCCGCGGCGAGCGCCAGGTAACGGGCGAAATCGTCCTGCACCGGCAGGGCCTTGAGGAGCTTCTCGCGCCGCTTGCGCTCCTTCTCGAACAGGGCGAAGGCGTCCCGTCCCGCGGGGTTGCGGGTGGAGATGACGATTCCCAGCCGGCCGCCGGTCGTCAGCTCGCGGCCGAGCACGCCCGGCGTCCAGAGGTCCTCCTGGAAGTCGACGCCCCGCCGGCGGTCCAACTCGTACTCGAAGCGGTACCACCACTGCGGATTGCGGAGCAGCTCCGCTCCCGGCACCTGTACGAACAGCTCGGGAGCCTCCGGGTAGGGATGGAGGCTCAGGATGCCGTCCTCGAACGGCGATTTCTGGTTGATCGTGGGATTGGCGGCGGACAGCGCGTGCTGGTCGCGGGCGGCGAGGAACGGCCGCAGAGACAGGATGAAGGGGCCGGGCGCCTCCAGCACCTCGTAGAGCACCAGCGTCGTGTTCTCCCCGTCCACGGCGGCCACCGTCTTGCGCAGCTTGACGCCGCCGGCCTCGAACTCGAACACCGGGAAGAGGTCCTTGCGGAACGAGGTCAGGTGCTCGTAGCCCTTGGGGGCCACGGCGCCGGGAAACCGGTTGCAGCTCAGCTCGAAGCTCTCGCCCTCGACGTGGAGGGTTTCGTCCAATCGGGAAAGCAGGACCGTGCGCTCCGCCGGCGGCTGGGTGGCGGCGACGAGCAGGCCGTGGTACCGGCGGCTGTGCGCGCCGGCCACCGTGGTGCCGGCCCAGCCGCCCAGTCCGTTGGTCTCCAGCCACTCGAGCCCGCTGGCGCGATCGAAGTCCTGCGTGATTTCGCGGTCGATCTCAATCATTTTGAAACGTCCTCCTGAAACTTTATGGCGTCCGGCGGCCCGGCGGGCCGGCCGAAGAGGCGGCAGTGTAGCAGGAGCGGAAAAGCGCTGTGGTGGAGGAAGACGACGGGCGCGGCAGGCCGCGCCCCGGTTGGAGGAGAGCTGGGAAGAGTCGTGCGGCTATTCGTTCAATCCGGGAGCTGGTCTCCCGAAGCTGTGTATCAAGAAGGGCATCCGTCAACCCCATCCGCGCGCCCCGATGCCTCGTCGCTTAGAGGAACGAAGCGGAGGCGCCGACTCCCTCAGAGGATTTTGAAGGCTGGCGGACGACTCGCCAAGGTTGGCGGACGACCCGCCAGGTCTGGCGGATGACTCGCCAGGTCTGGCGGATGACCCGCCAGATCTGGCGAATGAGGCGCCAGGGTTGGCGAATGAGGCGCCAGGGTTGGCGAATGATGCGCCAGGGCTGGCGAATGGGGCGCCAGGGTTGGCGAATGGGGCGCCAGGGCTGGCGAATGACTCGCCAGGGTTGGCGAATGAGGCGCCAGGGTTGGCGAATGAGGCGCCAGGTCTGGCGAATGAGCCGCCAAGGCTGGCGAATGAGGCGCCAAGGTCGGTGAATGAGGCGCCAAGGTCGGTGAATGAGGCGTCAGGTCTGGCGGATGACTCGCCAAGGTTAGCGGATGACTCGCTAGGTCTGGCGCATCGTCCGTCAGGCTTAGTAGATCGTCCGCCAGGCTTGGCGGATCATCCGTGAGGCTCAGCGGATCGTCCGTCAGGTCTGGCGGATCGTCCGTCAGACTTAGCGAACGATCCGCCAAGGTCGGCGTACGGCTCGCCGGGTCTGGCAGATTGCTCAGCGAGGCTTCGGAAGATCGCGCCGGGTTGCAGTGTCCTGGGCCGCAGCCTGAAGCTTCTCGATCCAGTCCGCCATGGCACAGTTGCGGGCGATTCTTTCGGCGGGGGTCAACTCCTGAAGCTCGCGGAGGAGAGACAGGTCATGGCCACGAGGGGTGCGATCTACCAATTTATCCGCCTCCTACCCCGCGATCTCCGTTCCGCCCTTCACCGGCACTTCAAGCGCGCCCACGTTCTGATACCCCCGTGGCACCTTGCCTCCCCGCGCTGCCCGATTGCCAACGAACTCTTTCCAGTCGGAGGCCTTGAGGTTGAGGTAGCGCTTGCCGGAGTGGACGAGGAGGTGGACTCCCTCGGTCATCACGGCCAGGGCGGTCAGGGACTCGGGCTCTCCCTTGGCGGAGAGGCTGAGGATCTTCACGCCTTTGCCCCGGGGGAGCTGGGGCAGGTCCTTGATGGGGAAGATCAGGAGGCGGCCGGCGTCGCTGGCGGCGGCCAGGAGCTCGGCGTCCGGGTTCAGGACGCGCAGGGGCGGCAGGACCCTGGCGCCGTCGGGCACGGTGATCACGGCTTTGCCGGCTCGCTGGCGCGTCTGGAGGTCGCCCAGCTTGGCGAGGAAGCCGTAGCCGGCGCTGGTCGCCATCAGGTAGAGGTCGTCGTCGCCGCCGATCAGCACGCCGACAAAGGTGGCGCCGGGCGGCGGCTGGACGTGGCTCGACAGCGGCTCGCCCTGGCCGCGGACCGAGGGCAGGGCGTGGGCGGCCAGCGAGTAGGAGCGGCCCGTCGAGTCGAGGAAGACGGCGGACTGGTTGCTCCGCCCCCGGGCGGCCATGAGGAAGGCGTCCCCGGCCTTGTAGGAGATCTCCTTCGGGTCGAGGTCGTGCCCCTTGCCGGCGCGCACCCAGCCCTTCTCCGAGAGGACGACGGTGACGGGCTCGGTCGGGATCAGCGTCGACTCGTCCATGGCCTTGGCCATGCCGCGCTCGACGATGGGCGAGCGGCGGAGGTCGCCGAACTTCTCGGCGTCGGCGAGGAGCTCGTCCCGCACCTTGCGGCGGAGGCGGGTGTCGGAGCTGAGGATCTTCGCCAGCGCGTCCCGCTCCTTGGCGAGGTTGCTCTGCTCGGTCCGGATCTCCATCTCTTCGAGCTTGGCGAGATGCCGCAGCTTCAGCTCCAGGATGGCCTCGGCCTGGGCGTCGGAGAGGCGGAAGCGCTCGATGAGCCGGGCCTTGGGGTGGTCCTCGGTGCGGATGATGCGGATCACCTCGTCGATGTTGAGGTAGGCGATCAGGTAGCCGTCGAGGACGTGGAGACGGGTGAGGACCTTGTCGTAGCGGAACTGGAGGCGCCGCCGCACGGTCTCGACGCGGAACTTGAGCCAGTCGCCGAGCAGCTCCCGGAGGTTGAACTGCCGGGGCCGGCCGTCGAGGCCGATCATCGTCAGGTTCACCCGGTAGGTCCGCTCGAGGTCGGTGGTGGCGAAGAGGTGGGCCATGAGCCCCTCGACGTCCACCCGGTTCGAGCGCGGGGTGATCACGATCCGCGTCGGGTTCTCGTGGTCGGACTCGTCCTTCAGGTCCTCGACCATGGGCAGCTTCTTGGCGTTCATCTGGGCCGCGATCTGGGTGACCACCTTGCTCCCCGAGACCTGGTAGGGGAGGGCCGTGACGACGATCTCGCCGTCCTCGATCTCGAAGGCGGCGCGCAGGCGCAGCGATCCCGAGCCGGTCTCGTAGATCCTGCGGATCTCGGCGCGCGAGGTGATGATCTCGGCCGAGGTCGGGAAGTCGGGCCCGAGGATGGCCTCGTAGAGCGCCTCGTCCGCGACCTTCGGATCGTCCAGTAGGGCAATGCAGGCGGCGACGACCTCGCCCACGTTGTGGGGCGGGATGTCGGTCGCCATGCCCACGGCGATGCCGGAGGCGCCGTTCAGGAGGACGTGCGGGAGCCGGGCCGGCATCAGCTTGGGCTCTTCGAGGGTGCCGTCGAAGTTCGGGCCCCACTCGACCGTGCCCTGCTCCAGCTCGGAGAGGAGCGACTGGGCGAACGTGGTGAGCCGCGACTCGGTGTAGCGCATGGCGGCGAACGACTTGGGATCGTCCTGCGAGCCCCAGTTGCCCTGGCCGTCGACCAGCGGATAGCGCAGGCTGAACGGCTGGGCCATGAGGACCATGGCCTCGTAGCAGGCGCTGTCGCCGTGCGGGTGGTACTTGCCGAGCACGTCGCCGACGGTGCGGGCCGACTTCTTGAACTTCGCGGTCGCCGAGAGCCCCAGCTCGGACATGGCGTAGATGATCCGCCGCTGGACGGGCTTCAGGCCGTCCTCGAGGTGGGGCAGGGCGCGGTCGAGGATGACGTACATCGAGTAGTCGAGGTACGCCTTCTCCGTGAACCGGGCGAGCGGCTGCTTCTCGACGTCGGCATAGGGCATGCGGAACAGCGGCTCGGCGCCGTTGCCGCTCTTTTTGCGGGAGGTTCTTGGCATCAGGATCTCATCTCAAGGATCTCAAACCTCCACCTCGGCCCGGTTCCCCTCGGTCATCAGCCACTCCTTGCGGTCGCCCGAGCGGGCCTTGGCGAGGAGCATGTCGAGGACTTTCGAGGGATCTTTCGCGGGGTCCTGCTCTGGGGCCTCCTCGTCTTCGAGGGTGAGCTGGACGAGGCGGCGGGTCTCGCGGGCCATGGTGGTCTCGCGGAGTTGGAGGGGGTTCATCTCGCCCAGGCCCTTGAAGCGCTGCACGTTGGGCTTGCCCCTCTTGCCCTCGGCCTCGATACGGTCGAGAACGCCCTTCTTCTCCCGCTCGTCGAGGGCGTAGTAGACCTCCTTGCCGACGTCGATGCGGTAGAGGGGCGGCATGGCGACGTAGATGTGGCCGTTCTGGACCAGCGGCTGGAAGTGGCGCAGGAAGAGGGCGCAGAGCAGGGTCGCGATGTGGGCGCCGTCCGAGTCGGCGTCGGCCAGGATGCAGATCTTGCCGTAGCGCAGGCCGTCCGTCTTGTTCGAGCCGGGGTCCACGCCGATGGCGACGGCGATGTCGTGCACCTCCTGGGAGGCCAGCACATCGGAGGCGTCCACCTCCCAGGTGTTGAGGATCTTGCCGCGCAGGGGGAGGATCGCCTGGAACTCCTTGCTGCGCGCCTGCTTGGCCGAGCCGCCGGCCGAGTCGCCCTCGACCAGGAAGAGCTCGGTGAGGCTGAGGTCCTGGCTCGTGCAGTCGGAGAGCTTGCCGGGCAGGGCGGGGCCGGAGGTCACCGTCTTCCGCTTCACCTGCTTGCCGGCGCGCAGGCGGGTCTGGGCGCTGTCGATGGCGAGGCGGGCGATGCGCTCGGCGTCCGCCGTGTGATGGTTGAGCCAGAGGGCGAAGGCGTCCTTGGCGACGCCGGCGACGAAGGCCGCCGCCTCGCGGGAGGAGAGGCGCTCCTTGGTCTGGCCGGTGAACTGCGGGTCCTTCATGCGGACCGACAGGACGTAGCTGCAACGGGCCCAGACGTCCTCCGGGGCGAGCTTGATGCCGCGCGGCAGCAGGTCGCGGAACTCGCAGAACTCGCGGATGGCGTCCGTCAGGCCGGCCCGGAAGCCGTTGACGTGGGTGCCGCCCTGGGTGGTCGGGATCAGGTTGACGTAGCTCTCGCCCACCACGTCCGAGGACTCCTCCTCCTCGCCGAGCCAGGCGACGGCCCAGTCCACCTCCTCGTCCTTGCCGCGGAAGTGGCCCATGAAGGGCTCGGCCGGCACCGTCTGGCAGCCCTCGAGCTCGTCCGTCAGGTAGTCCTTGAGGCCGTCCTCGTAGAACCAGTCCTCGTTGTCCTCGGGGTTTTCCTCGTTGACGAAGCGGATGTGGAGCTTCGGGCAGAGCACCGCCTTGGCGCGCAGGGCGCGCTTGACCTTCGGGACGCTGAACTTCGGCGAGTCGAAGAACTTGGGGTCGGGCCAGAAGCGCACGGCCGTGCCGGTGTTGCGCTGGCCGACGGTGTCCACCACCTTGAGGGGCGAGGTCTTCTGCCCGTCGGCGAAGGCCATGTGGTGGACCTGCCCGCCGCGCCGCACCCAGACCTCCAGCTTGGAGGAGAGGGCGTTGACCACTGAGACGCCGACGCCGTGCAGGCCGCCCGAGAACCGGTAGCTCTTGTCCGAGAACTTGGCGCCCGAGTGCAGGCGGGTGAGGATGACCTCGACCCCCGGCACCTTCTCCCCCTTGTGGAGGTCGACCGGCATGCCGCGGCCGTTGTCCGTCACGGAGAGGGAGTTGTCGCCGTACAGCGTCACCAGGATCTCGTTGGCGTGCCCGGCGATCGCCTCGTCGGCGGCGTTGTCGATCACCTCCTGGGCGAGGTGGTCGGGCCGGTCGGTGAAGGTGTACATGCCGGGGCGCTTGCGCACCGGCTCCAGCCCGGTCAGGACTTCAATCGATGAGGCGTCGTAGGCCATAGAGAGATTCAGCGTAGCTCAGCGGTTCGTTTACCGGTCCGTACTTGGGCGGTCCTTCACTTGGGGGGTCATGATACAGGCCTATGCCGGCCGATCAAGACCGGAAAGCCGCATCGGAATCGTGTCTTGACGAAACCAGGACCGGGTGATAGTTTAAGCGGCAACGAGGCGTAATTCAAGCCGTCCGCCTTACTTTCCCATGTCTGACGATGTCACGTGAACAAAGGAGGAAAAGGATGAAGATCCGATCGACCGCCGCCGTTCTGTGTCTGCTCGCCGTGCCCGCCTTCGCCCAGGACAAGCCGAAGGAGCCCGCCGCTCACGCCATGGGCGCCCCCGATGAAGCCATGATGGCCGCCATGAGCCCTGGCGAGCCGCACAAGAATCTGGCCCGCAGGGCCGGGGAGTGGACGTTCGCGGGCAAGATGTGGATGGACCCGAGCCAGCCGCCGACGGAGTCCAGCGGCACCATGCACGGCGAGATGATCCTTGGCGGGCGCTACCTGGAGGCCGTGTGGAAGGGCAACATGATGGGACAGGCGTTCGAGGGACGGGCCACGGAGGGCTACGACAACCTCGCCAAGCAGTACGTCAGCACCTGGGTCGACAACATGGCTACCGGCGTTATGTATTCGACCGGCACCTGCGACGAGAAGGGCATGAAGTGCTCGTCGAAGGGCGACATGATGGATCCCATGACGGGCAAGCCGTCCTACATGCGCTCGGAGCTCATCTGGGTGGACGCCAACACCTTCAGGAATGAGATGTATGGGCCGGGACCGGACGGCAAGGAGTTCAAGTGGATGGAGTTTTTGGTGAAGCGGAAGTAAGCGCTTCAGCACCATTTTCCACCTCGAACGCCCGCGCCAGAGAGTCCGCGACCGCGAGGCCGGCAAGGGTGGGGCGGAGAGCGCCTCCCTCGATCTTCAGCAGTCCGTCTCCAACGAGCCGCTCGACGAGCGGCTCGTTCCGTTTCCGCAGGTCCACGCCGTAGAGCTCCCGGAACGAATCGAGATCGATCCCGTCCGTCGTCCGCAACCCGAGCATCAGCGCTTCGAGGGCGAGGTCCTGCCGGGTCAGCTCCTCGCCGTCCGCGATCGGTCTCTCCCCGGAATCGATCCGCATTTCGTAGGGGCCGAGCTTCCGCTCGTTCCACCAGCGCCGCGATCCGGAGAAGGAGTGAGCGGAAGGGCCGAGCCCGAGATAGGGAACGTGATGCCAGTATTTCCGGTTGTGGCGGGAGCGGTGCTCCGGCGATCTCGCGAAGTTCGAGACCTCGTAGCCCGGCAATCCGTGGTCGCGGAGGAATTCATGGGTGAACAGGAAGAGCTCGCCCTGGGGTTCCTCCGGCAGCTCGGTCATCTCTCCCCGCTCCAATCGAAACCCGAACGGCGTCCCTTCGTGGATCGTCAGTTGATAACAGGAGAGGTGATCCGGCTGGAGGGCGACCGCTTGTTCCAGGGTCCGCCGCCAGGTCTCGAAGGGCTGGTTCTGCAGGCCGTAGATCAGATCGATCGAAATCGTATCGAAACCAGCCGCGCGGGCGATCTCAACGCTGCGTCGCGCCTGCTCCGGAGTATGCCGACGGCCGAGGAACTTGAGCGCGTCGGCATCGAAAGATTGGATCCCCAGGGACAGGAACCGGACTCCGAGATCCCGCCACTCACGGACGCTCTCCGGAGTGACGTCCTCGGGGTTGGCCTCGAAGAAGACCCAGGCGTCTTCATGGATCGAAAGGTTTTGCCTCGCCGCGTCGAGGATCCGGGCGATATCGTCCGGAGTCAGCGCGGAAGGCGTCCCGCCGCCGAAGTAGATCGTGTCGATCGAATCGAACCTGGAGCGGTCAGGAGACCAGAGCGAGATCTCAGAGAGGAGATGATCGGTGAATTTTCGCCTGCGCTCCGGCCCTCCGGTCAGGACCGCGAAGTCGCAGTAGGGACAGATGGCGGAGCAGAAAGGGATGTGGAGGTAGAGGCCGGGGTTGGTGGCAGGGAGGATTTCAGGTCCTGCCTTTCCAGTAACCAGGGCGACGCCGGTTGTGCATGACTGCAACAATGGAGATCAGATCTCCCTTGATTTTGTATACGACCTGATAACGGAAATTCTTGACAGGAGCTGTGCGTGCATCCCGACCCACTCTGGGTGCTGCCAAGGGATATCTCAGGATGCGGTCAGTGACCGCGGCAACCTCTGCCAGAAGGTTGGCTCCTAAACCACGGCCCTCGTTTTCAAGGTATTCGAACGCCTCGTTAAGCTCCGCCCTGGCCGCCGGGTGGAATTTGAGACGGGTCACTTGAGCCGTGCTCGCAATTCCGCAAAAACTTCTTCCGCAGGGATCAGCTCAGCTGTGCCCTCGTCAATCTCTCGGCATCGGCGATCGATCTCCTCCAACCAGAGCCGTTCGTGCCCACTCTCCGGCTCGTCTTCTTCATCTGTAGCCCGGAGAACTTCGTATACGAGCTCGATTCTCTCCTGAGAAGGGAGCTTCAGGGCTTCACGCTTCAACTCGTCTTTGCTCATAGTGGCTCCTCGGGGGGAAGTTTACAATGACTACCCCGCCGCCGTCCCCTGGCCTGCCTCCCCATAGGTCTTCATCAGCGGCTTCTCCCGTCCCAGCCGCTCCTCGGCGGCGTGGACGAGATCGGCCAAGCCCTGGCGCTTGACGGCGGAGACGGCGACGCCTCCGAAGCGGCGGGCCAGGGCGGCGGACTCGTAGGGCTCCAGGAGGTCGGCCTTGTTGAGGACGACCAGGCGCGGGGCGGCGTCGAGGCGCAGCTCGGTCAGGATGCGCTCGACGGCTTCGAGCTTCTCCTCCAGGCGCGGATCGGCGGCGTCCACCACGTGCAGGAGGAGGTCCGCGTCGGCCAGCTCTTCCAGGGTGGCCCGGAAGGCGGCGACGAGGTCCGGCGGCAGGTCGGCGATGAAGCCCACCGTGTCGGTGACCACCACCTCGCCCTCGCGGGGAAAGCGCAGGCGCCGGCTCGTGGGGTCGAGCGTCATGAAGAGCTGGTTCGCGGCCTCGACCTCGCTGCCCGTCATGGCGTTGAGCAGCGTGCTCTTGCCGGCGTTGGTGTAGCCGATGATCGAGAGGACGGGCACCCCCTCCTCGCGGCGGCGCCGGCGGCGGAGGTCGCGCTGGCGCGACAGGCTCTCGACCTGCTTCTCCAGGGAGCGGATGCGGTCGCGGATGCGCCGGCGGCCGATCTCGACCACGGTCTCGCCCGGTCCGCGCCCGCCGATGCCGCCGGTCAGCCGCGACAGGCCGGCGTCCTTCTCCGTCAGGCGCGGCAGGGAGTACTTGAGCTGGGCCAGCTCGACCTGGAGCTTGCCGTCCCGGCTGCGCGCGCGCTGGGCGAAGACGTCGAGGATGAGCTGCGTGCGGTCGATCGCCTTGAGGCCGGTCGCGTCCTCGAAGGCCCGCGCCTGGGCCGGCTTCAGGTCGATGTCGAAGATGGCGACCGTCGCCCGGTGGCGCATGGCTTCGAGCACGATGTCCTGGAGCTTGCCGCTGCCCACCACGGTGCGCGGGTGGACCTGCTGGCGCTTCTGGCGCACGGTGCCCGCGATGGCGACGCCGGCCGAGCGCACCAGCTCCAGCATTTCCTCGAAGTGCTCGTCCTCGGGCACGATGCCGATCACCAGGGCCCGCTCCTTGTCGGTGTCGCCGGCTTCCCCCGTGATGCGGTTGAGCTCCTCCTCGAGGGCCTTCATGGTGGCCTCGACGTCGAAGCGGACCTGGTGGACGTCGGGGGCCAGGATGCGCTCGAAGGGCTCGCTGCCGTGGCCGTCGCCGTCCGGCCCCAGGGGGGCCAGGTGGGCCAGCTCGACCCGGCCGGGCAGGCCGGTGTCCAGAACCTCGATGGCGGCCACCAGGTCCAGCCGCAGCAGGGCCAGGTCGTTCAGGTCGTCGCGGGTGAGCGGCTCGCCCTTGAGGTGGGTGTGGACCAGGCGCAGCCCGCGGAAGCGGCCGACGCCGCCGCGCAGGCGGCCGATGTCGGGCAGGGTGAGGCTGTGGGCGTCGCCCACGATGACGTTGCGGATGATGCCGTCGCGTCCGAGCAGGACGCCGACCTGCCGGTTGAGCTGGCGGGAGGTCTCGGTCAGATGGCGGGCCAGCTCGGGGGAGACCACCTGCCGCGGGTCGACGCGGCGGCGGTAGGTGCGCTCCAGGGCGCGGATCTCGGACGCTTTGATGCCACGGATGTCGCCGTCGATCTGTGGGATGGCAGGATTCTCCTAAAAGATCAGCTCAGGGTCGGAGGTCAGTTCAGGGTCGGAGGAGAGTAGTACTCGTCGGCCGAAAGCTGCTCGATCCCCATTCCCATCAACGTCAGGAGCAGCTCTTCTCTTACACCCGGATCGGCGGCCTCGAGCAGGGCCTGCTTTTCCGCCGGACGGAAGGGGAGCGCCACGGAGAGGCCGTTGAGGAGCGAGATGCCAGGCACGCTCGACAGCAGCTCGAAGTCGAACTCCAACTCGTGCTTCTCGCCGAAGGCGCGCAGGGCCCGCATCAGCCGCGTGGGGTTCAGGAAGACGTTCAGCTCGTCACGGTCGCGCTCGAACTCGGAGAAGTCGGCCTCCACCCGCCGGTAGCCGCGGTGGGGCGCCAACTCCCGCTGGACGCGGAAGCGGCAGACGCCGCGCAGGAGAACGAGGTAGCGGCCGTCGTCCTGCGGCTCGCACTCGTCGAGCCGGCCGAGGCAGCCCACGGAGTAGAGCTCGGGCGTGTCCGGGTCCTCGGCGGCCTCCACCCAGTTGTCCTGCCGGGGCACCAGGGGCTGGATCAGCCCGATGTAGCGCTCGCCCGCCAGCGCGTCGGCCACCATGTTGCGGTAGCGCGGCTCGAAGACGTTGAGCGGCAGCAGGTTCCCCGGCAGCAGGAGGGAGCCGGTGAGCGGGAAGATGGGGATGACGTTGGGAGTGGCCTTCGAAGTCTCGGACATCATTTTTTAAAACCAAAGGTGGCGCGGGGGGATTCCCCGCGGCCCCTCTCTGAGGCCCTCACTCGTCGGGGCTCGACTTGAGCACCGCCAGGAAGGCTTCCTGGGGGATCTCCACGGCGCCCACCATCTTCATGCGCTTCTTGCCCTCCTTCTGCTTCTCGAGGAGCTTGCGCTTGCGGCTGATGTCGCCGCCGTAGCACTTGGCGATGACGTCCTTGCGATAGGCGTTGATCGTCGAGCGGGCGATGATGTTGCCGCCGATGGCGCCCTGGATGGCGATCTTGAAGTTCTGCCGGGGGATGGTATCGGCCAGCCGCTCGCAGTAGTGGAGGGCCCGGGGGCGGGACTTCTCGCGGTGGACGAGCTGCGAGAGGGCGTCCACCTTGTCGCCGTTGACCAGGATGTCGACCTTGACGAGGTCGGTCTCGCGGTAGTCGATCAGGTCGTAGTCGAAGGAGCCGTAACCCTGCGTGACCGTCTTCAGCCGGTCGTAGAAATCGAACAGGATCTCGCCCAGGGGCAGCTCAGAGGTCACCTGCAGGCGCCCCATGGCCAGGTACTCGAAGGCCGTGCCGACGCCCCGCCGCTCGCGGCAGATCTCCATCACCGCTCCCAGGTAGCGCTCCGGGATCATGATCGACGCCTTGATGAAGGGCTCGCGGATGAAGTCGATGCTCCCCGGATCGGGGAAGAGGGACGGGTTGTCCACCGTGATCAGGTCGCCGCTGGTCAGCATCACCTCGTACTGCACGGAGGGGGCGGAGAGCAGGAGCGACAGGTTGTGCTCCCGCTCCAGCCGCTCCTGGACGATCTCCAGATGCAGGAGCCCGAGGAAGCCGCAGCGGAAGCCGAAGCCGAGCGCCGTCGAGGAGTCCTTCTGGAAAGTCAGGGAGGCGTCGTTGAGCTTGAGCTTGTCGAGCGCCTTGGCGAGGTCCTCGTAGTCGTCGGTCGCGATCGGGTAGATGGAGGAGAAGACGACGGGCTTCGCCTCCTTGTAGCCGGGGAGCGGCTCGGGGGCCGGGCGCTCGACCTCGGTGATGGTGTCGCCGACGTTGATCTCGGAGACCGCCTTGACGCCGGCGATCAGGTAGCCCACGGCGCCGGCCTCCAGGAAGTCCGTCTTGACCCGCTTCAACTGGAGCAGGCCCACCTCTTCGACCTCGTACTCCTTGGCCGTGTGCATGAGGCGGATCTTCTGCCCGGGGCGGATCGTCCCCTCCTTGACCCGGCAGATGAGGACGACGCCGCGGTAGATGTCGTACTGGGCGTCGAAGATCAGGGCGCGCAGGGGCGCCTCCGGGTCGACCGCCGGGGCGGGGAGCTTGTTGACGATGGCTTCCAGGACGTCGTCGATGCCGATGCCCTGCTTGGCCGAGCAGAGGACGGCCTCGAAGGGGTCGAGGCCGAGGTCGGCGTCGATCTCCTCGCGGATCCTCTCGACGTCGGCCGAGGGGAGGTCGATCTTGTTGATGACGGGCACGATCTCCAGGTCGTACTCGAGGGCCAGGTAGAGGTTGGCGACGGTCTGCGCCTCGACGCCCTGGGAGGCGTCGACCAGGAGCAGGGCCCCCTCGCAAGACATCAGGGAGCGCCGGACCTCGTGGGAGAAGTCCACGTGGCCGGGGGTGTCGATCAGGTTCAGCCGGTAGGTCTGGCCGTCCCGCGCCGTGTAGCGCAGGGTGATCGTGTTGCTCTTGATCGTGATGCCGCGCTCGCGCTCGATGTCCATCGAGTCGAGGATCTGGTCACGGAAATCCCGCGCCTCCACCCCGCCGCAGCGCTGGATGAGCCGGTCGGCCAGGGTAGACTTGCCGTGATCGATGTGGGCGATGATGCAGAAGTTACGGATATCTTCCAAGGCGGTACCTTCCCGTCTGCGACTCCTGAAGAGTGCCAATGCAGGAGATCCTACAACGGCTCGGCCCCTCGGAGCATTCCTGGACCTGAAGGAGGAGCCGTGAAGCCGAAAACGGGTCGCACCGTCTACTCCACGGAATCGCCCGTCCCGAGGCCGCGGGAGCCTGTGAAGGCCGTGGCGAGCGAGCCGCCGTTCAAGCAGTCGCCCCGGGTGCGCCTGGACCGGGCGGGGCGCGGCGGCAAGACGGTGACGGTCGCGGGGCCGCTGGTGCTGACCCGGGAAGAGGCGGAGGCGTTGCTGTCGGCGTGGAAGAAGCTGTGCGGCAGCGGCGGATCGCTGAAGGCGGGGAAGACCCGGGAGGGCGCCCCCGCCTTCGAGCTGGAGATCCAGGGCGACCACGCGGACCGGCTGGTCGCCGAGCTGCTCAAGGCGGGCTACAAAGCGAAAAGATCGGGAGGCTAGGGCGTCAAGTCCTTCCTGATCACCCGCTCAGCCCTCGCCGACCCGGTGGCCACCTCCACGATAGAAGTAGTCGTAACCTTCCTGGGAGAAGACGTACTCGTCGCCTTCCTTCTGGAGGAGATTGCCGTCCAGCAGGGACTGCATGGCGCCCTCGAAGTCGACGCCGGGGCTCTTGGCCGCGGCTTCTTCGAAGGCGCTCTGGGGCAGCCGGTCGCCCACATGCGCCCCCTCCCGGTCCCCCTTTTGCTCATGGAACTGCACCAGCAGGATCTCCGCCCCTTTGGACAGCAGGATCATCGGCATCGTCGTCGTCTCCTTTCGTGGGGGGAGCGCCAAGGAGGAGCTCCCGTCAGAACCTGGGAGCAACGGGCGTGCCACCTGGCAGCGCTCCTGCAAAGGACCGGAGGCGAGGAGGAGACGCGATGAGCAAGACCATCGACACCATGGAGACCACGACGGACACCACCATCACCAAGGTCGATTCCCGCCACTCGCCGCACGGAGCCCTGGGCCAGAAGTACCTGGCCTCCGGGGTGCACGTGGCGATGCGCCTGTGGGAGAAGGAGGCTGCCGGGGACGAGAAGCCGGAGAGCCGCCGGGAGTACGAGACGGTCGGCTACGTGATCGCGGGGCGGGCCGAGCTGCACCTGGAGGGCCAGATGGTGCTCCTGGAGGCGGGCGACTCCTGGGTGGTGCCGCGCGGCGCGGCGCACCGGTACCGGATCCTGGAGCCGTTCACGGCCGTCGAGGCCACCTCGCCGCCGGCCCATGCCCACGCACGGGACGAAGGCTGATCCGCGCAAAGCCCTGCAGGGCGGCCGCCCCCCGGCCGCCCTCTCGCAACGTCAGAGCTTCAAAACCATCTTGATCATGTCGTGCTGATTGCCGTCGGGGTCCGTCCCGTAGCCCGGGATGGTGTACCCCTCGAAGCCGAGGTCGCTCAGCGTCTTGACCGCGTCGGCCTCGAAGTCGGAGATCAACATGCAGGTCAGGTGGCGCAGGCCGTCGAGTCGGGCCGTGTCGATGAAGTTGTTGACCAGCAGGGTGCCCAGGCCGGCGCCGCGGTACTCGGGGTCGATGAGCCACTTGACGCGGCCGACCAGGCGCAGGGGGCTGCCCTGGCGGCGGTGGAGCGTCGCGTCGGCCACGACCCTCCTGCCGTCGAAGGCGAGCAGCGGCAGCACCTTGGAGTAGTCCATCTCGCGGCCCCAGCTCTCGACGAGGGAGCGGTTGTCGATCCGGTCCCAGGCGAAACGGCGGACCTCGGGGGCGAGATGCAGAAAGAACTCGTAGAGAGCGTCGACGTCGTTCTCGGTGAAAGGACGGACGAGCAGGCGTCTTCCGTCCCGGAGCACGGCTTCTTGTGGATATCGGATCGGCATGTCCCTCCTCCGGAAATTGAACAGATGTGGAGCCTAGCATGGCCGGGGCGGGGGGTGAGAGCCCGGGCCGGCCTCCTCCGGCCGCCGTTTCCCCGCAGCCATCTAAATGCGCTTGAGATCAGGAAAAAGCAGAATGGCACATGTTTTGCTCTGGAATTCGTCAGCCACGGAGTTACGAAAACCCCGGGGATTGCGAAGGAGACCGCGGTGTTCAAGGTGCAGGATGAAACGACGGAATCGGCTCTCTGCGTAGGGATCATCGCCGCGTTGATCTGGGGAATCGGCTTGAGCTTTTACGGATTCCATCAAGGGCCCGGAGAGATCTCCTGGACCGTCTGGGGCGCCCAACTGATCGGCGGTATCCTCGCCTGCATCCTCGTGCCGCTCGCCTTCGTGCGGGGCCGGGAGTGGGTGCTGGCCCGCATCCAGCCGCCCAGCGAGCCGCTGCGGCAGCAGTCGTGAGCCATCGGCACCCGGGGGGACGGTTCCTGCCTCCCCGGAATCCCCGTCTCCAAGAACAACGTTAGACTGTCTGCATGGCCGAACCGGCGTGGGAGGACATCTCCCGGACGCTGCGCAGCAGTGCGCCCTACAAGTCCCTGCTTCAGGGGCTCGGGGACGTGGTGCGCCTGCCCGTGCCAGCGGCGGCCTGGGTGGGCGAGCTGCTGGCGCGCGACCTCCGCCGGCCGCTGCTGGTGCTGGTGCCCCGCGAGGCGGACGCCCTGATGTGGATGGAGGCGGCCCGTCTCTTCGGCCGCGAGGAGGGGGTGGTCTACTTCCCGGCGCCGTCGCTGACCCCCTACCAGGAAGCCGAGGCCTCCCTGATGGTGCGGGCCCAGGAGTCGGTGGCCCTCGACTGCGTCACCTCCGGCCGGATGACCACCGTGGTCGCGACCCCGCGGGCCCTCTTCCGGCGCCTGCCCACCGCCGAGGATTTCCGCCAGACCGTCCTGACGATCCGCCCCGGCGAGGACCATCCCATCGAGCGGCTGACGGCGCACCTGGTGCGCTACGGCTTCCGGCGCACGGACCTGGTCTACGAGGTGGGCGATTTCGCCGTCCGCGGCGGCATCGTGGACCTCTTCCCGCCCGGCGAGGACTCGCCCGTCCGGCTCGACCTGTTCGGCGACACGGTGGAGTCGATCCGCTGGTTCGATCCCCAGTCACAGCGCTCGGAGGACACGCTGGACTCGGTCCGCGTTCTGCCGCTCTCCCTGTTCCCCGCCGGAGCGGAGGCGGCCGGGGAGCTGGCGGACCTGCTGTCCGGAGGCCAGGCGGCCGATCCGGACTGGGGGCCGGAGGCGGCCGAGATGCTGGAGGGCCTGCGCACCCGCGGCGAGTTCCCCGGCTGGGAGAACTATCTGCCGCTGCTCGCGGGGTGCACCCTGGGTCTCGCCGAGGTGCTGCCGGATGCCCTCGTGATGGCCGTCGATCCGCCGGCCCTGGAGGCCGAGGCGGCGCACCACGACGAGCGGTTGCGGGCGGACTTCGCGGCGCGCCAGGACCACGGGCGCCTGGCGGTGCCGCCCGAGGCCCTGGAGCAGCCGGCCGCGGACGTGCGGGAGGTGCTGGAGACCGCCGCCGTCCGCCTGCGCGACCTCGTCGTCGGCGGGGGCCGCGACGGCGAGGGTGCCGGCATCGATTTCCGGGGCGCCCTGACGGACCTCTTCCATGGCCAGCTGCCGCGCTTTCCCCAGGAGGTGGAGACCGCCCGCGCCCGCGGCGAGCGGTGCGTGGTGGTGGTCTCGCCGACCCACCGCCGGCGCATCGAGGAGCTGCTGGAGGGACGCGAGGTGCCGCTCGGGCGCGGCGGCGTGGAGCTGGTCACGGGCGAGCTCGGGCGCGGCTTCCGGCTGCCCCCGGCGGGCGTGGTGGTCTACGGCGAGCAGCAGCTCCTGCCCCAGGCGAAGCTGCAGAGGCGGCCGAGCCGGTCCCGCTTCGGGCCGTTCCTCTCCGGATTGCGCGACCTCAAGGTGGGCGACTACGTGGTGCACGTGGACCACGGCATCGGCCAGTTCGTGGCCCTCCGGTCGGTCGGCGGGGACGGCAGCGGCGCGGGCGGGCTGCCGCCGGTGCTGCGCGATTTCGCGGGAGGCGGCGGGGGCGCGGTGGGCGCCACGACCGAGACCGAGGTGATGGAGATCGCCTATGCCACCGGCAAGCGCCTGCTGCTGCCCCTCTCCCGCATCGACCAGGTGCAGAAGTACAGCGGCATCGAGGGGGTCGCGCCGCGGCTCGACCAGCTCGGCGGCACCTCGTGGAACCGCACCAAGGCGCGGGTCAAGAAGGGCATGCGCGACATGGCCGAGGAGCTGCTCAAGCTCTACGCCGAGCGCCAGGTCGCCCGCGCGCCGGCCCTGCCTGGCGACACCGACCTGCTGCACCAGTTCGAGGCCGCCTTTCCCTACGAGGAGACGCCGGACCAGCTCGAGGCCATCGCCACCATCCGCGAGGACCTCCAGCGCGAGCGGCCCATGGACCGCCTGCTCTGCGGCGACGTGGGCTACGGCAAGACCGAGGTCGCCATGCGGGCCGCTTTCAAGACGGTCGACGGCGGCCACCAGGTGGCGGTGCTGGCGCCCACGACCATCCTGGCGGACCAGCACCTGGAGACCTTCAGGAAGCGGTTCGCCGGCTTCCCCGTCAACGTCGAGATGGTGTCTCGCTTCCGCTCGCCGCAGGAGATGCGGGAGCTCAAGAAGCGCCTCGGCGACGGCCGGGTGGACATCCTGATCGGCACCCACCGGCTGCTGTCGAAGGACATCCAGCTCCCCAAGCTGGGGCTGATGATCGTCGACGAGGAGCAGCGCTTCGGCGTCGCCCAGAAGGAGCGGCTGAAGCAGCTCAAGAAGAACGTCCACGTGCTGGCCATGTCGGCCACGCCGGTGCCGCGCACGCTCCAGCTCTCGCTGGCGGGTGTGCGCGACCTGTCGGTGATCGAGACGCCGCCGCGCGACCGCATGGCCGTCGAGACGGCGATCCTGCCCTACCGGGACGAGCTGGTGCGCGAGGCGATCGAGGCCGAGATCGAGCGCGGCGGGCAGGTCTACTACGTCTACAACCGGGTGGAGTCGATCGAGGAGCGGCTCAAGCGCCTGCGCGAGATCGTGCCGGGGATCCGGATCACGGTGGGCCACGGCCAGCTCGACGAGGAGGAGCTTTCGCGGCGGATGCACGCCTTCACCCGCGGCGACTTCGACGTGCTGCTCGCCACCACCATCATCGAGAACGGCATCGACATCCCCAACGTCAACACCATGATCGTCCACCGGGCGGACCGCTTCGGCCTGGCCCAGCTCTACCAGCTCCGCGGCCGGGTAGGGCGGAGCAACCAGCTCGCCTACTGCTACTTCCTGGTCTCCGAGGACCGGGTGCTCTCCGAGCAGGCGCGGAAACGCCTGGCCGCCCTGCGCGAGTTCTCGGACCTCGGAGCCGGCTTCCGCATCGCGGCGCGCGACCTCGAGATCCGCGGCGCCGGCAACCTCTTGGGCGGCGAGCAGAGCGGCCACATCGGGTCGGTGGGCATCGAGACCTATCTCAAGCTGCTCGAGGAGACGGTGCGCGAGCTGCGGGGCGAGAGCGTCGAGGAGGCGCCCTCGGTGGCCCTCGATCTGCCGGTGCCGATGTCCATCCCGCAGGACTACGTGGACGACGCCAACCTGCGCATGGAGCTCTACCGCAAGATCGCCGAGGAGCCCGAGCGGGAGATGCTGGCCGAGCTCGCCGACCGCTTCGGGCCGCCGCCGCCCGCGGTCGAGACGCTGGTCGAGGTGGCCGCCCTCAAGCGGCTCGCCGAGTCGCTGCGCGTGCAGTCGATCTCGGCCAAGGGCGGCGAGGTGATCATCCGCCTCCGCCGGGACGCGCGGATCGACGTCGAGCGGCTGATCGAGATGGTCTCCAACCGTCCGGGAGCGAGCTTCAGCCCCACGGGCGTCCTAACCCTGCCGGCCGGCGGCGGCCGGCAGCTCGTCACCACGGCGCGGCAGACCCTGGAGTCGCTGGCGCAATGAGCGGACCGGGCAGGAGGCCCGACGCGGGAACACTGGCGCCGGGGATCCTGTTGTTGCTTGTCATGCAGTCGATGGTGATGGCCTGCCAGCGGTCCGCGCCACCCCCGGCGCCGGACGCCGTGGCACGCATCGGGGAGACCGAGGTGCGCTACTCCCAGTTCGAGAGCTACCTGGCGAAGTCCGTCGGCGACACCGGCGGCGTGCTCGGCAGCGACGTGCTCTCGGAGCTGTTCGACCAGTTCCTCGACGAGAAGCTCTTGGCGAAGCTGGCCGTGGACCGCAAGCTGCTGGCCGACGGCAATGGCGGCATCGACGAAAAGGGCGGCGTGGCCGCCGGGGGCCGGCGGGCCATCGACGCGCTGCTCGCGGAGGGCTTGCGGCAGGAGCCCGGCCCCGGCGAGATCGCCGGCTACTACCGGGCGCACCAGAAGGAGTTCACGCGTCCGGAGCGGGTGCGGGTCCGGCAGATCCTGACCGAGGACAAGGCCACTGCCGAGAAGGCCCTGAAGGAGATCGACGCCGGCGCTCCCTTCGAGGAGGTCGCGCGGCGGCTGTCGCGCGACCCGAGCGCCGCCTCCGGCGGATACCAGGGGGAGCTGTCGCGCGCCGACCTGCCCCCCGCGTTCGCCGAGGTCATCTTCGGTCTGCGGGCGGGCGAGGTCAGCCGCCTGGTGCCGGCCGACTACGGCTTCCACATCTTCCAGGTGGTGGCCCGCGAGCCGGCCCAGGTGGTGCCGCTGGAGCAGGCGCGGGGCGAGATCCTCGGCCGGCTGCGCCAGGAAGGCGCCGACCGGCTCCTCCGGTCGCTGGTCGAGGATGCCAGAAGTCGTTACAATGTCTCGATTTACGAGCGGAACCTGCCCTTCGGGTACGAAGGCTCATACAAGGAATCCCATGCGCAGAACCCTGACTAGACTGCTTCTCAGCCTGACCGTTCTCGGCACTCTCTCCCCGGCCCTCCACGCGGAGGTGATCAACCGCGTCGTCCTGCGGGTGAACGACCGGATCGCGACGCTCCGCGACTACCAGCAGCGCCGCGAGGAGATGGTGCGGGACATCCTGCGCCGCGAGCAGGATCCCGAAGAGCGCCAGCGCCTCCTCGGCCAGGCGGGGGAGGTCGTGTTCGCGGACATGTTCCGCGAGCTGCTCCTCGACTCGCGGGCCGACCAGCTCGGCGTCGAGATCAACGAGGCCCAGGTCGACACCGCCCTCACCCAGCTCAAGCAGAACTACAACATCAAGAACGACCAGGATCTCCAGGCGGCCCTGGCCCAGTCCGGGCTCACCCTGGAGCAGCTCCGGGCCCAGCTCCGCAGCAGCCTGCGGGTCCAGGAGGTGCGCGGCCGCGAGGTGCAGAGCCGCGTCAAGGTGGACGAGGAGGACCTCCGCCGCTACTACCGCAAGAACCTGGAGCAGTTCCGCCAGCCCGAGCAGGTCCAGCTCCGCGAGGTCGTGGTGCTCGAGGAGGGCGGCGCGCCCGCCGAGGAGCGGTCCGCCATCGCCGCCGGCATCCGTGCCAAGGCCACCACCGGCACCTCGCTCGCCGATGCCGCCGCGGAATACGCGCAGAAGGGCGTCACGAGCAACGTCATCGAGCTTGGCTGGGTGTCGCCCGGCGACCTCGACAAGAACCTCGAGACTGCCGTCTGGGCGCTGCCCAAGGGCTCGGTGAGCGAGCCCGTCCAGGCGCGGGGCGGCCTGCACCTGGTGCAGGTGATCGACCGCCGCGAGTCGCGCATCCCGCCGTTCTCCGAGGTCTCCGCGGCCATCCAGGCGCGCGAGCAGGAGCGCGTCTTCCGCGACGAGATCGCCAAGTACATGACGGAGCTGGAGAAGAAGTCGCTGATCGTCGCCAATCCCCCCGAGGAGGCGGCCGGGTTCCGCCGGCAGATCGCCTCCGCGGCCGTCGAGAGCGAGGCCGGGGCCGGAGGGCTGGCCGGCGCCGAGGCGCCCGCTCCCCCTACCCCCGCCGAGCCCATCGCACCGGTCACTCCTCCGGGCTCGCCGGGCACGCTGCCCACGCCCAAGCCGGTCGACATCACGGCGCCGCCAGTCGAGCCTCCGCCCCTCGGCCTCTGAGGCCTCCTCGCCGCCTTGGAAAACGCCCGCGAAGCTCGCGGGCGTTTTCCTTTCCAATCGTTTGGAACCCCTCTTGCGCCTCACTTTCGCGTCCCTTCCCACGACTTGTGGAGCGCTGGTGGTTGTTGGTGGAAAAAAATGGACAAAAGTGGAGTGGACTGCTAGGATTCCACCTCAGACAGCCGTATTACGGGGGCGGTCATGTTCCGTGGAAGCGCTCCAACCAAGATCGACGACAAAGGTCGGCTCAAGATCCCGACGGACTTCCGCCGGTTGCTGGAGGAGCGCTATGGCCCCGACCTCTTCGTGACGTCGGTCCAGGGCGACTCGGCGCTGCTCTACCCGATGCCGGTTTGGGAAGAGATCGAGCAACGTTTGGCGGCCATCCCGTCCACCGACCGCACCAAGATGCGCTATCTCGAGCGGGTCAACTACTTCGGGCAGCAGGTGCGGCTGGACGTGCAGGGTCGGATCCTGATCCCCCAGATCCTGCGCGAGAGCGCCAGCGTCAACGGCGACGTGGTGGTGAGCGGCCAGCTCAACCACCTGGTGGTCTGGAACCACGAGCGCTTCGTGTCGCGGCTGCAGGAGCAGCCGTTTACCGACGAGGACTTCCATGCCCTCACCGCGCAGGGAATCTGAGCGGGCCTGGGCGCTCGCGGAAGGAGGCAGACCGAGCCGTTGGACGTGCAGCATCAGCCCGTCATGGTCGCGGAGACCCTGGAATGGCTCGCGCCCCAGCGCGGCGGGCTGTTCGTCGACGCGACGGTGGGCCTGGGCGGGCACGCCGAGGCCCTTCTGGAGTTTTCACCGGACGTTCATCTCGTCGGCATCGACCGCGACACCGAGGCGCTCGAACGGGCCGGCCGGCGGCTCGAGAGGTTCGGCGCGCGGGTGCGCCTGGTACACGCGAACTTCCACGACTTTGAGCAGGCTCTGGCCGGCGTCCCGGGTCCCGAGGGTCGAGCGGGCATCTCGGGCGTCCTGGCCGATCTTGGCGTTTCCTCGCTGCAGCTCGAGACGGCCGGCCGGGGCTTCAGCTTCCGGCTCGACGGTCCTCTGGACATGCGGATGGGATTGAGCGACGTGACCGCTGCGGACCTGGTCAATGAGACCTCGGAGGGTGAGTTGGAAAGAATCATCAGGGATTACGGCGAGGAGTGGCAGGCGCGGCGCATCGCCCGGGCGATCGCTCGCGCGCGGACGGAGAAGCCCATCGAGACCACGAGCGAGCTCCAGCACGTCATCGCCCGGGCCAAGGGGCCGCGCGCCGCGCGCGAGGAGCGCATCGATCCGGCGACGCGGGTCTTCCAGGCCCTGCGCATCGAGGTCAACCAGGAGCTGGCGGGGCTGGAGCGCTTCATCCAGGAGGCGGTGGACCTGCTGGAGACCGGCGGCCGGCTGGTCGTCATCTCCTACCACAGCCTGGAGGACCGGATCGTCAAGAACTCGCTGCGCGACCTGGCGCGGGGGGAGGTCGATCCGATCACCGGCCGCTCCCGTTCGGAGAGCCAGCTGATCGAGGTGCTGACGCGCAAGCCCCAGCGGCCCACCGAGGCCGAGGTGGAAGCCAACCCCCGCTCGCGCTCCGCGCGGCTGCGGGCCGCCCGCAAGCTCCCGGAGGTCGGCCGGCGTTGAGGAACGCGTATGCCTTCACGCGGCCGGTGGTCAACACCTACCTGGTGCGCGAGCGCGACCGGCGCCGCTGGCGCGAGCTGGCCCTGGTGCTGCTGTGCGTCGTCTGCCTGGGCGGCGGGCTGCTGGCCTACACCTGGATCCACCTGGAGATGACGCGCACCGGCTACCACATCGACAAGCTGGAGCGGGAGCTCACGGAGCAGACCCGCAAGGAGCGGCAGCTCCGCCTGGAGGCCGCCTACCTCGCCAGCCCGGCGCAGATCGAGCGGCGGGCCGTGAAGGAGCTCGGCATGCAGGCGCCGGCCCTGGAGCAGGTGGTGTTCTGGGAGGAGCTGCCATGAAGCGGCTCGCCATCGTCGCCAGCCTGGTCGCCGTCTGGGTGGTGCTGATCGCGGCCCGCCTCTACGACCTCCAGGTGGTCCGTTACGACCACTACACGGGCAAGGCCGCGCGCCAGCAGCAGCGGGTCGTGACCCTCGATCCGCCGCGCGGCACGATCTACGACGCCCACGGCCGCGAGCTGGCCGTCTCGATCCAGGTCGACTCGGCCTACGCCGTGCCGCCGGAGATCGCGGACCCGGCCGCCGCGGCGCGGGCCATCGCGGGTATCGTGCCCGGCCTGGACCTGGAGAAGCTCACCCGCCAGCTCTCCGGCGACCGCGAGTTCGTGTGGGTGGCCCGCAAGCTCGATCCGCCGGTGGCCGAGAAGGTCCGGGCCCTGGAACTGAAGGGCCTCTACTTCCTGCCGGAGAGCAAGCGCTACTACCCCATGGGCTCCCTGGCGGCCCAGGTGCTCGGCTACGTCGGCACCGACAACCACGGGCTGGCCGGCCTGGAGCTGGTCTACGACGAGGAGATCACCGGCAAGCCGGGGGTGCGCACGGTGCTCCGCGACGCCCGCCGCGGCACGGTGGTATCGCAAGACTTCTCCTTCGCCGAGCCGGAGCCGGGGCACGATCTCTACCTGACGCTCGACGCCACGGTCCAGCACATCGTGGAGAACGAGCTGGCGAAAGCGGTGGTGGAGCGGGGGGCGAAGCGCGGCAGCGCCATCTTCCTCGACCCGGACACCGGCGGCGTGCTCGCCATGGCCTCGTATCCGACTTTCGATCCCAACGACTTCGGCCACTACTCGGCGGAGAGCTGGCGCAACCGGGCGATCGCCGACGTCTACGAGCCCGGCTCGACCTTCAAGGTCGTCACCGCCGCCGCGGCCCTGGAGGCCGGGGTCGTGAAGGCGGACGACAGCATCGATTGCGGCATGGGCGGGATCACCATCTGGAAGGGCATCCGCGTCCGCGATCACCATCCGTACGGCCTGCTGACCTTCGCCCAGGTGATCTCCAAGTCGAGCAACGTCGGCGTCATCCGGGTCGCCCTGCGGCTGGGAAACGAGCGGCTCTACCGCACCATCCGCGACTTCGGCTTCGGCCGTCTCTCCGGCATCGACCTGCCGGGGGAGAGCGGCGGCATCCTCCATGCGGTCGAGCGCTGGGGCCCCATCGACAAGGCTTACGTCTCCTTCGGGCAGGGGGTCTCGGTGACGCCGCTGCAGCTCGTCACCGCCACGGCGGCGGTCGCCAATGGCGGCAACCTGCTCAAGCCGCACGTGGTGGCCGCCGTCAGCCAGGGCGAGGTGCGGGTGCCGAAGCACGCTTCGCCGCCGGTGGTGGGGCGGGCCATCTCGCCCGCCACGGCGAGCGAGCTGACGCGGATGCTCGAATCGGTCGTGACCGACGGGACGGGCAAGACCGCCGCCGTCGCCGGCTACCGGGTGGCGGGCAAGACCGGCACGGCCCAGATCCCCGTGCGGGGCGGCTATCACGGCTACCTGCCGAGCTTCGTCGGCTTCGCCCCCGCGGGCCGGCCGATCCTGGTGGGCCTGGTGGCGATCGCCGAGCCGCAGGGCGGCCAGTATTACGGCGGCCAGGTGGCCGCGCCCGCCTTCGCGGCCATCGCCCGGCAGGTGCTGCTCTACCGCGGCATTCACCCCCAGCGCGAGCGCCCCGTCGTCTGGCCGGGAGAGACCGTGATGGCGAGCCTGCCCGGCACCCCAGCGGCGCCCGGCGCGGTGCCCGCCGCCGTCGTAGCCGACGCCAGCGACCTGGACGACGGCGACGATGCGGCCGTCGGGGCCGGCCCCGATCCGGTCCTCTCGCCGCCGTCGCCCAAAACCGGCGCGCCCCCGGGGACGTCCGAGGCCACGGGGGAGAGCCGTCCCGAGAGCGACCACCCTTCGAACCGGGGAGGTCGCTTTCATGCGTCTTTCTGAGTTGGTGCGCGGCCTGCCGATTGCGGGAGACTTTGGGACCGATCCCGAAGTGAAGGGAATCGCCCACGACTCGCGCGCCGTCGAGCCGGGCGACGCCTTCGTGGCCCTGGTCGGCCAGCGTTTCGACGGCCGTGCCTTCGTATCGGCGGCCCTGGAGAAGGGCGCGGTAGCGGTCATTGGACCGGAGCCCGAGACTCGTCCGGACGTGCCCTGGCTCGTCACGGCCGATCCCCGCGGCGTGCTCGGCCCCCTCGCGGCCCGCGCCTACGGACACCCCGACCGGGAGATGATCCTGGCGGGCGTCACCGGCACGAACGGCAAGTCGACCGTCGCCACCCTGATCGTGGCGGTCCTCGAGGCGGCGGGCCGCCCGGCGGGCTTCCTCGGCACCCTGGGCTACCGCTTCCGGGACCACTCGTACGCCGGCGGCCACACGACACCCGAGGCCTCGGACCTGTTCCGCCTCCTGCGGCGCATGCGCGGCGACGGCGCCGAGGCGGTGGCGATGGAGGTCTCCTCCCACGCCCTCGCCATGGGGCGGGTGGGCGGCGCGGCCTTCGACACGGCGGTCTTCACCAACCTGACCCGCGACCATCTCGACTACCACCCGGACTTCGAGGACTACTTCGCGGCCAAGCGCCGGCTGTTCGACCTCCTGAAGCCCGGCAGCCGGCCGGCGGTGAACGTGGATGACGCCTACGGGCGCCGCCTGGCGGCCGAGCTGCCCGACGCCCTGACCTTCGGCGAGCAGGGCGACGTCCGGGCCCTCGACGTCGAGATTTCGACCCGCGGCATCCAGGGCACGCTGGTGACGCCCCGGGGATCGCTGCCGTTCTCCTCGCCACTCCTCGGGCGCTACAACCTGTCGAACCTGCTGGCGGCGGCGGCGGCGGCGGAGACCCTGGGCCTCCCCTTGCCGGCGATCGCCGTGGGCTTCGCGGCCCAGCGGCCCGTGCCGGGGCGCATGGAGCCGGTGGAGCACGGCCAGCCGTTCCCCGTCTTCGTCGATTACGCCCATACCGACGCCGCCCTGGAGGCCGCCCTGCGCTCGGCGCGGGAGATGGTCGGGGTCGAGAAGGTGGCGGTGGTCTTCGGCTGCGGCGGCGACCGCGATCCCGGCAAGCGCCCCCTGATGGGCAAGGTGGCCGGCGAGTTGGCGGACCTGGTGATCGCGACCTCCGACAACCCGCGTGGCGAGGACCCGCTGGCCATCCTCGCCGCCGTGGAAGAGGGCTTGAAGGCGAGCGGAAGCGACCGCTACCGCCTGGTGCCCGACCGCCGCGAGGCGATCCGCGAGGCGCTCGCCGCCGCCGGGCCCGGCTGGGCCGTGCTGGTGGCCGGCAAGGGGCACGAGCGGGAGCAGATCGTCGGCGATAAGAAACTGCCGTTCTCCGACCTGGAGGAGATCGGCAAGGCTTTGGAGGAGCGCTTTGGCTCGGCTGTCCACGGTTGAGGCGGCGCAGGCGGCCGGCGGCCGGGTGACGGCCGGCGATCCGGGCGCCTGGACGCAGGGCGCGGCGATCGATTCGCGCGCGGTCCGCGGCGGCGAGCTGTTCTTCGCCTTCGCCGGCGAGCACACGGACGGCCACCGCTTCGTCCCCGACGCCCTGGCGCGCGGAGCGGCGGCCGCCGTCGTTCAGGAAGACTTGCCCGCGATGCCCGCGGGCGCCCTGATCCGCGTGGACGACACCTTCAAGGCCCTCCACGACATCGCGCGCTTCGCGCGGACGCGGGTGCCGGAGCGGCTCGTCGGCATCACCGGCTCGGCGGGCAAGACCACCACCAAGGAGCTGCTGGGGGCGATCCTGGGATCGAAATTCCGGACGGCCTGGACGCCCGGCAACCTGAACAACCTCTACGGCTTCCCGCTGTCGCTGCTCAACGTGCCCGACGGCACGGAATGGATGGTGGCAGAGATGGGCATGTCGACCCCCGGCGAGCTGCGCCAGCTCTCGCTCCTCGGCCGGCCGGACGCCGTCGTCTTCACCGTCGTCCGCCCCGTCCACCTGGAGTTCTTCGACAGCCTGCAGGCGATCGCCGAGGCCAAGTCCGAGATTCTGGCGGGCCTGGCACCCGGCGGCTTCGTGGTCGCCAACGCCGACGACCCCGAGGTGGCGCGGATCGCGAAGCGGCACGGCGCCCGGGTCGTCTGGTACGGCCTGACCTCGGAAGGAGTGGACGTGCGGGCGCGGAATCTCTCCCCGGAGCCCGCCGGGGAGATCGGCAGCCGCTTCACGCTGGAGGCGGGCGGCGAGTCCGTCGAGGTCCGCCTGCCGCTCCACGGCCTCTACAACGTCGAGAACTGCCTGGCGGCGGCGGCCTGCGCCTGGGCGCTCGGCCTGCCGCTGGCGGAGATCGCGGAAGCGGTCCGCGGCGTCAAGCCGGCGGCCATGCGCGGCATCGTCCACCGCGCGGAAAGCGGGTTCACCCTGGTCGACGACTCCTACAACTCCAATCCCGACGCCCTCGGCAAGGCGCTGGAGGGCGCGGCCGTGCTGCCGGCGGAGCGCCGTGTGGCCATCCTGGGCGACATGCGGGAGCTGGGCCCGACAGGCCCCACCTTCCACCGCGAGTCCGGCGAGCGGGCGGCGCGGCTCGGGTTCTCGCCCGTCGTGGCGGTCGGCGAGCTGTCGCGCGAGCTGGCCGCCGGCGCCGAGGCGGCCGGGGCCGCTGCCGTCTGGCTGCCGGATGCCGCCGCCGCCGCCGAGTGGGCGGCCGGCGAGGTCCGGCCGGGGGATCTGGTGATCGTCAAGGCGTCGCGCGGCGTGGGGCTCGACAAGGTCGTGCGGCGGCTGCTCGGCGACACCGGAGCCGGGGAGGGCGGGCACTGATGCTCTACTGGCTCCTCTATCCGCTGCGGGACGTCATTCCGGCCTTCAACGTCTTCCGCTACATCACCTTCCGGGTGGCGGCGGCCATCGTCACGGCGCTGGTCCTCTCCTGGCTCCTGGGACCGTGGTTCATCCGCCAGCTCCGCCGGCTGTCGGTTGGGCAGAACATCCGCGACGTCGGCCCGCAGGCCCACCAGGTCAAGGCGGGCACGCCGACCATGGGCGGCCTCCTCATCCTGTTCGCCACGCTGGTGCCGACCCTGCTCTGGGCCGACCCGACGAACGTCTACGTCTGGAGCGTCATGCTGGTGACCGCGGCCTTCGGCGCCATCGGCTTCGCGGACGACTACCTCAAGGTGCGGAACCGGCGGAACCTCGGCCTCACGACCCGCGCCAAGTTCCTGCTCCAGGTCCTGGCCGGCACGGCGCTCGGCCTGGCGCTGGTCTACCTGTCGCAGGAGTCGGGGCTCAACACCACGCTGACGTTCCCCTTCATCAAGCGGCTGGTGCTCCACCTGGGCTGGTTCTACATCCCCTTCGTGGCCTTCATCCTCGTGGGCTCGTCGAACGCCGTCAACCTGACCGACGGCCTGGACGGCCTGGCGATCGGCGCCACCACCGTGGCCGCCGCCACCTACGCGGTGTTCACCTACATCGCGGGCAACCGGCTGATCGCCAACTACCTCCAGCTCTCCTACGTGCCGGGGGTGGGCGAGGTGGCCGTCTTCTGCGGCGCCATGGTCGGCGCGGGCATCGGTTTCCTCTGGTTCAACTCCCACCCGGCCGAGGTCTTCATGGGCGACGTCGGCTCGCTGTCGCTGGGCGCGGCCATCGGCACCGTCGCCGTGCTGGCCAAGCAGGAGATCCTGCTCGCCCTGGTGGGCGGCCTGTTCGTCATGGAAGCCCTCTCGGTCATCCTCCAGGTGGCCTCGTTCAAGCTGCGGGGCAAGCGGATCTTCCGCATGTCCCCGCTCCATCACCACTTCGAGCTCTCCGGCTGGGCGGAGCCCAAGGTCATCGTGCGCTTCTGGATCCTGTCGATCCTGTTCGCGCTGCTGTCCTTGTCGACCCTGAAGCTGCGATGAACGCGCCGCGTCTCGATCGGGTGCTGGTGTACGGCCTGGGGCTCTCCGGCCGCGCCGCCGCGCGCCTGCTGCTCGCCCGCGGCGCCGCCGTCCTGGCCGTGGACGACAAGGCGGCGGACGCCGGGGATCTGGCCGGAAAGATCGAGCTTCTCCCCGGCGGCGGCTCCCAGCCGCTGCCGGCGGGGATCGACACCGTCGTGGTCTCGCCCGGCGTGCCGCTCGACCGGCCGATCCTGGAGGACGCCCGGCGCCGGGGCGTGCCGGTGATCGCCGAGGTGGAGCTGGCGTTCCCGTTCCTGAACGGCCCCGTGGTCGCCATCACGGGCAGCAACGGCAAGAGCACGACCACGGCCATGGTGGGCGACATGCTGCGGGCCGCCGGCTTCCAGGTCGAGGTTTGCGGCAACATCGGCGAGCCGCTGGCGGACAAGGTCGCCGGTCCGCCGGACCGTATCTTCGTCGTCGAGCTGTCGAGCTTCCAGATCGAGGGGATCGACACCTTCAGTCCGCGGGCCGCGGCACTGCTCAACCTTTCCGAGGACCACCTCGACCGCTACGGCAGCCTGGCCGCGTACGGCGCCGCCAAGAAGCGCCTCTTCTACCGCCAGGCCGTCGACGCCGTCGCCGTGCTGAACGCCGACGATCCCGAGACCCTGGCGGTCGAGACCCGCGCCCGGCGCCGCCTCTTCTCCCGCCTGGGACCGGTTACGGACGGCTGCTGGGCCGGCGCGGACGGCCGGGTGGTCGAAGTCGCGCCAAGCCGCGCGGAGACCGAGCTGTTCCAAGCCTCGGACGTGCCCCTCGCAGGCGTTCAGAACCTGGAGAACGCCATGGCCGCGGCCCTGCTGGCCCGGGCCATGGGCGCCGGGCCGGACGCGATCCGTGCCGGCCTGCGCGGCTTCAAGGGCCTGCCCCACCGCCTGCAGAAGGTGGGGGAGCGGGCGGGCGTGCTGTTCTACGACGACTCCAAGGGCACCAACCCCGGCGCCACTCTGAAGGCCATCGAGGGGTTCGCCGACGGCACGGTCCACCTGATCCTCGGCGGCCGCAACAAGGACGCCGACCTCGCCCTGCTGACACCCATGGTCCGCCGCAAGGCCCGTCGCGCCTACCTGATCGGCGAGTCGGCCCGCGACTTCGAGACGGCCCTTGGCGGGGCCGTCCCCTTCGAGATCTCGGAGACGATGGAGCGCGCCGTGCGCTCCGCCGCCGCCCAGGCCCGGGCGGGCGAGGCCGTCGTGCTCTCGCCGGCCTGCGCCAGCTTCGATCAGTTCAGGAACTTCGTCCACCGCGGGCAGGTCTTCCAGGAAATCGTTCGCAACATCCTTGGAGGGCCGCATGGCGAAGAAGCTCGCGTTTGACAAGGTGCTCTTCACCACCGTGGTCCTGCTGATGTTCTTCGGCCTGGTGATGGTTTTCTCGGCGAGCGACGCCCTGGCGGGCGGCCCCGCGACGAACCATTTCTTCGTCAAGCAGTCCGTGGCGGCGGGCCTGGGGCTGGTGCTCATGGCCTGGCTGATGCACGTCGACTACCGGCGCCTGCGCTCGCCCACGGTGATCTACTCGCTGCTCGGCGGCTGCCTCCTCCTGCTGGCGGGCGTGCTCTTCTCGCCCCAGCTCAACGCCACCCGGCGGTGGTTCTTCGTCGGCGGCGTGTCCGTCCAGCCCTCGGAGCTGGCGAAGCTGGCCCTGATCCCGTTCCTCGCCTACCTGATCGACAAGAAGGAGGAGCGGGTCAACGAGCTCTCCTTCCTGGTGCCGGCGGGCCTCTTCACGGCCCTCACGGCGGCGCTGATCCTGCTCGAGCCCGACATGGGCACGGCCGTGCTGCTCGGCGCCACCTTCTTCCTGATGATCTTCCTCGCCGGCCTGTCGTGGCGCTACATCCTGGCCGCGCTCGCCGTCGTGCCGCCGCTCCTGATCTTCCTGGTGATGATGGCGCCCTACCGGCGGCAGCGGTTCTTCATCTTCCTGGATCCGGAGAAGGACCCCCTGGGCAGCGGCTTCCAGGCGCTCCAGTCTCTGATCGCCGTGGGCTCGGGCGGGGTGTTCGGCCTGGGACCGGGCAAGAGCGTGCAGAAGCTCTTCTTCCTGCCTCACCCGGAGTCGGACTTCATCTTCTCGATCGTGGCCGAGGAGCTCGGCATGATCGGCGCGCTCCTGGTGGTGGCCGGCTTCGCCATGCTGGCCTGGCGGGGCCTGCGGGCGGGAGCCAAGGCGCCGGACGTCTTCGGCCGTTACCTGGGCTGGGGCCTGACGGGCGTGCTCGTGATGCAGGCGCTGATCAACGTCAGCGTCACCATCGCGCTGCTGCCCACCAAGGGCATCCCCCTGCCTTTCATCTCCTATGGAGGCTCGTCGCTGGTGGTGACCCTGTGTATCTGCGGCGTGCTCCTGAACATCTCGCAGCACGGATGACCTGGCGAAGCGATGCGATGGAATCGACCGATCAAGCCCCTCTGCACGTCCTGCTCGCCGGCGGCGGCACGGGCGGCCACGTCTTCCCGGCCCTCGCCGTCGCGGAAGAGCTGCAGGCCCGGGGGTGGCGCGTGAGCTTCACCGGCTCCACGGCGGGGCTCGAGGAGCGGCTGGTGACGGAGCGGGGTCTGCCGTTCTTCCCCCTGCCGGCCCGGCCGCTGGTGGGCCGCGGCCTCGTCGGCAAGGCGCAGGCGCTCGCGACGCTCGTCGGCTCGGCGCGGGCGGCCTCGAAGCTGGTCCGGCGGATCGGCGCCAACGCGGTGCTCGGCACGGGCGGCTACGTCTCGGCGCCCGCCGTGATCGGCGCCCGCCTCGCCCGGCGTCCCGTCCTGCTGCTGGAGCCCAACGGCCGTGCCGGAGTCGCGAATCGCTGGCTCTCGCGCTGGGCGACCGCCGCCGCCGTGGGCTACAAGGAGACCGCCGCGGACCTCAAGTGCCCCTCGTTCGTGACCGGCGTGCCCGTGCGGGCGGCGTTCTTCTCGATCCCGGAGCCGCCTGCCATGGATGTCCCGCGCCTGCTGGTGCTCGGCGGCAGCCAGGGCGCGCAGCAGATCAACAAGGCCATGCCCGAGACGGCGGCGCGCTTGATCGCCAAGCTGCCCGGCATCCGGATCGTCCACCAGGCCGGCGCCCGCAACATCGACGAGACGCGGGCGGCCTACGCGGCCTTGGGGCTCTCGGGCATTGAGATCGTGCCCTTCCTGGACGACGTGGCCGGGGCCATGGCGGCGAGCCATCTGCTGGTCTCCCGCGCCGGAGCCATCACGGTGGCCGAGATCTGCGCCGCCGGCCGCGCTTCGCTGATGGTGCCGCTCGCCATCGCCCAGGGGCACCAGGTGGACAACGCCCGCCTGCTGGTCGAGGCCGGCGGCGCCGAAATGATCCGCTCCGACCAGTTTTCCGCCGAGCGGCTGGCCGCGGCTCTCGAAGCGCTGCTGGCCGACGGCCCGCGCCTCGCGGCCATGGGCCGGGCCGCCCGTTCCCTGGCTCGCCCCCGCGCCGTGGCCGACATCGCGGACCGCATCGAAGCGCTGGGAGCGCGGGGAGGCAACGCCTGATGTTCAACCAGTTCACGGACCTCTCGCGCATCCACTTCGTGGGCATCGGCGGCGCCGGCATGAGCGGCATCGCCGAGATCCTCCTGGAGTACGACCTGGAGGTGAGCGGCTGCGACCTCTCCCTCGGCGAGGCCACGGAGCGGCTGGTGAAGTTGGGGGCCACGGTTGAAAAGGGCCATTCGCCGGACCACCTGGAGGGCGTCGATCTGGTGGTGATCTCCTCGGCCGTGGCGGAGGAGAACGCCGAGGTGCGCGAGGCGCGCCGGCGGGGCATCACCGTCGTCCGCCGGGCCGAGATGCTGGGCGAGCTGATGCGCCTGAAGTACGGCATCGGCGTCGCCGGCACCCATGGCAAGACGACCACGACCTCCCTCGTCGGCGCCGTGCTGACCGAAGCCAAGCTCGATCCGACGGTGATCGTCGGCGGCCGGCTGCGCCTCCTGGGCACCGGCGCCCGCATGGGCAAGAGCCAATACCTGGTGGCCGAGGCGGACGAGTTCGACCGCAGCTTCCTGCGGCTGACCCCCGTCATCGCCGTCGTCACCAACATCGACCGCGATCACCTCGACACCTACGGCACCCTGGAGAACATCCAGGAAGCCTTCGTCGAGTTCGCCAACCGCGTGCCCTTCTTCGGCCGGCTGATCGTCTGCCTGGACGATTCGAACATCCAGAAGATCCTGCCGCGGGTGGCGGACCGCCGCATCATTACCTACGGCTTCTCGCCCCAGGCCGATCTCACCGCCGTGGATCTCGAAGCCCACGCCGGCGGCAGCCGTTTCGGCGTCCGGCTGCGGGGCGGCGGGCTGCTCGGCCGCATCGACCTCGGCCGCGTCGATTTGCCCATCCCCGGCCGGCACAACGTGCTGAACGCCCTGGCGGCCGTGGGCGTCGGCCTCTCGCTGCGCATCGACTTCGACACCATCTGCCGCGCCCTCGCCGCGTTCGAGGGGGTTCACCGCCGCTTCGAGCACCTCGGCACCTGGCATGGCGCCGCCGTGGTGGACGATTACGCGCACCACCCCACGGAGGTCGAGGCGACCCTACAGGCGGCCCGCCAGACCTTCCCGGGTGGGCGGGTGTTCGCCGTCTTTCAGCCGCACCTCTTCTCGCGCACTAAGGACCAGGCCGAGGCTTTCGGCCGGGCGCTTCTGGGGGCCGACATGGCCGTCGTGACCGACGTCTATCCCTCCCGCGAGCAGCCGATCCCGGGCGTCACCGGCGAGCTGGTGGTGGAGGCGGCGCGGCTGGCGGGACATCGCAACGTCCATTTCTGCGCGACCTGGCAGGACTCTCCCTCGCTGCTGCACGAGGTTGGCGCGAGCGACGTGGTGATCACCATGGGCGCTGGCGACGTGAACCGGCTTGCCCAGTTGCTTGTAAAAGAGGAGGCGCCGGCATGACGGGCGACGCCAGCGTCACCGTGATGCCGCCCGGCTCCGGGGGCAGGGTCCTCGACTTCCGCCGCAGCGGCACGCCGCCGCGCCGCCGCCGGAAGAGCCTGCTCGTGTCGCTGCTCAAGCCCATGGCCATGGCCTTCGGGCTCGTGGCGCTGCCGGTGGGGCTCGTCGCCTGGGTGCTCACCGCGCCCCTCTTCCAGCTTCGTCAGGTCGAGGTGAGCGGTGCCGTGCGCCGCGTGCCCAGCGGCTGGGTGCGGCAGGCGCTGGCGCCGGCCGAAGGCAAGAACCTGGTGCGGCTCTCCCTCGCCGAGGCGACGGCCCGGGTCGAGAAGAACCCCTGGGTCGCGTCGGTGGAAATGGTCAAGGAGCTGCCCGGCCGGCTGCGGGTCAAGGTCGCCGAGCGCCGGCCCGTCGCGTTGCTGGCGGAAGGCGGCGGTCTCGTCTACGCCGACCAGGAGGGGCGCGCCATCGCGCCGGTCGCGACTCCCGCCGAGCGGGAAGAGGCGCGGAGCGCCGGGCTGCTGGTGGTGAGCTTCTCCCGCCAGCCCCACGCGGACGGCGTCGGCGCCGCTCTCAAGGTGGCGGCCGAGCTGGGGCGGGTGCAGCCGACCTGGGCGTCGCAGCTCGAGCGAATCGAAGTTTTGGGGGAAGAGGACTTCCGGCTTCACACGGATGCCCTGCCCTTCCCCTTGCTGGTGACGAGTGGAGGCGTGGGACCCAAGGTGCAGCGGCTCGTCGAGCTGCTGCCCGACCTGTACCGCCGCTATCCACGCATCGAGGCGGTGGACCTGCGCTTCTCGCGCAGGATCGTCGTGCAGCCAGCGCTGTCTACCCCGCCCCCGGGCGGGACCGGAGCTTGAGGTCAACTTTTAGAGAGGGTCAGGCAAAAATGGCCAAAACGGAACCTTACTTCGTCGGTATCGACATCGGCTCCTCCAAAGTGGGGGTGCTCATCGGCCAGCGCGACGACAAGGGTGGGATTGAGGTGGTCGGCAAAGGCCTGGCTCCCAACCGCGGCACCCGAAAAGGCAACATCGTCAACGTCGAAGCCACGGTCGAAGCGCTCAAGGCGGCGAGCGAAGAGGCCGAGGTGATGGCGGGCGTGGAAATCTCCCGCGCCTACGTCGGCGTCGCCGGAGCGGATATTCGCAGCGTCAACTCCCGGGGCATGGTCTCCGTGGCCCGCAAGGACCGCGAGATCACCCGTCAGGACATCCAGCGCGTTCTGGAGGCGGCCCAGTCGGCCTCCCTCCCCTCGGATCGCGAGATCCTCCACGCCATTCCCCAGGAGTTCATCGTCGACGAGCAGGGCGGCATCGACGATCCCCTGGGCATGCTGGGCACGCGCCTCGAGGTCATGGTCCACCTGGTGACCGGCAACGTCACCCGCTCGCGCACCCTGCTGACCAGCGTCAACCGCGCCGGCATCGAGGTCGTCGAGATGGTCTTCGAGCCGCTCGCCACCGCCGAGGCCGTCCTCAGCCCCGACGAGCGCGAGCTCGGCGTGCTGCTGATCGACGTCGGCGCCGGCACCACCGAGTATGCCCTTTTCGTCGAGGGCGAGATCCAGTACAGCGCCGTGGCGCCCATCGGCGCCGGGCACTTCACCAACGACCTCGCGATGGTGCTGCGCACTCCGTTCGCCGAGGCCGAGAGGATCAAGGTCAAGCAGGGCTGCTGCCTGCCCAGCATGGTCACTGAGGAGGAGGGGATCGCCGTGCCCACCGTGGCCGGCGGCACCTCGCGGATCGTGCCGAAACGCGAGCTCTGTGAGATCCTTCAGCCACGGGCCGAGGAGCTGTTCACCCTCATCCGGGAAGACTTCCTGAAGCACTCTTCCGATGAAGGGTTGCGGGGCGGCGTCGTGCTGACTGGCGGTGGCGCCCAGCTCGACGGCCTGCTGGAGCTCTCCGAGCAGATTTTCGACGCCGGAGTGCGCTACGGTCTGCCGCGCGGGCTCGGCGGACTGGTCGACGTGATCAGCAGCCCGACGTGGGCGACCGCGTCGGGGCTCCTCCTCTACGCCCGCACGGCCGAGGAGAGCCAGAGCAAAGTGCAGAAGAAACAGGGTTTCAGCGTGCGCGGGATGGTCGGCAGCCTGCGCGGAATGTTCTCCGATCTGCTCTGAGCCGGACATTGCTCTGAAACGGACAATGCTCTGACCAAAAGAACTGCAAGCTAAAAAGGGGGTATAGCAATGATACTTTTCGACGACCAGGACTCTCCGGAAGCTCTGCGGGAGAAGGCGCTCCGGGCCCAGGAGCTCGCGGACTCGACTCCGGCCAAGATCAAGGTCATCGGCGTCGGCGGCGGCGGCGGCAACGCCGTCAACCGCATGATCGACGCCCAGCTCCGCGGCATCGAGTTCATCGCCGCCAACACCGACCTCCAGGCGCTCGCCAAGTGCCGCGCGCCCATCAAGCTGCAGATCGGCAGCCTGCTCACCAAGGGCCTCGGCGCCGGCGCCGACCCCGAGCAGGGCCGCAAGGCCGCACTCGAAGACACCGACCGCATCCTCGAAGTGCTCGAAGGGGCTGACATGGTCTTCCTGACGGCCGGCCTGGGCGGTGGCACGGGCACGGGCGCCGTGCCGATCATCGCCTCGCTGGCGGCCGAGATCGGCGCGCTCACCGTGGCCGTCGTCACCAAGCCCTTCGGCTTCGAGGGGCGGCGCCGGCTGCAGTACGCCGAGCGTGGCGTCGAGGAGCTGCGCAACGCGGTCGACACCCTGATCACCATTCCCAACGAACGGCTGCTCAACTTCGTCGAGCGCGGCACGCCTCTGTTCGAGGCCTTCCGCATCGCCGACGACGTGCTGCGCCAGGCCGTGCAGGGCATCAGCGACCTCATCACCATTCCGGGCGAGGTCAACGTCGATTTCGCCGACGTGCGCACCATCATGACCGGCATGGGCATGGCGCTCATGGGCACCGGCATCGCCAAGGGCGAGCACCGGGCCCTCGAGGCGGCCCAGCGGGCGATCTCCTCGCCGCTCCTGGAGGAGACCTCCATCCAGGGCGCCAAGGGCGTGCTGATCAACATCTCGGGCGGTCACGACCTCACCCTGCACGAGGTTGCCGAGGCGGCGCGCATCATCGCCGACTCCGTCGATCCCGACGCCAACATCATCTCCGGCATGGTGATCGATCCGACGCTCGACGAGGCCATGAAGGTGACTGTGATCGCCACCGGCTTCGACCGCAGCCACGACGACCGTCCGCGCGTGCCCTCGCCGCCGCTCTCGATCAACCGTCCGGCGCCGGTGCCCGCGATGGCGCCCCCGAGCCTGGCCTCAATGCCGGTGCGCGAGCGCGAGGAGCGGGAGCGCGAAGAGGCCGACAAGGCTCCCGTCGACGTGCCGTTCTACCGTAAGGCCATCGCCAACGTGCGCGGCGACGACCCGAACGGCTTCGGCCCCAACTGGTCGAACGTGGATGACTACGACATCCCGACCGTTTTGAGAAAGCAGATGGACTAGATGACGAGCCTCACGCCGAACCGCCGCACCCCCCGCCCAGCCGCTGGCCGGGGAGGTCGGGTGGGGCTCCGTCTCCTTTGGGCCCTTTTCCTGCTGCTCCTTCTGGCGCTCCTCCTGGCGGGTCCCGCCGCCGCGCTGGACACCATCTACCTCGTCCGCCACGCCGAGAAGGCCGACTGGCCCACCGACCGCGACCTCGACGCCTTCCAGCCCCTTTCCTCCGCGGGCCTCGCCCGAGCCGAAGCCCTGGCCACCCGCCTCAAGACCGCCGGCATCGCCGCCGTCTACACCAGCCGCACCACCCGCACCCTTCAAACCGGCAACCCCCTAGCCCACGCCACCGGAGTCCCGATCACTGCTGACGACGCCACCACCAAGCCCGACGAGATGGCTGCGTTTCTCGCGCGTTTGCGGGAGAAACATGCGGCGGATAAGGCCATCTTGATCGTGGGCCACTCGAATACGATCCCCGAACTGCTCGTGAAGCTGGGCGCTAAGGCGGACTGCTTTCAGGGGCTGGGGATCGCCGGCCAGCCGGGTAGCTTGCTGATCGAGGGGTACGAGGGGATGTGGAAGGTGGATTTGAAGAAGCAGGGGTGCGAAGGGATGGAGCGGGACGCTAGTGCTGCCCAAGCACCTGTTGCCGGATTCTAATATTAAATAAGATTTCCGTCCTGCGGAGTTCCCTTCTTCTTGCCTGAATACTTCCCAGCTACACTCGTAAGTAGCACAAAATAAAGGGCGAGAAGATAGTGACAGAAATCTCCCCGGAGAATTTTCTCTCATTACCTTCTCGGAGTTACCATGCTGGAGGTTCTTCTGAACCATTCTAGAACTCGCTGCAGCGCGCTACTTTCGCTCAGCCTATCTTCAGAGCACCGGATTTTTCTCTGCCGAGAGTCGCCATATTGCTGCTTTGCAATCAGTAAATACTAGCTAAATTTACTACCTCACTTGACGCTGGGTCAAGTCGCCTATACCATTCAGTTTGCCTAATCATATTTGGCGTGATTTCAAACCTATGTCTAAGTTCCGGCGCGTTGTCGCCACAATTCACGGAATAAACTCTGACGGAGATTGGCAGAAGGAGGTCGGTCGTGTCCTCGAACCTCACTTCCGCCACATTCCTCTGCACTATGAGCAGTTCAGGCGACTAGGCTGGCCGAGGATTCTCAGCGGCAGGCTCCGCCGTCAAGCTCTTGAGAGCGTAGTGCGACAGTTTTCCCAAGAGGTGGTGGCAGGTGACCGCCCGCACCTAATCGCCCATAGCTTCGGGACTTGGATCGCGGCACAACTGATGAAGAGGCCAGGGGTGTCTTTTAATCGTGTCGTCTTTGCTGGAAGCACTCTGCCTGCTAATTTCGACTGGGAAGGGGAGTTGGCAGATAATCGAGGGGCCTTCTACGACCTCACGAATGAACGAGGTGTCCAAGACAGCGTAGTCGCCATGGCCGGAACGACCGGCAAGGTATGTGCTGGCGAAGTTGGCTTCAGGGGTCCTGTAGAGCTCATCCACGACACCGGCGCTCTGCGCGATTCATGCCCCCTCTGTAAGGGTTTGGAGGTCAAGGCGCAAGCCTGTATCCACAACCTAAGATGGAAAGATTTTAAGCACAGTGACTGGTTCGTCGGGAGCAGCCACTCCGCTAACCTCTGGCTCCCTTACTTATGGGGTTTCCCGCCAGAGGAGTACTCTGAGTTCATCGAGACATGCTTGCGTTTAGCAGAGATGGATAGTAGGGGTGAGTGGCTGAACATGAAGCAAGCTGAAAAAGATTTCCAGGCGCGCAGGTGGAGTTGGACAAAGAGAGGTCACGCCATGGTGAGTTTGAGTGAATACGTGGCAAGCAACATCGTAGAGTACCTAAGACTCAACGGCCATCAATCGGACCAGGATAAGGTCGAGAACATCCGTGACCGGGCGATCCGGCTCATTTGGATCATCATCGGTGAAGCAATCGAGGAGCGCAGGAAGCCCTTTGCAGAGCAGCAAGAGAACCTCATTCTAAGACTCCATCCGCAACTCGCCATTAGTACTGCGATTGATACCGCCGCCAGAAGCTAGATACATATGGACGATAAGCCGATAGAGAAAGTCCTCTTGCGGCTTGTTGAGGCTCGGGATGACGAGGAGGCTTGGACGGCGCTGTACATCCGCTTCCGGCCGTTCGTATACGCACTGGCCTATCGCAGGGCTAACGGCTCGCAGGATCTCGCCAAGGATGCCACACAGGAGGTATTCTTCCGCCTAGTCAAGTACTGCCCATTCAAGAAGCTGACCGATGTGGATGATTTCCGTACCTATCTCGCTGTCGTGACGCGGAACGTGGTGGCGATCCTTTGCCGCCGTGAACGGCATCCCGAGGTGCAGACTGGCCTCCTCGGCAGTCCCGATTCGGAACTCGGCGAGCCCGTACTCACGCCGCATGGAGAGACTGTAGAACTCCGCCAATTGCTGTACAGGGCGCTAAGAGAGTTGTCGCGAGAGGAGCGAAAGGCGCTCGCGTTGCGCTTGGAAGGCTATTCTCTCCAGGAGATCGCGGATCGGCTGGGCATCAGCTCCAGCAATGCGGCCGTGAGGCTCCATCGTATCCGGGCGAAACTACGGCATAACCCGGTCCTCAAAGACCTCCTCTGACCCAGAGTGTAATCTTTGGGCTGCCTCCTCGATTCTGTCAGATAGGAGGGGAGAACGGTGCCTACTAAAAAGTCCGAATCCGAAATCCGAATCTGGACCACGGTCGAAGAGTTGGCACAGCAGCTAGGCACGGAATGAGGGTTTGTCTATCGAGAAAGAGTTCGGACCTCCGGCTCTCCATTCTGACTTACGAAGGCTCGAGTTGCTAGGAGCAACGACTATGTCAGACCAGACTATGCAGACTTCAAGAATCGAGGACCTGGAGATTGACTCCTTGGTACTCAAGCATGATCGCCTCGTTCATCTTCTGCTCACCGCCTGGACGATGATCCTAGAACAGGAGCCTGCTTCCGGGCCCCAACTGGATGGCTCGCACGCAGGCATCCCTCCGATCCCCCCTCTCGCCTGAATGGGCGAGCTGACCGTCGCGGCTGCGCGATAAGGAGTAATATATGGACCCTACCGACCACCCTTTCCTCCAGTTGAACGACTCTTCCCCTCTTTTGAACGACTCGGAACTTGCTGGGCTAAGGGGTGGGTCCCATCGTCACGTGTGTTTTCGACGTCTTCAGTCTCGGTGCTTGGCTTACGTACTCGACTACCGTCAGTACCGACACCTGTTGAGCATCGATGACGGCGAGGAGATCGTCTCACAGGCTGTCGTCGAGGAACTACGCTATATCGAGGATTCCCTGGTCGGTGCCGAAGAGGTCTCGATCCGCGTCAAGCGGGCGCTCAACCGCGTCCGCGCCCGCTACGTTAGAGAGTGCAGGCGAAGGACTTCTGATACAGCAGCGCCTATCGCGAGCGATGACATTCTTATGGCGATCCAGTACAAGGAGGTCGCCCGTGCACTACGGGGTTATATCGGTCGGGCGATCGATGCGTTGAGAGACCGCGACCGCAACCTGCTGATTGACAGCTATGGCCTTGAGCGCTTTGGGTTGGTCAAGCGCGGCCTTTCTCCGGTGTTTGCGAATGCGGGCGGACATAAGGTAGGTCTGTGGAGAGCGCGCCAGCGCTTCCTTCACGAGCTCCAGCGGCTTATTGAGGCAGCCAATCAAAACCTTGACCTGATCCGTAGCCTGCGCATCCTCATCGAGAGTGGGGGCTTGGCAGCTTACTTCGTGAGCACTCGGCTTGAGGGAAGGGTGATGGCGCCAGTGCACTCGCGGCGTGTGCGCGACGGTCAGGCCGAAAGTTGGATCAGGTGAAAGACCCTCTGGCGGCATTGCGGAAAACGGCGGGACGGGGACGGGCACCAGCAGTCCGTTCCCGTCCGTTTTTCCGTCAGTCTACATCTCTGGGACGGGTCTCGGTGACTTGCTCGAGGTACTAGGCGAACGTCGACGCTTAAAGAAGCGCAGGAGGTGGAGAACCGCGAAGACCGCAGCGACAAGGGTGGCCAGAAGCCGCCCTCTCACTCTGTCGAGGTCGATCTTCTGATTAACTGACCCACCAATCGGGTCTTTAGTAGGGGCTGGATTCGACGGTACTCGAGCTTTAGCTCTGACACATGCTAGTATTCTCTCCGTCTCGACCAAGTCCGCTCCAGCGCTGGCCAAGAGTGCTGAGCACGCGGGGCAACTAATCGCGTGCTTAGCACGACCCGCCTCGGCGCCGGCCGGGTCAGCAAATAAGTACTCGATCTCGTCTGGGACCAGGCAGTCAGGACCAGGATAGTCGGAGTTCCTGGCCTGTTCTCGGTCTCGGTGCAGGATTTCCTTCGAATCTGTGCCCCTCTGCTGCGCCAGCTCCTCTGCGGCAAGCAAGAATCTGGGTTTATTCTCCGATTGCATTTGCGCCTTCCTTCGTATTGGGGTGGCTAGAGTTACACATCATACTTCCTAAGCACGCGGACTAGCCTATACGGTTACAGCGGCGGTGCTCGAATAGCCTGCTCGGTTAGACTTGAGCGTGCAGCCGAGCGGTACGAGGGCATTGGCCTGGGGGTGCCTGACTTTAGTCCAGAGCATCCGCTTGCTGCGGGAGTGCGACGGCGAGCACCATTGCACCCAAGCCAAGGCAACAAAGGTGGCAAGAGCGGAGGGGCATAAAGAGCACCTCGTCCTTTCAGATCCTCTACTCTGGCTTCCATAGAGGAAAGAAGTCTGCGCCGTTTTTTTGGGTACGTAGGTTTTAGCCAAGAGTAACCCCATTTAAGCTCAACCAGTCAGAAATTGATTTCGCCTTTGCGACAATCTTCTTCCGCGTGTAGTCGTCGCGATAGGCCATTTGAAGATCCTTCTGTATAGATTCTTTAACCTCGGGAGAAGAGGGCTGGGCCTTGGTGAAACTGGCGTCCTGTTGGATTCGGCAGATGGCGCGATTCGCTTCGTAAACCAGCCACTCGCCCTTGTCTGCTGGCCCGCGGATTTCAATAGCCCGGGTGAGCATCTCCTCAGCCTTCTTGAAGTCGGGTCTTCTTTGGTCTTTGAGAGCGAAGCCGAGTTGGCCGAAGTTGCGGTGGAAGCGGTACTCCGTGTCGCACTCTACAAGGGCTTCAAAAATGGGTATCGTCCGCTCCATCAGGGATTTATCAGTGTCCCACTTCTCGGAACGCACCTCCTCAGCCCTGTAGAAAATCTGCACTTTAATAGGCGCCGCAGCATCCCGGATTGATCGCTTCAGCTTGGCTACGTCAATGTCCTCCGGCTTGGTCTCGGGATTCAGGTAACGATAGGCAAGGCTCAAGGCTTCGGCATCGACTTGCGACTGGTCTGTTTGTGCCCTTTGGAAAGACGCTATAACGGCGTCCATGTCCGCTTCGGCGAGAGCGCGGGAAAGGAACAGGCGCGTCCATAGATAACCGAAGAGGAAGCCGCATGAGGAGAAATAGAGCACGATCCATAAGGCGATGGCTTCGCTGTACTGGTTATTTCCAAGGGCGGCACTAAGATATTCAGAGCCGTCCCGGAGGAGCCCCGGTATTTTACCCATCTGTGTCAAGCCTACTCCCACGAGGATCTTAGTCAGCCAGTCTGATATCTGCTCAAGATTGGTATTCACGCCATACTGCGCTGTGGGTGAGCTGGTGGTACGGCTAGTACTGCCGCTTCCGGTCTCGACCCCGACTCCGTTCTCGCCGTTCCGTTGCAGACTGCGAGGAATGCCAAAGAGGAATCCCGTCAACCCTCCGAGGAGCAGACAACCTCCGGCCAAAAGGAAGCCGACACTACCCACCGCTCCCGCGTTACCGGACGGAACGATAGACCGGGCATAGATTACTACGCCGGCTATGCCTAAGAACATCATCATGGTAAGGGCGATCATCCAACCAAGCCACTCTGATTGATTCGTTTGGCGTTTGTCGCGTACCTGTCGTGGGTGAAGCCACGAGAACAGCCAGTCGAAGTGGGGCACGTCTATTCCTCCACAAAGTGTATCGTCTGTCCATCATTCGCATGTTCTTTGATTGCTAGTATTATAGCAGACTTGCCGTCGTCGTCCTGAGTCGCTCCCCAGATAGGTTCTACCCCGGGGAAGAGGCTCTAGCTGGGGAAGGCCTCACCCCCCTTTCTGATGCTTCAAGACAGTTGACGCAGTTAACCGACTCCAACGTCTCTCAACCGGCAAAATGGGCCGCCGGTTGGTTGAGGAGCGCGGGCGAAAGTCAGCAAGCACGCCTGGATCGAGGAGGGCATCCTCAGCCTGGAAGACCGCGCCATCAGCGTCGTGGCGAACCTTAGAGGGTGTTTGGGAAGGTCATTTCTGAGCTAACCGTCCGAGCATCAGCCGTATCATGGCTAGCCTTATCATTGCCTCGCTCGTCTCGGTAAATGCTTCGTAGTCCTTGCTCAGCCTGCGATAACGCCCCAGCCATGCAAAAGTTCGCTCAACTATCCAGCGATGCGGAAGAAGCTCGAACCCCTGGGCTTTATCTGACCGCTTTACGATCTCCAAAACCCACTTGCCCCAGTCCTTCGCCTGCTCAATTAGCCGTCCGGCGTAACCGTTATCTGCCCATACTTTCCTCATTCTGGGAAACCGATCCGCCAGATCCTCAAGAACCAACTGGGCTCCGTCACGGTCCTGAACGTCAGCAGGATGAACCGCACAACCCAGAATCAAGCCCAATGTATCTACAACGATGTGACGCTTGCGGCCCTTCACCTTCTTGCCTGCGTCGTAGCCGCAAGAGCCCCTTTTTCTGTCGTCTTCACGCTTTGGCTATCGATAATCGCTGCACTGGGGCTCTTCTTGCGACCCTCGCGACTGCGGATGCGATCTCGAAGGGTGTCATGGACCTTCTCCCAAGTCCCGTCGTCTCTCCACTGCTTGAAGTACATATAGACCGTCGAGTACGGCGGAAAGTCGTGAGGGAGCATGCGCCAAGAGCAGCCGCTACGCAGAATGTAGAAGATGGCATTGACCACCGACCGGAGATCTGTCGCACGAGGTCTACCTCCAGGTTTGGTGGCCGGAAGCAAGCGGCCGATGATCTGCCATTCCGTGTCACTCACGTCGCTTGGGTATCCCATAGACGCATTTTAGCACGCCTTTCGGGACTTCCCAAACACCCTCTTAGCCTTGTCGCCCAAGAATTGTTATGTAACCTAGCCGGTGGACATACCTTCCCCGAAGCGAAGGCCTGTCCATGTCGAGAGCCAACTCTTGAAGCTGGCTATCGAACCGAGCGCGTATTCGTAACAAATGGCCAAGTGGGCAGGAAGCCCTTGAGCGGGAGCGTGACCATCGTTCCGGCTCGGAGCTTCTCGGACGCCTTCCAGTAGGTGGCAACAAACGCTGCGTAGAGGTGTAGATCTCCTGGGACATCACCTTACTTGCTGGCGTGGAGCAACGGCACCAAATATCTCTTGAGCGCTTCGGGCGAACCGAGGGTTGCCAACCGCGAATGACTCCAGGATTTGATTCCCGCTTGTGGGCGCCTGACAGCGGCTTTCGACTTGATTTTGGTGACCAGATCGGATGAATTTCGTGCCTCGGCCGGGAGTTCTTATAGCAGGGTAAGGGAGAAAGATTGCGATCTCAAGGGTCTCATAGTGCGGCGGTCGAGATCCTCTCGTTGGCCGGGTGGCGTATTCCTGCGGCTAGTCGAACCAGTCGACCCCTCTACCCCCTCCTCTTCCATCAGAGCGCGCACGCAGTGGACGCCTGGCTGCTCACGGCTCATGGGTGGCTCCCCAAGGCTACACCACGATGCGGGAAAGGAACTCCACTCCACCGACTCGGTGCTCGGTCAGGATGTCGAGGACGAGCTCGCCCTCGGTGGGGTGCTCGAGAATGAGGTTGGTCACGAATTGCCACGAGGATCCAGGCTGGTTGGGATTGGACCCATCGACGAAATAGACATAGGCCGGGCTTCTCCAGCGGCAGCGTGTGCACACGGCGAGGGCTTCGGGCAGCCACGGGTGCTCGGGCTCCTGCTCCCGCGCCAACTCCACCAGCCATGACGGATCGTAGGGTTCCCAACTCATGACGTGCATTGTCTATCACGCGAACCCATGGAGGAGATGCCTCTGCGGCCGGTCCTCTCCAAGTCCTCTTCTGGAGTACGCTGTGCGCGTGAAATGGAGAGCCCCCCAGGCTCCCACCGGAGATCATGATGACAACACCGACCACCCCACCTCGCGAGTACGAGGTTCGGGCGCATTCGGCCCCGACGTTTGGACGTGTGCTTTGCAGCGCGCGGAATCACCACTTCGTCGTCGATGGGCCCATCCAGAACGGCTGCCCTGGGGAAGCGCCTACGCCGGCGGAGATCTTTCTGTCCGCCGTCGCCGCTTGCGGGGTCGAGATCATTCACGTGATCGGCCGCGACGAGGGGATGCCGTTGGAGCGCGTGGCGGTCACGGTCAGGGGCGTGGTTGACCGGAGCCGCCAGCCGCGCGAAGATGTCACGCTGTTCACCGCCGTCCGGATTCATCTCGTGCTGAGCGGCGTCGACGAGGCGCAAGCAGCGGCGCTCGTGAGCGGCTTTCAGCGACGGTGCCCTCTCTACGGCACGGTGGCCACCGCGACCGCTGACGTCGCGGTGGAGTATCGGGTGGAGCCCCTCCAGGAGAGGTGCTAGTGGTCCGTCAAGGCAGGATCGACCTGCTGGCGTAGAGCGGCACGATTGGATTGCGGGACCCTAAAGTTGGTCTGCCTGACCTTAAAGTCGGCCCGCCGGACCCTAAAGTTCGTCTGCGGGCCGGAACGGACGGCCCGCCGGAGGCAAAAGTTGGCTCGCCGGCCGGAACAAGTCGTCCGCCGGTCGGAACGGACGGCCCGCCGGAGTCAAAAGTTGGCCCGCCGGCCGGAACGAGCCGTCCGCCGGTCGGAACGGACGGCTCGCCGGAGTCAAAAGTTGGCTCGCCGGCCGGAACGAGTCGTCCGCCGGTCGGAACGGATGGCCCGCCGGAGTCAAAAGTCGGCCCGCCGGCCGGAACGAGTCTCCCGCCGGGTGGAACGGACGGGTTTTCCCGCTCCCTACACGGTCCGCCACTCGCCCGCGCCGTAGGACGTCAGGACATCGTCATCGCTTCAGGCCCGCGGCCCGGCGCGCGATCTCGTCGATCATGCCGCTGAAGATCAGGGCATGGAAGGGGTAGAGGGCGTACCAGTACAGCCATCCCAGTAATCCCTTGGGCGCGAAGAAGGCCGTCTGCATGAGGAGAGACTGGCCGTCTTCGTGGGGTTTTGCCTGGAACTGGAGCCAGGCTTTTCCTGGCACTTTCATCTCGGCGCGCAATCGGATCTGCCGCCCCGGCTCGACGTCTTCCACGCGCCAGAAATCGAGCGCGTCCCCTATGCGCAGGCGGTCCGGATCGCGGCGGCCACGGCGCAGGCCCACGCCTCCCGTCAGGCGGTCCAGGAGCCCGCGGATCTCCCAGGCCCAATTCATGTACAACCAGCCGCGGGCTCCCCCCAGACCGCTGAACACCTGGTAGACGCTCTCGGGCGAGGCTTGGACGATCCGCTGGCGGTGCTCCAGGATCATGCCTTCCTGGGTGGTCAGGATCACGGGCGGCACGTCGCCCTGGCTGGTGCTCAACGCATCGCTCCAGGCGGTTTCCACGTCGCTCGCGTTCAGCTTGGCGAGCGCCCGCTGGACCGACGTGCGGTAGTCGACGGGGTGGATCTGCGGGAAGAGCTCGCGGGCGCTGGGATCGTGGACGACGTTTTCGTTCCGCAATCCTTCGATCAACGGCCGGGCGATGGCCGCGGGGATCGGGGTGACGAGGTTCACCCAATAGGAAGACAAGCGCGGCGTGAGGACGGGGACCGGCAGCATCCAGCGTTTCAGGCCGCGGGCCTCGGCATAGATCAGCATCATCTCGCCATAGGTGACGACTTCCGCGCCGCCGATCTCGACGATGCGGCCGGTGCTTTCGGTGCTCTCCGTGCTCTCGGTCAGGACGGCCGCGGCGGCCAGGTAGTCGAGCACCTCGCGAATGCCGATCGGCTGAGCGCGCGTGTAGACCCAGCGCGGACAGATCATCACGGGGACGCGCTCGGTTAGGTAACGGATCATTTCAAAGGAAAGGCTGCCGGAGCCGACGATCACTCCGGCGCGGATCTCCGTGACCGGCACGCCCGCCGCGCGCAGGGCATCGCCCGTCTGCTGCCGCGACCGCAGGTGCTCGGAAAGCCCGGGCCCGGCCTCGGCCAAGGCGCCGAGATAAATGATGCGCTGGACGCCCGCGGCGCGGGCCGCCGTGCCGAAGTTGCCGGCCGCCGTCAGGTCGCGCTGATGAAAATCGGCGCCGCCCGCCAGGCTGTGCACCAGGTAATACGCGGTGTGCACGCCCTGCATCGCCGGGACGAGACCGTCCGGCTGAAGCACGTCGCCCGCCGCGATTTCGACTTCGCTGGCCCAGGGACGGCCGCCTAACCGGGACGGGTCCCGCACCAGGCAGCGGACGCGATGTCCGGCTTCCAGAAGGCGCGGCACGAGGCGGCCGCCGATGTAGCCGGTCGCGCCCGTCACCAGGATCAGGCCGCCGCTGCTGGATTCTTCTCGCAGGCTTTTGCTCCCTGGCCTTCCACGGCCGCCGCCCACTGTACCAAACGACCGCCTCCGCCGGCCTCCCGGGATGGTTCCCCACCGGTCGGGGAAGGTTCAGCGCTCGCGGCACGGGCTCGACCGGCGGGCGCGGAGTCCCACCGGGTCTCCGCGAAGTCTTCCCCAGTCTTCCGCCCCTTTTGCCCGATCATTTTCCCGCCCGGGAAACTCTTCTTCCCCGTCCGGAAAATCATTTTCCCCGACGAAAGGGCCGCCGGGGAGTCGGGGAAGCTCGCGGGGCCGCGCGGGCCGGCTACGGGGGAGCGGGGGAAAGTCGCTGGGGAAGGGGGGAAACAGGCTGAGGAGCCCGGGAAACTCACTGGGGACGAGGGGAAACAGGCTTTCCCGCCCCGGTAGGCGGTCGGGAGCTTGGGGAATGTCGTCGAGATCCGGGGGAAGCTGGATTTCCCCGATTCCCCAGCCGTCGAGAGCTCGGGGAAAACGGTCCGGCCCGGCGGGAAAATCGATTCCGGCCTCCGCTTCCCGATACCGTTTCTCTTCCTTTACAACTTACCTCGCCATAGGCGAACAGCACGCCCTGGCTCCTCAGCCGGCTTTGGGCGGGGTGTTGTACCCCCGATCCCCGTAAGGCGACAGCTCGGCGAGCCACAAGGCCTCGAGAGCCCGGAGATCGTCCTTGGGGTCGTAGTCCGGCCGGTCCGAAGGGGCGAGCGTGTCGAGCACCTCGACCTCGAAGGCGTCGGCGCCGAGCTCCTTCAAGTCCTTCTGAAGCTCGCGATTCGAGTGAGTGCCCGCGCGGAGCTGCATCCGCATGCGGTTGAGGATCGACGGCAGGTCGACGCTCGTGCCGACGAGCGATTTGCCGTTGACGAGGTTCTTCACCCGGTACACGCCCATGGGGCGTTGGGTCTCCTTGTAGTCGCGGATCAGTGTCTTGCGGTCCATGGGGCTTCCTCTCTTCTCGTCGCAGGCTGGCACCAATCCAGGGTCACGTCAACTCCACGCCAGGTGAGGGAATCGCCTCGCGGGTTCGTTCTTTGGACAGGCCGGCGCGAAGGGCGCCGGCCGATCCTGAAAAACTGAATCCAGTCGCTCGATTGAGCGCGATGACTTGCGAGGAGATTCGCCCAATGTTCACCCGTAACACCGCCCTGGCCGCCGCCCTGACCCTTACCTCCTTTGGCTTCGCCACCGCGCCCGCCCAGGCCCAGACCTACTACTACGGCGTACAGTCGACCTCCCAGACGCTCGGCTACGTCGGCACCTACACCGATGACTCCGGGTGGCAGCCCGGCGGCCTCTTCGCCGACACGCTGTCCGATCCCGCCGGCGCCACGATGTCGTCCACGGGCTATGCCACGATCTATGCCGACGTCGCCTCGAGCTCCGTGGCCCAGCAGGGGGAGCTCCATGCCTCGGCGAGCAGCCACGCGCACGTCGTGAGCGGCACCAACGTCCCCAACGCGGCGGAGCCCTATGGCTCCACCTACTCCTTTTTCCGCGACCGGCTGACCGTCAAGTCCGACGTCCTGCCGGCCGGTACGCCGGTCACGATCGTCTTCGGCAATGACGTGACCATCAACCAGTGGAACCGGATCGGTACCTACAGCGGCTACGTCGACATGACCCTTCAGATCGCCGCCGGCACGGCGCGGTCGCGCTGGTCCACGAGCTACATCTATGGCGACACGACCGCCGTGGCCCCGCAGCTCGTGATCAAGACCACCGTCGGCTCCAAGCTGAGCGTCGACGCCAAGCTGCGGATCCTGGCCAAGACGTCCTACAAGCTCAGTGTCAGCGGCGACCACCAGGTCGAAGCCACGGCCCGTCTCGTCATCAACGAGATTCCCGAGGGCGTGACCCTGCAGGCCGACTCCGGCGCCGTCTACCCGATCGTTCCCGCCAACTGAGCCCGAGCCTCTTTCGCATGGGAACGGGAGCGCCGGCCGCGGCGCTCCCGTTCAGGTATTTTCAGCCTTGAGCGCTGGGAAACCCCTTCTCTTGACAATCTAGAGGAACCGGCCGCATCATTCCTCCAGACGATCTAGAGGAGAGGGACCCGTGACCGACAAGACGACCGACAAGATGGCTGACAGATTGACCGATAAAAACAGGGGCGACCTGCTCCAAGGCACCCTCGACATGCTGGTGCTCAAGGCTCTGCAGCTCGAACCGATGCACGGCTGGGGCATCACCGAACGCATCGAGCAATGGTCCCAGAAGGTGCTGCAGGTCAACCAGGGATCCCTCTATCCCGCCCTCTACCGGCTTCAGCGCCAGGGCTGGATCACCTCGTCCTGGAAAGTGACGGAGAACAACCGGCGGGCCCGCTACTACGAGCTCACCGAGGACGGACGCCGGCAGCTCGCCGTGGAGCAGGAGAGCTGGGAGCGGCTCTCCGGGGCCGTGAACCTCGTGATGCGGATGTCCACTTAGGAGCGTGGCGCCATGGGAATCCTGCGCGACGAGGTGAAGAAGCTGTCCGGCACGCTGCGGCAGCGGACGGCGGAGCCGGAGCTGGACGAGGAGGTCCAGTTCCACATCGACATGCAGACCCAGAAGAACGTGCGCCTCGGGATGAGCCCGGAGGAGGCGCGCCGCGCGGCGCTCGTCAGCTTCGGCGGGCGCGAGCGTTTCAAGGAGGAGGCGCGCGACGAGTACCGCAGCCGCCCGCTCGAGGACTTCGTCCAGGACCTCCGCTATGGCGTGCGGTCCGCGGTGCGCGCCCCGCTGTTCTCCCTTCTCGCCCTGCTCACGCTCGCCCTCGGCATTGGCGCCAACGCCGCCGTCTTTGGCGTGGTGAAGTCGGTGCTGCTCGACGCGCTGCCCTACGCCGACGCGGATCGCCTCGTGCGCGTCTACGAGACCCACAAGGACGGCACGCCCGGGTTCGTGCCGTTGAGCGCCGGCGTCATCTCGGACCTCGCCGAGCGGCAACGGTCGTTCACGCGCGTCGCCGCCTTCGTGCACGGGATCGGGGATCGCGAGTACGCCCTCACGTATGCCGGCGACGATGGGCCGCGGGTCGTGACGGGTACGCTGGTGGGGCGGGGCTTCTTCCAGACCCTCGGCGTCTCCGCCCTGCACGGGCGTGTTCTGACGGACGCCGACGTCGCGCCGGACGCATCGCCCGTCGCGGTGCTGAGCCACGCCGCGTGGCAGCGCCTGTTCGCCGGCGATCCGGGCGTGCTTGGCAAGACGGTCCGGCTCGACGGCGAGCCGCTCGAGGTGGTCGGCGTGTTGCCGCGCGGCTTCGTCGGCCCGCTGGGGGCCGCCGACGTCTGGCGCCCGCTCGACCTCGCCCCGCACCTGAGCGACCCGATCCGCGCGCGGCGCCGGCAGTGGCTCGGCCTCGTCGGCCGTCTCGCCCCGGGCGCCACGGTCGAGGGCGCGCGGCGCGAGGTCGCCGCCATCGCCGCCGGCCTGGCTCGCGAGCACCCGGATTCCGACGGCGCGTTCAGCCTCACGTCCGTGCCGCTGCGCGACGACATGGTCGGCGACACGCGCACCCCCTTGATCGTGCTGATGGCGAGCGCCGGTCTCGTGCTCCTCATCGCCTGCGCGAACCTCACCGGCGCTCTGCTGTCGCGCACCCTCTCGCGACGCAAGGAGTTCGCCGTGCGGGTGGCTCTCGGCGCCGGCCGCGGGCGGCTCGTCCGGCAGTTGCTCACCGAGATCACGGTGCTGTCCCTCGCCGGCGGCGCGGCCGGGCTCCTGCTCGCGGCGCTCGGGCTGGCCTTGCTGCGGGGGCTCGCCTTGCCGGCCCTGCCGGCGTACGCGGAGCTGGCGCTGGATCGCGGCGCGGTGCTCGTCGCGTCGCTGCTCGCGCTGTGCACCGGCCTGGCCTTCGGCGTGGTGCCGGCCCTGTCCGTCAGCCGTTCGAACCCGCAAGGCATGCTCCGCGATGACTCGCGCGGCGCCAGCGAGACCCGCCGGTCGCGGCGCCTGCGCGGCGCGCTCGTGGCGGGGCAGATCGCACTCTCCGTCAGCCTCCTGGCGGGCGCGGGCCTGCTCGCACGCAGCCTGTGGCTGATGGCCACCGCGCCGCTCGGCTTCGATCCCGGCGGCGTGCTGACGGCGGGGGTCCATCCGCCCGAGGGCCAGTATGGGACGGTAGAAGCGAACGTCCGCTTCCACGAGCAGCTCGAGGAGCGCCTGCGCGCTCTCCCCGGGGTGCGCGCCGTCGCGAGCACGAGCGGGCTCCCCCAGGCCCAGATGGACCGGAACGGGTTCAGCATCGAGGGGGTGACCTGGCCGGCGGACGCGCCGCCGTTCGTCCTCTACGCCAGCATCTCGGACGACTACTTCCGGACGATGGGCATCCCGATCCGGAGCGGGCGCACTTTCGGCCCGGCGGACCAGGCGGATACGCCGCCGACGGTCGTGATCAGCGAGGCCATGGCGCGGCGCTTCTGGCCCGGCAAGCAGGCGCTCGGAGCGCGCATCCGCATGGGCCCCGACCCGAACGCGCCGTGGGCCGAGGTGATCGGCATCGTGGGGGATGTGCGGAACGATCCCGCGCAGCCGCGGCCGGAGCCGATGGCTTACGAGTCGATCCGAAGATATCCCTGGGGCAGGCGGGCGATTTTGCTCCGGACGCAGGGCGATCCGCTCGCTTTCGTCAAGCCCGTCCAGCGCGAGCTGTCGGCGCTCGACCCCAACCTCCCGCTTTTCGATCCGGCCCCGCTGAGCGCCGTGCTCGCCGAAGGGCTCGCGGGCCGCCGGCTGCCGGTGGTGCTGATGATCGCCTTCGGAGGATTGGCGCTGCTCCTGGCATCGGTGGGCGTCTACGCCATGTTCGCCAGCATGGTGGCCGCCCGCGAGCGGGAGCTCGGCCTCCGCATCGCCCTCGGCTCGACCCGGCCCGCCATCGCCAGGCTGGTGCTGCGGGGGGGCGCCGCCTGGATGATGGCCGGGCTGGCCGCGGGCGCGGCCGGCGTGGTAGTCGTCGCGCGCCTCGTGCGCAACCTGCTCTACGGCGTGCCGCCGTTCGACCCGATCGCGCTGGGAGCGTCGTCGTGATGCTGCTCGCCTGCGCCACGATCGCGCTGCTCGTCCCCGTCCGCCGCGCCACGCGCGTCGATCCGATGATGACAATCAGGGGATGACGATCCGGGGATGACGCCGGTCAGACTGGGTTGACCGCGGCGGGATCCATGTACATCAGCTCCCAGATGTGGCCATCCAGGTCCTGAAACCCGTGCGCGTACATGAAGCCGTGGTCCTGGGGCTCGTTGTAGGTCGAGCCGCCGCCGGCCACGGCCGTGCGAACCATCTCGTCGACCTGCTCCCGGTTCTCGCAAGACAGGGCCACGAGCACTTCCGTGCTCTTCGTCGCGTCGCAGATCTCCTTGGGAGTGAACATCTTGAACTTGGCCTCGGTCAGCAGCATGACGTAGATGTCCTCCGCCACGATCATGCAAGTCGCCGTCTCGTCGGTGAATTGGGCGTTGAACGTGTAGCCGAGCCTGGTGAAGAACTCCACGGACTTATTGAGATCCTTGACGGGCAGGTTGACGAAAATCTTGGTCGCCATGGTGTTCTCCTTTGGAAGGGCTTTGTAGATGGATATCGGATACGGCGCTGAACTGTATCAGCGCCGGAATCGTCCTCCAAGCAACTGGCCTTCAAAGAGGGGGGACCGTCAATTCTGTTCCCATCCCTCCCGGATAGTCGCGTAGAAGCTGCAGGGAGGCTGGACGCCGGTCTCGACGGGGGTGGCGGCCTGATTTGTCGAGAAGGGATAGGTGAAGGGGCCGAAGCGCTGCTCCTGCGCCTGGATCGATCCCGAGCGGCGCCACACGATCCGGTCGCCGCGGAGGAGTTGGAGCTCGAAGGCGACGGGGCCTTCCGTGAGCACCAGCGAGTTGGCCTGGACCCAATAGGTATAGGTGCCAGCCGGCGCCGTGCGCGCTGGCCAGTAGACGTTCTCGACCGGGACCTCGCAAATCTGATCGGTCCCGCCGTTGCAGTCGATGTCCAGGATCGCGCCGGTGTCGGATTTCCTGTTCGCGAAGAACACGCAGTTTCCCGCCGGGTCGTACACATAAAGATCGAGATCGGATGTGCCGGTCCACACCAGCCGGAAGGCGACGTCGCCCGTTCCCGCCGAGATGGGCCCGCTCTTCCCGAGATTTCCCGCCTGGCGATGGCCGGAGCAGGAGGCGGCCAGACAGGCGATCAGGATCGTGAATGCCGCGACAGACCGTCTTGCCATGGTCGAACCTCCCGATTTCCGGAGCGCGGAGCGGCGGAGCGGCTCTCCTGTCGTCCGGTCCCTACAGCTTGGACGGGCCGGACCGGAATCCAGTTCCACGAGGCGCGGATCGGCTCACGGCGTCCAGCGCCACACGCCCTGGCCGCGGAAGGCGGCGAGCAGGGCCGAGGGCCCCCGGGGATCGATCGCGATCGTGGGCGCGTCGAGGTCCGGCGCGCCCGCGAGCAGGGTCCAGTGGGAGCCGCCGTCGAGGCTGCGGTAGATGCCGTGCCGGGAGGTCGCCACATACCAGGCCGCCTGGCGCGCGTCGTAGGCGAACTGACGGATCAAAGCGCCCTGCGGCAGGTCGCCCAGGGCGTGCCAGTGCCGGCCGCTGTCTCGGCTCACCAGGAGCCCGCTGAAAGTCCCGGCCAGGAGCCGGTCCTTGACCTTCGGATCGGCGGCAAGCTCGAGGATCGAGGGGGACGTCGAGGCCACCCGTTGCCAGGACGCGCCGGCGTTGACGCTGAGGAAGAGCACGGGCTCCGAGTAGAACGTCCCCGCCTCGACCACCCACCGTCTCCTGGAGTTGAACGGATCGACCGTGTACCCGATGAAGCTGGGGCAGACGTCGACGGACGCGACGTGGCTGCAGCCGATCGGCAGCCTGTCGCTGGACCGCTGCCAGAACGCGCCCCCGTTATCGCTCGTCCAGAAGGCGAGCCGGCCGAAATCGCCGACGTCTTCGAAGGCGCGGACCGACACGTACTGAGGCCGGAGCAGGTCGGATTCCAGACCGCCGGCCTGCCGTGGCGCCGAGGGCACGGCGCTCCAGGTCTCGCCGCCGTTGACGCTGCGGAGGACGCCCGCCTCGGCCAGGGCCACGATGGACGTGCCGCCGGCGTCCACGACCGAGCGCGGCTCTCGCGGCGAAAGCTTCACCCAGGTCCTGCCGCGATCGCTGCGAAACAGCGCGGTCTGAATTTCGATGTCCTGCGCCTCCAGCCCGACGAGCCGCCGGACGCCTCCTGCCGGCGCTCCCGCGGGAAGGTGCTGGGCGACCAGGCCCGCGCGCACGTCGCCGGCGGCGATCCCCTGGCCGATCGGCCTCCACGTGCGTCCCCCGTCGGTGCTCACGTACTGGCCCTGCGCCTGAAAGCCCGCGGTGACACTGCCGGTATAGACGACGTCCCCACCCGCCGCCACCACGCCGGTCGTGGGCGCGGGGAGCGGCTGCGACCAGCTCGCGCCGCCATCCCTGGACTCGAAGAGAAACAGTTGACGCTCGTCTTCCTGGATGGCCTCGGCGGCCGCCCAGACGTGCCGGGCGTCCCGCGGGTCGATCGCGACGTCATAGCATCCGGACTGGAACTCGGAGGGAGGGATCGCCGGTGGCGCCACCGCGGTCCAGCTCGCGCCGGCATCCTCGCTGCGCACCAGGCAGGTACCGAAGACGGACGACAGGGCGTACATCGTGTCGGGAGCCGAGGGCGCGAGACGCCCCCCGACGAACCCCTGACCGTTGAAACTGCCGCGCAAGGTCCAGGTGCGTCCTTCGTCCGTACTGACCTCGAGGCCCCGGTCGTCGAAGGACACCAGCTCGCCGCGCCCGGGATGGAAGAAGATCCCTTCCAGGCCCGAGGCGTGAAGCACGGAGGCGCCCTGCTGGAACGACCTGCCGCCATCGTGCGAAACGTCTACGCGTGTGCGGCCGTCGAATTCCACGCGGAAGAGCGTCTCGGGATCGCTTGGATCGGCCAGGAGCTGAACCACGTTCGGTGTCAGCTCGTTGGCCGCCGTCGCGAAGCGCCGCGACCAGGTCTCTCCCGCGTCGCCGCTGCGCCAGAGCTGGCCGTCCGACGTCCAGACCCAGATCACCCTCGGGTTCGCCGGATCGATCGCCAGCGCGCTCGAAGGGCGCAAGAGCCCGCTCTGCACGTTGCGCCACGTCGCGCCGCCGTTCTCGCTCCTCCAGAGATAGGCTTCCTCGCCTCCCTCGGAGACGACGACGCGGGCATAGAGGAGCTCGGGCCGGCTGGGATCGAGCTGCAGCTCGATCCGGGGCTCGACGGGGCCGCCCAGAGGCGACCAGCCGGCCGAGGCGGGAGCGGTCACCGCCAACAGGAGAGCACCGAAGGTAAGAATCCAACGCTGAAGTTTCACTGGCTCCACCGCCTTTCCGAGTTTCAATGGCTATACAGCATAATAGCAGCGTCTCCTGAGAAAAAGGCCAGATCCGGGGCGAGATCCGGCCCCGCCCCGGGCATTGTCAGCATAGTTTTGATGGGTGAGCTCCTGGGAGCGCCGGCGTCCCGCCGGCAACTAACTCAAGTTGGTATGCCGGCGGGACGCCGGCGCTCCCAGGGAGCTCAAGCCGGCAGCTCGCCCAACCGCCGTTCGAGGAACCGCCTTTCCGGCTCCTGCCTGGCGAGACTGAGGGCCCGTTCGTAGGAAGCGCGGGCTTCCGCCGTCCTGCCCAGCCGCCGGCACAGGTCCGCCCGCGCCGCGTGCGCCAGGTGATAGTCCGCCAGATCGCCGCGCGCCAGGATGGCGTCGACGAGGGCGAGACCCGCCAGCGGGCCATCGCGCATCGCGACCGCCACGGCACGGTTCAACTCGACGATGGGCGACGGATCCACGCGCGCCAGCACGTCGTGCAGACCGACGATCTGCGCCCAATCCGTCGCGGCGGCATCGGGCGCCTCGGCGTGCACCGCCGCGATGGCGCCCTGAAGCGTGTAGGGGCCGAACCGGCGGGAACGGAGCGCCTTTTCCACCAGCGCCGCCCCCTCCGCGATCTGACCGCGGTTCCAGAGCGCGCGGTCCTGATCGTCCAGCAGGACCAGCTCTCCGGCCGGCGAGGTGCGCGCGGCGCGGCGCGATTCCTGGAGCAGCATCAGTCCGAGAAGACCCACCGCCTCGGGCTCCGGCAGCAGCTCCACCAGCAGCCGCCCCAGGCGGATCGCCTCGCCCGAGAGGTCGGCCCGCGTCAGCGACTCGCCGGCTGACGCGGAGTAACCCTCGTTGAACGCGAGATAGATCACGTGGAGCACGGCGTCCAGGCGGTCCGGCAGATCGGCCCGCGAGGGCACCTGATAGGGAATGCGCGCCTCGCGGATCTTCGCCTTGGCGCGCACGATCCGCTGGGCGAGGGTGGAGGGAGGAGCGAGGAAGGCGCGCGCGATCTCCTCGGTGGTGAGGCCGCAGACCTGGCGCAGCGTCAGGGCCACCTGGGCGTCCGGCGGCAGCGCGGGATGGCAGCAGGTGAAGATCAGCCGCAGCCGGTCGTCCTCGAGGCCTTCGATATTCTCGACGTCCTCCGCGCTCGTCTCCTGGCCCGTGTCGAAGCGCTCGGCGAGCTCCGCCATCGAGGCGTCGAACCGGGCGCGCCGGCGGAGGGTGTCGATGGCTTTGAAGCGGCCGGCCGACACCAGCCACGCCCGGGGATTGGCGGGCGGGCCCTCCCGCGGCCATTTCTCGAGGGCGGCCGCGAAGGCATCGTGCAGCGCCTCCTCGGCGAGGTCGAAGTCGCCGAGAAGGCGGATAAGGGTGGCGAGGACGCGGCGCGATTCGGATCGGTAGAGGGCGTCCACCACCTCGCGCACGGCCGCATCCTCTCCCAGTCGCCCCTCATCCATCAGGGGCTCACTCCTTTTCGACGGAGGCCGCTTGCGCGGCACACTGCTCGAGCGGCCTCAGCTCGATGCCCCACCCCAGCTCTTCGCCCATGCGCGCGGCCGGGTGGAGCGAGGCCACCTGGATGGCCTCGTTCAGGTCCCGGGCCTCGATCACGACGAGCCCGCCCACCACCTCCTTCGTGGCCGCATAGGGGCCATCGGTGATGGAGAGCTTGCCGTTCCGCAGCCGCAGGGACGTGGACCCCCACCCGAGGCTCATCCCGGAGATCAGATGGCCGGATTTCTGAAGCTCCTGGTCGTAGAGCTGGCACTTCTTGAAGAGATCCTCCATCTCGCTCTGGGACAGGGCGTTCATCTTCTCCTCTTCACCGTAGGCCAGGCACAAGTATTTCATCGTAGGCTCCCTTTCCGTCGTTGAACGACTGTATACGCCTAGTAGTCGTTCGGGGAGCCCAAAATCGACAACCACGACAGAACATTAGCTCGTCAGCCAACGCCTCCTGCCTCATGACATCGCGGGCCACGGGGACCGCGGGGGCGTCTCTTGGGTGTTGCCAGTGGCGGCGGCGCACGCTTCGAAGAGACGGCACGCGGTCCCCGTGAGAACCGAAAAGGTATCGTTACGACCTGTGCCGTCTCTACGATATCGCTAAGAGGGAGGCGTCGCGGAATTTACAAGTGTTAGGATGTGCCCATGCTGCCTGATGTACCAGTTCGGGACGTTGTGCTTCTCGGTGCCGGCGCATCCATGGCGGCTGGCTTTCCGGCGGCAGGTGGTCTTACGGATCACCTCTTGAGAGCACGACGGTCTCTCGACTCATCCCGTGTATCCTCGAGAGCCCTTGAGGCCATTGATAAGGACATTGCCTGGCTTCAGAACATCCAAGAAGGCTTGCGTCCAATTGCTGGACAATTGAACGGGTTCAACCCCAAAAACATAGAAGATACGTTTCGCGTCTGGGGGCACGAGCAGTCCCAGCCTCACTCTAAAATTGAGTTGTCTGGCTCACCTCCAAAGTTGATTCCGGGATATCAATATCCACGATTGATCCGGATGCTCTCACTGGCGCTCGCTTACTGTCCTCTCTACCCATCTGCGGATTACATGAAGCGCCCCAACCTCTACTCATGGCTGGTCGAGCAACTTATTGGCAGTGCTGACCCAGACGAACAGGGCCTGTGCAGGACCGCGTTGGTCACGACTAACTATGACCTTCTTATCGAATTCGCCGTTTCAGCCAACTTGGACATCGACCTTACCTACTGCTATAGCAGCTCAAGTGACTTAAGGAACATTTTTGCCCGGGAGCAGACTGCGCGAAGCGTATTGCACTACATGAAGTTACATGGAAGCATCAATTGGTGGGGTAAAGGCTCTGGTTTTCGAGTGGACAAGGAAGTGGTGCGCGATACCATCAACTCCAGCAGTCCTTTGGAGGTCATAGCCGAGCGATACATTGACGCGGGTGAAGACATCGAAATGATCCCACCGGCTATTCTCAAGGATGTTATCTACCGAGCAAACTGGAGCGACGTCTGGGATGAGGCATACACGGTCTTCGGTACATGCCGTCGTCTGGTCATCATAGGTTACTCGTTTTCCCCCGGAGATGTTCTGGTGCATAACATGGTCACGCTAGGGCTCGCGCGCTCACCCTATCTGGAATCGATCGTCGTTATCGACCCCGATGCAGACGGAGTACTTACTCGGCTTAAATCTTATTTCACTGATGCATTTGTAGCGGGTAAGAGATGGATTGGCTATAAACAGCGGTTTGATAATGACACTCCGCTTTTGGCACCTCCAGACCTGTTCTTGGGAGCCAGATGAGTATGGATGAGAACGTCCCTCCGACCTTCCTGCGTGGCGTGGACGGCTGTCAGGGAGGTTGGCTCGCGGTGGCCCTCGATCGCTGGCACATGCCTCAGGCGACGATGGGGCTCGCCCTGCAAGGGCGGAATTTGCCCAGCCCGGGGTTGACACCCAACCTCCTACACACATCTTTCCTGCCCCGAACGCCGATGTTATTTTCCGCCCTGAAAAGGCGAACGTTGAGTAGCCTGGTGCTTTAGCGCCAGGTTGGCGTTCTCCCTCCCCATACCCGCCCTGAGGGGGCGGTGCCTTTCGACGTTGGGGACCGCCCCTTCAGGGCGGAGATGGGTGGGTGGGGTTCCATCCCTGGCGCTAAAGCGGCCAGGCTATTCAACGACCGCCCTTTCAGGGCGAAACAACATCGTCCGTTCGGAGCAGTCGAGATGTGTGTAAGAGGGTGATTTTACGGAAGTGACCGGAGCGGGACGGCTCTACAAATCCGCGGCGGTCTTTCATCGAGGATCCGTCGCCGGCTTGTACCGCAAGCTCGTGGCAGATCTGCGTTTCCTCCTTGCCCGAGAGAGAATGTTATAATGACATCATGCAGACTGTAACCGAGATGTCGCTGGCCAGCCCTTCGCGTTCAAGCTCCAGAGCCTTTGCTCGCCGAAATCCGGATCGGCGGTACGTGCCTGCGTTCGCGGCCGCTTTCTTCCTTGCCGCGGTGAGTTTCGCCCCGGCGTTCGCCGCCGCCGTGCCGGGACCCCAAGGTCCCGACATTTCGGTGACCACGACCAGCTTTCTGGCCTGTCCCATGGTCGCCATGGGCGCGAACGGCGACTTCGAGGTGGTCTGGAACCATTATTACAGCGACTCCCACCCCATTCCCCAGGGCATCTTCGCTCGGCACTTCGACCGCCTGGGCCGACCCACCCAGGCCAAGGAGATCCGTCTCGATCTTCCCGACACTACCGACGCGAGCCTCACGCGCGTCGTCGCTCTTCCCGGCGCCGGGTACTTCGTCTCCTGGTACGAGTACCGCCCGCTGCACGGCGCGTCCATGGCCGGGCGCTTCCTGAACGCGGCGGGACGCGCGACCAGCCCGATCCTGGTGCTGGCGCACAATGCTTTTTCGGCGGCCCTTGCCGTGGTGGACGACAGCCTGATCGTCGCCTGGGAGGAGAACGGCTCCCCGGGCAGTTTCCGGGCTCGGCGGTACGATTTCGAGGGTCACGCGCTGGGAAAGGCCATGCTCCTCACCACCCATGCCGGTCCCGGCATCCTGGATCTCGCGCCCCTCTCCGATGGCTTCGTCGCGGCCTGGCATCGCCTGGCGGCAGGATCCTGGATCATCGCCGCGCAACGCTTCTCGCTCGCCGGGGAGCCCTTGGGTTCCGTGCTGCGGGTGAATGAAAGCCGTCTCGGCAGTCCTTTCCGCGTCATCCGCGTGGCCTCGGATGGAAAGGATCGCTTCGCGGTGGCCTGGACGGCCACGGTGGAGGGCTTGGATCCGCAAAGCGGGCAGCTCGTTACCGACGACGAGACGCGGGTGCGACTCTTCGACGCCAGCGGCGCGAGCGGTCCGGAGATGCGCCCCAATCAGCTCAGCACGGGCAATCAGCAGACATGGGGTCTGGCGATGGATGGCCGGGGAGTTGCGTTGGTGACCTGGAGCAGCGACCGGAACTACGTGGCCTCGTCGGTCGACGTGGCGGGACGTTTCCTGGGTCCGGAGGGCCAGCCAGCCAGCAAGGCATTCCCCCTTGCGCAGAATCTCGCCGGGACCGATTTCTGCCCCGCCGCGGCCACCAACGGCGGTGGAGCGTGGGTCATCGCCTGGCTCAAGCAGAACGAAGGCATCTTCGCCCGGCGCCTGGAGTTCTAAGGCGTCAGCAGCCGGGCGAAGAAACCCTCGACCACCCGGTCGCAGTGGGGGCCGTCGAAGAGGTAGAGCCGGCGCACCTCTTGGCCGATGCGCTGGTCGAGCGTCTGCCGTAAACCGCGCTTGGCCCGATGCAGGCGCACCCGCACATTCTCCACGGTGAGTCCGAGGGCGTCGGCGGTCTGCTCGGTCGAGAGGCCTTCGATCTCGCGCAGGCAGAAGACGGCCCGCAGAGGATCGGGGAGAACCTCCACGGCCTCGCGGAGAACGGTGTGCAGCTCGCGGTTCTCCAGGTCCTGCTCGGGACCGGCAGCCTTCGAGGGAGGATCCGGAGGCTCGTTCCCACCGGTCATGGGGACCAGCCGCCGCCGTTTGCGGGCACGGGCCAGCGCTTCGTGGCAGGCGATGCGAGTGAGCCAGGTGGAGAACAGGGCTTCGCCGCGGAAGCCGGCAAGCTCGCGGAAGGCCCGCAGATAGGCCTCCTGCATGACGTCCTCGGCTTCCGCGTCGTCCGCCAGGATGCCGCGGGCGACGCGGAAGAGCCGCTGGTTGTAGCGCCGCATCAGGATCTCGAAGAGCGAGACGTCCCCCGCCAGCACACGCTCCACGACCTCCAGATCCGAAAGAGGATTGGAGAGTGGATCGGAGAGGGCCGTGGGCGCGGCGGCGGGCTGGAGGGCTGGCTGGCTCATGGTCGGCTCACCTTGAGCTTACACCCGGTGTTCCCGAAGGCTCGGCGCGGGCACAGCCGCGGGCGCTTCCTGCCGCAGCTCGGCCAGGCGGGCGAGGGTGTAGGCGCCGACCGACATCGCGAGGTCGCGGACGGCGATGTCGAACAGGCCCATCGTGATGAGATTCAGGGCGATGAGGGCCAGCCAGGCGGCGGCGATCCACGCCCCGAGGCGTGTCCAGCGCGTGAGCACCAGCAGGCCGACCGCGATCTCGATGATCCCCACCGCGTACATGAAGCTCTGCGCCGATATGGGCAGCAGGTTCGCCATCCAGGGGGCCAGGTATTTCGGCCAGTCCGTGAGCAGGTTGAAGAACTTGTCGAGCCCCGCGAGCAGCGGGACCAGTCCATAGGTCAGCCACAGGGGGCGGTAGAGCGACTCCAGGCTCGGATTGGGTTGTGTTGTCGTAGGCATCGGATCGTCCTCCTTTGCCTGTAGAGAGTCGCGAGGCCGGAGAACGTTACAGCGCCCCCGGCGGTGAGGCAGACTCAGGGTCAGGGCTTGCAGTTGTGAAGCTGGGAGTAGTCCGAACAAAGAATCGAGTAGCCGGAGGGACTGATCTGGCACTCCACGTTGGGATTCACGCGGCAGAAATCGCAGGAGCAGAGAATGTAATCGTGGTTCGGGAAGACCGCCGCGGCGGGCGTGCTGAGGGCCGCTGCCGAGACGAGGAGCACGGCGATGACGAGGAGGAGCCGTGAGAAACGGGAATGAATCATGGTGGTTTCCTTTCTGGCGTGCGCTGCACGCCGGGCGCATCCCCCATGAACGGCTCGGCTGCAACGCTGTCTATCCAAGAAGGTGCGAGAGCGCGGGGAAAGGGAGCCCCGCCGCCAACTCTACTGACATAACGCTGTCAGGAGCCCCTCTCTAGACTCTCCTCGAATCGGGCGGCTTTTCGCCCCCGGAACGCAAAGGAGAGCGACGATGAGCAACGCAGTCAACTGGTTCGAGATCCCCGTTACCGACCTGGCCCGCGCCAAGCGCTTCTATGGCGCCGTTTTGCAGAGCGAGCTCCGCGAGGAGTCGATGACCGGCAGGTCCATGGCCATCCTGCCTTATGGGGAAGGTGGAGTAGGCGGCGCCCTGGTGACTGGCGGGCCCGATCTTCCGAGCCCCCAGGGCACGGTCGTCTACCTCAACGCGGGCGACGACCTCGACGGCGCCCTGGCGCGGGTGGAGGCCGCCGGCGGCAAGGTGGTGATGGGGAAGACCCATCTCTCCAAGGAGATCGGCTCCATCGCCCGCTTCGTGGATACGGAGGGGAACCGGATGGCCCTCCATTCGCCTCGCTAGGATCGTTGCCCTAAGCTAGGGCCATGCGGCGTGCCGACCGGCTCTTCCAGATCGTCCTTTTGCTGCGCCGCCGCCGGATCGCCACCGCGCGCGATCTGGCGGCGGCCCTGGAGGTGTCCGAACGGACCATCTACCGCGACGTCCAGGAGCTGAGCGCCTGCGGCCTGCCGATCGAGGGCGCCGCGGGCGTCGGCTACCGGCTGCGCCGCGGCTTCGATCTGCCACCCATGATGTTCGACCGCGAAGAGCTGCAAGCCCTGCGTCTCGGCGCCCGGATGGTGCGCTCCTGGGCCGATCCCGGCCTCTCGGAGGCCGCCGCCAACGCGCTGCGCAAGATCGAGGCGGCCCTGCCGGCCGACCTGGAGGATCCCGGCGAGGCTCTCTACGCCCCGACGTTCCATCCCTATCCCGTGAAGCTGGTCGGCCTGCTGCGCGGCGCCGTGATCGAGCGCCGCAAGGCCCGATTCGCCTACGCCCGGGAGGACGGCGCGGCCTCGCTCCGCACCGTCCGGCCCCTCGGGCTCTTCTACTGGGGGGCTGTCTGGACCCTGCTCGCCTGGTGCGAGATGAGAGAAGACTTCCGCAGCTTTCGTCTCGACCGCATCGCCGATCTCGAAGTGACCGCGGAAGTCTTCACACCGGAGCCCGGCCAGGCCTTGGAGGACTTCCTGGCGAGGCTGCCGCCGCGTTAACGCGCTAAGGCTAGGGGGCCTTGGGCGTGTCCAGGTTGCCCAGGGCACGGGTGAGCAGGGTCTCCAGGCGCTTGATGCGGGCCTCCTGCTGCTCCAGTTGGGCCTTTTGCTCCTCGATCGTTCCGTGCTGCTTCTGGAGCTCGTTGAGGAGCATCGCGTTGATCGCGTGGTACCGCACGGTGAAGGGCTTGCCCTTGTCGTCGTACTGCACCAGCTCCGGGTAGACCTTCGCCACTTCCTCGGCCACCAGACCGTACTGCAGCAGGCGGGAGCCGTCGTCGACGCCGGCCTTGTAGTGGAACGTCACGGGGCGGAGCTGCATCAGGGCGTCGCTCGTGTCGCCCATGTCCGCCACGTCCTCCTTGAAGCGCAGCGAGGAGGTGATCGTGCCCAGCTTGCCGGCGCTGTCGATGTAGACCGCCGAGCCGCTCGAAACGGTCACGCCGTCCACTCCCGCGAGGAAGGCCGCGGTGTGCGTGCCGGTGGTGCCGATGCGGATGGTGTTGGACTCGTTGCCGCCGGCGGCGTTGTTGCCGATGTCGATGTTGTTGCTGCCGCTGCCGATGCCGTTGCCGGCCAGGCGGCCGACCGCGATGTTGCCGCTGCCGGTCGTGTTCGACAGGGCGTTCGCGCCGATCGCCGTGTTGTTGTTTCCGGACGAGTTGCCGAACAGGGACAGGAAGCCGACCGCCGTATTGGAGCCGCCGGTCGTGTTCAGGTTGAGCACGTTGACGCCGACCACCGTGTTGGCGCTGCCGGTGGTGTTGGAGGGCATGGCGCCCGAGCCGATCGCCGTGTTGACGTCGCCCGTCGTGTTGGAGACGAGGGCGGCCGAACCGACGGCCGTGTTGGAGTCACCGGTCGTATTGGCGTTCGCGGAATCGGAGCCCACCGTCGTGTTGTCCGATCCGGTCGTGTTGGAGGCCAGGCTGCCCTCGCCCAGGGCGGTATTGCGGTTCCCCGTGGAAGTGCCGGGATTGCCCGCGCCGGTGCCCAGGTAGAGATTGTTGAAGCCCTGGGCCTGGGCGGTGGCGGCGCACAGCGAGAGCGTGGCAAGCAGGACGAGATGGCGGCTCCCCTGACGAATCGTGGACACGTTGAGCATGGCGTACCTCCTCATGGATGCCGTCCGCGGCAGAGCCACCTGAGCTTGGGAGGTCTGAGGCAGATTCGCCGGAGCGGCTGGTTGAGATATAGCGTAGCTCAAATATTAGAGCACGCGCAAGAGCGGGGCGAGCCGTTCGGGCGCCGCTGGGATAGTTTCGGCCGCGGCGGCAGAAAACCATCAGAACGCCAACGATCCCAGAGGAGGTGCCCGTGAAAGCTTCAACCTTTAGGTGCCTGTCCGCCGTCGTCCTGCCGGTCCTGATCCTGGCGGCCGCCCACGCGGCCGGTCCGCAGAAACCCGCGCCCGTCTGTCCCCCGGACACCTGGGGCTACCACCCGCCCATCGGCCCCGACCGCTGGGCCACGCTCGCCCCGGAGTACGCGCAATGCGCCGCCGGCCGCGAGCAGTCGCCGATCGACATCGCGAGGCCCCATCGGGCGAGCCTGCCGCCCCTGACGTTCTCCTACGGCACGATCAACGGGCTCCACGTGGAGCACAACGGCCATTCCATCGAGGGCAAGGTGTCCGCCCAGGCGCCGGCCGATCGAGTGACTCTCCGCATCCAGGGGGTGGACTACCGGCTTCAAAGGTTCCATTTCCACACGCCAAGCGAGCACAAGGTGGGCGGGGGTACGGAGCCGATGGAGGTTCACCTGGTGCACGAGGGGCCGGGGGGACAAACGGTGGCGGTGGGGGTCTTCATCCGGGGCACCCAGGCCAACGCCGAGCTGAGCAAGATCTTCGACCGTCTGCCGCAGAGGAAATGCGAGAGCATCACGGTCCCGAGCTTCAACCTCCAGGCACTCCTGCCGGCGAACCGCGCCTCGTACCGCTACGCGGGATCCCTGACGACGCCCGCCTGCGGGCAGGGGCTCCAGTGGGTCGTGCTCAAGGCGCCGATCTCGATCAAGCCCGAGCAGGTCACGGCCTTCAGGAGGCTCTTCTGGTCGGCGCCGCTGTTCCCCCATGGCAACAGCCGCCCGGTCCAGCCGCTCAACGGGCGGGTGGTCGAGACGGACGTGCCGTAGCCGGCGTCAGGGGCGGATCTCCACCTCGGCCTCGATCTCGACCGGCACGTTGAACGGCAGCTCCGCGACGCCGATCGCGGAGCGCGCGTGGATGCCGGCCTCCTCGCCGAAGACTTCCACGATCAGCTCGGAGAAGCCGTTGATCACGGCGGAGGTCTGGTTGAAGCCGGGGGCCATGTTCGCCATTCCGAGCACCCGCAGCCAACTGGTAATGCGGTCGAGGTCGCCCAACTCGCGCTGGAGGCTGCCGAGCATGGCGAGCGCCACCAGGCGAGCGGCCTGCGCTCCCTGCTCGATCGACAGGTCCAGGCCGATCTTGCCGAGCGGCGAGGCCAGGGAGCCGTCCGGATTGAGGGGCAGGTGCCCGGCGGCGTAGGCGCGGTTGCCCCGCACCCGCACCGACGTGAAGGGCAGGCGCAGGCCCGGCGGGCCCTGGAAGGGAGCGGACGGGGTCAGGCCCAGCTCGCGCAGTCTGGCTTCGATCGACGACATGGCTCTCTCTCCTCTGGATGGATCCGCTATTCGGTCCGGAATTCTATCCGGCTTCCTCCTCCGGCCCCACGATCATCCTCAGCGCCCGCGGCAGCACCGTGAAGCTCGCCGGCTCGTCGCCGATCAGCTCGCCGTCGACGTTGAAGGACATGGGCGGATCGGATTCGACCTTGATGCGGGTCGCTTTGCGGAAGAGCAGGAGGTCGCTCTCGGTGTGCCGCCCCAGGAGGATTTGGGGGACGAGCAGGGCGAGCTGGGGGAGGGTGGCGGCGGGAGCGATCATGACGTCCAGGAGGCCGTCGTCCAGCTTGGCCTCGGGAGCCACGGGGATGCCCGCAGCCACGAAGCGGCCGTTGGCGACGACGATGTTGTAGGTGTCGAGCTCCAGCTCCTCGCCGCCGTCCGGGCCGTTCAGGACACCCTCCAGGGTGATGCGGCACTTGAAGCCCTGCAGCTCCGGCAGGGTTCCGACGGCGGCCCGCAGGTAGGCGAGAGGGCCCCAGCGATCCTTCGCCTCGGTCGCCTTCTCGCTGACGACGCCGCTGAAGCCGCCCGCCGAGACGTTGATGAAGTAGCGGCTCTGGTGGGCGAAGGTGGCGCAGGCCACGTCCACGGCCTGAATGCGGCCCGTTCCCAGGAGGGCGAGGGCGGCGTCGAAGTCCGCGGGGACGTTGATCGAGCGGGCGAAGTCGTTGCCGGTGCCGAGGGGCAGCAGCCCCAAGCGGACGCGCTCGGAATCGCCCTTCAGGCTGTTCATGAGACCGTTGACGACTTCATTCAGGGTGCCGTCGCCGCCGGCTGCCACCACCAGGTCCGCGCCGCTCCGCACGGCCTCGGCCGCGATCTCCCGGGCATCCCCTTCCTTCTCCGTGACGCGCAGATCCACGTTCGGGAGCTTCCCGAGCGTCTCGCGCAGGTGCTCGAGCTCGCCGGCGCTCCCGGCGTTGGGGTTGACGATGATGCAGGTTCGCTTCGGCATTCTCCAGGGCATCGCGGGCATCCGATCAGCGCGGGCGGGGAGCGTAGCGGTCCGGCCCGACCTGGCGGGTCTCGATGAGATCCGGATCGTAGGGCTGGCCGAGGTTGAAGAGCCGTGCCGCGCCCCAGGCGATCGTGAGCGTCGGAATGGGACCGGTGATCGGGATCAGGGCCTCGACGGTGGCGACGTTGCGCAGCGCCTGAAGCCCGTAGCGGTTGAGGATGAACCAGATGATCGGGGCCGAAAAGGAGTCGAGCGCCAGATCGAGGAGGTCGAGGCCCACGACCAGCGACAGCGGCACCGCGCGGACGGTCGAGAAGAAATCGGCGTTCGCGGGCACGCGGACCTTGCGCAGGGCCCGGAAGGCCCACGCCAGAACGATGCCGGCGAGGATCAGGGCCACGACGGCGATGGCCAGCAGCAGCTTCAACAGGGCTCCCCAGTCCACCGTAAACCTCCTTTGACGCTCCAGGCGCCGGTCTGCAGAACGTACTGCAAGATCCGGCCCCGATCCTGCAAGATCTATCCACGATGAGGAGCACGGACGATGACACGATTCAATCCTGAGCCCTGGCGCCGATCCGGCACGAGCCGCGCCGCGCTGGCGGTCCTTGTCCTTACCTGCACTCTTCTCGCCGGCTGGACGGCCGCCGCGCCCACGAAGCCCACGGCCTGGAAGAAGCTCTCCGAGCGCGAGGCGCGATACCTGGAGATGGAGCTGGCGCAGATCCGGCGGATGAAGGGCAACTTCGACTGGATCGGCCGGCAGCCGCTCGCCTCCGGGGCGCTGGCCGCCGCGGCCCTGGCGGCCGAGGGGCGTCCGGACGCGGCCTCGCTGCGGCAGGAGGCGGCCCAGTGGGCGGACGGCGTTCTCAAAGCCTGCGCCCGCTGGCACACCAACGAGTGCGCCCGCTCGCAGCTCCCTCTCCAGAGGCTCGTCCTTCAATACCCCGAGGCCTTGCCGCCCGAGCTCCTCACCCGGTTGCGCGAGAAGCTCGCGTCCACGGGCGCGCCGCCGCCGGGCGAGGGGCTGGTCAAGGATCCCTGGGGTTTCGGCGACACCGAGAACCAGCGGATGATCACCATGTCCCGCAGCCTGGTGGCCCAGACCGTGGCGGGCACTCCCGGCTCGCCGGCCGCTAAAGGCTGGGGAGAGTACGCCGAGGCGTTCCTCAAGGCCCACGACCGCGACGGCTGGTACGAGGCGGAGAGCCCGGGCTACCTGGCGCTCTCCATCACCGGCCTGCTGCAGCTCGCCGACCACGCGCCGCAGGCTTCCGTGCGGGAGCTGGCGCGGCGGCAGCTCGACGTGCTCTTCGCCTCCTGGGCGCAGGAACAGGTGGGTGGCTATCCGGCCGGGCCGAAGAGCCGCACCTCGGCCGTTTGGGCGCTCTCCCGCAAGAGCAGCCCCTGGGAGGCCTGGGCCTGGCTGGCGGCCGGCATGGGCGACCCCAAGGAGATCAACTTCATGGACCGGCCGGAGCTGCCGGTCAGCCGGTACCAGCTCCCCGAGGGCGTCGCGCGCCTCCTGACGGACCGCCGCAAGCAGCCGCCCTACGAGATCCGGGAGCGGCGCAGGATCGATCCCGCCAAGCGGCGCGGCGTCAACGCCGCGATGTATGGCTACGCGACGCCGGACTACATCCTGGGCGCCTCGCAGTCGGTGGGCGACCTCGCCCTGCGCGTTTCCGGCGGGCAGGAGATCGTGGCGACGCTCTACGCCGAGGGGCCCGAGTTCGCGCCGCTCTATCTCTGGAGCCGCACGCTGACGCCGAAGAGCGACAACGCCGAGCAGCTCAACACGCTCGACCAGGCGGTGGCGAGCCGCAACCTGATCGTCGCCCGCCTCGACACGCCCGGCGCCGGCATCGGCCACGCCTTCCTCTCGCCCGCCTGGTCCGCCCCCGAGGTGATGGGCGACGTCGTCGTCTCCCGGAGCGGCGACGCCTACGTCGCGCTGGTCACCGAGGGCGGCTGGGACGTGGCCCCGGCGGCCGAGAAGTTCCCCGCCTACTACGCCGTCGGCAAGAAGCGGCAGCGCGACCTGGCCGGCGCCTGGGTGGCGGTGCCCCGCCGGCAGCCGGCCAGCGTCGGGCTGCAGGCCGGGCGGAAGGCGGAGGACGGCGAGTTCGCGGCCTGGAAGAAGAAAGCCGCGGCGGCGCGCCTCCAGGTGGTGGAGGGGGAGATCCGCTTCAAGGCCGGCGATTTGAAGGCGGGAGAAGGCACGCGCTTCGATTTCCTGCCCGGGCGCCGGGCCGCCGTGGCCGGCAAGGCCATCGACGCCGCGGCCTATCCGCGCCTCGTTTCGCCCTTCCTCAGCAGCCCGGCCCCCGGGCGCTGGTCGTTCTCGTTCGAAAAGTCGAAGTTCAAATTTGAGCCCGTGGAGGTATCCCGGCCCGCTCCGTGACGATCTCGCGAGAAATAGACGTCAGGAGGACTGAAGATCGCCTGGCGGGACGTGGCGAGGAAAAAGAAAACGGGGCGCCGGAGCGCCCCGATCGTCGGAAGGCCGAGGACCGCCGGAAGTCCGGACGGTCCTAGGAGCGGACGCTTCTAGAAGCGCACGCGCAGGCCGAGCTGCGTGAGGCGCTGCTCGCCCTGGAGCGGGTCGCCGGCGTAGAAGCTCGGCTTGGAGCCGATGGGATTATTGAAGTTGGGGTTGGCGACGGGCCGACCCTGCGAGTCGCGGACGATGTTCCCCGACGCGTCGAGAAGGTTCTCGTTGGGGTCGAGGATGACCGTGTAGCCGGCCGGGTTCTTCTCGTTGAAGACGTTGAACATCTCGGCGATCAGCTCGAGGCCGACGGGACCGACCCTGAACTCCTTGCCGATCCGCAGGTCGACCTGCGAGAACGAGTGGCCGCGCTTGGAGTTGACGTGGTCGCCCGGCAGCAGGTCGAGACGGAAGCCGTCGCCGTTGGGGTCTCTCGCCGTGTAGTTGAGGAACGGAGTCGCCGAGCGGTAGCGGAACATGCCGGAGGCGTTGATCCCCCACGGGCCCTGGTAGACGCCGCTCAGGGTGACGCGGTGGCGGGCGTCCGTGTTGAGCGGGCCGAAGCAGGCGTCGCAGAGCGGATCGAGCGGGTTGACCGTCACGTCGCGGCCGATGCGCAGGCCGGGCTGGTAGTTGAGGTTGGTCAGGCGGAACTCGTCGGCGCCCGCGAGCACGTTGCCCTTGATCTTCGCGTAGGTGTAGAAGCCCTGGAACTCCAGCTTCGAGGTGGCGCGCGCCCGGAAGCTCAGGTTGGCGCCGTCATAGTCGGCCTTGCCGTTGCCGTACCAGAGGCGGAAGTTGCCGAAGTCCGAGAACCGCCGCGCGCCCGTCGCCGGGTCGACGGGGTTGGCCCGGAAGCGGAAGGGGATGTCGCGGTAGTCGATCGACACCGCCTCGAAGTTGAGGCCGAGCCAGCTCGTGACCTGCCACGAATAGCCGAGCGAGATCTGGTCGGAGTACGGGGTGGCGAGAGTCGGCGAGGCGACCTCGTTCGGCGGGGCAAGCTCCGTGGCGGGGAGCTGGTTCGGCGGCAGCGGCTGGCCGGGGCGGAACAGCGTGCCGTCGGCGTTGCGGATGCCGTTGTTATTGTGGACGTTGTAGACCACGCCGTAGTTGGACTGCACCGCCGTCGCCGGGAAGAGGATGGTGGCGTTGGTGTAGGGGAAGTCGTAGTAGCGCCCGGCGCCGCCGCGGATCAGCCGCTTGCCGTCGCCCGTGGTGTCCCAGGTGAAGCCGAGACGCGGCCCGAAGTTGTTGTCGTCGTTCTCGAGCTTGCCGCCCCTGCCGCCCTTGAAGTCCTGCAGGTAGGACTCGTTGTACCGGGTCTGGGTCGCGAGCTCCTGCCAGATCGGATTGTTGGTCTGGTCGAGGTCGAAGCCGTCCCAGAAGTCGTAGCGCAGGCCGACGTTCAGGGTCAGCCGGTCGCTGAGCAGGATGTCGTCCTGGGCGTAGATGCTGTACTGGTCGATCGGCGTCTCGTTGCCGGCGAAACCGCCGAAGAACGTGATGTCGATGATCGGCGAGGCCGGGTTGTTGGCCGCGTAGCTGAACTGGCCGCTCAGGCCGGTCGAGAAGTCGCCGCCGAGGGTCGGCTCGTGGACGTAGTTGACGCCGGTCTTGAAGTTGTTCGCGCGGTCGGCGATCGTGCGGGTGAAGCTGAAGTCGTCCTTGAACTGGTACTTCGTCTGGTTCGTCGACTGCGGGGTGTTGATGTTCTGGCCGCTGTGGGCGCCCGAGGGGAAGTACAGGTAGGGCGCCTGGGAGTCCGCCGAGATCGTGTTCTCGAACTTGGTGTACTGGAAGACGAACTCGTTGAGGCTGTCCGAGCCGATCTGCAGGCTGTGGCCGGCGAGGATCGAGCTGTACTCGTTGTTGGCCGTCCCCAGCGAGTCCGGGGCGGAGAGGGCGCTCGCGCCGTACTTGTCGGCGTTCTTCTGGTAGCCGTAGCGCACCTGGAGGTACTGCTTCGGCGAGATGTTGTGGGTGACCTTGGCCGTCAGCAGCTCGTCCTCGAAGGGGAGCGCGACGGATTGGCCCTGAAGCGAGGGGAAGATGGGGCCCGGCGAGTTCTCGCCCCCGGGATCCGTGTTGACCGTGTAGGTCGTGTCCCGCTCCGTCTTCTCATAGGTGGCGAAGAAGTGGGCGCGGTCCTTGACGATCGGGCCGCCCAGGGAGAGGCCGTACTGCTTGCGCTCGTAGGTCCCCTTGCCGGGCTCCTTTTCGCCAGCCGCCTGGGCCGCCACGTCGGCGAGCCGTTCGGATTCCGTCTCGGAATTCAGGCTGTCGTCGCGGAAGAAGCCCCAGGCGCTGCCGGCGAAGTTGTTGGTGCCCGTCTTGGTGACGACGGTCAGCACGCCGCCGGTCGAGCGGCCGTACTCAGCCTTGTACTGCTGGGTCTGGATGTTGAACTCCTGGACGCTCTCCAGGTTGAAGTTCTGCAGGGCGCCGCCGATCGTGTCGTCGGTGTTGTCGCCGCCGTCGATCAGGTAGTTGACGTTACGGCCGATGCCGCCGTTGAGCGCCACGGTGAGCTGGCCCGGCTTGGTCGGGTCGGAGTTGTACTGGAGCTCCGTGCCCGGCGCCAGAACCGCCAGGTTGGCGAACTGGCGGCCGTTGAGCGGCAGGTTCTCGAGCTGCTGCTCGCTGACCACGGTGCCGATCGAGGGCGTGGTCTGCACCAGCGGCGCCTCGTCGACGACGGTGATCGACTCCTCGACCGTCGAGGGGCTCATGTCGATGTTGATCTCGCGCTGGCTGGCGACGTTCAGCTTCACCCCTTCGATGGTCACCGTGGCGAAGCCGTTGAGCTCGACCGTGACGGTGTACGGCGGGCCCACGGGGATGGACGCCAGGCGGTAGGTGCCGTCGCTCTCGGTGACGGTGCTGCGCGTGAAGCCGGTTTCCTGCTGGGTCGCGGTGATGGTGGCGCCCGGCAGCGGCGAGCCGCTCTTGTCCAGGACCCGGCCGATGAGGTTGGCGCCCGCGGTCTGGGCCTGCGCGGCCGGTATCAGGGCGAGGCCCAGCACCAGCGCGATCAGGACCATCGCGAGCGGATGGACCGCCCACAGTCTCCTTCGGTTCATGATTCTTCTCCTTACTCTGGATCGTATTACATCAAAATCCATTCGCCTGTCGAACGGAACGAGTACTTCGCAAATACTTCGCAAAAAAGCTGAAACCCTCGCAACCAACCCTCGCAAACAACAATGCGTGGGCGCCGGTCACCTCCTCTCCGCCGCCCGGCCAGGGAGCCGGGCCATGAGCTGCTGCGCGGCCCGGCGCTGCTCGGCGAACCGGGCATCTCCCGCCGTCGCGGCCAGGAAGTCCCGATAGGCGTTTCCGGCCGCGGCGGCGTCGCCCGCCATGTCGTGCGCGATGGCCCGGTTCAACCGCACCTCGTGGTAATCCGGAGAGAGTGCGAGAGCGCGCTCAAAATAAGGGAGTGCTGCAAGAGGCTTATCGCGCTCCACTTCGAGGGCGCCGAGGCCGTTGAGCGGCTCGGCGTAGTGGGGAGCGAGGGCGGCCGAGCGCTGATAGGCCTGCTCCGACTCGTCGAGCCGGCCCATGGCGCGCAGCACGTTGCCGAGGTTGTTCATCGCCAGCGCGTTGCGCGGATCGAGCCGGGAGGCGGTCTCGAACTCGCTCCGCGCCTCCTCCAGCCGGCCCTCGCCCAGCTCGACGATGCCCAGCGTGTTGTGGGCCTCGGGCCGGGTGCCGTCGAGCCGCAGGGCGCGCTCGATGGCGTTGCGCGCCTCGTCGAGCCGGCCCGCCTCCTGGAGAGCCGCGGCCAGGTTGTACCAGGCCTCCGGATCCTCGCCCGCCGCTTCGGCGGCCTGCCGGTAGAGCGGCACGGCCTTGGCCATCTGCCCCCGGTCGCGCCAGGCGGCCGCCAGCTTGCCGCGGAACACCGGGTTCGCGGGATCGGCGGCCACCAGGGCCTCGAGCTCGCCGAGCGCGGCGTCGAGCTTGCCGTCCTTGAGGTTGGTGTTCGCCCGCTCGAAGCGCTGGAAGAGGGAGACCATGGTCTTGGGATCGGGCGAGGTCCCACGGGCGCTCCGGGCCGCGCCGGCCGTTGGGCTGGCCGGCGCGCCGGCCACGTAGCCGAGGCTCGCCAGCTTGGAGCGGGTCTCCGCGTCGGGCGCGTCGGGACGGGGGCTCGCCACGGCGCCGGCCTCGATCTCGGCCAGCCGCGACGCGAAGCCGCGCGCCGGCTCGGCCTTCCGGGCAGGAACTTGCAGCGGTACCTGGTCCATAAGATTGGCCGTCTCGCCCGGGTCCTGGCGCAGATCGTAGAGCTCCGGGCTCGGCGCCGAGATGTACTTGAGGTCGCGCCGGCGCAGGGCCGCCAGCGGGCTCCAGCCGAAGATCGCCGGATACTGGCTCTCGGCGTACACCTCCCCGGCCGCCGGCTCGCCGCCGCCAAGGAGATCCCTGGAGAGGTCGCGGCCGTCGAGCGGATGGCCGCCCGCGGGCGCCGCGAGGCTCTTGCCCAGCAGGCCCGCCAGCGTCGGCGCCAGGTCCACCAGGCTCACCGGCGCCTCCACCACCCGCGGTTTCAGGCGGCCCGGGGCGCGCACCAGCAGCGGCACGTGCAGGGTCGGCTCGTAGAGCAGCAGGCCGTGCGTCAGCTCGCCGTGCTCGCCGAGGCTCTCGCCGTGATCGGCGGCCACGGCCACCACCGTCCGGCCCGTGAGGCCGCGGCGCTCGAGATCCTCCAGAATGCGCCCCACCTGCTCGTCGACCTCCGAGATCTCGCCGTCGTAAGGGCGGCCGGGATGGCGCGCGGCCCAGGCCGGCGGCGGCATGTAGGGAGCGTGGGCGTCGTAGAGGTGCACCCAGACGAAGAACGGGCGGGCGTCCTCCTTGCCCAGCCAGGCGAGGGCCCGGTCCACCACGTCGCGGCCCGGCCGCTCCGCCTCCAGGGAGACGCCGGCCCGCGGGTCGCGGGGAATCTCGTCGTCGTAGACCTCGAAGCCCTGATTCAGGCCGAAGCGGCGGTCGAGCACGAAGGCGCCCACGAAGGCGCCGGTGCGGTAGCCCTGCCCGGCGAGCAGGCTCGCCAGGGTGCCCGTGCCCGCCGGCAGCGCGCCCAGGCCGTTGTTGCGCAGGCCGTGGTGGGGAGGCAGCAATCCCGACAGCAGGCTGGTATGGGCGGGGAGAGTCAGCGGCACCGGCGACGAGACGTTCGCGAAGCGGATCCCTTCCGCCGCCAGGCGGTCGAGCCAGGGCGTCACGGCCTGGCGGTCGCCGTAGCAGCCCAGGTGATCGGCGCGCACGGTGTCCAGGGTGACCAGGATGAGGTTGGGGTTCCGGGCCTCGCCGCCGCCTCCGCAGCCGCCGGCCAGGCCAGCCATAGATAGAACCGCCAGAAAGAGCGCGAGAAATGCCGCTCTCCGGCGACCCCGGTTGGGACTATGCGGTCTGGTGTCGAGCAATCAAAAAACTGCCTCGTAGGAACTAATGGCCGAAGAATAGCGGAATCCGGGAGGGGCGGGAAGGGCGGGGATTGCACGGGGCGGCCCCTGGAGAGCCGCCCCGGAGAATGAAAGCGTTTACACCGCCTACATGTCGTCCAGCAGCTTCTGCCGCTTGGCGTTGAACTCCTCCTGGGAGATCAATCCCTCGTCGAGCAGGCCCTTGAGCTGGCGGAGCCTCTCGCCCACGGGAGAGCCGGCCGGCGCCGCGGCGGCTGCCGCGGCGGCCGGAGCCGCCGGAGCGGGGGCCGCCGGAGGGCTGCCGCCCTGCATGGCCTCGCGCATCATGCCCGGGAGCATGGCGCCGAGGCCCGCTCCCATGCCGATGCCCACGCCGGCCCCCACGGTGCTGCCGGCCCCGCCGCCCGGATTGGCGGCGGCGTCGCCGATGGCGCGGGCTGTCTTGAACTTCATGTAGGCGTTCATGTCGCCGATGGCGCCCATGCCGCTGCGCTCGTCGATGATCTTCTGGACCTCCTCCGGGGGCGTGATGGCGCCCATGTAGAGGTCCACGAGGTCGATGCCGTACTTGGTGAAGTCGTCGGCCACCCGGGCCTTCAAGGCCATGGCGAGCTCGTCGTAGAGCTTCGGCAGATCGAAGATGGAGGTCAGGTTCTCGCCCAGCACGTCGGTCAGGCGGGCCACGATGGCGTCGCGGAAGTAGTCCTCCACCCCCTGGGTGGTGTAGAGGCCGCGGCTGCCCACCACGGAATTGACGAACACCTGGGCGTTCGAGATCCGCACGGCGAACTTGCCGAAGGCGCGCAGGCGCACCATCGACAGCTCCTGATCGCGGAAGATGACCGGCTCCTTCGTCCCCCACTTGAGGTCGAGGAAGGTCTTGGTGGAGACGAAGAACACGGCCGCCTGGAAGGGCGACGTCCCGCCGAACGGGATGCCGAAGATGCTCGCCAGGATGGGGACGTTCTGCGTCGCCAGCGTGTGGCGGCCCGGGCCGAAGGTGTCGAGGGCCTTGCCGTCGCGGAAGAACACGGCCTGCTGGCTCTCCTCGACGATGAGCTGGCTGCCGAGGCGGATGGCGGCCGTGCCGTTCGCCGGCCAGCGCGACACCATGGTGTCGCCGGTGGGGTCCTGATATTGAATCACGTCCATTGTCGGTTTCTCCTAGGTTCAGACGCCCGCGGGGTTCGTGCCGCCGGCGCCGCCTCCGCTGTTGACCACGCCGCTGATGACCTGCTCGCGCTGCCGCCACTTGGCGTCCAGCCCGCGCACCGATTGCAGCAACCGTTCGAGGGCGGGAGCGGAGTCGTCCCCGCCGGGCGCCGGCAGGGCCGCGATCTCGCCTTCGACCTGTGCCAGGTCGTCCAGCACCGAGAGGTCGAACTGATAGAGCCGCTCGAGCTCGGCCTCGCCGATCTTGACCGGGTCGAACAGCCCGGTCGCTCCGTAGTCGCTGAAGCGGATCGCCTGCGACAGGCCGTCGATCTGCCGGTCGAGCCGGTCGAAGGCGCTCAGGGTGCCGATCTTGGCGGCGTCGGTATACCGGCGGGCGCAGTCCCGCAGGGCGGCCTTGAGCCGTCCCAGCTCCGAAGCCAGGTGCTCGCGCTGCAGCCGGTCGACGTCGCGCCGCAGCTCGCGGTCCTGAAAGCCCCGGTAGCCCGGGATCTTGTCGCCGATCCGCTCCAGGATGTTCCGCTGCGCCTTCGCCTGCTCATAGCCGTTGCTCATCCGATTCCTCCTCGCTGTGGCCCACTATCTTACCGGCCCGCTATCTTACCGCATCGCGGCATCGGGGATTTACGCGCTGCAAGGGCGGAAGTTGCGCCGGGGGGGACGCGCCGGGTGCCGCCGGGAGATCTACGGGATTCTCGGCACCTATTCGTGGCGCCTATTTTGGAGACTTAGCGGGTGTCTCCAGGCGGCGAGCGCGCCGAGCGCTATAAGAAGGCCGATGGCCACGTCGAGCGGGTAGTTGAGGTGCGGCTTGGGCGGAATCCAAAGGGTGTCATGGTGTCCGTGTGGATACATCAGGCTAAGCACGACAAGCCCGATCACGACCATGCCCAGGAGAAGGAAGGTTCTGGCCAGGACGGTACGCGCAAGAGAAGCACCCGAAAGCAGGACTCGGCGACTCCAGAATATCGCCGCTAAAGAAGGCGCCGTGCAGATGAGAAGCCAGAATGAAGTCTCCGCGGGAGATGGAAGCTCTGGGAAGCTCATGCTGACCTGTATAGCACACAGCCTGCGGCTCGAAGGCTTCGCCGGATCCCGTCTCCAGGCTCAATCGGCGGTAGGATCGGCGTCGTCCCCGGACAGATCGTCTGATTTGATTTGTACATCTATTTCTTAAGCCCGGACCGGAACATCTCCGTCAGCATCTGCATGCGCTCCACCTGGAGCGGCGTGAAATGTTCGAAACACTCCTCCCGCGCCGCGTAGCTCATGAAATTGTGGATGTCGTCCAGCCCCGGCTGATCCGGACAGCTATCCACCGGCGAGCACTTGAACTGCGGCGGACTGATCTGCGCCGGCGTGTCGGCAACCTCGTCAAGGTCCGCGCAACCGCCCGCGAATGTGTGCCACAGGCCGAGATAGTGCCCCACTTCATGCACCGCGACGGTTCCCTTGACGCCGAAGTCCGGGTCTCCTGAGCCCGGCAGCGCCAAGCGGTCCAACATGACTCCGTGCATGAAGCTCTTCTCCGGCCACATGAACGGCAGGTAGGCAAACCCGAGGACGTTGCCTCCCGCGATCGAGCAGGAATAAACGTTGAGGTATTTTTGCGGCGTGGCCGCGAGCCGCTTCTTCAGCGTCTGCTCGACCTTGAGATCGAAACAGTTCTTGTACCACCCCCGGTTGTTCGTCCGGTCGACCTGGGCGAGGAAGAACTCGAAGGGCGTGCCGGCAAAACCTTCGTTTAACGTGGTCACCAGCGTCTTGATATTCTGATCCGAAACCTTCCCCTCCCTCCCCGCATATATATTGTGGAACGCCACGGGGATCCGGACCTTGCCCGTTTTCTGTTGCCAGCCGCGCTGATCGGCAAGGTTGCGGATCATTCCCTCAATCCATCGGATCGTCTCGGGATCGGGGGACGGTGTCGCGCACACGTTCCGGCGCGGCGCGGCGAGGAGAGATGGAGAAAGGAGCAGGGCGAGGAGCACGAAGCCGCGGAGAATCCTGGACACAGAGACCTCCTGTCAGCCCTCCTGTCTCGCTTCTTCCGGCCAGAAGACCATGGACTTCAAAGGAACCAATCTATTTTACACGAGAACGACGGGGGCGTGGTTGCAGCCCGTCTTGGACGGGCTTGCGCCCGCGGGCTCCAACCTCTCGACGCACCTATTCTGAGATACCTCTTCCGGTATAAGCTCGCGCCTCATCGACCGAAAGGGGAAAGAACATGAAGAAGCGCTTGAAGAAGCTGGCCCTCAATCGTGAGACCCTCCGTGTCCTCGAGGAAGGCGCGATCCAGGAGGCGGTGGGAGGCGTGTCCGCGAGGACCTGCGGAAGCCCCTGCTCCGCGACCTGCACCGTCTACCCGTGCGCCGAGGCCTCGGACGCCTGCTCTTTCGCGGCACGCTGCACCAAGTAAGGGCAGGGCACCCCAGAAGGGCGCGGGAGCGTCCCTGCTTCCAACTTCATTCAGTTTGCGGGCTTGACGGTGTCCCCTGGCAGACCCGCTGGAGGGTCTGCCAGGGTGCTTCCTCTCTTACTCGACCGTGAAACGCCAGGTTTCGCTTTCGGCACTGCCGCCGTTGCCGTCTTCGACGATCACCTTCCAGAAATAGGATTTCCCCGAGTCGGATTCGAAGTTGGAAACCGTCTTGGTAACGGTTTGGGTACCGGTGGTGGACCTGCCGGTTTGGCAAGCAAGGATGATCACGCTCAGGCTTGCGATCGCCGCCCAGGCCAGAAGCCGGCGTCTTCCCTTCATGCCCAGAGAGAGCGGTGCTACGAAGAACAAGGGAATCAGCAAGGAATAGACACGGTTCCGGCCCTGCGGAGTGCTCCGGGTTGAAGCCACCACCTCACAATCGTTCCAGGTAAATTCCTTCTCTGCGTCCCAGACGCAAAGCCTGTAGGTCAAGGAGGTGTCATCCAGATCCGTCCCATCATGCCAAGTGAAGGCAACTGTCCTGGCAACCTCCGTCTTGTTGTCCCTCGGAGACACGAGGACGGGTGAGGTGGGAACCGTATTGCGTTCGATCTGCTCCGTCAGCAGGTAGGTCTTTGCGAACTCGGGCTCCCCCGTCACCATCACGTCTTGCAAGCAGTTGGCTATCCGGTCTTCAACCACGAGGCCACGGCAATGCTCCTGTGCGACCTCCAGGGCAATGGTTTCCAGCGGCGGCTTGGTGACCGTCGTTCCCGCCGGCAGGGGGCAGGATCGGGGATTCTCTTCGGGCCACTTCTCGAAGGTGAAAGTCCGGGTCGAGGTGCCGGGCGCATAATCGAAGAGGGTTGTCGCATCACTCACCCGCCAGGCGTCCGTGAACGTCTCATAGAGGTCGATGTAGCGCTCGTGCAGACCGGCAGGCCTGGGCCCCAGGTTCTTGCCTTCTGGAAGCGCCGGCAACCAGTTGCTCGGGGCAATGGCGCCCATCACTCCTTCGGTCGCCCGCGCGTGCTGAACGTCGAGGTTCATGTACCACAACTGATAATAGCTCCACCAGGCGGGGGTGATGGCGATGAGGGTTCCGCCCGGGGATTCGATCTGGATACCTCCGGGGGCCGTCGTTCGAATGATTCGTCCTCCTGACGCCAGACGGATTTCCCGCTCGTCCATCGTGGTCAGTCTACCGTCGATCCGCAGTTGGAGACCGCTGGGATCAGGCCTGCCGTTGAGATTCGGTTGGTAGGTGATCCGGTGTGGGCCGATCCGAACGGCAATGGCGGTATTGAGGCTGACACAGGAGCTGAGGCCGGTATGAGGATTGGGAGGTAAGGGGGATTCGGTCGCGACAGGGCTCTGGCGGGCTTGGATCTCCAAGGTTTCATCGCGCAGGAGGACGAACTCGCCCGCGCTCTGAAAGTCGTAGTTGACCCCGTCGATGGTTTTGATGTGTGGATCTCCTTCTGAATAAAGGCTTCCCCCCACGATCCACCGGCGGATTGTCTCGATGTCCGCTTTGCTGAGCGCCGGCCCTCCGCAGGGCATCATCCCGAAGGGGCACTCCTCGGTGGTGTCAATGATTCGTTGATAGAGCGGGCCCGCCAGGCTCATGGCCCTCGCGCTCGCCTTTGCGTGCGAGCGGGTCAGCCGGGTTTGGCCCGCCGACGGAGATTCATTCTCGGAAAGATCCAATCCGCTGGGAAAATTCAGGTATGGAGGATACTCCAGGCCGCCGTGGCATTCGATGCAACTCTTGTTGAAGATCCTCTGCACATCGGTATAGGTAGGGACAGCCGCGGCTGGAGGCAAGGACGAAAGCGTGATGTTGACGGCGTTGATCAAGTCGGTACAACTGGGAATCGCCGGCAACGGCACCCCTGGAATGGGTTTGTCCGCCAGGCTCGACTGCAACTCTCCTGTGAAAGTATTCACATAGGTCCCAAACACATCCGCGAAGGTATAGGTCCGTGACCGCCCGCGGACGCCCATCGACCATTTGTCGACGGAAACGCCCAGAGGCTCCAGGAAGTAGCGAAACAGGGCTATCGGTGGGGTGTTGACATCATGCAACTCGCGGTCGACATAGATTCCCCCCATGACCGTAGCATCAGGGGTGAACGAATCAATGGGCCGCCGGAACACCTCCTGCCGGATCCTGGGAGTGGAAGTGTCCGATCCCGCCGAGGTCGCGGAGCCGTACTCCTGGACAAGGCCGCTTACCGTGTCGCTCGTTTTCACATAGGGATCCACGGATCTATCGGCGTCGATCTTCTGGATGTCCGTCTTTCTCCGCACAAGGTTTTGTGCGCGGGTCCTGGTGTCGGTGACGAGGTCATTGATAGTCATGCCGTTCCTGGCGTTGAAAAAGCTGAGATCGACCGTGAGAGGTGGCAGAGCCTGTCCAGGGTCGCTGATCACCTTATTGGTCGCCGCATCGATGGCCAGGCATCGCTGCGTGATGGCAAGGGCGATGGGGCGTACCTCGATCGTAACATTCCCGGTCGCGAATTGATGATCGCTGATCTCGTCCGCGATCCGTTTTTGATTGAAGTTGCCGGACGCTCCGCCGCCCAGAGCATCGAAGAGCCGTACGCCACGCCCCTCATCACTGGTGGCGATGTCCGAGTGGTGGAGCGTAACGAACGAGCCGCCCCGGGTTACGGAGGTGCCGGGAGGTGGGCCCGCGACCCCGTCGAACGAGTAGGTCACCATGGAGGTCGATGGACCCGAAGGAGGAGGTTCTATCGTGACGGGAGGAGCGGCATCAAAGGCGAAGTTGATATGGCCGTCGAAGGTTCCGCCGTTGGTGCGCGTGATGACATGGGCTAGCGGAACACCAGGCGGCTGAAGCTCCAGTTGCTCGATGATAGACCTCACGAGCTCGTTCGCTCTCCAGGTCCAGAGATTGAAGATCCTTCGGAATGCGGCGGCCTCCACGGTGCCTTGATAGATACGATCCCGGTTGAAGGGCGTCATCCCGCCCCAGCTATCATAGGTGTCCCAGTTGGGTTTGTTCTTGGCCTTGAGCGTACCCGGTGGAATGCCGGTCGTACCGTGGGTCGTTCCACGATTGAGGACGTTGTTGGTGGAATGACACTTCGAGCACTTGCTATCGTCAATGGAGATGCCCCGGCTCCTTGCCGGAACGCTGCCCATGGCGGGAATGGAGTCGAGCACGATCTCGTGGAACCGGAAGTTCTTGTCGCCGGGATCCCATTGCATGTACTCGATGGCATTGGGGTGGGAACCGGGATAGGAAGTGTGCACGGAGAGCCCAGCGGTGAAGACGAATTGAGCATTCGCACTGGGAAGCAGCAGCCGGGGTACTTGGGCGACGCCCGTCTGCAGGCTTTCCGACCGGGACATCAAGACCCAGTTCCTCTTGTACTCGACCGGCAATGACCTGACGAACCGGGGTGCGCTGTTCACCGCCGGGTTTGCCGCCAGGTAGGCCTGGATGCCCCCTGGAGTGAAGTCGGTGAGGGGCGGAATCGAGGTGGTAAGGCTGAATTCGGCCCTCACCGAGCGATTCACGTTCATCATCAATGTGCAGGTGCCGGTGCCTGAACAATCCCCGGCCCAGCCTGTAAAAGTTGACCCCGCGGCGTTAGCCGCCGTGAGGGTTACGGAGGCCGCACCTGGATACGTTTCATCACAGTCGGCTCCGCAAGAAATTCCGGCCGGACTGGAGGTGACCGTTCCAGAGCCCAACCCCACTTTCATGACTCTAATGTCGGCCGCATCAGCAGGCTCGGCGAAGAGGAAAGACGCGAGCAGGAAGGCGGCAAGGCCGGATATGAAAATCAACGTGCGTATTCTCATGGAACCACTCCTTTTATAGAGGTTCTTGACTGAGAATTTTGTTCGAGCGCCAGCACTCCATGACTGCAAGGAGTCTCTGCCTCAGAGGCCCAGGATCCAGTCGACCAGTCGCTGGACCTCTTCGTCGGAGAGACGCGCTGAATGCGGAGGCATCAGGACATCGCCGGTGACTTCAGTCCAGTTGCCCTTGCCGCCGTTTTTGACCTTTTCAATCAGGGCGACACGGGCGCCGTCGACGTTTCTGTACTTCGCGGCGATGTCGCGGTACGCGGGGCCAATGACCTTTCTGTCTACGCTATGGCATTCGAGGCAGCCGATGTTCCTTGCCAGTGTTTGAGGGGCTAGTGCGTCATCGGCCAGTGCTCCTCCTCCGCTGACGATCATGAGGGCCAGGACGGCCAGGATACCGATCCGACGTGCCTTCATACTTTTCTCCTCTTAAAGTTGTTGATAGAACCCCTTATTGCATGGGCACAAACGCAGAGTTGGCGCTCATGCCCGGCTCCAACCTCGGACTCGGTCTTCCTCGGTTGCCAGGGTGTGCTTACCAACGGCCGCTGTTTCAGGCCTGAGGTAGAACCAGCCGTTTATTCATGTGATGATTAGATGAGTGTATCCTGAATATTTCTCCCCTGTCAACGGCGGCCTGAAGGCGTGGCGAGACCTGTGCCTGATAGCATGCCTTGACAGGAATATGAACGTCGGGTTATATTCCTGCCGTGGAATCGTCGTTCGCCATCCTCGCGGAGCCCCATAGGCGGGCCATCTTGAGCCTGCTGCTTTCGTCCGAGCGCTCCGTGGGTGAGATCGAGCGCGAGCTTCGACTGTCGCAGCCTTCCGTCTCCAAGCACCTGCGAGTGCTGCGGGATGCGGGGTTCGTGGAATCGAGGATTGAAGCGCAGCGGCGCCTCTATCGACTGAGGCCGGAGCCGCTCATGGAGCTCGACGCATGGCTCGTTCCTTTCCGGCGCTTCTGGTCAAAGCACGTCGATGCCTTGGAGAAACACTTGGAAAAGATGGAGAAGGCGCCCCCTGTCAAAGGAAAGAGAAGACATGAGCAGCCGTGAGCCCTACGCGCCGGGTGCCGCTTCTGGCGCCGAGGTCCGAAAAGATGGAGAGAGGTGGACGCTCGTTCTGGTCCGCGACCTCTCCCACCCTCCCGCAAAGGTTTGGAAAGCGCTCACGGACCCCGAGCATCTACGTGAATGGGCTCCGTTCGATTCTGACCGAAACCTCGGTGCCGTCGGCACCGCAAAGCTCTCTACCGTGGGAGCGCCGGCGCCGCACGTAACCGAAACCCGCGTGAAGCGGGCTGACGCGCCGAGGACGCTCGAATACAGCTGGGGCGGAAATGACATCCGCTGGGAGCTGGAGCCTCTGGAAGGCGGCACTCGGCTCACGCTTTGGCACAACATCGACCGTAATTTCATATCGATGGGCGCCGCGGGCTGGCACATCTGCTTCGATGTGCTGGAGCGGCTTCTCGACGGTCAGCCCATTGGACGCATCGCCGGCGCCGAGGCCTTTCAATTCGGCGGCTGGCAGCGATTGCACACCGAGTACGCAAAGCAGTTCGGCCTTGAGACCCGCAATTGACCCTTTCCTCCGAGGTGAACATGTCCCGCTCAAAAGGAATGGTTATCGGCTTCTGGATCGTCACCGCGCTCTTCTGCCTGCAGATAGGCTTCACCGCCTACGCGCAACTACGCCTGCCGCAGGTGGCGGAGGCGTTCGCCCGCTTCGGCTTCCCCGCCTACTTCCGGGTGGAGCTCGCGTGGGCCAAGCTTCTCGGCATCGTGCTGCTGCTTGCGCCGGTGCCGGCGCGGCTCAAGGAGTGGGCTTACGCCGGCTTCGCCATCACCCTCGTCTCCGCGCTCATCGCCCACTTCGCGGTGGGCGACGGCCCGGATGCCTGGGGCTGGGCGGCGGGCACCGGCGTGCTCTGGGGGCTCTCGTACTTCTTCTGGCGCCGCCTGCAGGCCGCGCCGGCGAGCGCTGACCGCGCAGTGAGGGTCTAGGAGGAGAACTTGAAAAAATCGGACGCGGGCCAAGGCCTGCGGGGCGCAACCCGGTAGAAAAAGCGCCGAGCTGCTGGGTCGCTCCGTTTTTATGTTGGAAAAAATCCTGAACCCATTGGAAAAACCCGCGAACCTAATAGGAAAAATCGCGGACCCATTGAAAAAACCCGCCGACCTGGTAGAAAAATTCACGGACCCAGTAGAAAAACCCGCCGACCTATTGGGTCGCTCCATTTTTCTCGCTTAAAAACGCCCCGACCCAGGCTCCGAAGGGCGCGATCTGGCATAAAAACCGCGAATCTATTAGGTCGCTGCCTTTTCCTGGGTTAAAACCTGCGTACCCACTGGATTGCCGGCACGACCCAGCTAAAAACCGCCGCTCTATCAGGGTCGGCACCGAGATCGAGGCCGAGGTCGCCACCCGGCACGGGGAGCCAGGGAGTTTCGGCCGTTCTCGGCCAGCACCCCGTCCGCACTGCCATTCGTGGGAGGGTAGGCGTCAGCGAATGCTCGTCAGGATAGGGGAGAGAGAAGACGCTGTGCCTATCGAGCGCCTTCTCCGCCTTCTCCCTCCCCTCGAAAAGGGTGGAACCCAGTTGGAGACCTGGTTAGATACTCAGTAGCCGTTCGGGCAGGTCGTGCCGACGTAGCAGGAGTAGCGCTGGTAGCCTTGGACCACGTAGCTGCTTCCCTGCAGTTGGCAGGAGGTGATGACGAGCGGCTGCAAGTTGCAGAAATTGTAGGGAGAGCAAGCGGCGATTTCGGCTTCCTGGATTTTCGCTTTCAGGGAGGCGGTGGCGCTGGCGCAACTGGTTCCGGTCCCGGGGGGCGTGTTCGTGGCAAAAGAAAGGGTGCTGCATGTGCAGGAAGCCGCGGCCGATGGCGGGAAGGCGAAGTGGAGGGTGGCGACGAGCACGAACGCAAGTCCGACGGCCTTGAGCATCCGTCCATAGGAAAACTTCATCTCTTGGATCTCCTTTCCACCGGCCCGGAAGCAGGCCGGAATCGATCCTCTCACCAGCGCATGAGAGGCGCATACCTTCAGGGTGCTTGGCACGGGAGGAATCGCGCCACTGAGGTTTGCTTGCCAGGGCTGAAGCCCTCCGTGGCTGGCGCGAAAGGGGCGGACGGCTCCAGCGACCGGGGAGACGCGTCCAGCCTTGGGGCGATGCCGTCCGGAGCTCGGGGAAACGACCGCCGCGAGTGGGCGGTCAGCCCTGTCAACCGGGCGAACGCCGCCGCGGGAAGGGGGCCAGTTCCGTAGGCCCGGGAAACCGGATTTCAAACGCCCTGCCGGCCGGCGAAAAACCTTGACTCCTCGGAGCCAGCCAAGTCCAGGCTATCGCCATCGTCAGGAATCAGCAAGCGTTCATCCGGGATGCCGGCCGCCCCGGCATGGGCCCGCGGATCCGCCCGGGCGAGCGTGCCTCTCAGGCTTTCACCTCCTTTCTAGAACGGTCGAAATGAGCCAAAACCCCCTTCTCAAACTCAAGCCCGGCGGGGCCTTGCAAGATAGGACGAGGTTTTTACGTCTTATCCAGGGTATGAGCCGAAGACTCCGCTACATCCCGGAAGGCGGTGCCCTCGTCGAGGTCACCTGCCGGACGATCCACAGCCGTTTCCTCCTTTGCCCCAACCCGGCGGTCGACGACATCGTCGTCGGCGTCCTGGGCCGGGCCCAACGGAAGTACCCCATCGGCGTCTGCTACTTCACATTTGCGTCCAATCACTTTCACTTGTACCTGGACGTCGACAACGCGCTTCGACTCTCCCGCTTCATGCGCTACGTCAACTCCAACCTGGCCCGCAAGATCGGGCGCTTCGTCGGCTGGCGCGAGAAGTTCTGGTCGAGGAGATACCAGGCCATCGTGATCAGCAACGAGGCCGCGGCCCAGATTGAGCGGCTGCGCTACGGTTTGGCGCACGGCGTCAAGGAGGGCCTGGTCGAACGGGTCCTGGATTGGCCGGGAGTCCACGGCGCCCAGGCGCTGATGACGGGCGAGCCCGTGGAGGGCCACTGGTTTGACGGCAAGCAGGAGTACGCCGCCCGGAATCGGGGAGAGGCCTGCGACCGGATGCGCTTCGCGACGCTTGAGACCTTGACCCTCTCGCCCCTGCCTTGTTGGAAGCATCTGCCGGAGGAGAAGCGGCGGCAGCTCGTCGCCGATCTGATCGTCGAGATCGAAGCGGAGGCGGCAGCTTACCGTCAGCGCACGGGCAGCCAGGTCCTGGGCTCCACAGCCGTTCGTAGCCAGGTCCCTTTCGATCGTCCCAAGAAATCCAAGAAGTCGCCAGCACCGTTGTTTCATGCGGCAAGCAAGGCGGTTCGCCAGGAGCTCTACGGGATGTACCGGTGGTTCGTCGTGGCCTTCCGTAGCGCTGCCGAGAAGCTCCGAGCCGGGGACCGGACGGTGTCGTTCCCCACCGGGAGCTTCCCGCCCGCCCTGCCGTTCGTGGCCGGATAGCCGTCCGGGCTGCGACCGCGACAGATCCAATCCCCAGGCACGCCCTCGCACGCAGGGCTCAGTCGAGGTGTGCGAAAACGGGTGGTTTTTGTCCCAAAACCAAGGTGAGGAGCTTGCTGGGTAACCCTCTTCTTCCTCTGGCGGACTCCTTCAGGGGGCAAATTCCGGCATCAAGGGCTTGAGTTGGTCCTGACGCAAGGGCTTGGGGGGAGTAGTTCTTCCTTTCTTCCTATCTTCGACTGGCACCTATTCTGGGCACAATCCGGCATCAAGGGCTTGAGTTGGCCCTGACGCAAGGGCTTGGGGGGAGTAGTTCTTCCTTTCTTCCTCTCTTCGACTGGCACCTATTCCTGGCGGCGCGAGGCCTGTTGGTCTTCGACAGCCTTCTATCCGTGCTGGTCTGAGGGCCAGTCACCCAATGCAGTATTCGCCAAACGGCAGAATCTGGAAACCTGAGGGGCGGCCCATCTGGCACTCGGCCTTCCGAGAAAGCCCGTCGAGTCAACGGCACGCCCCACCAGCTCTCTACCTGTCATGCCTCGAAAGAGCTAAGCGGCTGTTCGCAATTCAGCGCCCTCAGGTAGGACGTCCTGCTCAGTCCAGCGCCAGAGAGCTATGAGGAGTTTGCGGGCCAAGACAACGATGCCGATGCGGCGAAGCCGTGGTCCGCCGCCGCCGAAACGCTCCTGATACCACTGGCTGAGCCGACTCCGTGGCTGGAAGCGCAACCAGGCCCAAGCCAACTCGATAGCGAGGGCTCGAATATAGCGATTCCCGGCCTTGCTGATCCCCTGCTCGCGGGCCAGGTCCCCGCTGGAGTGAGGAGTAGGAGTCAAGCCTGCCAAGGCTCCCACCTGTCTGCGATTGCGCAGATCCCGCCAAGAGAAAAACTCCATCGCGAGCAGCCAAGCTCCGTTGTCGCCAATGCCCCGTAGGGCCATCATCTTGCGAGCACCTTTAACACCCGGACTCTGACACTCCCGCAGGATCTCGGTGCGCTCCGCCTGAAGCTCGGCGATCTGGCGCCGCAGACACTGTAACCGTTCGAGCTCGCGGAGAAGCCTGCAGTGCAGAGCCGGAGGAAGGCGAGAGCCATCACACAGACGGACCTGCTCGAGCTGCTCACGCAGGCTGCGCCAGCAAAGCTTCAGGCGAACCCCGACACCAGCGAGCAGGCCCTTGATGCGGTTGATATGACAGGTGCGCTCGCGCTTGAGGGTGGCCAGCTCACGATGCAGATGCCGGTTGTCCTCGTCTTCAACGCTGGGCACCCGCACGACACTCCACACCTTGGGCTCTCCCAGCCGGAAGCGAATCAGCAGCTTCAACAACTTATGGACATCCAGGCGGTCGGTTTTGGCGCGGCGCTTACGCCGCGGCATCTCGATGCTGGAGGGATCGACGATGACGTTATCGAGGCCCATTCCCGAGAGAGCGCGATGGATCCAGAAGCCATCACGCCCCGCTTCGTAGCAGCTGTAGACGGGTACGGACTCCTTCAGACCGAAGCGCTTCTTGGCGAGCTCGATTTCCTTGCCCAGTGCCACAAGATCCCCGGCGGGAACGTTGCGCTCGCGGGCCTTCTGCCCGAAGCCCACCGTCATGCCCAGCTTCCAGGTTCGCAGACTCAGCTCGAAGGCAATATACAGGCTCTTTTCGGAGGGACTATACTGTTCGTGGTGGGTCGTAGCTGCGTTCATGAGGGCCTCCTTTCTTTCGACCACAAGAAGGAGCCTAGCAACTACGGCCCGCCCATGCCTCCCTCAGCCAGGCCCCGTCTCGACAGGGCCTGCATAGCATCTGGCACCTGATGAGGGCAGTACAGTAATTGTAGTCGAGAACAAGCTTACAACCAACGCCTTGGAAGCTCACCGGACGGCAAGCGCGCGGAGCGCGCTTGCCGTCCGGTGCAGCGCGGGGTTGTGCGGCATCAGCGCCGCCCTCCTGCAACGCCGCGTCTCCGAGAGTCAGGGTCGTATTCCCCTCGTAGAAAAGCCCTGGTTAATTCGTTTTCAAAGATCTCACGTGTGACGACCTCCGGATCTACCTCCTTGCTCTCGGTTACGATTGAGCCGCTTACAAGATATTGGAGTGCAGGGTTTAAACGTCTGAAGTGCCACCTTTCCTTTTCGGCGAACTTCCTTGTTGCAAGGTGCCCATATCCAGTCTTCGACGACTCGATGAGTTCGTCGGTGATGCTCTTGGCATCATCTTTTGCGCTCCACCCATGCACATAAGGGTCAAAATTCCAAAACAAGAATGGAGTAGCCGCCACAGGCGGCGTGTCTGTTCCAGCCACAGGTAACCTTCTAAGATAATTCCTGCTTACCAATTCTGCTACTGCCCGATGAACGGCCTCCAACTCTATTCCTGTCGCTTCTGCGAGTTGGCTTGGCTCGTAGTAGGTATGCCCCCTTCCTCGTTGTGAGGACCGGGCTATGTGCTCCGCTACTGCAACCTCATTGTCCGACAAACCTAGCAGAGAGCCGGGCGATTCAAAGATCAGCCTGAGTTCCAAGAGGAGGAATTTCTCCAATTCTTCTCCTGCGGCTTCAATTTCACCTCTAGACGCTTCCGCGGGAAGATCATAAAGAACCCGAACGGCCTTATGGCGGAGGTCGAAGGGAAGGAGTTCGGGAGAGCCGAAGTGCCGGTTCAAGACAGGAATTATGTACCTTTCTCCAGGCCTCGCCAATGCATAGCCGTACTCGATGAGGACATTGGGATTGCAGGACTTCCGGCCCTCCGCCCCCATGACAAGCGTTAAATCCCCAACGAAGGCTGAACATCGAGCTATTTTGCCTAGGAGCGTCTCGAAGATGGCTGGGGAACCAGAGACTCCTCTCGTTGCCTCATCAACCTCACAGCTCACGGAAAGCCGCTTGGTCGCTCTCTGTAGAGCATCTTGAATAATATCGCGATTGACGGCAGCATGTTCTGACTGCCATGAGAAGAAAACAGTCCGCATGCCGTGCTAAACCTCCATGTAGCCCATGTGTGACGCAAAACGCCTATGACGGTGAGCGGCGGAACCGCGCTTTTTGCGGCTTCCGTCCGCTCGACCGTGGGGTTAGCCGCTCTCTCGCCGACTTTTGTGACTTGAAGATGTTTTCGTACAAACCCTTTACGGAGAATGCCGACATTAGCACTCCACCGATAAACGTTTGAAGCGGCAAGGGAGTGTAGCTCTCGTTAATGGCTGACTTAACAGTAATAAGCATCAGAAGTAGGCCTGAAACCAAGCCTCCGCACTGAAGAAATATAGTGATGAGGTTGTCAATTCGGTATTCGGCAGAGCCCTTCCAACACTTGTATCCGTATATGCAGGTGAAGACTAGCCCTAGGGCGATCGTAGGGAAGAAGAGCGACTTAGGTAGTCCCTGCGGATCAAGTAGCCAAGCCATGATTCATCGCCTCTGGTCTTCAGCCTATTTCATTGCAGAAAGCTGGTCTTGCGCCCTTTCAGAAGGAGACCAGAACCAGCCCTGGGGGTCCCAGCAGCGAGCATATGTATACCTTGCTGCGGCCTTGTAGGCAGCGATAGCCTCATCGCGTCGCCCAAGTTCTTGAGCCGATCTAGCCTTAATGTAGTAACAGGTGGCTACGTCGTTAAGCAACCCTCGCGACAAAATAAGCGCCTTCTCGTCGCTTGAGACTTTCCCTTTTGGAGGAGGTGGTGTTGCTGACTTTCCCAAACTATCTTGCGCTCTATCGGCTTCCCCCCTAAATTCCCCTATACATTTGTCGGCGTTAGCAATAGCACGAGCAAAATCATTCTTGTTGAATGCAACCCAGGCCGAAGTGGTCAGCTCAACATTGAGCGCGTTCTTGCCGTAGGAGAGGGCCCGCCCCACGAACAAGCCACACGAAAGCAGGATCAGAATCACTCCGATAGCCGCAGTTGCCTTGGTCGACCTCTGGAGTCCAGCCGTGGGTTTCACTTTGTCCTCCTCGCCCTTCAGGCGAACAGCACGATGCTGCATAACCGCATTAATGGCAGCGGCGGCTCCCGTCAGCAGAGCCCCTAGGGCGGCAATTAGCGAGGCAGTACTCTCAAAGAATGCTGTCAGAGTTGTCACTCTCTTGCCTCCTAACTTCCGCTACAACTGGTTATTGTCTGCTCCACTGTGGCTGACGGACGGCTAACGTGGTGGCAGTGAGCGGCGGGGCCGCGTGCTTTTTGCGCGGTATCCGTCCGCTCGACTGCCGGTGTTAGGCGGTATGCTCTCAACCTCATGATTGGAGAAGCCTATCTATTCCGTCGCGGGTATCAGGGAAATCTTGGCGAGCCAGGTGGAGCCAGTACTCGATCTTTGTGGCGAAGAGAATAGCCGTGCGTCTATCCCACCGCGTGTTGATAGCAACAAGCCGGATCTGTTCCGGGCTATCGATCATTGATTCGTCGTGTCGGGGACTCCACCAGACACCGCCGCCGCTGAACCCAGAAGCGGCCGGGGCTGTGGCAATGGGGCGGTTCTGCTCGTCACGAGGTGGGTACTCGAGCGCTATTTCGTAGTTCGCGACCGCGCGAGGCAGTTCCTCAGGAGAAGCAATCATCGTGAGACCGACTGTGGATTCTACGTCCGCTCGAGTAGGGCTCAGAATAGCGCTCTCGTGCGGATAGCCGTGGACGAGGAAGGGATGGGTTCGGTCAAATGCCTGATACGGCTTGAGGTCCGCAAGTGTGAGGAATCGCAGACGGTGGTCTCGGGCAACGCGCCGGTCCACCTCCATCCATGCGACATCAGTAGCTGGTGCAGGTTGCTCTGGGCTGCAGCTACGGCCAGCAAAGGGGATCGGGAGCACCGATAGCTCGCCTGCAGGTATGAGTTGGAGTCGGTCGTCGTTCATGTCGGCGATAACGTGCCCGGCAGTTGCGAGGAGCAAATGAGAACCTACCTCAATGCAGATAGAGGTGCCGGTCGTGGCATTGCCTGCTCTGTCGCGAATCACCACTGCAATGGAGCGTGTCGACACATAGTTCGTGGTAAGCCGCAAGGCATGATTCAGGTATTCGTCCATTTCCACTTTGGTTCCCCAGACCGCCTAACGCTATGTAGCTAAGCGAGCGGCACATGCAGGGCACCGCCGCTGCTAGAAGGCTTAACCTCCAGAGGCGACTACAGCCTCAGAATGCCTCAGCCGTCCGCTTGAGCGACGGTGTTATGCGCCACCCTTCCACTCACCCCGCTTCCATAGAACAATCAGTATATAGCCGATACCAATGAATATGACGCCAGCTACTTTTATAATTACTCCTGGTATTACTTCGCCCAGCACAAACCACGCAAGGGCACTGACTACACCCAACAGAATGGCAGCAGCGAGAACTACATAGCGCCAGCGATTAGGGATTCTTGTTTGGTTTTCAGCTCGCATTTTAGTCTTTCGTCGTTAGGGCGCCAAGCCCAACTGGCCAGGAGAGCCCAGCAGCCAATGCTGCAAGGAAATTCTGCGGATTGTAGATACCTGTTCCAAAAAAACCACCAACAACAACAAAAATGAAAAGATCAAGGACGAAGAGTATAAACAAAGGAGCTGTGGGCCAGTATGCCTTGAGCCAGTTCTTAGATGTATCAAAACCCTTCACCAGCCCAACGATCCACCCAACTACTGATGCCGCAAGCACCTCCGGAAAATACTCGTGGTAAGGCATGTCTAATAGATGTGATCCTGGTTGTCCTCGGTTGGTCTGCGCCGCACAGAGAATTGGGCCACAGAGCATGAGGATACATGCAATGAGTAGGTACCTACGATGGTGTCCTGTCGTCATAGAGTGTCCACCTCTTTATCGGCTGTATCTCCTAACGATTCAAAACGCATAACCTTATCGTCTACTTTCTCCGTACTCCCGCCAGATTGCTTCGCGACAGATGCTACACCCCCTGCGAGCACTGGCTAGAGTCGCCTATGCCATTCAATCTATGAGACATAGCTATTCTACGCTGGTCACTAAGGCTCGTCAATAAAGAGGCCCTTGGCGGATAAGCCTTGGGGGGAAATGGTAGGCGTCGGCCTTAGCCAGACAACGGAGGCGCGCCGGCAATCCCTTCTGACTCTGCTTCAGCAGCCATTATGGTCGGCTAAGACTTCAAAGGGCAGGCAGATTAAGAGCGTTAGCCGACAGGCGCGGTGTAGCGAAGCATTCCGCTCGCGATGACAGAAGCGCGGAAGCCAAGCACCTCGGCCCTTCTGGGGAGCGCCGGCCAACAGAGTACGCGGGGGACATGAGGGACCCCGTTCCCGGCTCCAGGCCGGGTATTCAGCAAAGGGAGAGCTGACGAGGAGACCTACAGCCGACCGCCCGGCCTCCTCAAACCGGCGGCCGGCTCTCGGAGGTCTTCGAGGAAGCCGCCGGCGCCGCGAGAAGTCCCTTGACCTCTCCGGCCAGCTTCTCGACGTTCAGGAGGCGGTCCTTGGACAGCTCTTCGTTCGACTTCTGATTGTGCATGAAGGTATCCGGAGCGGGTGGCGCGTCGGTCCACCGCTTCCCCTTGCCGAAAGTGAGGAAGATGTCCCAGGCCAGGGTCCGCTGGGCTCCCACCGCGTCGTGGAAGGCGCGGCTGGTGAAGTGCTCCGGAGACCAGAAGTGGTGGATGCGTGGATCGGCGAGGAGAGACGAGGCCTGCGCCGTCGTTTCCTGAGTGTCGGCGGAAGAGATCTTCTCCCAGACGATGTAGACGCTGAGCCCAGGATTATCTACCTGTTCCAAGAGGTGCCTTTCCAACATCCGGGCCGCCATCCGGCAGTTGCTACAGGCCGGCGACAGGACCATCACCATCCGCACTTTTTCCTGATCCTGGTTGAAAAGGGTTTTGAGCTCGGCTCCATCGGACGCGAGGCTCTGCAGGACAGGCGGTTTCCGCGTTGCCGTGTCGGTCCGGTGAAGCTCGAAAGGAGCCTTCTTTCCTCCTTCCGTGAGATCCCCCTTGAGGATCTTGCCGCCGTCGAGGAGCTGGCCCTGAAAGATCGACACGGTCCCCTGCTCGTCGGTGGAGGTGATCAGGACGCCGTCGCCATCCAGGTGGACCTTGTCGAGGTCATACTGCTTGGGCCCCTGATTCGGATAGGAGAGGTGGCCGGAGAGGGAGCCGTCCGCCGCCTTCGTGAGGTCGAGCGTCATGTCGACCTCGAACTCTCCCGGCCGCACGTCGATCATTCCCTCCCAATGCCCGTCGAGCCGCGGCTCGGCCGCATGGGCGAGGCCCGCCCACATCGCGAGGGCGCAGAGGGCAGCCACAATAATCTTTACTTTCATGATGCCGTTATCTCCTGGTGTGGCGGCGCCTCTCGGTCCAGCCCGAGGGAGCCGCCGGTCAGGGCCTGGAGACGAAGCTCTACTTCCTGACGGTCCTCGGCCTCGGGCTGCAGGCGCAGATAGGTTTCGAGATCGCGGGCCGCCTCCGCGTCGCGGCCCAGGTCGGCCAGCGCGATGGCGCGGTTCTGGTAGAGGTCGGCGTTGCCTGGGCTCAGCTCGAGGGCCCGGTCGAGGTCGGCCAGCGAGGCCGCTAGATCGCCGTTCAGATAGCGCACCACGGCCAGGCTCGCCAGCACTTCCCACTGGGCGGGATCGATCGCCAGGGAAGCGCTGTAGTCGGCCTCCGCCTCGGCCAGCCGCCCCTGCGCGTCGTGGCACTGGCCACGCCCCGCCAGGGCCAGCGCCTGCTTCGGGTCGAGATCCAGGGCGACGGAGTAGGCGCGGACCGCATCCTCCCACCGGCTCATCCGGCGAAAGGCCTGGCCGAGGTTGGTGTAGACCTCGTGATAGGGCGGGCTGAGCTCGATCGCCTTCCAGTAATCGGCGCACGCCTCCGCGAAGAGTCCCATCTTGAGGTAGACGTTTCCCCGGTCGTTGTAGTACTCGGAGTAGTTCGGGTCCATTTCCATCGCCAGCGAGAAGTGCCGGAGCGCGTCGTCGTACGCGCCCACGGCCGCGTAGACCTGCGCCATGTTGAACAGCAGCACCGAGCGATGAAGCCGGTGCCGGTCCTGGCGAAGATGGCTCTCGAGCTCGCGGAAGCCCTCGCGGCAGAGCTCGATGGCCTCCTGGAAGCGCCCCTGGAAGTTGCGGATCATGGCGAGGCCGTTGCGGTTGAACACCGACTGGAAATGAAGATCGTCCTCGTCCATGTCCGCCCGGGCCAGGTCCGCCAGCCCTTGATCGAGGTATTCCTCGCCCTTGTTCAGATCACGGCTCGGCAGGTAGCGGGCGTGCAGCATGGCCATCAGATAGGACAGGCGTGACAGGAGCTGCGGGTCCTCGGTCTTGCCGATGGCCTCTTCCTCGGCCAGACGGAGCGCCCGGTCGGGCTGCTGGAGGGCGACGTAGGACATGAAGAGCTTCACGAAGATCCCCCAGCGGGGGCCGTCCGTGCCCGCCGGCTGGCGTTCCCGGAAGAAGGCCAGCGATCGCTCGCCGTACTGGATCGCGTCCTCGTAGAAGCCCAGGTTGTTGAAGATGTCCAGTCCCCAGTGCTGCCAGTTCGCGACCCCCTCGACGGAGCCGGCCAGGCGGCTGAGACGGAGCAGCTCGGGGAGATGGATCTGGATTTCCAGCCGGTCCCCGGTGACCCGCGCCTGAAGCTCCTGGAGCTGCCGCACGATCTCCCGGCGGTCCACCGCGGGCTCCGGCTCGGAGGGGAGGTCGAGAGCCAGGACGACTCCATCCGGCCGGGCGCCAAGATCTTCGCGAGCCGCGCTCCCCTGCCCGGGCCCGACTCCGGCGATCAGCACGATCCGCAGGCGTTTTCCCCGGCGGCGCAGAAGCTCGCGGAGAAAGGTGCGGCCGATGTGGCCCGCGGCGTCATAGGCATCGCAGGCGAAGACCCAGGGCTCCTCGGAAGCGCCCTTCCATGCGTCGAGCAGGTTGATGAGGCCGTGGACGATCCGGTAGGCGCGATCGGCCGGATAGTTCCTGACCTTCTCCTCGGGCGGAGAGAGATCGGTCAGCGTGGGATTGCGGACGGCCAGCTCGCGCTTGAGCTCCGGCACCACGTGAACCAGCTCGTAGTCGTGCTTCGCGAGCAGGTCGGGGCGCTGGGCCCGGATCTCCGGCAGGATCTCGACGAAGAATTCGTGGATCCCCGCCCAGGGCCCTCCCATGCCGAAGTCGCAGTCGAGGAGCCAGGTCCGCGCGGAGCCTTCGGCGGCCTCCCGCAGGCGCTCCGCGAGCCAGGCCCGCCGTCCGCCGCCGGGCTCGGCCTCGACGGCGAGAACGGTTCCCGCTTCGGCAAACCATTTCCCAGGTAGTAGCTCAGGTAGTAGCGACTCTCGGCTCTCGCTCACGGGGCAATCTCCGTTGCTTGATCAATCCACGGATCCAGAGGCCCATCCCGAGCCCGAGGGGAAACAGATAGAAGACCACGATGAACAGCGCGTCGAGGAAGGCGTAGCTGTCGCCCGAGAAACCGGCCATCAGGGTCGCCCCGGAGGCCCGGATGTACTGTCCGGCCACCGGCAAGGTGACGAAAAACAGCATCCACATCGCGGCGACACGGCCCAGCAGCCACACCCAGGCGTAGGACCGGATCACCCGCCTCTCCCCTTCCGGAATGCTGGACTGATCGACCGGCGGCCTGTTGCCAAAGAACCGTCGGCTCAAATTTCGGATGTGCACCTGCGTATCCTTCATCAGGTTCTTGCAGCCGAAGAACGCCGCGATCACATAATAAAAATCGGTGCGAACGAAGAAGAAGCATTGCCACAGCAGCCGCAGCAGGTAGACGACGACCATGGCCGAGCCCAGCTCCACGGCCACCGGATGCAGGGCGATCCACCCCTGGTGGTGGCCGAAAAGAACGAGCGTGATCAGGGAGGCCGAGACCACGTCGATCACCGGCCCCGCCAGCATCGGCAGATAGCGCTGGCGCTTCGGCACCGACCACAAGCCCGTCATGTCGGTCTCGGCGACGAGCACCCACATGCGGCTGCTGATGCCGAGGCGCGAGCTCACTCCCACCGCCCGGGCGGCGATCAGATGCCCCATTTCGTGGATGAAGACCGTGGTGTAGCCCATCATCATCAGGGCCAGGGTCTTCAACGTCCGATGCTCGGAAAAGACCAGGGAATCGCGGTGCGGCCGCACGGAAGGATCGAGAAAGGCGGCCGCCACGGCGAGGGCGAAAATCACGGAGCCGATCGACAAGGCCGTGACGCCGAAGAGCTTCCGCGCGAGCGGAACGGGAAAGTCGGCGAAATGGTAACGGACCGCGGATGCCGCCGGCACCTGGGAATCCGTCGGCGAATTCGTCTGAGCATTCGTCTGGGGATTTGTCTGAGAATCAGACGCGGCCTGGACGTCTACCGGGCGAGCGGCCCGGGCGGCCTCCGGGTCGTAGACCCGCACGAATCCCTTGCCATGAAGGAAGCCCAGAAAATCCTCCATGTCCGGGGTCTCGCCATATTTCTGACCGTAGATCTCCCGCGTCCGTCCCACCGTCTCGCCGGCCCTGAGCAGGTCCAGGATCTCGACGGCGTCGGGCGGCAGCGACAGGAAGACCCCGGTATCCACCCGGCCGATGACGATTTCTTCCCCCTCGGCCTGGCGGGTAAAGGGGTAGACCGCGACTTTCACTTCGGGTGTAAACAAGCTTTGTCCTCTCAAGGAAGCGGAAAATCAGGAGGCAGGGAGCCGCCGGAGCGGCCCCCTGCCCGTACCAGTCCTGTTACCAGGCCAGTTACCAGGGCCAGTCGGTGATCGGAATGTCGCAAGGCGGCTGATTGGTGCAACCGCAGTCGTACATCGCGGCGGTCGTCTTCAGCGTCTCAACTTCACGCACGGCGAATCTCTTCATTAGCTTTCACCTCCTTCCTCTCATGTTTTTACAACCCCGGCGGAAAGCTATTCGGCTCTCCGCAAGTCAACCGATGGATGGGTCCGGGCGATCCTGACCGCCGGCACGGCGTTGGCCAGGGCGCCCACTGCCGTCAACAGCACCGCGATCAGCACCAGGACCAGCGAGTCTCCTCCCGCGAGGCCGTACACCAGCTTGGAGATCCACTGCCCCGACAGGTGCGCGAGGCCGATCCCCAGGGCGAGTCCGATCAGCAGCACGATCATCCCGCTCCGGACGAGCATGCCGATGACGTTGGCGGGACGCGCTCCCAGGGCCATCCGGATCCCGATCTCGTGGCTGCGCTGGGCCACCGAGTAGGCCGTAATGCCGTAGATGCCGAACATGGCGAGAGCCAGGGCGAGAACGCCGAGAAAGGTCAGCAGGGCGGCGCCCGCCCGCGGGACCCAGAGCGCCTGCTCGATCCCTTCCGAAGCGGTGAGCAACTCTGAGACGGGCAGGGCCGGAGCGACCTCCCCCATCGCCTGCCGGACCTCCTTGACGAGCCGCTCCGGCGCTCCCTCGGTCCGGATGTTGAGGACCGCCTGCTCCGTGTAGCGCTGCTCCAGAGGCAGGTAGACGAGGGGGATGGGACTCTCGTCCATCTCCATGATCTTCGAGTCCCCCACCACTCCCACGATCTCCACCGGCTTCGCCTCGTCGTCCAGAGTCACGCGGGTTCCCACCGGATCCCCCGACGGCCAGAAACGGCGGGCCATCGCCCGGTTGACGATCGCCACGGGCGGGGTCTCCGCGCGGTCCGCGGCGGTGAAGTCGCGCCCCTTCTCGACGGGGATGCCCAGGGTGCCGAAGTAACCCGGGCTGACGATCAGGGAGCCGACCTGGTTCTCCTTCTTCTCCTTCCCCTCGTACCGCACGCCGGTTTCCGGAGCCGCCGCGCGCCACATGCGGAATCCGCCCAGGGGACGGCTCTCCGACAGCGCGGCCGACCGGATGCCCGGCAGGGCCGCGGCCCGATCGAGCAGGCGGCGCTGCATCTCGCGCCCCCGCGCCTCGTCATACCCTTGAGTCTGCAGGTCGAAGGAGGCGGAAAGCAGATGCGCGGCGTCGAACCCGGGATCGATCCGTAGCAGTCCGTGGAGCCCTTGCACGAAGAGCCCGGCACAGGCGAGACACAGGGCGCAGAGGGCGACCTGGAAGACGACCAGCCCGTGGGACAGGGAAAATTTCTTCTCCCCCAGCCGCACGAAGCCCTTTTCGCCCCGCAGCGCCGCGGCGATGTCGGCCCGATAGGTCTGCAGGGCGGGGAGCAGGCTGACGATGAGGCTCACGATCAGCAGCGTGGCGAGGCTGAAGGCCAGGACCCGCGCGTCCACCGAGAGGCTCACGGACCCGGCCGATAGGGAGGGCGGACGGAAGCGCCAGAGGAGCCCCAGGCTGCCGTAGGCGATGAGCAGCCCGCAGAGGCCTCCCGCCAGGGAGAGAACCAGCCCCTCGGTGATCAACTGGCGGGCGAGGCGGCCCCGGCCCGCTCCCAGGGAGACGCGGACGGCGATCTCCCGCTTCCGCGTGATGGCCCGCGCGAGAAGCATGTTGGCGACGTTGACGCAGACGATGAGGAGCAGGAAATACATCAGGATCATCAGAAAGGCGCCGGCCTTCATCGAGCCCGACTTGAAGACCAGCGGGCGCACCATGGGAGTGAGCGCGATCCCGAGGCCCTCGTCGTACGCCGGGTACTCCTGCGCCAGGCGGGCGCTGACCGCGCGGACCTCGGCCGCCGCCGCCTTCATCCCGACGCCGGGCCGCAGGCGGCCGACGGCGCGCAGCACCTCGTTCCCGCGGTCCTCGAACAGCTTCGGTATGGGCAGGACGACCGGATACATGGTGAGCGGAACCCACAGGTCCGCGGCCGAGAGGTTGGTCATCCCCTTGAAACCGCGGCGCGCCACGCCGACGACGGTGAACGGCTGGCCGTTCAAGAGGATCTCCCGGCCGAGGACATGCGGATCGGAGCCGAAGCTCCGCTGCCAGAGCCCATACCCGATCACCACCTCGGGCTGGCTGCCGGGAGACCGGTTCTCCAGGGGGGAAAGCCCTCGTCCCAGGGCCGGCTCAGCGCCGAGGACGCCAAAGAAATCGCCCGACACGATCTCGCCCGCGATCGACTCGGGCGCTCCCTTCCCCACCGCGAAGCCCACCCGGATCGTCTGGTAGGCGGCGAGCCCGGAAAAGACGTGGTTGCGCTCCTTCAGGTCCGCATAATTGGGATAGGAGATCGGCACCCGCCGGGAGCCGATCCGGTCGCCGCTCGCGAGGTAGGCCAGACGGTCCGGCTGGCTCACACCCGGCAGCGGGCGCAGGAGAATCGCGTTCAGAAACGAGAAGACCGCGGTGCTGAGGCCGATGCCCAGGGCCAGGGAGACGACGACGGTGAGCGTGAACAGAGGCCGCCGGAAAGCCAGATACATGCCGTATCGAGCGTCCTGCCGAATCTCCGCGATCATCGACGCCATGACTTCCCTCCCCCTGCGAGGCACACAAGCTCTACACAATGCCTCAGGCATTACCGAGTTGGTTCTACCGGCCTCTTCTTGCCCTCTGTCTCTACCATCAGTGCAGGCCGGGCTGAAAAACGAGACATCGGGAAGAAGACCGAGCGTCGATTACGCCGACCCGATCTTCCATTCCTAGCGCTAATTCGTTATATCAACAACAAGGCGAAAAACCAGGGCGGCCGTCCCTTCGACCGCTCCAAAAGGGTGTGGCCGGAATTCGCGCGTATAATGATGGATACGAGATTGCCCCCACCATGCAGCCTTTTCCGCACAGACGGCGAGGTTTTTGGATCTTCGCCCTGGTTCTCCTCCTCCCGTCACAACTCCGTGCCGAGGAAGGGATCCTCGTCGTTCACGTGGAGGACACGAAGGGCAGTCCCGTCTCCGGCATCGAGCTCGCCCCGAAAGGCGACGGCGCCCCCGGCGCTCCCACCGACCGGCTGGGCAAGACCCGCCTTCGCCTCGCCCCCGCCACGCGCCCGGGCCAGTGGGTGACGCTCCAGATCCTCCCCAGGAAGAGCGGACCCGATTGGGTTTTCGTCAGTCCCTGGAACCAGCGGACCCTGGTGCCCTCGTTCGCCAACGAATCGGAAAACTACGTGCTCGCCGTAGTCGGCGAGCGAGGCAACCGCGACCTCCTGGCTAGCGATCAGGCCATCAAGGCCCTCGCGGCCCGCACCCTGGAGCAGATCGGTCCACGGCTCGACAAAAGCGAGATCACCGACGAGGAACGAAAGCGAGTCCTGACCGAGCAGGCCGCGGCCTTCGGGCTCAAACCGGACGAGGTCGACAAGGCCATCCGGGCCTGGGGCACGAAGGCGACAGACCCTTACGACGCCGGCTTGGCCGCTCTCTACGAGAGGAATTATCCAAAGGCGGCGGAACGTCTGGCGGAGTCCCTGGAAAGCCGCAGAAAAGAGCTGATCGAAGCGAAGGCGAAAGTCGCCGAGTCGGCTCTGTTCCTGGGGATCGCTCGTTACGAGCAAGGTCAATATCGTGAGGCGGTCTCAGCCTATCGGGAATCGCTGGAAGCGGATGGCGAGCACATCTCCGCGCTCAGCAATCTTGGAGCGGCCCTCCTGGATTTGGGGGATCTCGAGGGAGCGAAATTGCCTCTCCAACGGGCACTGGAGCTCAGCGAAACGACGTTGGGCCTGGAACACCCCGATGTGGCAACGAGCCTGAACAATCTTGCGTTGCTATACGTCGTGCAAGACCGTCCTTCCGATGCAGAGCCGCTGTATAAACGGTCCTTGAGCATCCGGGAGAAGGCTCTCGGCGCAGAGAACCGGCTTGTCGCGACGAGTCTGAACAATCTGGCATTGTTGTACGACGATCAGGGTAGATACTCGGAGGCCGAGCCCTTGTTTCGTCGCGCATTGAGAATCCGGGAAAAAGCTCTGGGACCGGAAGAGCCTGAAGTAGGCACGATCCTGAACAATCTCGCGTTGCTGCTCGACGCTCAAGAACGCTACTCCGAAGCGACGCCCTTGCATCAACGCGCTTTGAAAATAACGGAGACATCACTGGGCGCGGACCATCCGAAATTTGGCGCAGCCCTGCACAATCTGGCCACCTTGTATTACGGCCAGAATCGTTTTTCAGAAGCGGCGTCTCTGTTTGAACGGACCTTGAAGATTTGGGAGAAGGTCTTTGGCGCCGAAGACTTAAACGTGGCGACATGCTTGAACCATCTCGGCAAGACGTACGCTGCTCAACAACGCTATTCGGAAGCGGAGCCTCTGTTCCTGCGCTCTTTGAAGATCCGCGAGAAAGCCCTCGGACCCGAGCATCCGGACGTAGTCGCGGGCTTGGACAATCTGGCCCGGCTCTATGACGACCTGGGCCGTTACGCCGAAGCCGAGCCCCTGTTCCTGCGCTCCTTGCAGCTCGAAGAGAAGCTTCTGGGCCCCGAGCACCCGGACGTCGTCACCAGCCTGAACAACCTGGCCATGCTCTACCACAAGCAGGAGAAGCTCGAGTCCGCGGCGAGCTTTGCGAAGCGAGCCCTGGCTACCGCCGAGAAGAGCTTCGGTCCCTGCCATCAAGGCACCGCGATCGTCCTGGAAAACTACGCCGCGATCCTCGAAGCCCTCGGCCGTGCCGCCGAAGCCCAACCGTTGCTCGATCGCATGAAGCTGATCCAAACCGGGGAATGCAAGCCATGAGCTTCGATTTTCGGACCACGGCGGTGTTTGCCGTGGCCCTTGCTCTTTCGGTACCGCTCCAGGCCGAGGAAGGAATCCTCGTCGTCCACGTGGAAGACGTGAAAGGCAATCCGGTCTCCGGTGTCGAGCTCGCCCCGAAAGGCGACGGCGCCCCCGGCGCTCCCACCGACCGGCTGGGCAAAACCCGTCTCCGTGTCGCCCCCGCCACGCGCCCGGGCCAGTGGGTGACGCTTCAGATCCTCCCCAGGAAGAGCGGACCCGATTGGGTTTTCGTCAGTCCCTGGAACCAGCGGACCCTGGTGCCCTCGTTCGCCAACGAATCGGAAAACTACGTGCCCGCCGTAGTCGGCGAGCGAGGCAACCGCGACCTCCTGGCGAGCGATCAGGCCATCAAAGCCCTCGCGGCCCGCACCCTGGAGCAGATCGGTCCCCGGCTCGACAAAAGCGAGATCACTAACGAGGAACGAAAGCGAGTCCTGACCGAGCAGGCCGCGGCTTTCGGGCTCAAACCGGACGAGGTGGACAAGGCCATCCGGGCGTGGGGAGCAAAGACGCAAGACCCTTATGATGCTGGCTTGGCCGCTCTATACGCGAGGAATTACCCAGAAGCCGAGGAGCACCTCGAGGAGTCGTTGAAAGTATGGAGGCGGAAGCAGGCCGAGGCCCAGGCGAAGATCGCCGAGAGAGCCTTTTTTCTGGGACAGTCTCGTTATGAGCAAGGTAAGTATCGAGAAGCAGCCGCGGCGTACCAGGAGTCGATAGAAGCTGGCGGTGAGAACGATCTAAAACTGACGAATCTCGGTTCTGCCCTGCTAGAAGCAGGTGATCTCCAAGGCGCTGGTCCTCACTTCAAGCGTGCGTTGGAACTAAGCGAGAAGAGCTTGGGAGCAGAGCATCCCGATGTGGCAACAGACCTGAACAATCTGGCGGGACTCTACGACGCCCAGGGTCGATACGGTGAAGCGGAGCCCCTCTACCAGCGCGCCTTGAGGATTTGGGAGAAGACTCTGGGAACAGAGCATCCGGATGTGGCAATGGTCCTGGATAATCTGGCGGGACTCTACGACGCCCAGAGTCGGTATAGGGAAGCAGAGCCCCTCCACCAGCGCTCCTTGAGGATTCGGGAGAAGGTCCTCGGGGCTGAACATCCGGACACAGCCACGAGCCTGAGCAATCTCGCGGGACTTTACGAGAGCCAAGGTCGGTACAGCGAAGCGGAGCCTCTCTACCAGCGCTCCTTGAAGATTCGGGAGAAGGTCTTCGGGGCGGAGCACCCGGATGTGGCCAACAGCCTGCACAATCTGGCGGCACTCTACGAGAGCCAGGGTCGGTACAGCGCTGCGGAGCCCCTCTACCAGCGCGCCTTGAGGATTTGGGAGAAGACGCTAGGAGCAGAACATCCAGATGTGGCAGCAAGCCTGAACAATCTGGCGAGTCTGTCCTATCGACAGGAGAAGATCGAAATCGCCGAAGAATTTTCAAGGCGGGCTTTAGCCATCGCAGAAAAAAGCCTTGGCTCCTGCCACCCCAATACAGTGATGATTCTTGAAAACCGAGCCGAAATCCTAATAGCCCTGGGCCGAACGGATGAAGCCCAGGCGTTGCTTGACCGCATGAAGCTGATCCAAACCGGGGGATGCAAGCCATGAGCTTCGATTTTCGGACCACAGCGGTATTTGCCGTGGCCCTTGCTCTTTCGGTACCGCTTCGGGCTGAGGAGGGCATCCTCGTCGTCCACGTGGAAGACGTAAAAGGCAATCCAGTCGCCGGCGTCACGCTTACCCCAAAAGGCGACGGTGCGGCCGGATCGCCTACGGACAAGTTGGGGAAGACCCGTCTTCGCCTCGCCCCTGCCACGCGCCCAGGGCATTGGGTGACGCTCCAGGTTCTTCCCAAGAAGAGGGGACTCGATTGGGTCTTTGTCAGCCCGTGGAACCAGCGGACCCTGGTGCCGTCGTTCGCCAATGAATCGGAGAACTTCGTGGAGGTGGTGCTGGGCGAACGCGGGAACCGTGACCTGCTTGCGAGTGGCCAAGCCATCAAGGCCATGACTGCCGGCATCGTTGAGCAACTCGGTCCACGGCTCGATAACAGCGAGATTACCGACGAGGAACGCAAGCGTGTTCTGGCAGAGCAGGCAGCAGCCTTTGGGTTGAAGCCCGAGGAAGTCGATAAAGCCATCCGTATCTGGGGAGCAAAGGCTCAAGATCCCTACGATGCCGGACTGGCCGCTCTATACGCGAGAAATTATCCCGAAGCCGAGGAGCGCCTTAAGAAATCTCTTGAGGTTCGGAGACAGGAGAGGGACGAAGCTCAGATGAAGGTTGCCGAAGCCGCCTTTTTCCTGGGAAGGGTCCTTTACGATCAGGGCAAGTACCTAGAAGCAGCCGCAGCGTACCAAGAGTCTCTAGAGGCTGGCGGTGAGGACGATATTGCACTCAATGACCTCGGTGTTGTCCTGTTACAAGCAGGTGATCTAAAAAGTGCTGGCTCTTACTTAGAGCGCGCATTGGTGTTGAGCGAGAAGAGCTTGGGAGCTGAGCATCCAGATTTGGCCACGAGCCTGAACAATCTAGGGGGACTTTATAAGAGTCAGGGTCATTACAGCGAAGCGGAGACTCTTTACAAGCGATCTTTGAGGATTCGGGAGAAGGTACTGGGACCCGAGCATCCAGACGTGGCGACGAGCTTAAATAATCTGGCTGTGCTTTATAGCACCCAGGGTCGTTACGCCGAAACTGAACTCATGCTCCAGCGCTCCTTGAGGATTCGGGAGAAGGCGCTGGGAGTTGAGCATCCGTCTGTGGCAACGAGCCTGAACAACCTGGCGGGACTCTATAATAGCCAGGGTCGCTACAGCGAGGCGGAGCCTCTGTACCAGCGCTCCTTGAGGATTCGTGAAAAATCGTCGGGAGCAGAGCATCCAGACATAGCCGTGAGCCTTAATAATCTGGCGTGGCTGTACTCTCAACAGAAGAAGTTCGAAATCGCCGAAGACTTTTCAAGGCGGGCTGTAGCCATCGCAGAGAAAAGTCTTGGCCTGTGCCATCCCAAGACAGCAACGATGCTCGATAACCGAGCTGAAGTTCTCAAAGCTCTCGGCCGGACGGACGAGGCCCAGCCGTTGCTCGACCGCGTGAAAAAAATCCATAACGGACAGTGCTCTAACCCGCACTAACCCTCTGTTCGAAGCCAGGGAGAAACGATGACCGAGCCATCTCCTCAACCCGAGAGTTCCACTCCACCCCGCCAACCTCGGCGCCGCTCTTCTCCTGGCCGCAGGCCTCTCACCCAGGCCCAGAGCCGCTCGCTGGCGACGTGGATCTTTGGCGGGTTGTTTGTCCTCTTTCTGTTCGCGGTGTTCGCGTTCGCGCCTCCGGCCTTGCCGGTGTTCAAGCAGCGGATCCTTGCGATCACGTCCGCGCTCCTGGCAGGGCTGTTCGTCTATTTCCTCACCGGCGATCTGGGCGTTTCGATCCAGGGAGGAAAGGGGAGGCTGGGACGGTTAGCAGTCAAGAGCACGGGCGGAGCGGCGGCGTTCGTTCTGGTCCTTGTCTGGTGGCTGAGTCCCTGGTCCCCCATAGAGTCCGCCGACGTGATCCGCCTGCGGGTGCTCGTCCTCGGTTCCGGAGACAGCCCGGTGGAGGATGCCAGGGTTTGGACGTCCCTGGGTGGCGAGCCCAAGCAGGTGGCCGGCGGGTGGGAATTCGACATCCCCATCTCGAAAGTCCCCGCGGATGGAAGAGTCACCGTCCACGCCACCAAGGAGACGGCGTTTCTTTCGGGTTCGAGCGAGGTCCGGCTCGGGAAGGATCTCGCGCCGACGGCCACCGTTCGTCTCGCGGCCAGCCAGACCGCGACCGTCCGTGGCATTGTGCTGGACGAGTCTGGGAATGCCGCGGAGGGCGTGCGGGTGAGCGTCGTCGGACATGAAGAGGAGACGGTGACGACGGGGGCCGGCGGCCAGTTCGTCCTGCCGGCACACGCCGCGGACGGCCAGCAGATGCAACTCCACGCCGAGAAACCGGGCTATCAGGGCATCACGCAAGGCCACATGGCGGGCTCTTTTCCCGCCACGCTGACTCTCGAGCGGCCCTGAAGGACCGGGTAAACGTGCTCTGGTTTTCTCCGCCGTGCCAATTGCTCACTCCGCGCAGGCGACCGCCTCGACCTCCACGAGCCAGTCTGGCGAAACAAGGCCAGCGACGAACAACGTTGTAATGGCCGGACGGACGCCATCGAGATGCTCCTTGCGCACCTCTACCAAAGTGGCCATGTCCTCACGTCGCACCAGGTAGAAGGACATCTTCACAATGTCCCTGAGCGTCATATTTGCGGCACTCAGGACGGCAGAAACGTTCAGGATCGCTTGGTTGCACTGTCCGCGAAAATCAGGGGGTACATGGCCTTCCGGCGTCCGGCCGACTTGTCCGGAGACATGCAGCATTCTGGCCCCGGCGCGCGTTTCCACTCCGTGCGCATAAATGCCGTGGTACGGCGCGTCGACGGGAAAAGGATCATGTCGAACTGATATGGGCATCCGGGCACCTCCCATCCTCAAAGTATCACTTTGTCCACCCGAAGGTCGCGGAAGAGGCGCTGCCGGCAGGCTCGCCGAGGTCGAGCACGAGGTAGAACGGATCGGCGAAGGCTATCGTGGCCTGACCGGATCTGACGAGACGAGTGGCGAACGATTTATACAAGGGCACCTTCCAGACCGTCACCCAGCGAGCGCCGAAGCGCTCCCGAATGGCGCGTGCGGGCTCGGCCTCGCGTCCCTCCACGATGTCCACGTACAGCCGGAACCGCTCCGGGTCGGCCATCAAGAAGAAGGTGGGATCCAGGATGACGAGCGACTGCAGGTGCGGCGCGTAGTAAAAGAGCGGCGCCGAGTCCGCCCAGTTGGCCGTGAAGACGCGCTCTCCCCGCCGGCCGTGCTCGGCGAGCCACTCCGCCATCGGACGCGGCGGCGCGAACTGGCCGACGCGATAGTCGCGCAGCCGTTTGAAAGTGAACAGGTTGCCGACGAGGATCAGTGCGACGACCCCCGCCAGTGCGGCTCCCGCCGCCTGCCGTCGTGGCGGGCTCTCGGGCAGCCGGCTGCCGGCGGCAATGGCGAGCAGCGTCAGCGGCACTGCGAGCTCGAAGAACCGCAGCCACAGGAAGAGTCCGGTGAGCAACGCAAGGATGGCGAGGCCCGCGATGAGCAGCACCTGTGGCCGCCGCCACCCAGGCCGCGTTGCCACGAGAATGACGAGCACGGCGGCGGTCAGCAAGGCCGGCCACTGGTCGAACAACAGGCGGCTCTCCAGGGGCTGCAGCTCGATCCCGATCTGGGAGCGCAGCTCCTCCTCCCCAGCCGTCGCCTTGCTGAGCACGGTGACGTTCTGGACCCACAGCAGGTGCAGGTTGTGGGGAAAAGCCGGATGCAGACACTGGCCCGCGGCCCAGCCCAGACCGGGGGCGACGACGTCCAACCATCTCCGGCGCACCGGCGCGGCGGCGTCGAAACGCGTGGCCAGGAGCCACATCGTCGCAAAGGCGACCGGCAGCCAGCCGCTGGCGTGGAACAGGCCAAAGACGGCCGCCACCGCGCCGAGCGCGAGAGGCGGCGCCTCCAGGAGCAGCAAGCCGAGGAAGAGGATGGTAAATCCGATCTCGCCGTGGTGCGGGCGGCACATGGCCATGCGAGAGACGAAAGTCGTCCCCATGGCGGTGAGCGCGAGCAGGTAGACCGGCGCATGGGCCACCCGCAGGCGCCAGAGCACCCAGGCGAAGGCGCCCACCACCAAGAGCTGCCCGAGCATCGCTCCGGCCAGCGCTCCCCGCTCGAAAGGGAGGCCCGTGAAGGGCATGAGCAGAATGTGGAACAGCAGCTCCTTGTCGGCGAACCGCTCGTACGCCAGGGAGAAGGGGGTCCAGTGGAAGGACGCCGGCATTCCATTGTGGAGCTCGCGCGCGAGCCCGACGTGGAAGTACTCGTCATAGTCCCAAGGGTTGGGAGCCAGCAGGCGCAGCAGGGAGAAATACCCGACGACCGCCGCCGCGGCGATGGCGATGCCCACCCAGCGAGGTCGATTCCCCGTTTCTTTCCTATCAGACTCGCGGAGTGGAGGCTGCTGGCCCGGCGATCGGCTCCTGCGCTTTCGTTTCGCCACTCGTCAGCCTCGTTTCGGTGGGTCCCCTACCCGAAAACGATTTCATGGAGCTGGTCAAGCTTAGTTCATATTACTTTGCGCTCTTTTCTGATGATCGTCAACGGCACCCCAGATCGATATGTACATGTCGTCTTACACTTGATCTATGCATTGCCGCATCCTACGGCTTCATCGGCGGGTTGGGGCGAGCTCGCGTCGTCGACTCGATGTAGATCACCGCCTCGTAAAGATCAGGCAGCACCACCTCCATCGCCATGTCGGCTTCGCCGGTGAAGGAGGAACCGACGCCGCGCACCTGCTGCGGGCCGCGGAACCACTCGGCGACCGGTCCGCTCGGCGGCAGGCGGCGCAGGTCGAGGAGACAGAGCGGCCAGCCGGCGCGCTCGAAAGCGTCCTCGATCATGCCCGCCTGAGGTGGACCGACCGCGAATTCCTTCAGCCCGCGACCGCCGCCGGTGTTATCCATCGCCTGAAAGGCGCCGTGGTGAAACATCAAACCCACCGGCAGGTAATCCTTGCCCAGCGCCGCCTCCAGGTGGCCGCCCATCCAGGGGAACGGATCGCTGAAGTTGTTGACGTGGTAGTTGTGCGCCCAGACGACGATGCGCGACCCGGACTCGGCGACGTCCGCGATCCAGCGCACGCTGTCGGCCATGCCACGCTCGCGCATCTCGCCGCGACCGCTACGGTACTGGGTGTTCCGTTCCAACACCTGTACGTAATGCCGGTCGACGATGGCCTGCCGGTCGGCCGCGGAGGCCGGCTGAGGCAGCCGCGCGGCGATCCGCGGCAGCACCTCGGAGACGGCGGCGACGGCGGCGAGATACTCCTCGGTGAGCCCGGAGGCGGGCTCGAGGGCGGCGAGTTTCATGAGGGCGGGGCTCACCTCCGCCGCCAGCGTCGGATCGATCTGTTGCAGCCTCACTGCCAGGCGCTCCGCCGACACCGCGCCCGCCAGCACGTCGAAACCATAAAAGCGGACCTGACGGTGCCCCGGCACGGCGTTCCACTGCCGCATCCAGCGAATGAGGTCGAGCACCTCCTCCGTGTTCCAGGGCCAGATGTACAGCCCGGCGAGCGCCTTGGCGGGGTCCCCCTGACCTGTCCGCACGTATTCGTCCACCGCCTCGGACTCCGGCCAGGCGGCCTCGATGGCGAAGACGCTGAAGCCGAGCTCGGAGACGAGGTATTCAAACAGCCGGTGCTTCATCTGGAAAAACTCGCGCGAGCCGTGGGTGGCCTCGCCGAGGGCCACCACCCGCGCGCTGCCGACGACGTCGCGCAAGGGCGCCAGGTCGGCGAAGCCGTGCCCGGCGCGCGGCGTCAGCAGAGGGATCGCCTGATCACGGATCCAGTCGACCACCGCCTGCGGAGCGGGCGCCGGCCGGCGAATTATTAGGTCATGGCGAATCACCAGGTCCCGCCTCAGGTCCTGTCGCTTTTCGCCGGCGGCGACGTCAACGTCGATTTCGGCGAGCGGCGAGCGCAGCTCCCCCACCGCCGCGCGGCAGCCGTAGTAGGGCGAGGATGGCAGGCGCAGCTCATAGCGCCCGGCGGCGTCGGCGTGGCCGACGAAGATGTCGCCCTTGGACATCGTGCGCAGGCAGTACACCTGCGCGTCCGTAAGGGCGGCCCCCGTGGAGTCGCGAGCGTTGCCAGTGAGAAGGACGCCCTCGGCCGGCGCCGCCAGTCGTAGATCGCGAACGACCTTGCCGCTCACGGCCGCCGGCGGCGAGTAGGCGGCCGTCCACCGTGGATGAGTGGCGGTCAGGGCGTAGCTGCCGGCGGGAACGGTCACCACGAATGTCCCATCGACGCCGGCGATCGCCACCGCCGAGGCCTCGCCGCGACGGGGCGCGACGACGGCAATCACCGCCCCCGCCGCTGGCTCGCCGCCAGGCCCGATAACCGTACCAATAACTGTACTCACCTCGTCCGCGGCAAGCGGCGCGGAAACGGCAAGCCCGGCGGCGCAAGCGAGGACGAGGATACGGACGAGGCGATCGCGATGGATCGGTGGCATGGTCGCTCCCCCAACTTCTTTCTTCATATCCTGAAGATCGATCGGCTCTCAGCTCTCGGCCAGCTCGAGGAGCCGTTCCGGCGGACGGCCGAGGACAGCTTTGCCCGGCAGCCGGCCGATCGGACGCTGGACGAGGGTGGGGTGCCGGGCCATGGCGCGGATCAGCTCGTCGTCCCGCTCCTCGCCGGCAAGGCTGAGCTTGGCATACGCGGGGTCCTTGGTGCGCAGCAGGTCGCGGGCCGAGATGCCCAACAGACGCAGAATCCCGCGGATCTCCTCTTCGGTGAGCGGCTCTCGGGTGTACTCGCGATAGCGGTAGGGAATGCCCTTCTCGTCCAGCAAGGCGACCGCCTTGCGGCAAGTTCCTCAGGTTCGGGTGCAGACGAGCTCGATCGGCTCGGCAGGCTTGTCCATGGGGACCTCCTTTCGTCCGTTCGGTATTCTACCCGGGCACCGGCGGGCTGCTCGTTCCTAGGTGTCGGTCTCCTCTGTCAACTGCCACTCCCAAACGGTGCCGTCTTCGGGGTGGTCGATCGTTTCGACGTGCCGGAAATCCAACTTCTCAAGGACCCTGTGAGAGGCGTTGCGTTCCGGAAGCGTCTGTGCCGCCACCACGATGGATGACCCATGTCGCCGCGCAATCGCCAGCAGCTCGGCGGCCATCCCAGTAGCAAAACCACGCCCCTCATACTCCGGAAACACGAAGTAGGCTATCTCGACTCGACCCTCTCGTGGCGGGGACTTGAACCCACAGGTGCCGACCGGTGTGTCGCCTGCCAATGCAAGATAGCAGATCCATGGCTCCTCGAATCCGACAGTCTCATAAAGCTTGACGGTTGCGCCCAAAAACTCGTCTGTCACTTCAGGTAGTGTCCCGGCATAACCGCGTACGGTGCCATCACAATCGATCGCAAGGAGAGATACAGGCGTGTTCATGACTCAAGAAACCCAACGTTTGAGCTGCGCACAGTGGCTGCGATGAAGCCTCGGTTAAGCCACCCCATTTCCTCAGCAACGCCGGCCGTCATTTCTTCGGACTCCGGCGTGCCCGCGCCGCAAGCATCGCAGACGCGCTCTTTGACCTGAACTGCACGGCGGCAGCGTGCCTTCCTAGCATCAACTGAGCGCTCGCGGTGGAATAGCCCAGTTCCCTGACGTATTGCTCAGACTGGACCAGCGCGCACGCCGTCGTGCCGCGCGCAGCAATACCACCACCGCAACGGTCGTCGTCGCAATCGCGAGATGCGAGCTCTCGGGACCGAACATGCCGCCGGTTAGCCAGTCGGGACCGACGTAGCGGCTCGCGAGCGGCGAGATGGCGCGCCAGTCGTCATTGCCCGACAGCGGTATGCCGCTCAGCAAAATGGTGAGATTCCACGCCGCATGATTGGCTGCAGCCGCCCACAAGTTGCGTGTCATGATGAACACTCCGGCCCACAACAAGCCGCATAACGTTACTGTCGATAGCATTACTACCACATCGTATGTCCCGGCTCGGTCCATGTTGCCTAGATGCTGCAGGGCGAACAACAGCGCCTGCACCACTAAGGCGAACGAGGTTCCCCACGACTCCTCGAGCACCGCAAAGAGCACGCAGCGGAAGACAAGCTCTTCCAACGTGGCCGCGATGGCGATCAGAACGACCGGGCCCGCTAGTGCTCGTGAGAGGCCGCGAAACAGCACGAGATCGTAGGCGCCGATAGCGAACAGCGTCGCAATCGGAATTGCCATCAAGGCGAACCCGCCGGCAGCACTCAGCAACAAAGGTGCTGGACGAAGCCTTAGCTCGCTGGCATCACACTTTAAGTACCGGCGGACGTACGTCCAGTAGCCGGCCACAGCCGCTAGGAAGATGGAGGTGCGTCGGATTGCGCTGAGAATCTCGGGGCTTGGATGAAATGCCATATCGATGACTGGCACGAGGCCCTTTCCAACGACGAGGACACCCCCCCATACCGCCGCCCAGCCCAGCAACAGCGAGGCCAGTGTGCGTGCGATCAGCCGGAGTCGCGGCCAGGAACCAGCGACTCGCTTCCCGGGTTTAAGGGGAATCGAGTCATGGTGCGCGGAAAAGCTGCCATCGTCGCTTTCTCCAGAGGGACCGGCGACCGGCGGTGCTTCGACAGGATCGGTGGGAGTCATTTGGGTTCTTGAAGACGGAGTTAGTAGCGGCGGGGGTTATTGCGGCCAGCAGAGAGACGGTATTCTGAGGGACGACAGAGTAGCCACGAGCGGTGATCGGGTCGCCTAACGGCTCTGGCGATGAGCGAGCGGGAACCGCGCTGTTTGCGGTTTCCGTCCGCTCGACCGCCCGGGTTGGCCGCCCTACCTATACCGGCACCTGCTCCCTGCTACGTTCTCGGCTCATACCGCATCGCCACCGCCCCCGAGCCGAGCTCCAGCCGGCTCACGAGCTTCAAATCGACAGGCTTCGATAGCCCGGCGAACAACGTCGGCCCATGGCCCGCTAACATGGGATGAACGATGAGCTCGTACTCATCGATCAATCCCAGCTCCGCCAACGCCTGCGGGAGCTTCACGCCTCCCACGAACAGTCCGTTGCCCGGCTCCCGCTTGAGCTGCTGAACGGCCTTCCCCAGATCCCCGCGTACGAGCTCCGCGTTCCAATCGACCCGATCCAGGGTGCTCGACACGACGTATTTCTTTGCCGCGTCGATCATACGGGCGAAGGGTTCCGTCCAATCAGGTCTTGCTACCGTCCCCGCCTGCGGCCGGAACGCTGCCTCCATCATTTCGTAAGTCACCCGCCCAAAGAGGAGGGCATCGGCCTGGGCGAGGTTCTCGACCGCGTGACGATGCAACTCTTCGTCCGAGGGGATTGCACGATGATCGCAGCACCCGTCCAAAGTGACGTTGATGGAATACCGAAGGGGTCGCATTACGTCCTCCTGAAGCGGGCTAACCTGCTCAGCAGCGGCCCGCGACACGGGCCGCCGCCGCACCTGTTCAAGCTCTAATCTAGCGATAGAATATCGACCCGTCAGTCGCAGGCTCGCCGAATCGGGTCACTAGGGCATTCCCAACCATTCGTCTGGCCACAACTATCTGGGATATTCATACCGCTGAGGCCACCCTTGATAGAAAGCAACGTGCCCTCCGTCAGGCCACGAAGGGTCTCTTTGGACAGCTTCAACTTGCCAGGTCCCTTTTTCATGATCTCTCCTTTGGTAAGGTTGGGCTAAGATTCTCATTTGCCTCGGCCTAGAGTCGACTCTATGTCTGTTCCGTATCCGCGTCAATACGGAGAGCGGCCCCCAATAAGGTGAAGGCGGAGGCCTCTTCTACTCGCTTGGCGCCTGATCCTTGCGCTCGAGTACAACATGCGTGGCCTTCTCCGACCCCACGAACTGCACGCATTCGTATCCCAAGGCTCGCAGGTCGACCCCCTCGAACAGTCGCTCTCCTCCACCAAGCAGGACGGGCGCGATTGCGACGTGTAGCTCATCGATCAGGAGTGCACGAAGATACTGCTGTATGCAATGATCGCTCTGCGCATCTTGGTAGTCCTCCGTCAGCGCTCTGTCGAGGTGTCCTGTCCGATCCACAACCGGTTGCCGTCCGGATCGTCGAACCGAAACTCGGTCAGGCCGTAAAAAGTGACCTCCAGGTCGGGGACCGCCACTCCGTTTCCTCGCACCTGCTGGTGATACTCCACGATGTTCTCGGGATACAAGTAGAGAACGGATGGGCGGGGTGCGCCCCAATGTGGGTTGATCGATTGATCCACCATCAGGCGGCACTCGTCGAAGCAGAGCATGGCCCAGCCCCAATCGTCTTGCCTTCGCTCGACGCTGAATCCGAGCTTCTGATAGAACTCGACGCTCGCGGGCATGCTCTTCACAGGAAGCATCGGTATGAGCCGATTCATTTTCATGCGTCACTCTCCAATCTGTGGCATCAAGCCGACCCGACACCAATCCCAGGCGACCAGCGCCGTGCTCCCCTACCCGTGCGGTGCCTGATTGAGCCGGTTGAAGTCGACCTGCTCGACGTCGGTCCAGGGCACGTACTCGGGACGCTGACGGCCGTCGACGAAGATCAGCAGGCCGGCATTCCCCTCGCCGAGGTCGCCGGTGCGCTCGAGCTGCAGCTTCTCGCCGTCATGGAGCGTCACGCTGGCGCGCTGGGCGCCGTGATCTTCGCCGCCGGGGAGCACGATCGAGGCGATCAGGCTGAAGGGGATGGTGTAGTCCACGCCCTCGGATGAGGCGTCGAGCGTCTCGGTGGTCTCGCTCTCGTCGAGGTCGTAGACCAGCCGGCCGGCGAGGCGGCGGCCGGCGCGGGTGGTGACGCTGCCCGCGAGCGGGCGCCCCGGCGGGAAGTCGCCGTAGGCGGGGCCGCTGCCGCCGGAACTGAAGTCGACGCGCTCGAAGGCGTCCCAGGGGATCAGCACCTGGCCATAGCGCCGGTCGTCGACGTAGATCCCGCGGTTGCCGCGGCCGACCTCGGAGGTGCCAGAGAGCTCGATCCCGCGGCCGTCGAGCAGCGTCACCAGCGAGCTGTCGCGCGAGCGGCGCGCGATGGAACGGATGGTGTCGAAACGCAGGCTGAGCCGATCCTTGCCGGTGTGGCCGTCGAGCTCGTCGGGGCCCACGCACTCCTCCCGGTTCCACTGGACGAAGCCGGTGAAGTCGCCCTGCCGCGTGCGCACCGTGCCGTGCAGCCGGTAGGGGGCGGAACCCATTGGAGGGGTGGGAAGGAGCTCGATAGTACGAATCCGCAGACTGTCGAGATCGACGACGCCCCGCTTGCCGTCCCACACTCGCACGCCGTCGTCGAAGTCGCTGGATTCCGAGCGGTCGAGGTCGAACACGGTCCCGCTCTTGAGAGTCACCCGCACCTCGCCGCCCCGCGCCTCGATGCGCGCGATCTCGCCGAAGCGCGCCACGAGCGGCCGGCTGAAATCGATCGGACTCTCCTTGTGGGCGATCTCGATCCCGAGGATCTCGATCGGACGGCGCTCCTTGAGCCGCTCCGGCGGCATGTGGGCGAGCCAGGGGTTCTCGTGCTTGACGCCGTTGAAGGAGTCGCTCCAGAACGCCTCCTGCTGGCCATCTCCCCAGCGCAGCCGCCCCTGGTAGGTGGCGCCGTCGATGGTCGCGATCCGGCCGTAGAGAAACCCCTGGTAGGTCGCCGCCGCCGGGTGGGTCTCCGCCGCCTCTCGCGCGGTCGAGGGTTTGATCGCGGGCGAGGTCGCCGCGGCCGGTTGGACATCCTGGTGGAAGGCGCGGTAGCCGGCGGCGAGGGCTAGCAGGAGGAGCACGGTGGCGAACGCCCCGCCGGCGATCTTGGCTCTCGTCATGGTCGGCTCTCCGCGGAAGATACGAGTCTCATGCCGCGTTGCGGCCTGCCTATCTTACTCACGGAACGGCGAAAGATTACGCTGGAGTCGCCAACTTCGCCATTCGGCGAACCCGCCCTTGAAGGCGGCCGGATGGGTTGGCGGCCACTTTAGCTGCTTCGCGGGGGGGGAGGTCGACGGCGCCCCGGCCAAGGGTCAAAGGAGACTGGCGATGGCCAGATATATCGTTGCGTCGGCTGCGAAATGTGCAACGAGAGCGGCCTCGAGGCCCCGATACCAATAGAGCCAGCCAAGGACGAGAGCGGCAAGGCCGTTCAGCGTCAGCGCGCGCAGAATCGGATGCGCCGCGTTGGGCGCGTTGCCAACATGAGAGAAGCCAAAGAGCACTGAGGCTACGGCAATGCCGAGCCAAATGGAGGCTTGCGCAGCGCGCTCCGAGTGCTTGCGTAACGCCAGAAAGGCCAGACTCGCGACGAGAGTGGAGACGCCGAGGCGATAGATGAGCTCTTCGCCGACGGAGGAAAAAGCGACGATCCCGAGGCGAACGATCCATGGCATTGCGCCAAGGGTACGGAGGCGAACGAGGCTGTCGCCCGAGAAGAGGAGTCGATCGAGACCCAGGACAACGACGGCCATCATCGGCCCGATGACGGCTGAAAGCAGGATCGTGCGACCGAGGCGAGATCGCCGCGCAGGCGAGAGAAAGGCGAGATTCGCGGGTGTTCCGAGGCCTAGGCCCGCGAGGGGCCAGCGGATTCTTCCCAGCGACGAATCCTGGGTCATGTCCATGTCCTCCGGCGCGCTTTTCAGGGACTACGGTCCAGAAGCACGGCCTGAAGGGGCGGCCTTGCGGCCGCCCCTCTTTCACGACAAGCATGACACTTCGTTCCCGGAAGCGGTTCCGCGCCTGCCGGCAGGGCTACTTGGCGCTACGGCTCCTAGGGGCAGGCAATCAGGCAATCGGGCGGCGGTGGCGGCGGTGGCGGCACGTAGATCGGGCGCGGGCTGCCACAGGTCCAGCCGGGTGGGTTGCGGATCCGGTTGTTCATCCGGTCGTTGGCCTCGCTCTGCGCGAGGAGTCCGGTGGTAACGGGAACCCACCACTCGCCGAACTGGGACAGGTCGCACAGCCACTCGATCTGGATCTGGTTCATCGAGTGCCTGTGGCCGGCGAGCGAGCCGTAGGAGTAGGAGTTGAGGTAGTGGAAGAACCAGTCGTCCGTGCAGGATTCCGAGCAGTTGCTGCCCGGCAGGTTGGACCCATGGCTCGAGTCGTACGTGATGTGGGTCGACTCGTGCAACATCGTCCCGGCCCGTCCGCCCGCGGTCCGATTGTTGAAGCTGGGGCACATGATCTCCACGCGATCGGTTACGAACCAGCCCCAGAAAGCCTGGGCGAAGGCGTCGTTCGAGTCCTCCGGCTCGTAGCGGAAGCCGTGATTGGAGCCCGAAGCCCAGTTGTAATAGTCGACGTCGCTGTGCCAAGGACCGCGGGTCGAGTCCCGCAATCCGTAGGTGATCAGGTAGGCCGAGTCCCACGCCTTGGGAAAGGCCTGCGTGGGATCGCTCGAATCCCAGCCCCAGCTCCCGCTCCAGTGGTCCGACTGGAAGTTGTAATAGGGGCGGAACCAGTCGCGAAACGCCGGCCAGCCGTTGTGGATGTTCCACAGGGCCTGTTCGTCCGTCTCGGAGGTGTTGGGGCACACGGCGCCGGCCGCGGCCGGCAGAAGGACGAGGGCCAGCATCGCGATGAGGGCTCTCATCCGCAGCAGGGTCTTCGCTTCGGATCTCATTTCTCACCTCCGTCGTGGCCTTCCGCGGCCGTCGTCGTCTGGGGCTTGGTTTCCCACTTCTCCTGCCATGCGCGCAGCCGCCGCGTGAATTCCTCGGCATCCTGGCCGCTCTGGAACCGCGGCCGTTCGACGTACGGGTGGAGCTCGGCGGGCAGCAACCGGTACAGCTCGGCGGCCACCTCCGGGCGATCGCCGTGATTCCACATATAAGCGTCGATCGCCGAGACCCGCACGTGAAGGGCCTCGTGCTTCGCGATCACTTCGCGCACCGCCGCGTCGGCCTGCGGCGTCGCCAGAAAGGCCAACCCCTGGACCGCCTTGACCTGAACCATCTCCTCGGAATCGCGCGCGGTCAGCCTGTCCGCCTCCGAGTCGGCGGGGGGCAGCGGAGCCCACACCACGTCGCGCAGCTGCGCCATGGCGTCGGGCCGCTTCATCTCGCCCAGCATGCCGAGGACCACGAGCCGGTGCTCGAGCGCCTCGGCCGGCAGTTGCCCGTATTGCCGCGCGATCGCCTCGACGGCTCCGGGCTGTTGGCGTAGTTTCTCCACGACCTCCGCGACCACGGGCAGATCCCGATTGGTCGCGCGGTAGATCTGTGGCAGCACATCGTACAGAGCCAGCTCCACCTGATCGACGGAAGCCTTCGCCGGCAGATCGGCCACGACCTGCCGCAGACGGCCGGCCTCGAAAGCCTTGCCCGAGGCCGCCTTGGAGCTCGAGCTCCGATCTTCCCACTTCGGCGGTTCGGGCCTCAACAGCGGCGATATCGTCTGGCTGGCCGAGGCATCCTGCGGCGCCGGCGCGGCGAGCGCCCCCGCCGTCAGGAGCAGCGACATCAATCCCAAACTCAGCAGTATTCGGTTCATCATAGATCCTCCTAGCCAGGCCCCAATAGCGGGGCTGACTTGGAAGGAACGTTTCAAACCGGAGGATCCCCTCACTGCCAAGAGAGGTGTCTTCTTCTACTCGGCTCGCACCTGATTCGGGACGGCATCTGATTCGGCGGTATTTACTGACGATGTCGCGTCGTCGAGCTATCCGGTCTTGGCCGCCGCAAGCCCGAGGGGCTTCCCGGCACGTCCGTGACCTTGCACGGACGCACCGGTTACCGCATCACAGATCGTACGGGCGGCCTCAGGGGCTCAACCGACGAGATCGCACTGGTCGAGCTGGACCCTCAGCTCGCCGAGGCGAACGCAGGCAATCCCGTTGTGCAGCGGCACGGTATGCACGATGGCGGTGACCCATTCTCCGGGATTGGCGGTGGTCTGAATGGAGCTGCCCTGGGCGGTGATGTCTCCGTGGGCCACGGGGTTACCGTTGACGACGAGCACCGCGACCGCGCCGGTATCGGCGCACAGATCGGTTTCCGTAGTGCGCAGCACCATCAGCTTCTGAATCCTGCCCGTTACCTGATGCGAGATGGACGTGGAGACTCCGGATTCGCCGACGCCGCCTTTGCCAACTGCAATACAAGGTCCTGACTGAGTTTCGGGCATGTTCGACTCCTTTCAAAGGTATCGCCAGTGATATGTGGTGCCGGCCGCCTGCACCGGCTGTCTCGCTGGGATCTCTCGGAATGCGCCTCCGTTTATCTCACGCCCCCCCTTCGCCGACGGGCTCCTGCGTGGTCGAGATGCTGTTCCATTGCGGCTTGTCGCTGTTCAGAGTAGCGAATACGGGTTTTTCGTTGCGCAGCACGTCGACGTAGTTGGCCATCTCATCCACCGGGACGTTGATGGAGCCGAACTTCGTGGCCGGGAAATAAGCCGGCGGCGCCATAGCGCTACCCGGCGCCGCGAAGTAGATCGCGAACCGATGGCCGTCGTCGCCAAAACAGACTACGGTGGCTCTCGTTTTCGGACCGCCTCCGCCGCCACTAAGCTCGTAGCTGACCGTGATCTGATAGTTCGTCACTGGGAAGGTTATCGTTGCCATGGGTTTCCTCCTTCCGTCGAGCCGACTTACTCAGCTCTTCCTATGTCTCTCATTCTATGAGTCTATCTAATTTTACACCACTCGCTAATCCACGTCAATGCCGTGGCGTATAAGAGGCGAGGCACGGCCTCCTGATTCCTGTCCGGCGCCTGTTACACAGACCGCGCTTAGTTCAATGGATCGAGGAACGGTGTGCCTGGTTCGCTGACATAGAAGATGACAAGGCGCAGCGCCTCCGTGGTGCTCCGGTTGTAGCCGGTCATCTTTACGTTAGGAGGCTCCACAAAGGCCTGCCCGGCCTTGACGACGACCGGCGTGCGCCCCTCAAGCTCCAAGGTGAATGCACCTTCCAGGATGTAGACGGTGACCGGGGAGCGATGAGTGTGAAAGACGGTTCTATCGCCTGGCTTGAAGCTCGCGGTCAGGACCCGGACTTCCTGCTTTTCACCGCGTGGCATACCGCTGAGCACCTCGCTCAGGACGAGATCCGGCTTCGCGGTTCCCTGCGCTTGAACCGCTACGGGTAAGGTAAGGAGAAGAATGACGAAGACATGAGCCAAGACGCGCGCTGTTCTCAAAGGTGCTCCTCGAAGTGTTGTGCGGGCAAACCGTCGTTGAAAGGGCCTAACCATAAAGGGGTCTATCTGAAGTCTTCCCAAGAAATCTGTCGCGGGCGATTATACCGTAGCAGCCCAGCTTGTTTCTTCTACTCGCGTGGCACCTGACGGATAGGCGGCATGCTACTCGCCTGCCGAGCGCCATCCGCGAGCTCGCGATAGCGCTGCCGCCACAGCGGCGATTCGGTCGTGGTGGACAAGGACTCGTAGAGGGTTGCCTGCTCCTGCGAAGGATAAGCGGCCACGGCGCCTTCTGCGATATTCGGGCCGTATTGTGTCGCCGAGAGCACGAGCCGGAGGCTCTGCCGGCGTTCGTTGGCGTTCCCTGAAGCGCTGGCCTTCGTGAGCCAGTAGTTTGCGCCGCCGAGAGCGAAGACGCCGAGATCGGTATGGATGCGGATCCATGCGATCGCAGACACGAGGGAGAGAGCGACGAGCACGGCGCAAGCGCGGTGCCTGGCAGGGCCGACGATGAGGACCGCGAGCGCCCACACAGCAAGAACGCCAATCAAAACAAGCAGGCCGAGGAATCGCAAGGGCCAGTGGAAGAGCTCGATGAGCGCCGCCGGGGGGCCGGCGAGAGCTGAAACAAGCCAGAGTGCGCATGAACACGCGAAGGCGCCGAGCGCAATTCCGAGAACAAGAGCTGGCCTGCGCAGAATGGTGACCATGACGCCTATGCCCCTGCCGTCACTTCGACGGCCCCCGGCGCGGCTTATTCGAACTATCCGATTTGATGATGAGACTGCCCTTCCCCTTGGATGGCAATGGAACGCCCGCCTGATCGATCGTAGCGGCGATCAGCGCTTCCACGTCGGGATGTGCCAACTGGCTGGCCGCCTCCACCTGGATGAAGCGAGTCTGCTTTCCCGATCCCCGCAGAAGCCCCTTCGGGTCGGGCAATTGCGGTCCATTCATGAAGTACAGATACACACCGTCGGCGCGGAGGGCGATCGACACGATGGATTCGATCCCTCGGTCCGTCGGCGAATACGAGATGACGACGGAGTGGTTGTAGTCGTACACCAGCTCGTTGGCGGTCGGCAATCGCTTACGTACGGCAACCCGGACCGATCGAATGAGCTTCTGACCCTTCGGGTCAAACCTGCTGATGAAGGACCGGACCTGGCCCTCCGGAGTAGGATTCTTGCTATCGGGTTCCACTGTCACCTCATGATTGCCGAAGCATGACCGGAATTATGCGCCCCGAAATAGCGGTGAATGCCCCTTCACCGCTGTATACCGACTGACGCCTAACGTTCGACATGAGCGGCGGGGAGTCCTCCGAATGCCTAACTGGCCCACGCATCCCGCACAGCGCGAATGTGGCGCCAGTCGGTACCGCAGCAGCCACCCAGTACATTGAGTCGTGGTAAAGCACCTTTGAGGCCCCGGTACCGTTGAGCGAGGTCCTTCGGATCTCCTATGTCCAGCTCGGTTGATTCGTCGAGCTCGGCGTGGCTCTTGGTCGAGGCGTTGGCACGTAGACCGCGAATGCGCGCAATCCACGGTTCGCCGGCGCCCAGGGCATTTTCGAAGTGCGTCGGATGCGCGCAATTGATGGCGAAGTAAGCCGGCGGAGCAGACGCGTCCACTTTTTCTATGGCATCACCTAGCGCCTCTCCACTTGGCAGTCGTCCGTCTGTTTCAACAGTGAATGAAATGGCCACCGGCAATCCCACTCGGTGCGCTGCCATGGAGATGCCCAAAGCCTCGGCCGATGTGGTCATGGTGACGGCTGCGAGCATGTCGACCCCGCCCGCGGCCAGCGCCGCAGCCTGAGGGTAGTGATAACCGGCAGCATCGTCCACGCTGTTGGGTGCCTCAGCAATGTAGCCGTCTCCCCGCGGACCGATGACTCCGCTGACAACGATTGGCCCACTGAGGCGCGGCGCCCAGCGCGAACGCATCGAGCACATCATCTGCGCCGCCTGGGTGTTGAGCTCTCTCAAACGCGCGGCATCCACGCCCAACAAAGCGCCCCAGTCGGAATTGGCACGCCACGTAGGTGTTTCAAGTATGAAGCCAGCGCCGGGCGTCTCACCGCAGAGCTCCAGGTACGGAACGTAGTAGCTCTTCAAGCGCTCCCTGCCAAGCTCGTCTTCCAGTAACGGGAACGCTGCGAAGTACGGCAGTTCGATCTTGTCGATGAAAACGAGCGAGGTCTCGAGCCCACCATCGCTCAAGAAGATTCCTCCAGCGAGCTGGGGAAGTGCACTAGCCATGCTCCGACTCCTCCTTCAACAGTTGTTTCTACCTACTGCCGGGTGGGCCGCACCACCGATACGTTGCGATGTTCGCATGCAGCTTCTCCTCTACAGCGCCGGCTCCGATTCTACCGCGAGCACCGCACTAGGGCTAGACGTTCCGCTACACGCAAGCGCCGCAAGGTCGGGCGTCTCGTCGGCTGGCGCGAGAAGCTCTGGTCGAGGAGGTATCAGGCCATCGTGGTCAGCGACGAGGACGCCGCCCAGATCGACCGGTTGCGCTACGGCTTGGCGCACGGAGTCAAGGAGGGCCTCGTCGAAAAGGTCCTGGAGTGGCCGGGAGTCCACGGCGCTCGGGCGCTGATGACAGGCGAGGCCGAGCAGGGCTATTGGTTCGACGGCACCCAGGAATACGCCGCCCGGCGTCGGGAAGAGGATTTTGACCGGATGCGCTTCGCGACGATCGAGACCTTGACTCTCTCGCCTCTCCCCTGCTGGAAGCATCTTTCGGAAGGGAGACGGCGACAGCTCATCACCAATCTCGTCGCCGAGATCGAGTCGGAGGCCGCGGCCCGCCGCCAGCTCACGGGCCGTCAGGTCCTGGGGGCCTCCGCCGTTCGTGGGCAGCACCCCTTGTTTCACACGACAAGCAAGGCGGCTCGCCAGGAGCTCTACACCGCCTATCGGTGGTTCGTAGCGGCTTTCCGAGGGGCCGCCGAGAAGCTCCGGGCCGGGAACCTGACGGTGCCGTTCCCGCCAGGGAGCTTCCCGCCAGCGCTGCCGTTCGTGACCGGTTAGCCGTCCCGGTTGCTGTAAATCCGATCCCTGATCATGCCCTCGCACCGAGGACTCGGTCGAGGTGTGCGCAGCCGGTCGATTCTCTGCAAAATCAGAGAGAAATTCCTGCTCCGGCAGCCCTCTGATCTATCCTTGGCGACGGTAGCGAGAAGAGACTCGAACATGATCGGCCTTAGACCACCTCGTATAGGCAATCGAGGGCCCTCTTTACTTCACCCCTGAACTTTGAATTGTCCTTCTGGTTCAAGAAAGCATCGAGTGTCGGGTCCTCATCTCTGGACGGGAAAAGGTGACGAGTTAACTCCTCTGGTAAGTCCTCTAGAAAACTCTCGTCTAGTCGAAATGCGCAGGCCAGATAATTGGCCAGCTGATTCCTAGCCATTCCCCACCCCACATGACAGAACCAAGCGCGCTGCCTGTCAGGGCGTCCTTCCGCAAAATGCACAGGCCTGACCGAATCGTAGTCGAAAACCGCTGCTTCTGGGCAAAAGAAGACGAAGAGCGTTGGCGAATACCCCGGCCCGATTCTTCCTACCTCCGCCTTACCCGATTGAGTTCTTATCGTATGAAGTGCGAACCATAATGCTACCTCTAGTTGATCCGATAGATCCAAGCCAATGCTCGGTAGTCCGTAGTGCTGCGCAATCGCCAGTGCAAAGAAGTCCATGTGTGGCCCGAAGCGAACTTGCATTGAGTCCTTCAAATATTCTTTCCACTGAGATTCCGTAAGCCTGGATTCTAGATCCACACCTACGTCATTGAGAATGTATGACGCTTGGCTATGCCAGATATTCCGGATAGTGAGTTCGTCAAAATCCTGCCGAAAAAAGCTTGGGAGAAACGATGGCTCCTTGACCAATTCACCATAGAACTGCTCGAAAGAATCCGGGCTACGCGTATCCCGCCACTCCGTAAGGTACAGGGTGTTCTGACCTCGCAGAAGAGGTTTCAGATGGTGGCTGTTTCCCGACACTTCAGATACAGCCAGCTTTAGATCACGAAGAGAATCCACCTTATAGACCGGAATTCGTCTGTAGGGGACTCTCAACTCCTCCACTACCGTTAGCCCCGCCAATAGAGAGTAGAACGACATCAGCGCTGAGCGGCCATAGAGCGCAGGGACGTTCCGCATCTCCGGGCCAAAGACGCGGCCCGTCAGCTCATCTACGAATAGCCCCTCCTCCTTCAACCCTGGATTTCTACTCGCCTCAAGCATCTCCGGATGCTTCTCGAAGGCAGTTGTATGAACTTCGTTGACTACCGGATACAAATTGTAAAAGCTGGCTGTCCTTAGCCTATCAGCAAGACCAATGGAGTCGTTGCCCATAGATGCCCCCTGTTGATTAGATTGTTGACAGGCCTGGAGGCACTCCAAGGCGACTATGGACCCAACCTGCTAGAAATGCGGAGAAACTTGAGGGTGACTGTGGGCGAGAGAAGAACCGTGATGGGTCGCCGTCGGCCAGATCTAGCCACCCGATCGCACTTTCGAAATGGACGACCAACTCAGCGTGAAGCTGAGAGATCGGGCACCAGATGATCTCCGTAAACAATTCATGACTTGAAATCTGATATCTCTGGTTGTCGGAGTCGGCCTTCACAATGCAGACTTCTCTACCGCTCCGTACCGCTGCCTCGATGATCTTGAGCCCACCTGGGGTCATCTCAGAGAGCAAGACATCTTTCATTTCCGGCTGCATCTCGAAGGATTTACAAAGCCACTCGATAAGATCAGTGTAATCAGTCTGAAACAGACTCCGAGCAGATTGGCCGTCAACAGGTAAAAAGATGGAAGAAGGCGCATTAGGATCCACTTCTCCTCTCGACATAGCCAGCAGCATTTGCTCGATCAAGGACATCACGAATCGAGATGCGAGGAGCTTACTCATCTGTCGGCAAAGAACCGAGCCAGGACTATATGGGTCTTGAGAATCTTGATTCATGGAGGATGATCCTAAAGAAGGGCGATAAGCTAGTCTGCGTTTTAGCCGGCGAACGCTGATGCCCCTCACCGGCGGATGACGAGGTCAGCCGTCCGGTGCAGGGGCCGGGTTGGCGCTTGGTTTAGACCAGATACTGCACCACATATTGCTTAGCTACTTGTTTGGCAACACTTTGAAGATATAAGTGCTCGGGAGGACCTTCACCGTCCGGCCAGAACACGCGGATTTCAATGGAACTTGGCCATGTAGAAGGAGGATCTGCAAGGCTCTCGACCGCTGGCCCGGCGTCGGTCCCAAGCGTTCCGATGCTTAGATCTCGGATCACTTCGGCTGACGAAATTTCCTTTGGAAAATTTCCAGCCCTCAGCCAATTTTCAATGTCCTCTATCGAATGACCCTTACAAGACTGCCATTGAAACGGCGCCAGTTTGCTCCGAACTGAACCTTCTAAGCGATAGAGGAGTAGCGCCGAGTATTCGCTATGATCTGGCAGAATTTTCTTCTGGGGTCGGGTCAGTGATCGCCAACTCATTCGGCCATCGCGGCGCGCCTTACGCTTGTTCAACTTTGCCTGTGCCAGCAATGCTCTGGCATGGTCTCGCACAATTTCCACTTGAGGTAGAACCGAATGTCTGCGTACTGAGGGCTGAGTTATGATTACGCCCAAATCGGATCCGCTACGACGCCCCTCATGCCGCCGGCTATGCAGATTTACCCGCGCCATCAAGCCTGCAGCCTTTGAGGAGACATCGCGACCGAAGCCAGGGAGAGCTTGCTGAAGATCCGCCGAGAAAGCATTTGCAAAAGCGTTCTTGCTGCTCGCATGGGCGACTGCTGCTCGCAACTCTCCAGCAAAGAGGAACGTGATGTTCTCCTCCTCCGGATCAGGATACTTCTCGGCGATCGCTTTCGCAGTTGCCTCCTCTGCCTCCACCCAACACTTAGCGATGACCTGTCCAAGCGTGTTCAGCCTAACCTGCATTCGCAGTCCTCAATCATTTCTCAACCTTGTAGTGCGGCAGCAACGCCGCAGAAGGTGAGCGGCGGGAACCACGCTGTTTGCGGTTTCCGTCCGCTCGACCGCCGGGGTTGGCCGCACTACCGATGCGTTGCGATATTTGCATGCAGCTTTTCTTCTCCAGCAGCTTCTCCAATTTTACCCAGAGCACCGCGCTGTGGCTAGTCGGTTCCGCTACCCGCAGATGCCAGGTTGGTGTCCGGAGCGTAGCGGAGGCACCAAGTTGGCTCGAGGTGTACCACATAAGCTCTGGACAAAGATGAGGGTCCAAGCTGTTTGGCACCGGAGCGTAGCGGAGGTGCCAAACAGCTAACACGCCTATCGTTCGGCGGAGGGCCCCACACTTCAAGCCATCTGCTTTTAACCCCTGTGAACAGGACCCGATTCAGGCTTAAGCCACTTCTTCACACACATATGTATTGGGTACCGCAGACACAATTGTGAGACGAGAAGTCGTACCAGCATTGAAGGCAACAGTCTGTACTGATGCACATTTCCGGACAAGACCGCCAAGTTGCACTAGCTTCTCTTGGGGTAAGCGTCCCGATAATGCCTAACGTCAACACGAACATGAGCATTAATAACTTCTTGCGCACAGCGACCTCCTTTGGATCTCTAGGATTGTAGATACGTGCTAGCCGGCCAACCTCTAGATTAACCGGGGACCCTTTTGGCTCAGAATGCGTATCACGGTCACCACTTTGTCGACGACTTACTCGGCTCTTGCATGTCTCTCATTCTATAAGTCTATCTAAGACTACGCCGTTTCCTAATCCGCGTCAACGCCGCAACGCGCCAACGTAGAACTGCCCTATCTCGTAGGCTATCCTCTACCTGCACTACTCGCGATACCCAGAAGATTATCTGCCTGAAACGACGAGCACTTATGTGCCTCAGCCAGCGTATAAGAGGCGAGGGCTGGAACGTTATAGGGGCACGATAAGCATGACACGCCTGCGGGAGTCAATCCGATATCTTATTTATAATGAATACGTTATGGCTCCTGCAGCCCGATAAGCCGTGCAGCTTATACGCGCGATTCCGCACGGATAAGATCCCGCGCCTCGGAGGCTTATCCGTCTGGGCAAGGCAGGAGATAAGCAGACGGCTCCCGTTGGGAAGGAGATACGCCACAGTGGCTGGGCACAGGGGAAGACAGAAGCCTACAGGAGGTCCACTGGGCTCTTTACGCCCCGGCCGCCACGATTGAGGATATGGGTGTAGATCATCGTGGTCTTCACGCTCCTGTGGCCGAGGAGCTCCTGCACCGTCCGACGGGACAGCACGCTCTGACTTCTTCCACCGTCAGCACCACCGGCAGCTTCCGCGTCCGCCGGGCCCGAACGAGCCCCTCCAACTCCCCCACCTCCCGCATGGCTCTCCGTTTCCTGCCGAAGATCCTCCTCGCAGCCGCCTGACGCTCTTCGGGTGCTCCGCAGATCCTCCTCGAGCGGCAGGGAGAACTTTGTCCTCCCATCCTGGACTTCCTTGCCGCCTACTTGTCTTATCGGGTCGTGGGAGAATTTGCGGCGTCCTTCGTAGAAGACTCGGCCCTCTCGGAGAAATGCATCCCCGTCGCGTAGAGAAGCGACCGGCAGAGACGCTTAATCTCCTTCAGGGTCTTTTGACGTCCGCCAGATAAAAAAATCTGCCTCGATGTATCTTTAGTCTCTCGTGCCGTAAGCTTATCCGCCGCAAAATAAGATTATCCCGCCGCAAAATAAGATTGCGCGCCGCGAATTAAGATTATTCGCCGCAAAGTAACGTTATCCGCCGCGAAGTTGTCTTAGCCGCCGCGAACCAAGATTGCCCGACGCGATCTTGGGCTATTCGCCGCGAAGTAAGATTGCCCGCCGCGATGTTGGACTATTCGCCGCGAACTAAGATTGCCCGCCGCGATCTTAGGTTATTCGCCGCGAAGTAAGATTTCCTGCCGCGAAGTAAGATTACGCGCCGCGAAGTTGCGTTATCCGCCGCGAAGTTATCCTACCCGCCGCGAACTAAGATTGCGCGCCGCAAAGTAAGACTGCCCGCCGCGAACTAAGGCTACCCGCCGCGAAGTTGTTCTACCCGCCGCAACGCCGGGGGAGATTTCGCGACGGAGGGGAAGATCGCGGCGCCGGACGCTACTTCCAGGCGGGGTCGCCGCCCTCGCGCCTGGGGGCCCACGCCAGGGTGAGGAAGCGCACCTCGACGTCGGTCTTTCTTGGCTTGAGGCCGAGAATCTCGAGCTCGCCCGCCTCGGGATCAAAGCGGTCCTCCAGATTGTCGACCTCGGTCTCGAGCTCGGCGTTCAGGTCCGCGAGCTGCTTCTTGAGGGTTTCGATGTTCTCCTCGGCCTGGGAGACGTCCTGCCTCTCCTGGAAAGTACGGCCGACGCCGCGGACGGCCGTGCCGGCGGCGGAGAGGGTCTTGCGGCGGCCGAAAAACATCCCCAGCACGGCGCTGCCGGCGGAGATCACGGTCTGCAAGGTCTGCTGCGACGCCTGGGCCGACTGCTTCTCCTTCGCCTGCTCGGCGCGGCGGATGCGCTCCTGGATCTGGGCGCTCTTCACGCCGTACTTCTTGCGCAGGACCTCGACCTGCTCGTCCCGCTTCTCGCGCCCCCGGTGGCCGAGACGGATGCGGAAGTCGCGCTCCGACTCGCCCGGCTTCGACACTTCGCCCAGCGTGTCGCTGCGGAACAGCTCGCAGCGGCGGGTGCGGTAGAGGCACTCTTCCAGAGTCCGGCGCCAGGCGTCGTAGCTCCTGGCCTTGACCGCCGGGGCGGGCAGCGGTGCGAACCGCGCCCCGGGCACGGGCTCGGTCTCCAGGTCGTCCTTCCCCAGGTCCGCGGCCTCGGCGGCGTACCAGTCCGCGCCCTCTTCGGTCAGTGGCGCCAGGAGGGATACCTCTTCGGCGTGGTCGATGCCGCGCTTCGTGTCCTGGTAATGGACGGTCGCGGCGGCGAAGAGGTAGGGCTCGTAGGCGATCCCCCGCGGGTTCGAGCGCACGGGGAGGAAGCGCTGGGAGACGTCCGGCGGCAGCACGGGCGCGGCGCCTCCCCCGGTCTCGGCCGCGGCGGCAGCCATCGACGAGGGAGCTGCCGGGGCCGCCCCGGCCGTTCCGGTCGGCTGCTGGGTCGAGATGGGCGCGGCGGAGGGCGCCTGCTTGACGGGGTCCATGAGCCGCTTGATCTCGGGCCGGGTCAGCGGGCCGCGCAGGTAGGAGAGGGTCCAGCGGGTCTGGAAGAGCACCGGCCCGTCCTCGTGCACGTTGTGGAGCAGGAAGACGCGGTTGCCGAGGCCCGCCAGGATCTGCTCCATCTCGGCGCGGTCGAACTTGCCGCCGGCCGAGGCGCCTTCGAGGCCGTCCATCAGGCGCTGCTTGTCGCGCTCGGTCTGCAGGCGCCCCAGGAACCAGGTGCCGACGTTGGCGAGGCCCTTGTAGTCGATGTCCACCGGGTTCTGGGTGGCGAGCAGGAGGCCGAGGCCATAGGCGCGGGCCTGCTTGAGCAGGGTCAGGAGGGGTCGCTTCGAGGGCGGCTCGGCGACCGGGGGCATGTAGCCGAAGACCTCGTCCATGCAGAGGATGGCCCGCAGGCTGGTGGTGCCCGTGCGGCTGCGCATCCAGCCGATCACCTGGTTGAAGAGGAGCGAGACGAAGAACATGCGCTCGCGGTCGGAGAGGTGGGCGATCGAGAGGACGGCCACCCGCGGCTTGCCCGAGGGGGTGTAGAGCAGGCGGTCGACGTCGAGCGGGTCGCCGCGCAGCCAGGCCGCGAAGCCGGGCGAGCCGAGCAGGTTGTTGAAGGCCATCGCCAGGCTGAAGCGCTCCTTGGCCGGGTAGAAGGACTCGAGGTCCATGACCCCGACCCGCTCGATGGGCGGCTTCTGGATCTGCTGGATGAGCGCCGCGAGGTCGAGGCTCCGTCCTTCGCGCCAGGCGGCGTCGAAGATGTTGGAGAGCAGGATGTGCTCGCGCCCCTGAATGGGATCGGAGTCGACGCCGAGCAGGGCGAGCAGGCTGGAGACGAGCGTGCCGATGCGCTCCCGCAGCAGGTCGCCGTCGGCGATCACCTCGGGCGGCGGCGCGGCCAGCGAGGAGAGGATGGAGATCTGCAAGCCCGCTTCGCTGCCGGGCGTGTAGATGGCGAAGTCGGCGGCGTCGCGCAGGCGGCGGATGCGGTCTCGGCCCTGGTCCCAGCGGGCGAGGCCACCGCTCCAGGTGTCGGCCTCCTTGGCCGCGAAGGCCTCGGGCGTCATGCCGGCCCGGGCGGCGGCGTCCGGGTCGATCCAGGGGGCGAAGTCGGCGGGCCGCAGCTCGGGGAAGGTGAGCAGCAGGTTCGCCAGGTCCCCCTTGGGGTCGATGACCAGCGACGGGATATGGTCGATGGCCGCCTCTTCGAGCAGGCCGATGAGCAGGCCGGTCTTGCCGCTGCCCGTCATGCCCACGCAGAAGGCGTGGGTCAAAAGGTCCCGGGAGTCGTAGAGCAGCGGCGTGGGCTCCGCCTCCGCCCGTGCCGAGTCGTACGGCCGCCCCACATAGAATGCTCCGAGCTTCTCGTATGCCGCGATTTCGTCCGCCATGGCGCGGATCTTACACCGGGGCGGGGGCCCTCGGCGCCCCGACTTCTCTTCTCCCGCCCGGCGATAAGGGTGGGGCCCTTGCGTCCACCGCCATCGCCTGAAAGAATGCCGCCGTTCCTTCCGGCGATGTCGATCTGCCTCAGTGGTAATCGGCAGTGATAATCGATAGTGGTAATCGATAGTAATAATCGATGGTAATAATGGACCACGATAACGGCTATAAGGCCCTGTTCTCCCATCCCGCGATGGTCGCGGACCTGATTCGCGGCTTCGTCCACGAGGATTGGGTCCGGGATCTCGACTTCTCCACTCTGGAGAAGGTCGATGGCAATTACATCACTCCCGGTCTGCGCGGCCGTCACAGCGATGTTGTCTGGCGGGTGCGGTGGGGCGGCGTCCGCTGGCTCTACGTCTACCTGCTGATCGAGTTCCAATCCACCGTCGATCCTTTCATGGCTCTGCGCGTCATGGTCTACGTCGGCCTTCTCTATCAGCACCTGCTTCAGCAGCGGCAACTCCCTGAATCGGGCAAGCTGCCGCCCGTCCTGCCGGTTGTTCTCTATAATGGGTACGCACCCTGGGGTGCCGCCCTGGATATGGCGGATCTCGTCGAGAACGTGCCGGGCGGCTTGGAGCGCTACCGGCCTCAGTTGCGATACTGCCTGCTCGACGAAGGGCGGATCGTGGAAAGCGAGGTCGAGTCGCTGCGCAACCTGGCAGCGGCACTGTTCCGGCTGGAGAAGAGCCGTGGTCCTGAGGAGATCGAGGGGATCCTGACAGCCCTGATCGAATGGCTGCGGGAACCGGAGCTGACGGAGCTCCGGCGGTCGTTCACCTCATGGCTCAAGCAGGTGTTGCTGCCCGCCCGGATGCCTGGAGCACAGATCCCCCAGGTGGCGGATCTCGAGGAGGTCAAATCGATGTTGGCCGAACGCGTCATAGAGTGGACCCAAGAGTGGAAGCAGGAAGGCTTCGAGAAGGGGCTGGAGGAGGGGCTTAAAGAGGGACGAGAGAAGGCGCGTGGCGCCTTGATGCGCGGATTGGAAAAGCGATTCGGGCCTCTTCCTGAAGAAACGCTTCAGAAGGTGGAGTCGCTCGCTTCGATCGAGGAAATTGTGGAGTTGAGCAGTGCGATCTCCGCCGCTCCATCGCTCGCCGCCCTGGGACTGAGCTGAAGCCCCTACCAGGCCCGAGGATCCATCTCGTACGGCAGCGGCGTCAAGGTTTCCAGGCCTTCCGCCGAGAGGTGGACCAGATCTTCCAGCCGCACGCCCCAGCCGCCGGTCTCTCCGGCGGGATCGTACAGACCGGGCTCCAGGGTGAAGACATCCCCTTCCCGCAACACGCCTTCGGCTCCCGAGGCTTTCTTGAAGGTGGGAAACTCGTGGAGGTCGAAGCCCACGCCGTGGCCCAGGTTGTGGACGTAGCCGCGCTTCGTGCCGGGCTCGGAGATGGGCGTCGGGTAGCCGGCGGCCAGGAAACGGTCGCAGACGGCTTCCTGGATGTCCCAGCCGCGCGCGCCCGGCACGGCCTTCAGGTGCGCAGATTCCAGGGCCGACTGGACGAGGGCGTGGGCCCGGGCCAGAGGCTCCGAAGGCGGGCCGACGCAGAAGGTGCGGGTGCAGTCCGCGAACAGGCGCCCGCGGGGAAAGACGTCCACCACCAGCGACTCGCCGGCGCGGATCACCCGGTCCTCCGTGCCGGAGGAATGGGGGATGGCCCCCTCCTCCGCCGGAGCGATGATGTTCCCCCGCGGCTGCTCCAGGCCGCGGCCGGCGAACACCCGGGCGACCTCGGCGCGCAGACGGGCGACCCGCAGGCGCTCCCCTTCCAGCCATAGCTCGCCGCTGTTCGAGGAATCCTGAGTGGCAGAGGCCAGGAGGCGGGCCACGGCCCGCAGGGCGGCGCCGGTCGCCTCGGCGGCCTCGCGGATGCCGGCCACCTCGGCCGGCTGCTTGCGCTTGCGGGCCGAGTAGACCAGGGCGTTGCCCGGCACCCAGATCCATCCCAACTGGCTCAAGGCCGCGCAGGCCCCCTGGATCACTCCCGCCGGGCCATGTCCGGCGAGGGCGATCCGTCCGGGGCTGAGGCCGCAGCGGTCCAGCGCCCGCCCTACCACCCGGGCGAGGAAGTGCGACGGATCGGGCAGCTCGCTCGACCAGCGGGAGACGTCCAGGTCCTCGGGCGAGAGGAGCGCCAGCCCGGTGGCCGCCGCCTCCTCGCGCTCCATGGGGGTCAGGTAGGCGAGGCGCGGCGCCTCTCCCCGGGGAAGCACCAGGAGGCACTCTCCCAGGTGGACGGGACCGGCGAGAAAAGGGGCGAGATCGGTGTCCTGGACGGACGGAGCGAGGACGAGCAGGGCCTTGCAGCCCAGCTCGTCGAGCCCGGCGGAGAGATCGGCCAGGCGGGCCTTCAAACCAGGCCCGCCCCGCCCCGAAGCGAAAGGAGTTTCACTCGTTTACCGGCTTCGATCAACTACCGGTTGCGGTCGATGAAGCTCTGGAAGGCCGACTTGGGCATGGCGCCCATCATGCGGTCCGCCATCTGGCCATTCTTGAAGAGGATGAACGTCGGGATGCTCGACACCTGGAACTGGTAGGCGATCTGCTGGTTCTCGTCGACGTTCAGCTTGGCGATGCGGACCTGGCCGTCCATCTCCTCCGCCAGCTCCTCGAGCGTCGGGGCCACGGCGCGGCAGGGACCGCACCAGGAAGCCCAGAAGTCCACCAGCACCGGCGTTTCCGACTTCAGGACCTCGGCCTCGAAGTTCTGCTCGTCGATCGTCACGATCTTGTCACTGGCCATGATTGCTCTCCTGATTCTCCGGTTTCGTTCTGAAAACATCGGCGCGGCATCTCAGCCGCTGCCCGGGATTTCGATACCAGGGCCGCGACGGGCGGCCCTACTCCTCTTCCAAACCGGCGGAGGCCGCCTCTTGTTCCATCCGCCGGCGGCCGAAGTACTCGCGGGCGGTCTCCACGTCCCGTCCGATCTGGGCCGACAGGTCCATCACCGTGGGGAAGATCCGCTCTTCCCGCAGCCGCTTGTAGAACTGGAGGTCCACCTTCTGGCCGTAGACGTTGGCCTTGAATTCGAAGATGTGGCTCTCCACCACCCGCTGGTAGTTCTCGTAGACCGTCGGCCGGGTGCCGATGTTGGTCACGCAGTCGAAGGTGGCCGGGTAGCTCGGGAAGAAGACGCGGCTGGCGTAGACGCCGTCGGCCGGCAGCAGCTTGTTCTCGGGCATGACGTTGATGGTGGGCCAACCCAGGCGCTGCCCCATACGGTCGCCGCGGGCGATGGTGCCCGTGATCGAGTAGGGGCGCCCCAGCAGCTCCGCCGCCTCGGCCACCCTGCCCTCGGACACGGCGCGGCGGATGCGGGTGCTGGAGATCCGCTCGCCCTCCTGCACCACCTCCTCCACCCCGTGGGCGACGAGGCCCAGCTCACTCCCCACGCTCTGCAACAATTCCAGATTCCCCTGGCGCCCGTGGCCAAAGACGAAGCCGGAGCCGACGTAGAGCTCCTGGAGGTCCAGACGCTCGCACAGGAAGTCGCGCACGAACGAGCGCGCCGGAACCCGCGCGAGCTCCGGGGTGAAACGGACGACGAGCATCACGCCGATCCCCGCCTCCTCCAGCAGCCGCTCCTTCTGCCGTAGCGTGGTCAGGGGGATGGGCGCCCGCTCGGGCGACAGCACGGCGAAAGGATGGGGATCGAAGGTGATCACGACCGGCGGCAGGCCCATCTCCCGGGCGCGCGCCACGACCTGGTCGAGGATGACCCGCTGGCCGCGGTGCACGCCGTCGAAGTTGCCGATCGTGCCGACGCCGCCCCGCGGCAAGTCGCTGCTGTTGAACGCGTCCTGGACGACGAGCATGGAAGTCGCGATGGATGGAGTCGATCGGATCAGGCGAGGACGAAGGCGTCCGTCGCCATGGCGGGAACGACCCGTGCCGCGTCGCGCGGGTGGGCGGCGCCCACGATGTGGCCCACGATGTCGTCCGCGTAGGCCTCGGTGATCTCCACCTCGGCGAGGGTGCCCACGGGGGCGGAGCCGTCGTTGATCAGCACGCGGCCGTCGATCTGCGGCGCCATGCCGTGGTGCCGCCCCTGGAGCAGGTGCTCGGACTCCTCGCAGGCTCCCTCGACCAGCACGGCCAGCCGCCGGCCGACCAGCCGCTGGCGCTGGGCCAGGGCGATCGGCTTCTGCGCCTCCAGGATCTGGCGCAGGCGGCGGCGCTGGGTGCTCTTCGGTACGCGGTTCTTGAGATCCGCTCCCGGCGTGCCGTCCTCCGGGCTGTAGGCGAAGGCGCCGAGGTGGTCGAAGCGGGCCCGCTCGACGAAGGCCATCAGGTCCTGGAAGTGCTCCTCCGACTCGCCGGGGAAGCCGACGATGAAGGTGGAGCGCAGGAAGACGTCCGGCGCCAGCTCGCGCGCACGCTCCAGCAGCCGCAGGTAGCGCTTGGCGTCACCGCCCCGCCGCATGGCCGTGAGGATGTCGCCGTGACTGTGCTGGAGGGGCATGTCGAGATAGGAGCAAAAGCGCTCCTCCGTGCCCATGAGGCGCAGCAGGTCCTCGTCCAGGGTCGTCGGATAGGCGTAGAGGAAACGGATCCAGGGGATCGTGGTCTCCTGGAGCAGCGCCTCGACGAGCCGTACGAGGCCGTGGCGGGGCATGCCGAGATCCTCGCCGTAGCGGGTCGTGTCCTGGGCGATGAGGTTGAGCTCGGTGATCCCCGCTTCCTCGAGCTGCCTGGCCTCGGCGACCAGGCTCTCGATGGTGCGGCTGCGGAAGCGCCCGCGCCAGATGGGGATCGCGCAGAAGGTGCAGGGGTTGTTGCAACCCTCCGCGACCTTCAGATAGGCGTGGCCCTGGGTGGTGAGCAGCCGGGGCGCCGTGTGGTCGAAGACCATGTGGGAAGGGGCCGGCAGCGGCGGACCGCCGCCGATCTGCACCACCTCGCCCACCTCGCGGAGCTGATCGAGGCCGACGAAGCCGTCGATCTCCGGGATCTCCTTGGCGAGCTGCGCGCCGAAGCGGTTGACCATGCAGCCTGCCACCAGCACCTTCTCGACGCCCTTGCCCTTGCGGCCAATGACTTCCAGGATGGTGTCGATCGACTCCTGCTGGGCCTCCTCGATGAAGGCGCAGGTGTTGACCACCACCGTCTCGGCGGTATCGAGGTCGTTGACCACGTCGTAGCCGCGCCGCGACAGCTCGCCGAGCATGATCTCGCTGTCGACGAGGTTCTTCGGGCAGCCGAGGCTGATCATGCCCACGCGGGGGCGGCGAACGGGGTCGGACATAGGCGCGGAGTCTAACAGATTGAGAGGATGGGATAATCCCGGGCGTCTTCGGCACTGGAGGAGGATCAGCGGAGAGCTTGGATCTCCTGCTTCGCGCAGGGGAGGATCTCGAAGAACCTCGCCATACGCTTGACGTGCCCGACCTCGATTTCGGCGTTTTTTCGGTTCCCGTGCTTGCCGAGAGGCAGGCCGCGGTATGTCTGCCCGTTATAGGTGATCCAAGTGTGATGGAGCTTGTGCTGGATGTCCGCACCTGGGGCGCATACATCCAACATTTCTACGATTTCCTTGAATCTGACCTGGCCTGAGGACGGCATGAAGCCTCAGGCCGCCAAGGCCGCTTCACCCAACTCGTTGTTGGTTGCAGCGGGCTGGCTGACCTCGACGACCTCGATCCCGAGCTTCGTGTCGGCCGGCCTCTTCGCCAACCACTCGGCGTCGATCTGACCGGCTCTTACCGCCCGGACGGCCTCCTCCCATTCGCGCAGAGCGGGTCCGTTCGTGTCCTCGAAAAACTTCCGGACCTCCGACTTGAACTCCTCAAAGCTCTTGGCGTCGGAAGCGATGTCGAAGAGGACCGCTCGAAAAGCCGTGGAAAACTCCGCCAGAGCCTCGTTGGGGCTCTTACCGCCGGCGGCGAAGCCACCGGGATTCACACCCTCCACCCAGAACTCGCCGTCTTCGTCCGTCAGCAGCGCACGGCCCGCAACGCCGACCCTGGCGATGAAGCCGTTTCCTTCGACGAGCTCGTGACGGCCGAACAGCAGTGGATAGTGCTTCATGAGATTGATTTTTTGGCGTTTGGGCGCGCTTGTCAAGGAAGCTCAGGACACCAGCCAGTAGCCGCCGATGACGATGGCCGCGAAGGAGAACGAGGCGAGCAGCGCCTGGTAGGCCCGCAGGCCCCGGCCGGTGACGCGGGCCGCCACCAGGCCGAAGGCGGAGGAGAACGCCGTCATCGCCATCACGGCTCCCAGCCCGAAGCCCACGACGTAGGCCAGGGAAGCTCCCCGCGAGGGCAGGGCCAGGGCGGGGAGCAGACCGATGATGTGCGCGCTGCCGGCCAGGCCGTGAAGGCCGCCGATCCACACCGCCGCGCGCCCGGGGCGAGGATGGCGCGCCTCCTCGGGGTGGGAGTGCGGCAGCCGGGCCAGGAACGCCCGCCGCAAGCCCCAGAGGCCCACGCCGATCAGCACGGCCCCGACCAGCCGCTCGCTCCAGGAGGAGAGACTCTCGACGGGCAGGACGTCGCGCAGGGCCAGGGCCAGCAAGCCCACCATCCAGACGCCCAGGCTGTGGCCGATCCCCCAGAAGAGACCCATCCGCCACCGCCGCCTGGGCTCGCCGATCACCAGCGGCGCCACGGCCGACAGGTGGTCCGGACCCGAGAGGGCGTGCACGAGCCCCGCGAGCAGGCCCGCGAGGGCGGCGATGACCATGGGATTCATGCCGGAAACTCTAGCAGGTTCACCGCCGGCCGGAACCGTCCCCGCGGACGGCCCCGGCCCTGTCTCTCAGATCTCAGGTCTGGTTGGCAGGCGATCTCAATTAGCAGGCACCACCGGCACCTGCTGGCACCCGGAGTTGTTGTAGGCGTCGAGCTGGTTCTTGAGGCCGTCCGCCTGGGTCAGGTTGGCGCCGGACGGGTTGCTGCCCGGCGCGAAGACCGCGAGGAAGGCGTCCGACGCGTCGGCCACCGGCACGATCGAGGGATTCGAGCCCACGGCCAGGTTCAGCCGCGTCGCCACGAGCTGGCGCGCCAGGTGGAGCGACGCGTCCGGACCGTTATAGCCGAGGAAGGTCGACATCTCCGTGGCACTGTACCGGTGCGAGCCGATGACCAGCGACTGCAGCGGCCAGACCTCGGTGTGGGTCTTCCAGAAGCCGGGCGAGCGTGCGCAGAAGTCGTCGTTGACGATGGTGCCCAGCCCCACCGGATCGAGGACCACCGCCATCCCGGAGCTCGAAGCCCCGAGCTGAACCGTGAACGTCTCGTGCCGCTCGTGGATGGCGTCGCCGATCACCGGCACGGCGATCGTCCGCTGCGTCGCCCCCGAGGGGAACGTGAGCGTGCCGGAGACGGCCACGTAATCGGAGCCCGCCAGCGCCGTGCCGTTCGCGGTGGCGTGCGGCACGGAAACCTGCCCGGCCACGGGGCACGAGAGCGTGACGTTGAACAGCGCGTCCCGCGTCCCGGAGGTCCCCTCGTAGACCGTGACGTCGCTGATGGTCATGGTCGCCACTCCCTGCGAGCGGAGCGACAGCCCGTCGAACCAGCCGTCGGTGGAGGGGCCATGGAACTGCCCGGTCAGGAGACGGACCCGGATCCAGCCGGTACCCACCGGCGCCGGGCGCGTGTCGGCGATGCGCCGCCAGGTGAACGGATTCGCGATCTCGCCCGTGTCGAAGGCGTCGAGCACCACGGCGTTGGCCGCGTCGCGGTACTCGACCACGATCCGCGCCGTGTCCGGCGGCGTCTCGTCGAGGGTGCGCAAGCGGCCCTCGAAGGCGAAGAGCACGCCGCCGGTGGCGATCCGGTTCGCGTAGGCGGAGACGTTGATGTCCTGCGCCAGCTCGGCGAGAGCCGATTTGCCGGCGTAGAAGTAGGCCGTCCCCTCGGCCGGCAGCGGGTTGATGCTCCGCGTCTGCCACTCCGTCCCCGTCACGACCCGCCAGCCCGGCACCGTGCCGATGCTCTGGGCCGACTGCTCGGCCCCCGGGTTGGCGAGGAGGTTCGGGCTCAGGCAGGCCTCGTCGTCCACGATGGTGCCGGTGCCGCGGCCGTCGTCGATGCCAACCCCCACGGCATTGGAGAGATCCACCAGGAACGTCTCGTCGCCTTCGAGCAGGCTGTCGCCGATCACCTTCACGGTGAAGTTCTTGCGGGTCTCGCCCGGGGCGAAGGTCAGCGTGCCGGCCGCGGCCTGGTAGTCCGTCCCCTCGGTAGCGGTGTCCGCCACCGTGGCGTAGTCGATCCGGATCTCGCGGTCGCTCGGAGCCGTCAGGCGGACGGTGAAGACCGCGTCGGCCGTGCCCTGGTTGCCCTCCGTCACCCGCACGTCGTCGATGGTGGCGCGGGACTCGTCGTCGTCCAGGAGGGTGACCTCGCCCTCGGCATCGTCCAGGGCGGCCGCCACGGGCGACGACAAGGTGACGTGGAACGTCTCGTCGGTCTCGTCCACCTCGTCGCCCACGATCTGGATCTGGACCGTGGCCGTGAGCGAGCCCGCCGGGATCGTGACCGTGCCCGCCGTGGCCACGTAGTCCGAGCCGGCCGTGGCCGTACCGTCCGAAGTGGTGAAGTCGGCCTTGACCTCGCGGCCGCTCACGGCGGAGAGCGTCACCGTCAGCTCCGCCGTCGTCTCGGCGTCACCCTCGTTGAGGCTGAGATCGGAGATCGACAGCGACGGCACGCCATCGTCGTCCGTGATCGTCACCGTCCCGGCGCTCCCCGCCGTAGCGTGGACCGCGTTCGAAAGGACGACCTGAAGCGTCTCGTCGTCCTCGTCCAGCACGTCGTTCGTCACCGGCACCGAGACCGGCAGGCTCGTCGTGCCCGCCGGGAACACCAGCGTGCCCGACTTCGACGTGTAGTCCGCGCCCGCCACCGCCGTACCATCCGCCGTCGAGTAATCGATCCGCACCTCACGGCCGCTCGGCGCCGACAGCGTTGCCGTCAGTTGCGCAGTACCGGCGCCTTCCTGCACCGACAGGTTGGCGACGGAAATCGAAGGCAGCTCGTCGTCGTCCGTGATCGTCACCGTGCCCGCGCTCCCTGCCGTGGCGTTGATTGCGTTCGACAAGGCGACCTGGAACGTCTCGTCGTCCTCGTCCAAGGCGTCGTTCGTGATCGGTACCGAGACGGTCAGGCTCGTCGTACCCGCCGGGAACACCAGCGTGCCCGACTTCGACGTGTAATCCGCGCCCACCACCGCCGTACCGTCCGCCGTCGAGTAATCGATCCGTACCTCACGGCCGCTCGGCGCGGACAGCGTTGCCGTTAGTTCCGCCGTACCAGCACCTTCCGGTACGGACAGACTGGCGACGGAAATCGAAGGCGTTTCGTCGTCATCTGCGATCGTCACTGTCCCCGCGCTCCCTACCGTGGCGTGGACCGCATTCGAAAGGACGACCTGGAGCGTCTCGTCGTCCTCGTCCAAGACGTCGTTCGTGATCGATACCGACACGGTCAGGCTCGTCGTACCCGCCGGGAACACCAGCGTGCCCGACTTCGCCGTGTAGTCCGCGCCCGCCACCGCCGTACCGTCCGCCGTTGCGTAATTGATCCGTACCTCACGACCGCTCGGCGCTGAAAGCGTTGCCGTCAGCTCCGCGGTACCGGCAGCTTCCGGCACGGACAGACTGGCCACGGAAATCGAAGGCGTTTCGTCGTCATCCGTGATCGTCACCGTACCCGCGCTCCCTACCGTGGCGTGGACCGCATTCGAAAGGACCACCTGGAGCGTCTCATCCTCCTCGTCCAGCGCATCGTTCGTGATCGGTACCGAGACCGTCAGGCTTGTCGTCCCTGCCGCGAACACCAGCGTGCCTGATTTCGCCGTGTAGTCCGCACCCGCCACCGCCGTACCGTCCGCCGTCGAGTAATCGATCCGTACCTCACGGCCGCTTGGCGCGGACAGCGTTGCCGTCAGCTCGGTGGTACCGGCAGCTTCCGGCACGGACAGACTGGCCACGGAAATCGAAGGCGTTTCGTCGTCGTCCGTGATCGTCACCGTCGCGGCGCTCCCTGCTGTGACGTGAACCGCGTTCGACAGGACGATCTGCAGGGTTTCGTCCTCCTCGTCCAGCGCGTCATTCGTAATCAGTACAGAGACGGTCAGGCTTGTCGTCCCCGCCGGGAACACCAGCGTGCCCGATTTCGCCGTGTAGTCCGCACCCGCTACCGCCGTACCGTCCGCCGTCGAGTAATCGATCCGTACCTCACGACCGCTCGGCGCGGACAGCGTTGCCGTCAAGTTTGCAGTCCCCGCACCTTCCGGTACGGACAGGTGCGCCACGGAGACGACCGGCGACTCGTCGTCGTCCGCGATCGTCACCGTCCCAGCGTTACCTACCGTAGCGTTGACCGCGTTCGACAGGCTGACTTGGAACGTCTCGTCCTCTTCGTCCAAGGTGTCGTTAATGATGGGGATCGCTACCGTCAGGCTCGTGGCGCCCGCCGGGAACACCAGCGTGCCGCTCGACGCCGTGTAGTCCGCGCCGGCCAGAGACGTACCGTTCGATGTTGCGTAATTGACTCGCACTTCCAGACCGCTCAGCGCGGACAGCGTTGCAGTCAAGTTTGCAGTCCCCGCACCTTCCAGTACGGACAGGTTCGCCACGGAGACGACCGGCGACTCGTCGTCATCCTCGATCGTCACCGTCCCCACGCTCCCGACTGTGGAGTTAACCGTGTTCGACAGGCCGACTTGGAACGTCTCGTCCTCTTCGTCCAACGTGTCGTTAATGATGGGGATCGCTACCGTCAGGCTCGTGGCACCCGCCGGGAACACCAGCGTGCCGCTCGACGCCGTGTAATCCGCGCCCGCCAGGGCCGTACCGTTCGACGTTGCGTAATTGACCCGCACTTCCAGACCGCTCGGCGCGGACAGCGTCACCGTCACCCCGGCCGTACCGACACTCTCCGGCACCGACAAGGAGGCAACCGACACGAGCGGAGCCTCGTCGTCATCCTCGATCGTTACCGTTCCCGCGCTCCCCGCCGTGGCATTGATCGCATTCAAGAGGCCGACCTGGAACGTCTCATCCTCTTCGTCCAGCGCGTCATTAATGATCGGAATTGCAACCGTCAGGCTCGTGGTACCCGCCGGGAACACCAGCGTGCCGCTCGACGCCGTGTAGTCCGCGCCCGCCAGGGCCGTACCGTTCGACGTTGCGTAATTGACTCGCACTTCCAGACCGCTCGGCGCGGACAGCGTCACCGTCAGGTCCGCGGCTCCGGCCCCTTCAGAGACCGATACGCTGGCGACCGAGATCGCCGGCGCTTCGTCGTCGTCCGTAATCGCGACCGTCCCTACGCTTCCCACCGTGGCGTTGACCACGTTCGACAGGCCGACCTGGAGTGTCTCGTCCTCCTCATCCAACGTGTCATTAATGATGGGGATCGCTACCGTCAGGCTCGTGGCGCCCGCCGGGAACACCAGCGTGCCCGTGGCCGCCGTGTAGTCCGCGCCCGCCAGGGCCGTACCGTTCGACGTCGCGTAATCGACCCGAACCTCGAGGCCGGTCGGTGCGGAGAGCGTCACGGTCAGTTCCGCCGTTCCCGCGGACTCGGACACGCTGGCGCTACTCACCGCCGCCACCGGCGCCGCGTCGTCGTCCGTGATCGTGACCACGGCCTCGCCGTCGGCCAGCACGGCGCGGACGGGATTCGTCAGCGTGACCGTGAAGGTCTCGTCCGTCTCGTCGAGGAGGTCATCCGCGATGGGCACGGCGATCGTCTTCGTGGTCTCGCCCGGAGCGAAGACCAGGGTGCCGCCGGCGGCCGTGAAGTCCACCCCGGCCGTGGCGGAGCCGCTCGCCGTCGCATAGCCGATCCGTACCTCGCGGTTCGAGGCGAAGGCCAGGCGGACGGCGAGGCTCGCGGTGCCGGCGCCTTCGGAGACCGTCGCGTCGTCGATCGAAGCGGACGGCGTCAGGAAGACCGGCGTCCGGGTCGCGTCGCCCGGGGCTGTCGTTTCCGGATCGTCGCTCACCACCTCGGACAGCTCGTGGCTCGTGACCCGGGCCTGGTTTACGACCTCGGTCCGGTCCGTCGGGAAGGCGGCGTCCACCGTGACCCGGAAGGTCGCCGTGGCGGTTTCGCCGGCTCCGATTTCGCTGAACGTGGCCTCTACCGGCTGCTCGGAGACGATCGAGCCCTGCGAGACCTGGAGCGACCCGGATTCGATCATCGTGTCCACGTCGATCACATCGCGCAGCGTTACTTCCGTGGCCGGCGTATTGCCGCGGTTGGCGATCGTGACGCGGTACAGCAGCGTGTCACCCGGTGAGGTGACGCTGTCGCCGTCGCGGTCCTCGGCCAGCATGGCCTTCTTCTCCACCGCCAGCACGGGCGCGGCGGTGATCCGCGTCACCGTGGGATCGGCCGTGCCGCCCACGGTGGGATCGTCCGTCTTGACCGACGCCAGCTCGGCGCTGGTCACCATCGCCTGGTTGGAGACCTCGCGGATGCCCGCCGGAATCGGCGAGGAGACCCGCACCCGGAAGCGGACCGTGGCGGATTCGCCGCCCGCGATCTCGCCCAGCGTCACCCGCACGGACGGGGCCGTGGCCACCACCGTGCCCTGGGAGGCCGACACGGAGCCGGCCACCAGCGACGTGTGCGCCGGCACCGGATCGTCCACCGCCACCGCCGTCGCCGAGGTGTTGCCACGGTTGCGCACCGTCACCAGGTATTCGATCGTGTCGCCGGGCGACGGCACGCCATTGCCGTCGGCGTCCCCGTCTACGGCCAGCGCGGCGGTCTTCTCCGCCACGATCACCGGTGCCGCCGTGATCGCGGTCACCGTCGCGTCGTTGGCACCGCCCAGGGCGGGATCGTCCGTCAGCACGGTGGGCAGCTCGTGGCTGGCGACCATGCCCTGGTTGCGGATCTCCTTCACGCCGGCCGGCAGGGGCGAAGCGATCCTCACGTCGAACCGCACCGTGGCCGAAGCGCCCGCGGCCAGATCGCCGAGGCTCACCTTCACCGGGCTCTCGGTGTCGATCGTGCCCTGACTGGCCGTGAGCGAACCCGCCACCACCGCCGCATGGGAGGGCGCCGGGTCGTCGAGCACGACGCTCGTGGCCCGGCCGCTACCGCGGTTTTCGATCCGGATCTCGTAGCGCAGCACGTCGCCCGGGCTCGGCCGGCCGTCGCCGTCGTTGTCGGCCGTCAGCGTGGCCGCCTTCGTGGCCACGAGCTCCGGCTTGCTGGTGACCGGGGTCACCGTGGCATCGCCCGGCGCCGTAGTGTCGGGATCGTCCGTCATCAGCTCCGTAATTCCAGTACCGGTGATCCTTCCCTGGTTGGCGATCGTGACGACGCCGGCCGTCAGCGGATCGTCGACCGTCACGTCGAAGGAGACGGTCGCCGTGACGCCTGGAGCGAGCGAGCCGACCGCGACGGTGACCGGAGCCGTGGCCGTCGCGCTTCCCTGCGAAGCCACGATCGAGCCGGCGACGAGGTGGGTGTTCGCCGGGACGGCGTCGGTCAGGACGACTCCCGCCGCCGGGCCGGTGCCCGTGTTGGCGATCCGGATCTCGTAGCGCAGACGATCTCCCGGCGAAGCCTGGCCGTCGCCGTTGAGGTCCTGGACCAGGGTGTCCCTCTTCGTGGCCGCGAGGGACGGCCGGGCGTCGTCGTCCAGGATCGTCAGGACGGCGGTGGCCTGGCCAAGCTCGGCGCCACCCGTGGGGTTGCTGAGGATCAGGTTGACCGTCTCGGCCGGCTCCACGGTGGAGTCGTCGGCGATGGGGATGGTGAACGTCTTGGGCCCACGCTCGCCGTCGCGGAAGGTGAACGTGCCCGTGGCGGCCGTGTAGTCCCCCGGCGCCGTGGCCGTGCCGTTGGCGGTTCCGTAGGTCACCGAGACCTCGCCGTTGTCGCCCCGGGTCCGCAGAACGCTGATAGTGGCGAACGTTCCGTTCTCCGTCACCTCGTAGGTTGGGGCGCCGAGCTGGAGCACGCCCGCGTCGACGGTGCTGAAGGCGAGCGAAGTCTCCATCTCGAAAATGGAGCCGGTCGTGTGCCGCTCGGCGTGGAAGAGGTCGAAGTCGTAGACCTGCCCCGGAACGATGCCCAGCGCCGCGGCCTGGGCGTCGAGATTGATCAATCCCTCGGTGTCCGCTTGAACGCCGCCCAGGTCGAGGGCCAGGATGCCGTTGATGAAGACCCAGGTGTCGTCGTCGTTGTGGAAGCGCAGGAGCTCATGGCCGCCGTACAGGAACTTCGAGTGGAGCTCGAAGGTGAAGTGGAAGTTGCGGCCCCGTCCCTGGTTGCCCAGAAGCTGGTTGTCGATCGGGAAGAACTGACCGTTCGAGTACTTGTAGACCCTCGGATCGGCCGTCGGCGTCAGGGTGATCGTGTACGGGATGGCCAGGTTCACTCCCGCGACGTCCCGGTACCACTGGTCGAAGGCTTCCTTGCCGTGGGTCGAGGGCGTCCGCGTCGCGCTGGCGTAGACGGGCTTCTTATCGGGCCCGAGGAGCGGCTTGAGGATCCCGCGGTCGGCCACGATCTCCTTCTCGAAGTCCGGGTGGGTGTCGTTGAAGTCCCGGATCGTGCCCGTCACGCCCACCGACGGCAGGCGGTCGTCGTCCGTGATCGTGCCGGTGCCGCGCGGGATGAGCAGCAGCGGACCCGAGGAATTACGGAGCTCGATGACGAACTGCTCGTCGAGCTCGATGCGCGTATCGCCGAAGAGGGTGACCGGGACGTTGAGCACCGTCTGGCCGGGCTGGAACGTCAGCCTGCCCGAGACCGGCGTGTAGTCGAGCCCCTGCTCGGCCCCGGCCTCCGTCGTGTCGTAATCGACGGTGACGGGAACCGTCTGGGCGCAGCTCAGGGTTACCGGGAAGGTGGCCGTCTTCGTGCCCGCGTTCCCCTCCGTCACCGCGACGTCCGGGATGGTGAGCACGGGTGTGGTCAGCGAGCGCAGCTCGAAACCGTCGAAGTAGACGTCGAGGTTGCCGCTCGTGGCCGCGCGGTGGGCGACGAGGCGCACCCGGATCCAGCGGGTGCCCGGAGGCGCCGCCGAGAGGGCCACGGTCTGCAGCCAGACGCTCTTGGTCGTCGGGACGCCGGAATCGTAGGAGCCGAGGACGTTCTGGTTGCCGGCGTCGCGGTATTCCACGATCACGCGGGGTTGGTCGCTGGGCGTCTTGCCGTTGATGTTCATCCAGCCCACGAACGAGAACCGCTGGATACCAGCGTCCACGGGAGAGGCGTAGACCGAGACGTCCACGTCCTGGCGCAGCTCGGCGTCGGTGACGCTCGCACCGGGGTAGAAACCCGCGTTGCCGAGGGTCGCCGGGCCGCGCGTCCAGGAGGTTCCCGCGGCCTCCGTCCAGCCGGGGATCTCGTTATTGACGAGAGCGTCCTCGGCGCCGCCGTTCTTGAGCAGGTTCGGGCTCGGGCAATCGTCGTCGTCGATGATGCTGCCGGTGCCCTCGCCGGCCAGGATGAAGGCGTTGACCGCACCGCTGAGGAGGATGCTGAAGTTCTCGCCCGTCTCGGCGAGGGTGTCGCCCTTGACCAGGATGGAGATCGTCTTGACCGTCTCTCCTGGCAGGAAGATCACCTTGCCGTTGAGGTTGGCCGTGTAGTCCTGGGGAGCCGTGGCCGAGCGGTCCTGGGTCGTGTAGTTGACGGTCACCTGGCTGGAGCTGGCCTGCGACAGGGTGACCTTGAAGAGGGCCGGCACGGTCCCCGAGTTTCCTTCGAGCACGGAGGCGTCGCCGATGGCGATCGAGAGGTCGTCCTGGGCGATCGTGCCCACGGCCTCGGCGACGGCCAGCGTCACCAGCGAGGGGTTGCTCAGGCGGACGAGGAAGGTCTCGTCCGGCTCCGGCACCGTGTCGCCGAGCACCGTCACCGAGATCGTCTTGGTGGTCTGGCCGGGATCGAACTGCAGCGTGCCCGAGGCCGCCGTGTAGTCGCTGCCGGCGGTCGCCGTGCCGTCCACCGTGGTCCAGTCGATCGAGACCGGCAGGTCGCTGGCCTTCGACAGGGTCACCGTGAAGTCGGACGGGGTGGTCTTGCCGTCATTGCCCTCCAGCACGGACGTACCCGCGATCGAGGCGGCGGATTCGTCTTCCTGGATCGTGCCCGTCGCGGGCGTCCGGACGATGCCGGCGTTCACCGGGCTGGCCAGCTTGACGGAGAAGGTTTCGTTCCCTTCGGTGAACACGTCGCCCACGATGGTCACGCTCACCTTGCTGGCAACCTGGCCGGGGGTGAACGTCAGCGTGCCGAACGCCGCCTGGTAGTCGATGCCCGCCGTCGCCGTGCCGTCGGCCGTCAGGTAGTTGACCGTGATCGGCTGGGTGCCCGGGCAGGTCAGCGTGACGGGGAAATCGAGCGTCTTGACGCCCGAATTGCCTTCGGCGACCGAGGCGTCCTCGATGCGCAGGCCGGGGATCTTGAGGGCCACGAGCGACAGGGCGTCGAAGTAGGAGTCGGTGTAGTTGTCGCCGGTGTACCGCCGCTCGCCGATCAGGCGGACGCGGATGAACCGCGTGCCGGCCGGAGCCGTCCGCCCGTCCGACACGCGCAGCCAACCCGTAGTCGGGGTCACCAGGCCGGTGTCGACCGAGGCCAGCACCTGGGTGTTCGTGGCGTCGCGGTATTCGAGCACCAGGCGGCCGGCATCCGGTGGATCCTCCGGGTAGGTCCGCAGGAAGCCGATGAAGGCGAAGCGCTGGAGGCCGTCGTCGATCGGGCGGGCATAGCTCGAGACGTCCACGTCCTGCCGCAGCTCGTTGAGCACCGGGACGGTGGGCGGGCCGGGGTAGATGAAGAAGGTCCCCTGCACGGCCGCCGGGAAGAGGACGGCGCAGCAACTGGCGGCCTGGCGCGTCCACTTGGTCCCCAGGACCTCGGTCCAGCCCGGCAGCTCGCCGTCGACCAGGGCATCCTCGCCTTCGCCGTCGCGCAGCAGGTTGGGCGTCGGGCAGTCGTCGTCGTCGACCAGGGTGAGGGTCATCTCCGCCGGTATGTTGGCGTTGACCACGTTGGTGAAGCGAAGCTTGAAGGTCTCGTCCGGCTCGACCGCCGTGTCGCCCAGGAGGCGGACAGTGAGGGTCTTGCGGGTCTCGCCCGGCAGGAAGGTGAAGCTGCCGGAGAAGGCCGCGTAGTCGCTGCCGGCGAGGGCCGTGCCGTCCGCCGAGGCCAGGTTGAAGGAGACGGGGACGGTGAGGGGCGAGGTCAGGACCAGGTCGAAGAGGAAATCGACCGTGCCGTTCCCCTCGACCATGCGCTGCTCCGGCAGCAGCAGGCCGGCATCCTCGGTGACGATCGTCCCGGTCGCCTGGGCGTACCGCGTCACGGCGTTGGTGGCCTCCAGCAGCGATAACGTGAAGGACTCGTCGGCCTCCACGGCGACGTCTCCGAAGACCGGGACGGCGACGTCCTTGCTCGTCTCACCCGGCTGGAACGTCACGCTGCCGGCGGTGGCGGTGTAGTCGCTCCCCGCCTGAGCGGTGCCGTTCGCGGTGGCGAAGCTCACCGTCACCGGCTGCGTCCGCGGGCAGGACAGGGTCACCGGGAACACCATCGACGAGGTCCCCGCATTGCCTTCCTGCATCCGGGCGTCGCCCACCGAGACCTGCGCCGGCTGCGAGGCGTCGGCGCACTGTACCGTGGGGCAGAAGTAGTGCGTGTTGCTGATGCCGCTGCCGGACGTGAAGCCGTAATAGACGGACGGATTGTTGCCGAAGATCTGGCCCACCAGGTCGCGGGCGGTGATCAGCCGCTCGCTGCCGTCGAAGTGCACGTCCAGGGTCTTGGACGTGGCGTTCCAGACGACCCGGAGGTCGTGCCGCTGCCCGTCCTCGACGTTGGCCGAGGTCGCGCTGGCCTGGACGGGGGGATACCCCTCGTGCGTAACGTGGCCGTTGAGATCGACGGCGATGTGGTCGTAGGAGACCGGATCCCAGGGATTCTGATAGGTGTCGATCTCCACTCCGGCGGACGGCGTGACCCCCTCGTACCCCAGATAGCCGCCGAAGTTGCCCACGGCCGACAGCCCCATGGACTGCAGGGTGAAGATCACGCCGTCGGCGGCGGAGTCGTTGTCCCCGACGTAGACCTGATAGGTGTGGTCGAAGCTCCGGGAGAGGTCGATCGGCTGCTTCTTCCACGCGCTGGCGCCCGACGAGCTGCGGGTGAGGAAGATGCAGCCCGGGTAGTCGGTGAAGTTGGGCGTGCCGTTCAGGACCCAGCCGTCGTTGTCGATCACCGTCACCGTCGCCGCCGGCCGCTGGAGGGTGCCCTCGCTCGGGCTCGACAGGACCACCTGGAAGGTCTCCAGGGGCGTCTCCTCCACCAGGTCTCCCACGACCGGCACCGTGATCGTGCGCAGGCTCGTGCCCGGCGGGAAGCTCAGGGTGTTGGTGACGGCGGTGAAATCGCCCGGACTGGCGGCGGTGCCGTTCGACGTCGAGTAGACGACCGTGACGGTCTTCAGATTGTTGTTCGTGACCGTGACCGTCAGGCTGGCGTTCACCGTGCCGCTGTCGCCCTCCTTGACCGTGACGTCGCTGCCGAGGCTGATCAGCACGCCGTCGTCGTCGCGGATGGTGCCGTCGCCCTCGGGATCGCCCAGAACCGCCACCTGCGGCGTGTCGAGGCGGACCCGCAGCACGCGGTCGAGCTGCACGGTCCGGTTGCCCAGCACGCGCACGGAAACCGTGGCCGTGGCCGTGCCGGGCGCGAAGGTCAGCGTGCCCGTGGCGGCCTGGTAGTCCGTTCCGGCCACGGCCGTGCCGTTCACCGTGGCGTAGTTGACCCGCACCTCGCGGTCGGCGGGGACCGACAGGGTCACCGGGAAGACGAGGTTCACCACCTCGCCGTTGCCCTCGAGGACGGCCGCGTCGGCGATGCTCAGCGCGGCCTGGTCGTCGTCGAGGATGGTGCCCGCGCCGTCCGCGTCGGCGATGGAGGCGTTGATTGGACTGCTCAGCCGGAGCGTGAAGCTCTCGTCCGACTCGTCGACCCGGTCGCCCTTCACCGGCACGGCCACCGTCAGGCTCTCGACGCCGGGCGCGAAGGTGAGGGTGCCGGTGACGGCGGTGAAGTCCTGCCCGGCCAGCGCCGTGCCGGCCACCGTCGCGTAATTGACCTTTACCGTCTTGCCGCTGGGGGCTGGGAGACTCACCGTGAAGCGGGCCTCGGCCGTGCCGGCGTCGCCTTCGTCCACGTAGGCGTCGCCCGCCGAGAGGGCCACCGGCCCGTCGTCGTCCTCGATGGAGGCCGTCGAGCGGTGGTCGAGCACCACCATACCGCTGCCGCCCGTCAGGTCGAGGAAGAACGTCTCGTCCGCCTCGTCCACGAGGTCGCCGCGCACCGCGACGTCCACCGTCCGCGCATCCGCCCCGGGGGCGAAGGTCACCGTGCCGGAGGCCGCGTCGTAGTCGTTGCCGGCCGACGCCGTGCCGTTCGCCGTCGCGTAGGCGACGTCGAGGGCCGCCGGGGCGGCGCAGGAGAGCTGGAGGCCGAACCGCGCCGCCACCGTGCCGGCGTTGCCTTCCACCACGGCAGGACCGGTCACCGAGAGGGTCGCGATCCCCAGGGAGCGCAGGCCCAGGCGGTCGAAGAACGTGTCGGTCCCGGCCGCGCCATGGTCGAGGCCCTGGATGCGCACCCGGGCCCAACGCGTCCCGGCGGGCACCGTCCGCCCATGCACGACCGCCTTCCAGGCTCCGGCGCTGACGATCTCGCCCGAGTCGAAGGTGGCGAGCGCCGAGGCGTTGGCCGCGTCGCGGTACTCGACGATGACCCGCGCCCCGTCCGGGGCCGTGCCGGCGGCGGACTGGACGAAGCCTTCGAAGAGGAATTCCTGGCTGCCGGCGTCGATCCGCGCCGCGTACGGCGAGAGGTCCACGTCCTGCGACAGCTCCGCCGCACCGGTGCCGCCGGCGGCCAGCGAAGCCAGCCCGTCGAGCGGCACCGGATCGGCGAAGCGCCGCTTCCAGGTGCCGGCCGCGGCCGTCCAGCCCGGCAGGTCGGAATCGGCCACGCCCGTCTCGGCGCCGCCGTCGGCGAGCAGATCAGGGCTCGGGCACCCTTCCTCGTCGGCGATGGCGCCCAGGGCCTGGCCGTCTCCCAGAGCGGCCCCCGCCGGATTGCCCAGCGTCAGGAGGAAGACCTCCTCGGACTCGGGCACCGTGTCGCCGTGGACGTCGACCGCCACCGTCTTGCGGGTCTCCCCGGGCTGGAAGGTCAGCGTCCCGGTTGCCGTCTCGTAGTCCCCGCCGGCGACGGCCGTGCCGTCCGCCGTGGCGTAGTCGACCGTCACCTCCTGCGGCGCCGCCGAGGAGAGAGTGACCTCGAACACCGCCTGCGCCGTGCCCGCGCCGTCATCCCCTTCGGCTACCCGGGCATCGGCCACCGACACGCCGCGCAGCACCAGGAAGGACGCCCGGCCCAGGCCGAGATCGCCGCCGGGCAGCAGGCCCTCCAGAATGGCCACGTGCTCGCCCTCCTGGAAGCCGGCGGTCGAGAGGCCCAGCGAGCCCTCCCTCTGCTGGTTGCGGGTCAGCGGCCAGGGGATCTCCTCCATGGCCACCGTCTCGTCGTCCGAGGTCCGCACCAGGCGCAGCCGCAGCCGCAGGGCCGACATGTCGGCGTTGCCGCCGTTGCGGGCGGTGAACCGGGCCAGGAGCAGGCCGCCGGAGCCCACCATGTTGGGGCTCACCGTCAGGTCCGCCGAGAGGCCGGCCCCCGTCTGCGAGCTGTCGAGCACCGTGACGCCAATGGAGGTGAAGGCCAGCAGCGCGCCCGCGCCGCCGTTGTCGCGCACCTCGAGCCGGACGGTGTAGAGGCCCGGAGCGGCGTTGGCGATCGGCCAGACGGCGTCCGCCGAGGCTTCCGCTCCCGGCGACAGCAGGGCGATCGCCTGGGTCGCCGTGAAGACGACGGCGCCCGTGGGCCCCGCCGCCGTGATCTTCGCCTGCAGGTTGGTGAGCGACTGGTTGACGCCCGAATTGCGCACCCGGCCGGTCAGCGCCGCGCTCTGCGTCGGCTCGTAGCTGTCGCGGTCCGCGAAGATCTGCGCCGACGCGCTGCGATCCCCCTGGATGCTGAACGGCGAGCTGACGCGGGCGACCACCGTGCCTCCCTGCGTCACCTCGGCCACTGCCGCATACGCCCCGGCCGGCGTGGCGCCCGTCCCCCACGTGTAGCTCGTGGTGGTGGTGCCCGGCGGATAGCTGGCCGTCTGGTCGGCCACCGTCGCCACCACGGCTCCCGAGGCGTTCTGGATGGTGATCCGCACGGCGAGGTCCTTGGCCGCCGCCGTGGAATTCTGGATCTTCACCGTCAGCGTGGCCGTGTCGTTCGAGGCGTAGCTGACCCTCTCCGTGGAGATGACGGCCGTCGCTCCTGGGCTCGCCAGGTCGAGCGTGCCGCTCAGCGAGTTGTTCCCCTCGTTCTGCTCGGCGATCGCGCCGGCGGGGTCGATCCGCGCCTCGATCTGCTGCCGGCCGCTGAGCGAGAGCGTCTGGAGGAGGTACTCCACCGTCCGCCGGCCGCCCGGCTCGAGCGGCGCGGCCGAGGTCACCCGGGCCACCTCGGCGTTGTTCACCCGGAAGGCGACGACGACGCCGGAGGCCAGGGCCGTGCCGCGGTTGGCCACGTCGAGGGCCAGCCGGACGGGCGTGCCCACCGTCGCCGCGGCCGGATCGATCACCAGCCGCTCCGCGGCGGGATCCGGCTTCGCGGCCGCGGCGAGCGTGGCCGCCACCGAGCCCTGGTTGTTTTCCTCGTCCAGCTCGATCACCGTATCGGCGCCGTCGGCCACGGCGTAGACGGTGTGGGCTCCCGCCGCCCCCAGCGTCTCCCACAGCACGGGCACCGTGACGTTGGCGCCCGGCGCGATGGCGGGCAGAACCGCCTCGCCGACCTGCGCGCCGAGGCTCGGCGGGCCGTCGTAGAGGCGGATCAGCGAGGCCGGTGCCTGGGCCGAGCCCCGGTTCTCCACCTTGACGTTGACCGTCACCTTCTGGCCCGCCACGGGGCCGGCAGCGACCGTCAGGCCGCCCGCCGGCACGGCGAGGTCCGGCAGCACCGTTTCGGTGATCCCGAAGCCCACCGAGTTGTCCGCCTCGTCGCACTCCTCCACCAGGCCCAGGGGGTCCACCACCGCCGTGGCGGGCGCGCCGGCCGGACCGGGCTGCTGCCAGTAGACCTTGAGGTCCTGCCACTGGCCCGGCTGCAGGGCCACGGTCGTCCTGGTCTCGGCGGCCACCCGGTTCTGTGCCGGATCCCCCGCGTACAGAACCACCGCCACCCCGGCCGGCAGCACGCCCAGGCCGCCGTTGCCCACCCGCAGGCGGACCGGCGCGCCGGAGCTCTCCGGCGCACCGACGCGCGGCAGGCTCACCGTGGCGTTGGGCCGCGGGTGGGGGCGCGAAGCCTGGCTCTCGTTCACCCTATAGGTGTTGGCGGCCTGCCAGCTCGGCGTCTCGAGAGCCGGCACCGTGCCGTCGAGCTGCACGTTGGTGATGTGGTACGAGTACTGGTTCCAGATCGGACGCGTGCCCTGCCAGCCGGGATTGCCCAGCACGTGCAGGCCGCGGGTCGTGGCGTCGTCGTCGCCGAAGCTGGTCGTCGAGGGCACCAGGATCTCGGCCTGGCCGTCGTTGTCCACGTCCGCCACCACCGGATACTCGTTGGCCGTCTTCGAGGTGAGGTGCCGCGTGTAGAGCTTGGCCCCCGTCTGGCCGTTCAGGACGTAGAAGTTGTCCTGGTCCGCGTACAGCACCTCGGGCTTGCCGTCGCCGTTCAGGTCGAACACCGTGGCCGCCGTCTGGGCGTCCACGTCGAAGACCGGCGCGCGCCAGTAGGTCGCCAGGCCCGAGCGCATGGCCACCAGCTCGGTGGCACCCGCCACCAGGATCTCCGGCTTGCCGTCGCCGTCGAGGTCCGCGATCGTCGGCGGACCGCTCCAGCCGTTCGGCTGGATCAGCGGCGACAGCGGGATCAGCCGCCGGTAGTTGACCGCGATCGAGCCGTCGTGGTTGAGCACCATCACCAGCCCGGAGGAGACGTAGACGATCTCCGCCTGCGGGTCGGTGTCGAGGTTGGCGACCGCCGTGAAGCCGTCCGGCATGAGGTTGTCCGGCACCTCCCGTTCCCACACCGTGACGAGCTGATTGCCCTGCAGCCGGTAGAGCGTGCCGCCGGCCGAGATCTCGGGACGGCCGTCGAGGTCCACGTCGGCGACGATCGAGTGCGCCTGGTCGTCCGCCCGGCCGTGCAGCGGATAGCCGAACGGCGAGTACCACCAGTAGTTGCGGCCGCGGTCCGCCGTGCCCTTGGCGATCAGCTTGCCGGTGTTCGACAGCACCGTGCGTCCCACCACGATCTCGGGCACGCCATCGCCCGTCAGGTCCGCCACCGACGGGCCGCCGAACCAGCGGAAGGTGAGGCCCTCGACCGGATCGCTCCGCCACAGCCACTGGCCATGGTGGTCCAGGGCGATCAGGGTGCCGTTCCGCCCCACGGCGATCACCTCGGTCACGCCGTCGCCGTCGAGGTCGGCCAGCGCGACGTGAGCCAGGCGCGAGGACAGCGGGTCGGTGGTCGTGGAGCGGAAGGTCCAGATCTCCGTGCCGTCCAGGCCGCTCCTCGCCATCACCGCGGGGCCGGCCTTCTCGTCGGCCTGGAAGACCACGTCCGGCACGTCGCGGCTGTCGATCCGGCCGTCGCCGTTGTCGTCCGTGAGCTGCCCCACCATCGGCGCCGATTCCACCTCGATGCCCGGCAGATACCACTCCTCCACCGTCGGCGCGGCGCTTGGCGCCGTTGGCACGGGCACCTCGCAGACGCCGAAGCACGAAGCGAGGTTGTTGTCCTCCTTGAGCTCGGCGACCCCGCCGTCCGGGTCCGCCTCCACCCAGAGCACGGGGTGGTAGAACTCGAGCGCGCCCTGCACGGAGAAGCTTGCCGTGGCGCTGCCGCCGGCCGCCAGGCCCGCCGGTATCGCCTGCCGCGCCAGCTCGCGGTCCCCCGCCGAGAAGCGGCCGTCGCCGTCGCGGTCCTCGAACAGCCGGGCGTCGAAGGGCGTCGCGGCCGCCGCGTCGCCCGTGTTGCCGATCATGGCCCGCACCGTGCCGCCGGCCACCAGCGTCAGCGGCGACTGCGTCAGCCCGGAGACGTCCACGCCTCCCACCGTCAGGTCCGGCCCCGCGGCGCGCGGCACCCGCAGGTCCCGCGCCGCCTGGTTGTTGTCCTCGAACATCTCGAGGATCGTGTCGGCGAGGTCCGCCACCGCCGTCAGGTGATGCTCGCCCTCCGTGGCCGTCCACGAGAAGCTCAGCGTCTGGTTGCCTCCTGGGAGGATCGACGGGATGGTGCCCGAGAAGATCGAGACGCCGCCGAAGCCCGGCTCGCCGTCGAAAATCTCCACCGGCACGTTGGTGGCCGCGAGCCGTCCGCCGTTGCGGACGGTCACCTTCATCGCCACGGCGTCCCCTGCCCGCGGCTTGGTGGGAGTGAAGAGGAAGTTGTCGATGCCGATGGCGAGGTCCGCCACGTCGGACAGGAACCGCCTCGCCGTGTTGTTCCCCTCGCTCACCTCGTCGATCACGTCCTGCGGGTCCACGGCGGCGGACACCACCACCGTCGAGGCCCCGGCCGTGAAGGAGAACGTGAGCGTCTGGGCGCCCTGCTTCGCCAGCGTGATCGTGCGGCTCCCCACCACCGCGCCGCTGTAAGGCGGCCCGTTGTAGATCACGACGAGGCCCGTCGCTTCCTTGAAGCCGGAGTTGTGGACCGTCAGGTTGACGGTCACCGTGTTTCCCGGCAGCGGCTTGGCCGGGGTCACGACCAGATCGCTCTCCGCGATGGCGAAGTCGGGCACTCGCCGTAGCTCGTCGCTGTCCTGGTCCGAGTCGTTGGCGGAGTTGGGATCGAGCCCCTGGCTGCCGTCGTGAGCCACGGACGCATCGTTGAGGATCGCCTCAGTTTCAACCGGCAGGTTGAGGTTCACCAGCACGGTCACCGTGCGGGTGCTGCTGGCGCCCGCCTCGAGGTTGAACGCCGGCCAGGTGATCGTGCTTCCCTGAAGCGTGCCGCCGTCCAGGGAGTCCGCCGTCACGGTGGAAGGCAGGGTGTCGCGCAGCGTGATGCCGGAGGCCGTCTGGGTGCCGAGGTTGCGGACCGTCAGGGTATAGGTGAGCAGGGTGCCCGGAACGGCCGAGTCCTGGCCGTCGTCCACGGAGACCGCGAGATCGGCGCCCGCCGCCACGGTCAGGTCGCGCCGCTCATAGTTGCCGGTATGCCAGAGCGCCGTCTGGGGAGCCGGAGCGCCCCCGGCCTTGAACGCGATCGTCTGCCCCTCGCGCCCTCCCTCGACCGCCGCCGTCTCCAGGATGTCGCCGGGAACGTCGATCACGAAAGCCGTCGCGCCGTCCGCCGTGAAGACTGGAGCCTCCGCGAGCTTGACGCCGCCGATCCAGGCCGAGACCTTCGTCCCCGCCGGCACGGTGAACCCGCTCGTGCCGAGCGTCCCATAGAAGCTCGAAGGCAACGGCGGCGGGCTCGCGACCGCACCAAAAGCGATCAGAAGAACCAGCGCCAGCCCGACGACGATCGCGACCTTTTGACCTAGTTTCATAGTCCCCGCCTTGTCATCCCGCCAGCGCTGCCGTCAGCGACTCAAAAAACGTTTCATTATCAGACAGTAAGCTCACTTGGGCCCGATCTTCGGGTTGACTCCCGACCAATCCCATTCCTTCCAAATTCAAGGGGTCGATCTCCAGAACGCCATCTTTCCTAAAGGTCAGAGCAATCCACGTATACAGCTTGACAACCTTTCGGAAAGCGGAGGGACTCTCTTCAATCCAGCGCGGAACGTCAGGCGCAGAGTTACGGACTCTCTCCAAAACCCCCAGGAGGACCTCAAGACCTCGCTCCCGCATTTCCGCTGCGGAAACCGAAAGCCGCGCATCAATCTCGCGCTGTGTTCCCTTGAAGGAAGGGTCTTCGGCAAAAACCTTCACGAGAAAGTCTCCCGACTTCCGGTGGCGCCAAACTTCCAAAGAGACGTTCTGGAGCATCTTTACCTCCTCCAACCTCTCACGGGAACAATTCGAATCGCAGCTTCGTACTCCTCGGAGTAGGTCGCAAGTGCTGCTCTCAGGCTGGGGTTCAACAAAAGCGGCGCATCCGTCTCCGGGATTGCCACCAGCAGAGCTTTTGCCGTGATCTGCCCAGCCGGGATGACTCGATACTGGTTCAGTCGGTCATACCCGGCCAGACGCTCATTTTCAATTCCCCGGATCTTTCTCAGGTCTCCCCGAATCGAGCTCAGAAGACGGTCAATGCTTCCGCCATTATCATGAGACCTCACCGATGTACCTACGCCGTTTGTGAAGTCATCGATTTTGGGGAACTTTCCGCCCAGATTGACGCCCGCCGCTTCCTCGATCTGTACACCGCGCGGACCGTTTCCTGGTGGGAGGGAAGCGGTGTTCCTAAGCAAAGCCCTGGTCCCCTGGTTGATGAACTCCAGGGCTCCCAAGCCGACGACCAGCCTCGGCTCCCATTTATTGGCAAAGGTCGCGAACCTCTCCAGCCAGAGGGGGGTCATCAGTATGACAGTAATAGCTCTTAGGTAAAGACTGGTAGCGAAGAGGCTGATCCGAGAGGCGATCTGGCCAATCTGAGCGGTGACGAACGAGCTTTCCGAGACCGAGGTCGTCCCGGTTGGATCGATGTTGTTGACAGGATCCAGCGCCGCATACAGATAGCGATGGAGGCTCTCAGGATCTCGTGCGTCGCCGGCAAATGGATCCATCGAGGCAAACAGCCCCAGAGATGGGTCCATCCAGCGCGCACGAAGGTAATAGAGACTAGTATTGAAATCGAACGATTCCCCGGTGAATAGATACGTGTTCGGATCGGAGCCTTGATGCGAGAGCAGCTCTCCGAAAGCTGAGAACGAATAGGTGTCGGTAACCACCCCCGTCTCGTCCGTGAGGAGCCGGATCGAGCCCAATCCATCAGAATGGCAGAATCGCGCGCCCGTGGGCCGCAGGACCGCCAAGAGCCTCAGACCATGGATGAAAAGGGCGGATGGAATGCCCGAGCCATCCAACTCCGCAACCACCTGGCTCAAGCCCCCGGAGGGATCGATCAGATATTCGGTGACGGCAGGGGGACCGTTCGGGGGCGTGACCTCGGTTCGGACGCGGTTGCCATCGGCATCGTAAGCCTGTGTTATGACGGTACCATCGGTCTTGGTAACCTGGACGAGGCGGCCATCCAAATCCCAGACGTAGGCGGCTCCATCCGTTGCCGACTTGGTGATGAGGTTTCCGTTCGCATCCCAGGAGTAGGTGGCACCATCCTGTGTAAGAAGGCGATCCCGTTCGTCATAGCTGTATTGGAGAGTCGAGATGCCATTTGGCGTCACCTTCTGCTGCGAGAGGCGATTGCCTACCGGATCGTAAGAGAAGACGTCCTCGCGGAGCGGAGTGGCTCCGGCAGTGACCGTTTCCCTCTTTAGCCGGTACAACGCGTCGTATTGGTAAGACCGCTCCGTTCCACCGTTCTCCGCCACCCGGGTCCGGTTTCCGGCTGCGCCCACCGTGTAGGCGTAGGACTGTAGAACGGTACCTCCGCTGCTCCGAGTTGTAAGGTCCGCCAGGCGGTTCAGGCGGTCGTAGCCATAAGTCGTCGTGACACCGTTTGGATAGGCCAGAGCAAGGCGATTCCCGTTCGCGTCATATCCATAGACGTAGCTCCGTCCGTCTGGGTCAATGACCGTCTTCAAACGGTTGAGCGCATCAAATTCATGAGACGTCAGGAAATTTGAAGCTCCGATTTTCGCGGTGAGCCCCGTCTGGTTTCCCTGGAGATCATAGGAATACTCCAGGCCACGGGCGCCGGGGTACTGGACCTGCGTCAGCCTCTCTCTCTGATCATAGCTGTAAGAAGTCGTTCCCCGGGCGTCCGTGACCGATGACCGCTGACCGTTGGCCGTATAGGTAAAGGTAACATTTTCTCCGTTGGGATAAGCTCGCCGGATCAGCTGGCCGGCGAGGTCGTATTCATAGGTGACCGACACACCGTTGAAGTCCGTGCGCCGTACAACGTTACCGGCCGCGTCAAAATCCAGAGATTCGGAGGCTCCCAGGGGCAGCGTTCTTTTTGTCACCCGGCCCAATTTGTCATACTCGAACCGAGTGATATGTCCCTTGGCGTCCGTCTGCGAAATCCGCCTGCCCTGCTCGTCGTAGACATAACGCGTTACCTGATTCAGGGCATCGGTCACACTGGTGAGGCGGCTCACGTCATCGTAACCGAAAAGAGTTACGGCACCTGCCGCGTCCCTTTCGGAAATCTTCCGGCCTGCCCGATCGTAGCTGCTCTCCTGATTCGTGCCATCGGGGAAACGGGTGCGGATCAGCCGGTACCCGTTGTCGTATTCGTAGGTAGTCGTCTCTCCCTTGGCATCCGTGATGCTCGTCAGGTTATCGGCGGCATCGTAGGAGAACGAGGTTTCACCGCCCAAAGCGTCGCGGACTTTGATCCGGCGGTCAGCGGCATCGTAGAAGAACGATGTGATGTTTCCCCGAGCGTCCTCTGTCGTCGTCAAGCGGCCTGCGGCGTCATAGGTATAGGTGACCGCGGCTCCATTTGGGAAATTCGTCTTCAACAGAAGGCCCGCGGCATCATATTCGTAACCCACGGTCCTGCCGCCACGGTCCGTCTGGGTCAGCCGGCGTCCTTCAGCGTCATAGGTGGCGCTCTCAAAGGTTCCCTCGGGGTAGTCTGTGCGGACCAGGCGCCCCATCTCGTCATAGGTGCTCTTCGTTCGACGGTTCAGCTTGTCAACCGTTTCGACGACGTTGAGGAGCGAGTCATAAACGGTCTGCACACTCGTGCCGTCAGGATCCATCGCCTTCGAGAGCCGGCCCGAAGCGTCGTAGGTAAGGCTCGAGGTGAGGGTCTCCAAACCCGCTGACGTTGTCCGGACCGTTGTGCTGGTGAGCCTATTGCCATTCCGGTCGTAGGTGTGAGTTGCCTCAACACCCAGTGAATCGATCTCCTTGACAACGTTCCCGCGGGCGTCGTACTCGTATCGTGTAACAGCGCCCTCCGGGCCCGTAGCGCTCAGCAGGTTCCCTCTTGCATCATGGGTGTAGGTCGTGGAGCTCCCCAGCGAGTTGGTTATCGAGAGGAGGTTGCCGTTCGCATCGTAGGTATTCGTAGTTACCTTGCCCAGGGCGTCGGTTAGGGTGAGTTGTTGCCCATGGGCGTTGTAGGTATAGGCCGTTCGGTTTCCAATCGGGTCCGTGACACTGGTCAGATTGTTGCCCGCATCGTAGGTCCTCGTAGTGGTGTGACCGAGCGGATCCGTCAGGGTGAGTAGATTGTCTCGTGCGTCGAAAGTACGCAAGGTTTCCTGACCATTGGCGTCCGTCTCACGGACGATGTTTCCACGAGAGTCATACTCGATCAGGCGCGAATGACCAAGGCGGTCGGCGATGATTTCCTGACGGCTCGCAAGATCATGCGTATATTCAATGACCTTGTCGAACGCATCGATGCTACGGGACAACCTGCCGTTCGCGTCGTACTCGTTGCGAAGAGGCTTGATCCCCCGCGCGTCCTCTATGTCGAGGAGGAAATGGGCCACGTTGTAGGTGAAGCGTGTCGCCTGCTCAATCCGGTCGGTGACCGTCACCAGATCGCCCGCGGCGTCGTACGCGTAGACGAGGCTCTCGTTCTCCGGATCCGTGATCCGCGTGATCCTTCCTTGGCCGTCTCTCTCGAAGGTGACGGACCGGCCGCTCGAGTGGGTGATGCCGCCCGGCGTGATCGACAGCTCGTTGCCGTTCGTGTCCTCCAGGCGCGTCACGCCCTGCAGGAGCTTGAGGTCGAAGACGCGGCCGTCGCGGGTGGTCAGGCGCACCTCGGCGGGCTCGTAGACCGCCCGAGAGATCTCGTCCATGACCTCGTTGTCGCCGTTCTGAAAGACCACCTGGGTGTTGCCCAGGATGCCGAGCGTGGCGCCCGGCACGGGGCCGTCCACGAAGTCGAACCTGGCCCGGGCCAAACAGCCGCCAAAGATCGGAGAGCCGTTGCTCAGCGACAGCTTGAAGCGGTAGATCTCCCGGTCGGAGAGGCGGATGGTCGTCACGTGCCCCAGCGACTCTTGAATGAACTGGCAGGGCAGGAAACCCGAAGCGAACTGCCATCCCTCGCCGGGCGGGCGGTTGTTCTTATAGGAGCCCTGGCGGATGTCGAGCGTCCAGCCGACGCCGAAGTCGCCCTGGCTCTTATCGCGGCTGTCGTAGGTACGCAGGATCTGGATCGGCAGGCCCGAGAGAGGAATCTCCAGGTCGCTGTAGGTCAGGGTGAAGTTACCGATCTTCTGCTGACCCTCGACGGCGATGTCCACCCGAACGGACTGCTCAAGGTTGTTGCCGTCCGTGGCCGTCAGCTCGAGCTGGTAGGCGCCGTTGAGCAGCAAGGTCGGATCGAACGTGCCCAGGACGCCGTTGACCACGGCCGCGGTGCCCGAGCCGATCGGGGTCCACTGCGTGTCCCCCAGGGCCCGGTACGCGAGCGTCCAGCCCTGGATCCGGTCGCCAGTGACCGTGCCGACCACGCTCGTCAGGGTCGTGACCTCGGAGAGGTCCGCCGGCGAGGCGATCTGGACGATCGGGCCATCGACCTCGTTCGGCAGCACGAGGTCCGCCGCCGCCGTGGCGAAGACCCAGTAGCCCTCACCCGGCTGCAGGAGTTGGAGCGTGTTGGCCCACGCGGGCACGGAGATGTCGTAGACCTCCCAGGGGTCCGCCGCGTCCGCGGCGGCATAGCCGAAGACCCGCGCGTACTTGCCTTCGATGGAGGACAAGGCCCCCGCCACGGACCGGGGCTGCGACAGAGGCGCGCCGATCAGGTTCCAGCCCGGGCACAGGTGAATGGTGGTAACGGTCGGCTCGGTCCCCGCCAGCGGCAGGACGACCGCGGCGGGAGCCTCGGCCCACAGGCCCTTTTTCACGTCGACGGCCGTGAGGTCGCTGCCCGCCGGATTGGCCGGATCCCAGACCTTCCATGGGTCCGCGGTGTCGCAGGCGTCATAGGCAAAGACTCTCGAGGTCGCACCGGAGAACACGGCGGCGGGCGACGGATTGCCCGGCTGCCTGCCGAGAGAGACCAGGTTCCAGCCCGGCAAGAGCGGCAGCTCCGACGAGCTGCCCGCCTTGAGGGTCACGGGAGCCAGGCTCTGGGCCGCCCGGAGATCCTTCACTCCGGGAGGCGACGGCGGAAGCACGCCGGCCTCCGGAGCCGGTATCGGAGCGGGGGCTGAGGACTCCGGACCCTCGACGGTATCGGCTGGAGCGGGATCGCTCGCGGTCGGGCCGTTGCCGTCTCTGGGGAAGACCGGAGGCTGGGGAACTGCGGAGACCGGTGCCGGCCGTGCCTGCCGAGGCTCCGCTGGAGCCAGCGAAGCGAGCCGCGGAGCCGCCGGAGCGGCCGCGGTCTCAGACGCGGCGACAGCCGCCGCGAAACGCGGGGTCGCCGCAGGCAAACGCGCGGAGCCCGCCAGGCGGACCCACTCACGACGGTTTCGGGTCGCCGTCCCCGAATCGGTGAAAGCCGGGCTGGCCTGCAGCAACAACAGTCCGCACAGCGCCTGGCAGACATGAATCCGAACAAGGCTCCGCCATCCAGAACGTCCCATCCTCGACCTCCCGCCGTCCAGTTTTTGGACGCGTCACATCTGTCTTGGGTCGGCCGCTGGAGAAAACGAGCTCAGAGACAACGCCGGGCCGCGGTAAAGCGAAACTCGACTGCTATAAGGACCTTCTCGCACAAGTGACTTGCGAATTGTGGCCTGACGATAACATGGCCTTTCGGAGGATCGCAATAGGGGTTATAAACAATCCTATTCCGTGATTTGCTACCCAACATGAATGCTTGGCACTCGATATTTGAAGAATCTTGCTATTGTCCTCGGACTCACGAGACGTGCGATAGACACAAAGCCCCGCACTCAGAGAACCTCGACGCTCATTAGGCCGCCTCCGGTGTCGCGGACCGGAAATATCGCCTGCTCGCAAGCTCTGTCTCCTCATTATCGTGTCCTGGCCTTCCTACGAAGAAATCAAAGAAAAGTTTGCGGCCACCCGCCGACTCTCCGAAGAAGTGAATTGGCATGAATGCGTGACGCTCGATATTTTAACAATCTTGCTCTCGCGTCATCGCACCCGCTGTGAGGCGGTTCCCAGAGAAACAGCCGCGAACCTATCAGAAAAAATTTCGACCTGTTAGAAAAACGTGAGCCTATCGGGTTGCTCTATTTTTCGGAATAAAAACCTGCGATCCCACTGGGTTGGCGGGCGCACCCCGGTTGAAAGCTCCAATCTCACCGGGTTACCGGCGAGATCCCGCCGAAACCGTCTCGTCTTCTCAGGCAGCCTAGACTTCCGCCGCCCGGAGCTTTTCTTTTTCCATCTGGGCGGCGACGAGGCTGGCGTAGACGCCGCCGAGGGCGACGAGCTCCTCGTGGCGGCCCTGCTCGACGAGGCGGCCGCCGTCCATCACCAGGATGAGGTCGGCGTCGCGGATGGTGCTCAGGCGGTGGGCGATGACGATGCGGGTGGTGCGCAGGGCCGTCAGCTCGCGCTGGATCTCGCGCTCGGTGCGGGTGTCGAGGGCGCTGGTCGCCTCGTCGAGAAGGAGGATGGCGGGCCGGTGGACCAGGGCGCGGGCGAGGGCCATGCGCTGGCGCTGGCCGCCCGAGAGGGAGGCGCCGCCATCGGCCATGATGGTGTCGTAGCCCATGGGCATGGCCAGGACGTCGTCGTGGATATGGGCGAGCTTCGCCGCCTCCACCGCCCGCGACAGCGGCAGCATGGGGTCCGACAGGGTGATGTTGGCCCGGATGCTGGTGCCGAAGAGGTAGGGATGCTGGGGCACGACCCCGACCTGCCGGCGCACGCTCCGCAAATCCAGCTCCTTCAGGTCGGTGCCGTCGAAGAGGATCCGCCCCTCGGTCGGCGGATAGAGCCCCACCAGCAGGCTCGCCAGGGTCGACTTGCCCGCCCCGGAGCGGCCCACCAGGGCGACGAAGCGCCCGGATGGGATGTCGACCGAGATGTCCTCGACCGCCAGCGGCGCGAAGGGGCCGTAGCGGAAGCTCACGCCCTCGAGCTTGATGGCCCCCTTGAGGCGGGGCGCGGGGCTGACGGCCGTCGGGTCCTGCTCCCGCGGCGTCTCGAGCACGTCCTCGATGCGGTCCAGGTAGCTCCCCAGGAGCTGGAACTGGAAGGCGTTGGTGATCAGCGTCGAAAGCGGCCCCAGGAACCCGGCCGCCAGGGCGTTCATCGCCAGCATCGTCCCCAGCGTCAGGTGGCCCTGCAGGACCTGCATGGCGCCCCAGACCAGGATCACCAGCGGCGAGGCGGTCGCGAGGGCGGTGAGGGTCGAGTCCACGAACGCGGTGAGCCGGCCGCGCGCCAGCGAGACGTTGAGCACGTCGACGAAGAGGTGCGACCACTGCTCGACGGCCCGATGCTCGGCGCCGGACGCCTTGAGCGTCTCGATGCCCGCCAGCAGGTTGACCTGGAAGCTCTGCGAGCGCGACTCGGTCTGCAGCGAGCGGGACATCAGGTCGCGGGTGCGCTTGCGAGTGAAGAGGAAGAGCCCCACCCGGATGCCGCCCAGGATCAGCACCAGAACGCCCATCGACGGGCTGGCGACGAAGATCAGGATCAGGTACAGCGTCACCAGCAGGCCGTCGAGCACGCCGGAGAGGGCGCCCGAGGTCAGGATCTCGCGCACGGTGGCGTTGCTCCCCATGCGCATGATGAGGTCGCCGGCCGAGCGTTGCTGGAAGAAGGCGTAGGGCAGGTCGACCAGATGGTCGAGGAAATCGAGCGTCATCCGCGTGTCGAGCTGCGTCCTCATGTAGAGCAGGAGGTAGGAGCGCAGCAGCGAGGCGAGGAAGTTGAAGCCGACGATGGCGGCGAGCCCGCCCGCCATCACGCCGAGGAGCTGGATGTCGCCGCGCGGGATGACCCGGTCCACCAGGGCGCCGATGAGCAACGGCACGGCCAGGGCGAAGAGCTGGACCATCGCCGAGGTCACGAGGATGCGCTGGAGGACGTCCGAATGCTCCCGCATCAGGTTCAGGAACCGGCCCAGGCGGCGCCGGTCTCCCCGCTCCGGCTCGAAGTCCTCGCTCGGCTCGAAGGACAGGGCGACGCCCGTGAACGAGCGGCCCAGCTCCTCGCGGCTGATCCGCCGCCGTCCTCCCGCGGGATCGACCACGTCGGCGCCGTCCGCCGTCATCCGTTCCAGGACCAGGAAGTGGTTGAACTGCCAATGGAGGATGGAGCCGGCCGGCAGGAACCGCAGGTCTTCGATCTCCTCGACCTTGACGCCCCGGCCGCGCAGGCCGAAGACGCGGGCGGCCGAGAGGATGGCCAGGGCGTCCGCGCCGTCGCGCCCGAAGCCGGTGACCTTGCGCACCTCGTCCAGCCGCAGGTATTTGCCGTGGAAGGCCAGCACCATGGTGAGGCTGGCGGCGCCGCAGTCGCTGGCCGTGGTCTGCTGGACGAAGGGCACCCGCTGGCGGCGACGGGAGAAGACGATCTTCTCGAGGGCCGGGAAGCGCTTGTGGAGCGGCGAACGCGGCGTCTGGGAATTGGGCTCAGACATCTCCCATCCCCCGCGGCTCGAAGACCGCCTTGAGGGCGGGGATGAGGGCCACCAGCACTCGCTCCGAACGGATGCGCACCTCGGCTCGCGCCAGCATGCCGTCATGATAGCGGCGCACGCGCCCGTCCGCCTCGAAGGTGTCGGAGGCGAGCCGCGCCGAGACCCGCACCACGGGGCCCTCCAGCCGCACGGCGTCGGCGATCTCCGTCCCGAGATAGCGTTGCGCCTCGCCGGGCCCGACGACCTCGTCCCCCACGGAGGTCACGACCAGGTGCTGATAAGCGTAGCGATAGCCCTGGATCTCCAGCCGCAGTGGCATGCCGGGCTTGAGCAGCGGCCGGTACTCGCCCGGAATGAAGGCGATGACCTCAGGATTCTCCTGGCCGCGCACCAGGGACAGCAGCGACTGGCCCGGAGAGATGTGCTGGCCGGGCCGCACGCGGACGTCGCTCACCACCCCGGCCGCGGGCGCCCGCACCTCGCGCTGGTCGAGGTTGGCGCGGGCCAGCTCCCGCTGCGCGCGCAGGGAGATCAGCCCCTGCTCGGCCCCCGCGTCGGCGGGGTCGCGCAGGCGGTTGATGAGCTGCAGCTCGAATTCGCGGTCGATGCGCGCCAGCTCGGCGGCCTCGCGGGCGCCGTAGAAGCGCACCAGCAGCCTGCCGGCCTCCACCCGCGCTCCCGGCGCGGCATCCACCTGGGTGACCGTGCCCTCCGTGGCCGCCGTGAGGTCCGTCCTGCCGCCCAGGCGCACCACCGCCGGCCCGGCCGCATACTCCCGGATGCGGGCCAGGAAGCTGAACAGCAGGCCCGCCACCAGCACGGCCAGCAGCAGCCGGTAGGTCCAGCGCATCCAGCGGGGATCGACGCGCAGGACGTCTCCCTCGCCGCTCAGGCCGATCGCATGGTGCTCCACCGCCTCCTCACGGAAGAGACCGGCGCCGGGAAGCAGACCGCTCGAGGGACCTTCCGGCATCCGGAGCTGCGCGAACGAGGGAGCCGCCTGCTCGGCGAGCAGGGAAAGATTGCGCATGTCGTCGCCCGTGAACGGCCGGCCGCCGGCGGCGCGCACGGCGGCGAGCACGGCGAGGATGCGGCCGTCGGGCCCGACGATGGGCACGGCCGCGAAGCGCTCGTTGCCTTCGGTTTCCTCCGCCAGCGGATCGTCCGCGTCGCGGTCGAAGCGGGGGTCGCGGCCGATCCTCTCGAGAGAGATCGGCTGGCCGGTGCGCACCACGAAGCTGACCAGGCCCACGGCGGCGCTCTCCCGGCGCTCTTCCTTCTCGTCCGTGCCCCCTTCCCAGAGCGTGTCGCTCACCGTGTCGTAGAGCAGGCAGTAGCCGCGGTCCGCCTCGCCGACGTCCTCCACCCCGTCGGCGGCCGCGCGCGCGGCGCGCGCCGGCTCCCGCTGGCCGGAGATCGCCTGGACGGCCGCGAGCAGCCGGTCCGCCAGGACCTTGCGCTGCCGCTCCTCGTCGCCGCCCTGGGAGACTGTGGTGCGCCAGCGCGCGGTGGCGCTCCGCAGCAGCGCGATCAGGTCGGCGGCCGGAACGGGCTCCTGGCTGAGATAGAAGACGAGGTCGCGGTCGATGAGGTCCTGAAACAGGGTGGGCTCGGGCCCCGCGGCCAGAACGAGGTTCACCCGCTCGGCCGCGGCGGGGGCCGCCTCCGCCTCCTCGAGCAGACGCCGGGCGCTCTCGCCGCCGATGCCGGCCCCCAGGGCGAGCACCGCCACCGGGTGGAGCGCCAGCAGCCGCAAGGCCTCGGCTTCGGAGCCGGCCACGAGCAGGTGCAGCTCGCGCCCGAGCTGCCGCAGACAAGCCTCCGCGCTCTCGCCGTCGAAGCCGGCCAGCAGCGCGATGGGTGATGAATCTCGAATCTCGTAGCTCCTAATGATCGCAAAATTATCTCAAGCCCGGCTTGTAGACCCCCGTCGCTGGATTGTACGCCTTCCAGTCGAACCAATAGTCTTTTAAAACGAAGACCTTCGGCAACTTCTTCCCGGCCAGGGGGCCGCTCACGGCCTCGCCGGCGAACGTCCACTCGCTGCCCGTCCCGGCGTCCACCAGGCGCAGGGGCGGGCCGCCCGGCTTGGCGAACAGGTCCAACTCGCGCCCGTCGACGGTCCGCTCGAAGCCGCGCACCGACCGGCCGTCCTCGCCCACCACGAGGATCAGGGGCACGCCCCCGAGAGAGTCCAGCACCGGGCTCTGCTTCTGGAGCGCCGCCAGGGGGTACGCCTTGACCGCTCCCCGGAGGCGCACGCCCACCATCACCTCGCGGGGGCCGAATGGATCGCCGGCCTGGACCGGGGTCACCACCGGCAGCTTCGCCGTCTGCGCCTCCCAGTCCTCGGAGAACTTTCGCCAGGGCGCGCCGTCGTCCGGGCGCAGTACCCGGCCGCCGGGATGCTCCTTCTTCCAGAGATCGAACGAGATCTCGTCATGGAAAACCAGGTCGAGGCGCCGTCCCTTCATGGGACCGAAGACGGCCTCGCCCGTGATCTGCTGCCACCAGGACCCCGTCTGCTCGTCCTGCATCAGGAAGTTCTGGTTGTTGATGCCCGTGAGGTGGAAGCTCAGCTTCCGCCCGTCGATCTCCGCTCTCCACACCAGACCGGTGTGACAGAGCGTTCAGTAGGTGACGGCCACCGGCACGCCGCCCACCAGGTCCTGCACGATGTGGTGGTAGGCCAGTTGGCGGACCGGGTAGGCCGCGGCGTCGCCGTTGAAGGCGACCGCCAGCACCGGGTCTTCACCCTCGACCCACGAGGCCTCGGCGGCGGGCACGGAAGCCGTCGTGCCCATGGGGATGAACATCTTCTCGAAGAGGTTCTGGCGGGAGAGCCAGACACTGCCCACCAGGGGCACCAGCGCCAGCACGACCAGCGCCCGGCTCCACCACCGTCCGCCGCGCCACAGCCCGGTGGCCAGCGACAGGCCGGTCATCAGAACCAGGGCGGTCCCGAGCGGCGCCCAGCGCCGCAACCCGAACGACAGGGACAACCCCTCCGGCGTCTGCGGCGCGAACGGCCGGATCAGCCACATCGGGAAAGCCACCAGGGCGATGGCCAGCAGGACGAGCACAAAGAGGACGGCTCCGGCCAACCGGCGCCGGGTGCGGTGGGGCTGCGGCGGCATCTCGCGCATGACGGTCTCCTCAGGAATTCTCACGAACAACTCTCATGAACGGCTGGGAGAAATCCTATAGGAGAAAAGAGGCGGCGCTTCAGCTCGTCAGTTCACGGGCTCCGGCACCGGTCCGGGCTCCAGGACCAGCCGTTCCGTCGCCGCCGCCTCGATCTTCTCCCGGCTGAACAGCAACGGAAAGTACTTCCCCTCCCCCCAGAGCGGCAGGAGGTCGCCGTAGTGGCGGCTCCCCGGCTGGCCCGACTGCCCCGGCACGCTGGTGGCGACGGAGCGATCCCAGTCCGCGGTATCGAGGACCTCTCGGAAGGAAGCGCCGTGGCCGACTTCGAAGCCGTTGCCGACTCCGACGTTGACCGTGTAGCCGTCGCCGCCGCGCCGGACCGGGGGAAGGTCGAAGAGCGCCTGACGCTCGGCGTCCGTGCCGAGGACGTGGCGGAAGGTCGCGGTGTGGAGCGTTCCCCAGCGCCACGTTCCGGGATCGGGACCCAGCTTCGCCTTCGCTTCGGCCACGGCCTCCCCCAGGCTCTTCAGGATCACGGCGTCCCGGCCCGCCCGCGGGCTCTTGCCGAACCAGCGCGGCGTGGGCTGGCGGAGCCGCTCGACTGCCCCATCCGGGCCGCCGGCAAGGTCGAGCCGCCAGCTCTCCGGAACGTGCGGTTTGAGAATGGCGGGGCCGAGCTTCGTCATCCAGATCTCGTAGAGCGCCGCGGCGGCGGAGTCCCGGCCGATCGTGCCGTCCCAGGCCGCGAGCCTCCGGATCCAGGGGCGCAGCTCCCGGCTCGCTCCCTTCACCTCGCGGAGCAGGCGCACCAGCTCCCGGGCCGGCAGCGAGACCTCGTCGTGCTGGAGGCGCTGGAAGTCGGCGACGGTGAATTTGCCGCCCGCGCCGAGCACCTCGGCGATCCTCCGGTAGCGAGTGTCCGTTCCCCAGTCGAACCCCAACTCGTGCGGGTATCCGGGCGGCAGGATGTTGTGGTTGGCCGTGGCGAGGAAGTGCCGCGGCGGATTGAAGGCGCCCGGCAGCTCGGAGGCGGGAAGGAAACCCTGCCACTCGTAGGCGCCCTCGGCGCCGGGCACCGGCAGCAGACCCGACCATCCCTTGCGGATGGGCGCGAGGCCCGCCACCTGCCAGCCGACGTTGCCCTCGACGTCGGCGTAGACCAGGTTCTCCGAAGGCACCTTCCAGCGCTTCAGGGCCTCGCGGAACTCCGGCCAGCTCCGCGCCCGGTTGAGCGACAGCGAGGCGAGATAGCCCGCCGTGCCCGGCTCGCCGCCGACCCAGCGCAGGACGTAGGCGCGGTGGCGCTGCCGGTCCTCATGGATCACCGGGCCGTGGCGGGTGAGCTTGAGATCGACCTCGACCGGCTCCCGGCCGCGGACGGGGATCCGCTCCCGCTCGATCCGCATCGGCTCCCAGCGCCCCTGGAAGCGGACCTCGTCGGGATTCGCGGGGTTCGTATCCTCTATATAGAGATCCTGCTGGTCGATCATGGCGATGGTGAAACCGAAGCCGACGCGGTCGTTGTGTCCCGCCGCCACGCCGGGGAGAGCGGGCTCGCCGGCGCCGATCACGTTCCAGCCCGGCCCGACAAGATGGACGAGGTAGCGCAGGCTGGGGAGCGTGAGGGTGCGGTGGGGATCGTTGGCGAGAAGCGGCTTGCCGCTGGCGGAAAGGGTGCCGTCCACCACCCAGTTGTTGCTGCCGTCCTTCTGCTTCTCTGGGAAGCGAAACGGCGCCCCGGCGGCGCCGAACAGGCTCACGACCTCGAAACCGATCCCCTCGAGGCCGATCCGCGGCTGCTTTTCGAGCGGGCGCGGCGGGACGGCCGGGACCAGCTCGTCCGCCAGCTTCCAGCCGAGCTCCGTCCCCAGCTTCGCCCGGAGCACCTCCATCGTAGCGTTCATGGTCATGCCGAGGGCCGCCATGCGGTTGAGGCAGACCGCGGGCGTCCAGGGCTCGGGCCGGAAGCCCGCGAGCTGGAACTCGACCGGCAGCCGGTCGCGGTGGGACTCGCGATTGATATCGGCGATATAGGCATTAATGCCGCGCACGAAGGCCTCGAGGATCGGCTTGGCGTCCGGGGCGTAGCTCGCGTACTCGGCGTCGAGATCGCCCCGGTAGCGCAGCAGGCGGGCGAAACGGTCGCGGTCCACGGCCTCGGGCCCGAGCACCTCGGCGAGCCGGCCTTCTCCCGTCCGGCGCCAGATCTCCATCTGCCAGAGCCGGTCCTGGGCGGCCACGAACCCCTGGGCGAAGAAGAGGTCGTCCCGCGTCTCGGCGAAGATGTGGGGAACGCCCCAGGGATCGCGCAGCACGGTGACCGGTTTCCGAAGGCCCGGAACCTGGAGCGTGCCCGAGGTCTGGGAGAGGGCGGCCCTGGCCTGGCCCGTAAGGCCCGGCTCGGCGGCGTGGGACGGCGAGCTGGCGAGGAGAAGGGCAATCGCTCCCGCCAGGATCAGGGCCAGAGTCTTCGTACGTGGCATTTCCTCTCCTTCTCCCTCCATCCCGGAGGCGGAGGGAAACGGTGCAAGGAGCGGACCGCCGAGCGCCTTGGAGATCGAGACAGGCATCGAGGCAGGCTAAGATGTCCCCATGCCCCGCCGACCGCTCCTCCCGCTCGCGCTCCTCCTTTTGATGGCCACCGGCTGCGACCGCCAGGATATCGCGGCCGAAGCCCCAGTGCCGAAGCCGGCGGACTCTCCCGCTCCTCGTCCGGCGCCGCCCTCCCCCGCTGCCTCTGAGGACCATACGGGCTGGATTGGCGTCGTGGTGGCCCGCGAATCGGTGGACGTGACCGCCGACTCCCAGGGGCGGCTGCGGGCGGTTCACGTTTCGATCGGTGACCGGGTCCGCCGGGGCGATCCCATCGCGACCCTGGACACCAGCCTCGCCGCGCAGGACCTGGAGATGGCCCGCTCGGCCCTGCGGGGGGCCCAGGCCGACGAGCAGCGGGCGGCGGACGAGATGGCCGAAGCGAGGGCGAGGAACGACCGGCGGCAGAAGAACCCCGATTTCTTCTCCAAGGAGGATCTCGCGGAGGAGGCGCTGCGGGCAAAGACGGCCGCGTCGGCCCTGGAGGCCGCGCGCTCGCGCACGACCGAGCAGCGGGCGCGGGTCCGCCAGCTCGAGACGAGCCTGTCGCGCAACGAGATCCGGGCGCCCTTCGACGGCCGGGTGGCCGAGCGCTTCGCCGATGCCGGGGCCCAGGTCGGCCCCGGCACCCCGGTGGTGCGGCTCATCAGCTCGGGAGACCTGCTGGTGCGCGCCGCCGTCCCGCCCGAGGAAGCGCGCCGGCTCGCCGTGGGCACCCCCGTCACCTCGACCGTCCGGAACCTGGGCCTCAAGATCCCCGGCACCATCCAGCGCATCGCTCCCGAGGTGGACGCGGCCTCGCAGATGGTGCTGATCGAGGTCCACCTAGCCCCGACGCCCGAGATGACGGGCCGCCTGCAGACGGGGCTGGTGGTGGACGTGGCGCAGAAGTCCTAGTCTCTACACCGCCATGCTGCGCAGCACGGGCCGCTCGGCCGCTTCCATCTCCAGGTGGGAGATGTCGACGCTCTCCAGGAGCTCCTCCATGTAGAAGTAGCGCAGCGGGGCCACGTGGGCCTCGGGCTTCTTCCACTCCCCGAACAGGTCTTCCTGGAGATGGAGCTCCGAGACGAGCTGGCTGCCGCACCACCGGCGGATCACCGGGTGCAGGAAGACGGTCTCATCCGCCTTGCCGGTCTCGGGGCTGCGCATGATGCTGAACGGATCGCCCTCGAGCTTCCCGAACTGAAGGGTGACCGTGTAGTAATGGCTGCTGTCGCCGATCTCGCTGTTCTGGACGTAGGCGAGGGGCATCTCCTCGTAGTAGGCGGCGTGATCCCAGCCTTCGTCCACCACGATCACGTCGTGCAGGTAGCCGAACTGCTGCCACATCGCCGAGCTGTGGTTGATGCGGTCGAGCGTCGCTTCGAGCAGCCCCTCGGGGGTCGGCTCGATCTCCCGGGCCGGCCAGTCGCGCTGGTGGTACTTCTTCTCCAGCATCCGGAACTGCGCCCGCACGTTGTAGCGGAACCCGTGGATGAACCCGGAGGACGTCTGCTTGAAGTCGTTCGCCTGCATGATCGTGCCCGCGAAGTAGAGGCCCGGCACGTTGACCGACTCCCACTCGCTGGTCTGGGCCGGGAAACGGTCGCTCACCGCGATGACCGGCCGGCACTCCGGAGCGAAGATCGAGTCGTCGAAGCGGAAGCCCGTGCAGACGATCACCCGGTCGTAGGTGAGCTCCTCGGACTCGCCGGCGGCATGGCCGCTGGTGTCGGAGTGCCGTACGGAGACCACGAGCTGGCCGTCGCGCCGCGCGATGCGCTCCACCGTGCAGTCGAGGACGGCGTTCTGCGTCTTCAACTGGTAGGTGTCGAGGAAATTGTTGTTGACCGCCCGCAGGTGGCCTACGTAGTGGGTCTGCCCGGCGAGTTGGAGCGGATGGGGGCTGGCGACGTGGAGCAGCGCCGTGGTGGCGATCAGGTTGTCCGCCGTCTCGAAGGCGGAGTTGCCCTTGCCCAGGATCAGCACCCGCTGGTTCTGGAAGTCGTCGGGATCGACCGAGACCTCCGCGTAGCTCTCCGCCAGCTCGATGCCGGGGATCGACGGCATGTAGGACTTGCTGACCCCGGTGGCGACGATCAGGCGGCGGCACGTGAAGACGTTGCCCTCCGTGTCGGTCAGCCGGAACCGCTGCGAGTGCGGCTTCTCGATGCGCAGGACGCGGGTGTTGCAGCGGACGTCGAGGCCGTGAAGAGCCGCGTAGTCGGAGAGATACCGCACCATGTCGTCCGCCGGCGGGAAGTAGCGGTGGCTGTAGTCCTTGAAGAGAAGCTGGCCGTCGCCGTCGTCGAGGATCGAGTTCCAGTCGAAGCGCAGGTTGACCTCGGGGTCTCCGGAGCCCGTGAAGACCTTGTTGCTCGAGATCAGGGTGCGGTGGCGGGGAAACTTCTTGAAGAACTGGCCGGGGCTGTCGCCCGCTTCGAGGATCAGGTAGCTGCGGCCGGCGCGGGCAAGATGTTGCCCCATCTGCAAACCCGCCGGGCCGGCGCCAAGGATGAGGTACTCGTAGTCGACCGCCCCTCCAGAGCTAACGCCGTGGTCCATCGCTTCTCCCCCCTTGGATAGCCGCTGCGCTCGAAGGCGACCGCGGCAAAAAAGAAAACTGCATCTACTTCGCTCTAGTAGTGGCGCGAGGGGATGAGAGCGGGACACTTCCCGGGACATTCAGCCCAAATTGTCACTTGGCCCTGACAAGGAGTGTCAGTCAGCGCGTCCGGGGTCCTTCGCCGAGCCCTCCATCTTCGAGGAGATGGGCCACCATGGCCGCCCGCGAGGAGACGCTGAGCTTGGCGAAGATACGCCGCAGATGGGTGGAGACCGTCCAGGAGCTGATCTCCAGAACGCGGGCGATCACCTTGTTCGGATAGCCCTTGGCGACCATGCGGGCGATCTCCCGCTCGCGGGGGCTCAAGGCCGCCGCCTCGGGACGGTCGGGCTCCGGGGGCCGCCGGACGAGAACGCAGCGCACGCCGTCCACCTGGACGTCCAGGATCACGCTCTCTTCGGGATTGGAGACGGGATCGGCTCCTTGCTCCTCGATCCGCTCGACCAGTTGCCGGACGAGGGTCCGGACCTCGAGGGAGAAGTCGTTCCACTCCCGGCCACCTTCCCGCGCCCACTCACCCTCGCGCCGGTCCGCGGCCACTGATCGGGCCTGTTTCACGGGACTTGCCTCCGTATCGGTTGGCTTGCCTCTTCATCATTCTGTTACAAGTGAAATCTCTTTCCCTGTCACAGCTTCATGCGACGCACGAACGAGGGAGCACGTCCCTGCTTCCCCGGAAGATGCGACTGCCAACCCCTTTCAATGCCATCCAGAATGATTTTCGTCAGCGCGACCGGATATCTGACCAAAGGAGGAAGACCTCATGGCAACCCTGGAAGGCGAGATGGAATTCGAGTTGGAAGGTGAGTTCGAGGGCGAGGGCGAGTACGAGGGAGAGTACGAAGGCGAGGAGTTCCTGGGCACGATCGCCAGGGGCATCGGCGGCCTGCTGGGTCAAGGCGAGGGCGAGGAGGAGTACGAGGGAGAGGGCGAGTGGGAGATGGAAGGCGAAGGCGAGTGGGAGATGGAAGGCGAGCTCGAGGGCGAGGAGTTCTTGAGGCGCTTCAGGAGCATCGCCCGCGGCGTCGGCGGCTTCGTGAGGCGCGCGGCCCCGATCCTGCGCGGCGTCGCCCGCGTCGCGGCTCCGATCGTCGGCACGGCCGTAGGCGGCCCCCTCGGCGGCATGCTCGGCAGGGCCGCCGCTTCCGCCCTGGGCGAAGGAGAGCTGGAGTACGAGGGCGAATTCGAGGGCGAGTACGAAGGTGAATTCGAGGGTGAATTCGAGGGCGAGTCCGAAGCCGCTCCCATCACCCCCACCCAGGTCATGGCCGAGATGATGGCCGCGGTCGCTTCCCAGGCCCGCACCGAGGCCGAGGCGGAAGCCATGGCGGGCGCCGCGACGGCGACCTCCATCTCGCCGGCCGACCGGGCGGCCCTGCGGGCGGTTCTCCCCCACATCGTGCGCGGCACCGCGGTCCTCACCCGCATCCTGCGCCAGCGCCGGATTACGCGTCCGGCCGTGCGTGCCGTGCCGACCATCGTCCGCCGCACGGCCTCCACCCTGGCTCGCCGCGCCGCCGCCGGCCAGCCGGTGACCCGCCGCGCCGCCGCCCGCGTCATGGCCAATCAGACCCGCCGCGTGCTCTCGAACCCGCGCACCTGCGCCGCGGCCATTCAGAGGAACGTCCGCGCCACCCGCACGGCCCAGCGCACCACCGCCGCCGCCGCGCGTCCGCGCACCCGCCGCCCCAACTAGCCGAAGCACTACACGCTCACGAAAGGAGACGCTATGTACGAGTACGAGCTAGAAGGCGAGTGGGAATGGGAGGGCGAGGGGGAAAGCGAGCTCGAAGCCGAGAGCGAGGAGTTCTTCAGCCGCATCGTGGGGCTGGCGAGGCGGGCCGCCTCCTCTCCCGCCCTGCGCCGGGTGGGTCTGCGGGCCGCCCGCGGCGCCCTCTCCGGGCTGGGCGGCGCCGGAGCGGCCCTCGGCCGCGCGGTCGGCGGCGCACAGGGCGGTGCTCTTGGCCGGGACCTGGGCGCGACTCTCGGCCGCCACGTCTCGGGCTGGCTGCCACAGAGGGAGCTCGAGGGCGAATGGGAGTACGAATTCGAAGGCGAAGGGGAGGTCAACCCCATCCGCCGCGTCTATCCCGACGCCGCCCTGATGGAGCACCTCGGCCACGCCGCCGCCGAGGCCGAGAGCGAGGAGGAAGCCGAGGCTTTCCTGGGAGCCCTGGTGCCGCTCGCCGCCCGCCTCGTCCCTCAGGCCGCCTCGGCCGTGATGCGGGTCGCCCCCAGCCTGATCCGCGGCGTGGCCGGCGCGGCGCGCACCCTGCGAGCCAACCCCGCCACCCGGCAACTGGTGCGCACCCTTCCCACCGTGGTCCGCCAGACCACGGCCAACCTGGCCCGGCAGGCCCAGCAGGGCCGCCGCGTGACCCCGCAGACCGCCGTGCGCACTCTGGCCCGGCAGACCTCGCAGGTGATCGGCAGCCCACGGCGGACCGCCCAGGCCTACCAGCGCTCACGAGCCCTCGACCGCCGGTTCCACCGGGCTGCCGGCCCGGCAGCCTCAGCGACCGGTCCGGCCGCGGGGCTCCCGCCCGCCAGGCCCCAGCCGGGAGCCCACGCCTGCACCTGTGGCCACACCGCCAACGGAGCCAACTGAGGGAGGCGGCCCATGATCTTCGAGACCCTCGAACGGAGCGCTCCTCCCCCGCCGGCGGATGTCCAGCCGCCGGCGGGCGCGGTGAGGACCACCGCGGTCCTCAAGCCCTGGCTGCAGGCCCAGTCGCTCAACGTCACCCGCCATGCCGCCGCCCTGCGCCCGTTCCGCCGCGACGAGTTCGGCGCCGGCCCGGAGGCGCCCACCGAGGGGCACACCCGGGCCGCCAACGAGCTCATCTGCACCCTGCGGCGAGATCTCTTCAAGCGCACCCGCCGGGTCCAGGGCGCCGTCGAGGAGGCCGTGGCCGAGCCCGTCACCCCGCGCCTCCAGAAGGTCGTGCATCACAAGGAGAGGGCCCACGACCAGGTGCGAGCCGTCGAGCAGGTCTGGGACTTCTATTTCGAGCTCTTCGGCCAGCGCCAGTCCCAGTTCGGCACCTGGCTGCTGGCCTGCGACCGCATCGCGCTCGATTGCTACCAGTATGCCTACCTGGGGCTCGGCAAGGCCCGCTCCATCCCGGCCCCGCCGCCGTTCTCCTACATGCGGACCGGGTTCTCCCCGGCCACCTACCGCCGCGGCATTCCCCTGCGGCGCCTGGGCCGGCAGATGAATCCCTTCCCGCTCATCCAGCTCCCCTACCACCGGCTGGTCAATCCATGGACCCTGGGAGCCATCCTCCACGAGGTCTGCCACAACCTGCACAACGACCTCGGCCTGGCCAAGGCCGTCCCCCGGGCCATTGCCCGGCGGCTGCTCGAAGCGGGCTTCAGCCGCTCCGTGGCCGCCGTGTGGACGCGCTGGAACCGGGAGATCTTCGCCGACATGGGCGGCCTGCTGCTCGGCGGCCCCGCCGTGGTCGGCTCGCTGATGGACGTGATCGGGCGGGGCCCAGCCACGGTTTTCGGCTTCGCGCCGCGGGCGCCCCATCCGACCCCCTATCTGAGGACGTTCCTCTCCGTGGAGCTGCTGCGCCGCATGGGCTTCGCCGGGGAGGCCGAGGGCTACGGCCGCGCCTGGAACCGCCTCTACCCCGATCCGCGGGGCGGCTCCATCCCCGAGGAAGTGCTCGCCACCTGGCCGCGCGCCGTGGCCCTGGTGGTGGACGCCATCTGCTACCAGCCCTATCCGTCGCTGGGCGGCAAGCGTCTGGCCGAAGTCATCCGCTTCCAGCCGAAAGAGCAGCAGATGATCGAAGAGGCCGCCCGCCGGCTCGCCGCCGGCAACGACCCCGGCATCATCCCCGAGCGTTTCATGATCGGCGCCGCCCGCTTCGCCCTCGACCACCGCCTGGCGCGGCCGGGAACCCTCACCAAGAACTTCTACCAGGAGTTGGCGAGGAGATAGCGATGGCTCTCGACACCGCTCTCGGCGATCTCTCCCTGCGGCTCGAACGGTGGCACGACGGCCTTCTGGGCCTGCGCCTCACCGTGATCGAAGACAAGCCGCTTCAAGGCGCCGGCGCTCTGCTCGACCGTCTGGGCGAGACCGTCCTGGACCTCGAGCAGCGGCTCGGCATCTCCCTCGGCTGGGCCCGCCGCTGCCGGCAGGCCGCCGAGTACCCGCGCGACTTCGACACCTTGCGCCAGACCCTGGCCTCCTGCCAGGAACAGGTGCTCCACGTCCAGCGGGAGCTGTCCTCCGAGGTCGCCTCCTGCGGGCGCATCGGCGAGCTGTTCGCCCTGGAGCGGGAACGCGGAGGCGAGTGGGTGAGTTGGGCCCGCAGCCTGCGCGGTGCCATCGACCAGTGCCAGACCCTGAGCCACGACGTCAGCGAGGCGCTGTTCCAGTGCTGGAGAGAGATCGCTGAACGAGCCGGCGCGCCGGCTTCCGACAAGACTCCGAGCCTAGAGAGGAAAAGAAGCCATGGAACCCATTCAGAACAACGAACGTGACAACGCCGACCGCTTCCTGCGGGCGGTCGAGGACGTGACCGCCTTCCCCATCCTGACCGAGGATATCGGCTCGATCGGCACGGCCGGTATCGCATCGCCGGGCGCGAGCCCGGGCCGGTCACCTTACGACGGCCTAGTCAAGAACACTCTGCGTGAGATCCTGAACTGGGGGCCCCGTTCCTTCCAGGATCCTCAAGGGTTCGCCAACGCCCTGACGCAGTCGTTCGAGGTCAAGGAGGTCGCTGGACGCACCGTCACCACCCACGTGCCGCGCTCCTATGTTATGCACGTGCAGAGCGACGGCGGCGCCGTCACTGGGGCCCAGGCCAGCATCTGGGCCCGTGCGCAGGCCGCAGTCCAGCAGTGCCTCCCCCTCCTCGAAGGGCTATACCCCCTGCAGCCCGACTCCGACCCGGAGGACCTCGCCGCCACTGTGGCGACCCTGCGGATGGGACTGACCCATCTCGTCGATGAGCTCGGCCGCCAAGGCGGACCACGCCCGCAGCGGGTCGACTCCCTGTTCGACCTGATGCTCGGCATCCAGATCACCGGCCAGCAGCCCGGTCCCTTCAACTCCGACCACGTGGGAGGGCAACTTGGCTTGCTGCGTGATCGCCTCGGCTTCGAGCTCGCGCGCGTCAACAACGCCGGGGAAGAGAAGAACCTCACCAACTTCCTCATCCTGGCCGACCACGTGTTTACCCTCTGGCTGAGTTGGATGTCGCTGCGCACCTACTTCGACCGCATCGGCCCCGACGTCTTCCTCGGGCCTCAGCTCGTGCTTCTGTCGCGCGCCCTGGCTGTGGTCGCCGAGCAGGTGCGGGAGACCTACTTCACGCTTGACTCGGTATTCGTCGGTCCGGCCGAGCGGGAGACGATCCTGCTCCGCTTCCCGGACCACGACGAGCCGCCGCTCACGATCTCCGAGCTGCTCGAATGGGCCGAGCGCTTCGCCGCCGAGGAGGCGACGCAGCTCATGCGGGAGGCGGGCAAGGACGGCGTCATCGCCTTCCGGCCGACCCTCCAGCGCTTGGTTCACCTGTTCGAGCAGGCCGTGGAGATCTCCCGCCGCGAGTCACGCAACCCCTCGCCTGGCGTCCACACGCTGCGGGTGAGCAACGCGCTCGACAGCATCCGGCTGCAGCTCCGCAACGCCGAGAAGCTCACCGAGCCACTCAGCCGCACGCCGCGGCCGATCATCGACGGCGTCACGGTGGAGAGACAGGACCCGGTCATCATCCGCATTGAGGGGAAGAACTTCCAGCAGCAGTCGCGCGTCCGGCTTGACGTCGCAGGCCCCAGGAAGCACCACGTCAAAGCGCAGCGGATCCATTTCGGCAGTGAATCGACCCTCTGGGCGACCTTCGGGCTCAATGACCTGGCCGGAGAGAAGTGGACCGTGGTCGTCTTCAATCCAGATGGCACACACGTCCCCCACCATAACGCGTTTGAAATCCCGCACTCCTCTACGAAATCAGCGGGGCGCCGGCCGGCGAGCCGCAGCTAAAGACCTGACGAAGGAGAGCCAAAATGGCGATCACACAGGAATACCAGAGCCTTCTCGACCGCATCGCGGCACTGCGGGAGACGATGACCGGCCGGCTGTCCTCCGACCTCATCCAGAACCCGCAGCTCGGGGAAGCGGTCGTCCAGCAGATCAATGATCTCGAAGCGGCCTTGGTGGCCGCCGACGCCCTGAGGCCGCTGCCTCCGGACAAGGGCCTCGCCCAACTGATCGGCGTCGGCCCGGAAGCGGCCAAAAAGCTCGGCGACACCCTGCTCCCGCAGCAGGTCGAGCCCTACGACGAGACGGTGACCTCCGAACGCATCATCGCGGTGGGCGATCTTTATTACATTTATCAGCACGAGCGGATCGGCGTCTTTCGCGTCGTCCAGAAGCTCCAGGAGCTCTTCCGCGGCGGCTCCGTGCGCCTGTCGACCGGCGAGGGCGCCTACGGCCTCTACCAGTTCGACCGGCGCGAGGTGCTGCGCTACACCCGCCGCGACCGCGCCGTGGCCTACCGCCGCGTGCTTGGCTACGGCAACGCTCAGGTGCCCCAGGGCTCGCGGGCGAACACCGACTTCCACAACCTTTTCAGCCATCTGATCAATCAGATCACCCTGTTCTGGCGCGACAAGAGGATCTCGGACGTCATCCGCGAGCGGGCTAATGACCCAAGCTTCGGCTCGATCGCCATCGTCCGCCGCGCCGGCCTCGACCTGCGCAACAACATGAAGTTCACCTCCTTTGGTAACCTGAACGTCCTGCGCGTCGAGGTCATGCAGCTCCTCGACGAGGCCTTCCGCATCCTCGGCACCGCCGACATCCGGAGCCTGTTCGGGGCCGATACGGCCTGGGACGTGATCGAAGACGTGCTCACCCGCCATTTCAACGAGAACCTACAGACCTCGCCGCGGCAGCGCATGGCGGTCGCCGGCCGTGAGACGTTGCGCTGGCTCGCCCAGCCCCACATTCTCCAGACCTCTCGTCCGCAGTTCGAGGCCCTGCTGCTGCAAATCGCCGAGTACGCAGAAGAGTGGCTCACCAGCGCCCAGGCTCTCGGGCTGGCCCAGCGCAACCAGAACGGCAGCGCCCGGGTATTGCCGTGGGACCGACCACGCCTGGTCACCGGAGCGGCCACGGGCGAGCGCCCCCGGCGGGCGGTGGCGGGCAGCGGCAGCCGGAACGCGGCACAGGAATACTAAAGGAGACCGCCATGGCGACGAATCAACAGATGAGAGAGGGAGAAGCGGAGCTGACCCGGATCGTCCGATGGGTGGACCGGATGGCTCACCGTGGACAGGGCGAGGCGATGGACCTCCCGCACGTGCCTAGCCACGTCATGGGTCCCTTGGTGCAAACCCTTCGTTTTCTCTGGGTGGCGAGAGGTCCGGTCTGGCAACAACTGGTAAACCAAGCCATCGGGCTGTTCCAGCAGGGAATGACGATCCCCGATGCAGCCCGCATCGCCGGCCAGCGGCTCAACCTTCCACCGCGTCCCCCTGTCGCGTCAGGCCCGGCTGGGCTCACCCCCCAGCAGGTTCGGCAGCAGAATCGGCAGAGGGGGCGGCGGATGGAGCAACGAGGGGGACGCCCTGGCCAGGATCCCCGGACGCGACGGTAGAGAACGCATGCAGCCTCTCGCCCATGCCCGAGCCCACCGGGCCCGCTTCCTCGAGGAGCTGAAGCGCTTCGTCCGCTTCCCCTCGGTCTCCGCCCAGACGAAGCACGCGGGGGACGTGAAGGCCTGCGCCGAGTGGCTCGCCGGACATTTGAAAGCGATTGGAATGGCCGGGGCGCGGATCGTCCCCACGCCCCGCCATCCCATCGTCTACGCCGAATGGACCGGGGCGCCGGGGCGGCCGACCGTGCTGATCTATGGGCACTACGACGTCCAGCCTCCCGATCCCCTGAACGAATGGACGTCGCCGCCCTTCGAGCCCACCGTTCGGGGACGGCACCTCTACGGCCGCGGTGCCTGCGACGACAAGGGCCAGCTCTTCGCCCACGTCAAGGCATTGGAATCCTGCCTGAAGACCTCGGGGCAATTGCCAGTCAACGTCAAATGCCTCTTCGAGGGCGAGGAGGAGATCGGCAGCCCCAACTTGAAAACCTTTCTGATGAAGAACGCGGAGAAGCTCGCCGCCGACGCCGCAGTGATGTCCGACACCCGCATGCTCGGGCCGGACCAGCCCGCCCTCACCTACTCCCTGCGCGGCGGCCTCTCCCTGGAGCTTGAGATCGCCGGGCCCAGGCAGGACCTCCACTCCGGCACCTTCGGCGGCGCCGTCCACAACCCGCTCCAGGCTCTCTGCGAGATCGTCGCCCGCCTTCATGACAAGGACGGCCGGATCGCCATCCCCGGCTTCTACGACCGCGTGCGGCCCCTCGATCCCCGGGAGCGCTCCTACATGGCGACGGTGGGTCCCGCCGACGCCAGGATCCTGGCCGACGCCGGCGCCGAGCGACGTTGGGGAGAAAAAGGTTTCTCTCTCTACGAGCGCACCACGGTGCGTCCTTCCTTGTCGGTCTGCGGCCTCACCGGCGGCTACCAGGGCGAGGGGAGCAAGGCCGTGATCCCGGCCCGGGCCTCGGCCAAGCTCAACTTCCGCCTGGTACCGGACCAAAACCCGCGCGAGATCGAAGAGCTGGTGCGCCATCATCTCGCACGAATCACCCCGTCCACCGTCCGATCGCGGATCACCACCCAGGTCGGTGCCCGACCGGCGGTGCTCGACCGTGGCCAGCCGGTGATGCGGGCCGCGGCTCACGCCTACCGGCGCGGCTTCGGCGCGGCGCCCGTCTTCCTGCGCTCCGGCGGCAGCATCCCCGTCGTCAACCTCTTCCAGGAACGACTGGGGATTCCCACCGCGCTGATGGGTTTCGCCCTGCCGGACGACCGCATCCACGCCCCAAACGAACGTTTCTTCCTGCCCAACTTCGAGCGGGGGATCGCCACCTGCCTCGCCTTTCTGGAGGAGATGGCGGCCGTTCGATCGGAAAGGACTGAAGGGAAAGCCGCATGATCGTCGATTTCCATTGCCACGCCGGCCGCGGGGACGGCCTCACGGGTCCGCCCTTCACCGATGCGCCCCTGGGCACCTACTTCAAGCGGGCCAGGGCGGCGGGCATCACTCGCACCGTCGTCGTGCCCTGCTTCCACAGCGACTACGCCAAAGCGAACGAGGAGCTCGCCGCGATCGTGGCCCGGCATCCCCAAAAATTGATCGGTTTCGCCTTCGTCCACGCCAGGCGCGAAGCCGGGCGCATCCGCGCCATGATCCGCCGGGCCGTGCGGGAGTGGGGCTTCCGGGGGATCAAGGTCCACGGCACGGACGCCATGCCCACGCGGGAAGTCTGCGAAGCCGCCCGCGAGCACCGCATCCCCATCCTGCTCGACGTAGTCGGCCGGGCCCACGTTCTCCACATGCTCGCTCCACAGTACCCGGACATCCCCTTCGTCGTGGCCCACATGGGAAGCTTCTGGGACGACTGGCGCGCCCAGCAGCAGATGGTGGACATCCTCGCCCGCTACCCCAACGTCTACTCCGACACCTCGGGCGTGCGCCGCTTCGACTACCTCGTCGAAGCCGTCCGCAAGGCGGGCCCTGGCAAGCTCCTCCTGGGCACCGACGGCCCCTGGCTCCACACCGGCCTCGAAGTGGAAAAGATCCGTCTCCTCCGCCTGCCCCCCGAGCAGGAGGCGAAGATCCTGGGCCGGAACGCGCTGCGGCTGCTGGGGCTGAGTGGAGAAAAGACTAAACCTTTGTCCTCCGGTCGGGTCTTCCCCCTCCGAACAGACGCTCGTTCCGCTTTTCGCACCCCACTCTCGGGAACTATCGGCTGACCGGTCCTCGGTCCTCCTGGGCGTTGTGTGGTCGCGTTATGCGGGGCGATCTCACAACCGACAAGGAGGGAGAATCGTGAAGAGATGCATTCTTCGGAAGTACTTGGGGTTCGTCGGTATCCTGCTGGCTCTGCTGACCTGCAGCGCTCCGGCGGCCCAGGCGCAGGATTACAACAAACTGGCAACCGATCTGGCAGCGCGGATCCATGCAGCAAAACACAATCGGGTGACCGTCATCGACTTTCTGGATCTCGACAAAAAATCCAGCAAGCTTGGTAAGTTCTTGACCCTACAGCTCCAAACGGCTCTTTCCGATCCCAAGCACAAGCTCGTGGTCGTCGACCAGAGTCAGCTTCCCCAACTTTTTGAACAAATGGAAAAACTGAATGAAGGTTTGATCGATCCCGCCACGGGCAGACAGCTCGGCAAGGTGGCCGGTACCGAAGTTCTGGTTGTCGGCACGGTAATGGTCTCTTCGGCGTCCGTCCGCCTCGACGTCAAGACCATAGACTTGCAAACCGCTAATTTGATCGTCGGGGGAACAGAAACCGTGTCGACTCTCGACAAGCCTCTCCTGCGCCGGCTGGCGAAAGAGGCTTCGGGAGAGGACCAGGCGAATGACTTGGCCGGCGAGAATCGTGGAGGGCGACTTGGATCTGCCACGCAGGCGGTCGCGAAGGCTCCGGCAGGAAGGTTACCTCACACACCCTCGCGAGTCCGCAACGATCAGGGAGTGGTCTTCGAGCTCAACGGGTGTTCGCTAAACGGAGATGCATTGATTTGTGTTCTCACTGTTACCAGTGAAGCTCGCGATCGGAAGCTTCATATCTCATCCGATACTCGTGCTTGGAACGAAGCAGGAGACGAATATCAACCTCATGACGTCGTAATAGCCAACTCAAGCGAAGCCTATGGGAACTCGAAACAAATCCTGAAAAATGTCCCGACGTACATGTCGCTCACCTTCCCACAGTTCGGGGACGACAGCTCGATGGTAGAACGGCTACGCATATATTGGAGTGACGGCAATGGCTATAGGCTCCTAGACTTCGAGAAAATCGCCGTTGACCCCGATATCCCTTCGACCCGCGCCTCGGCCCGTTCGGTCGGGGGTCAGGGAGATGCCGGAGCACCCAAAGGCCGCAGCGGTTTCTTGAAGCGGATTGGTAAGACCGTGTTGGACAAGGTTGAATCAGCAGCTACAGATATCCTCGATAAACAGGTTAATAAGGTCACTGGCGCCGACGACGAAGAGAAGCCCAAGCCGCCGCAGCAATAGATAATGCAGCATGCCCCCATGGACTACCAAGACTTCGTCCTGCAACTCGACCGCGGCCCCGGGGAGCAAGGCTTTCTGGCGCGTGTAATCCGTTCCCCGGCGGGCGAGGCCGAGGCTCCGTTCGTCAACCCGATCTCGCCGCCGGAGCTCGACGGCCTGTGGCAGGCGGGGTTGGCGGCCATGCAGACAAGTCGGGGCTGTGAGACCCGAGACCTCGGAGGCTCGACTCACCATCCCGCGATGGACGCAGTCGCTGCCGAGCTCTCGTTCGAAGCGCTGGGGGATCGCCTCTTCAAGGCACTGTTTCGCGGCCCGGTGCACGGCTGCTGGGCCCGCAGCCTAGCCGAGTCGACCCATGGTCCCGAACGAGGCTTGCGGCTCAAACTGCAGTTGAATCTCGGCGATCCGCTCCTCGCGCCGCTCGCTGAACTGCCCTGGGAGTATCTGTTCTCTCTCGAGCAGGGCGGGTTCCTTGGGCTGCAACGTAAGACTCCCATCCTGCGCCACATGCGCCTTCCCCTCCCCGGAGGGCGAGCACCGGTGGCGCAACCTCTGCGCTTGCTGATCGTTGCGTCCCAACCCAGAACGATGCCCCGGCTGGCCTTGGGAGACGAAAACGAAAAGGTCGCAGCCGCTTTGGAAACCCTGCCAAACGTCGAGACGCTCACGCTTCACAACCCCACGATCGAGGCTATAAGGGATACTCTGCTGCTGCAGAGCTTCCACGTGCTTCACTTCATGGGCCACGGCGGCTTTGATTCAGGGAGCGGGCAGGGAGTCCTCTACTTCACCGACGACAAGGGTGCGCCGGTGCCGGTGGGCGGGGCGCTCCTGGCCTCTCATCTCACCGGGCTGGATTCCCTGCGTCTGGTCTTCGTCAACGCCTGCGATACGGCCCGCACAAACGCCCGGGCACCCTTCGCCGGAGTGGCCGCGGCCCTCTTACGGGCGGGACTGCCGGCCGTCGTGGCCATGCAGCGGCCTATCCGGGATGAATCGGCCTTGGACTTCAGCCGCGCGGTCTACCGCCGCTTGGCCGCCGGCGATCCGATCGACGCCGCGGTGACCGAAGGACGTCTCGCCATTGCCCGCGGACGCGGAGCGCTGCTCGAATGGGGCACCCCCGTCCTGTTCTTGCGCGCGGAGGACGGCCGGATCTTCACCCCCGAGGCCGCCGCGGTGCCCTTCGAGCCAACCGCGCCAACCCTTTCCGAAGCACCTCCGACTCTTCCTGCGTCACAATCCCGGAGGCCTTTTTACCTGTTCCTCCTGGCAGGCGTGCTCGCTACGGTTCTCGGACTTGGAGTAGCGCACTGGCCCTTCGGTGGGAATCTTGAGCCCGTGCCGGCCGATCCATCCAGTCATTCGACAGATAAAAAGCAGCCGAGTGAGCCAGCCGTTCCGAATACCACCGATGCAGCTTTCGATCCGCCGAAGCAGACGGTATCCAAAGTCGAGGAAACTCCTGCCCCACCGAAACAGAAGCCGCAGATCCATACCACCAAGCCCCAAGAGCCGATCGTGGAGAAACCCGCTCCTCCCGCGCCAAGCTCCCAATCTTCCTACGAGGTGAGCGAAGGAAGCCCCGCATCCATTTCAGGCTTAGAGGCTGAAGTAGGGGCCCGGTTTTTCGAACGGAATGGCTATTCTTTTGCCCGCTTCTGGGTAATGCCACAAGGACAGGGCATGCTGGAGAAGCCTCCCATCATGGGGCCGGGGACCATAGAATTCCCCGCTCAGAATGGCACTTACCATCTCGACGTGCTGAGCCTGGATCTTGTCGGAAAGCGCGCTACGGTCCGCTTGCGCTTCGTACCCTGAATCTCTGCTAAGCCGTATAGGTCTCTCCGAACGCCCCCTCTCTGAGGTAGAATCGCCTTAAACCCTCTGGAGAGGAGCCCCGCATGCCCTTCGGAAGCTTGTGGCTACCCGTCGTCCTGTCGGCTGTCGCGGTTTGGATCGTGAGCGCCATCCTCCACATGGTCCTGAAGTACCACCGGGCCGATTACAAGCAACTCGCCGGGGAAGACTCCGTGGCCTCGCCTTTGCGCCAGGCCGCACCGGCGCCCGGGGTCTACGTCATCCCCTACTGCGCCGAGCCTTCCCAGATGAAGGACCCCGCCATCCAGAAGAAATACGCGGACGGTCCCGTGGCGCTCATCACCGTCCTGCGCAAGGGCCCGCCCGCGATGGGGAAGTACCTCGTCCAATGGTTCCTGTTCTGCCTGCTGGTGAGCTTCGTCACGGGCTACGTGGCCCGCCACACCCTCGTCCCCGGCGAGGATGGGTTGAACGTCCTGCGCATCACGGGAACCCTCGCCTTCATCGCCTATGGCTTTGGATATTTACAGGATGCGATCTGGCACGGGATGCCCTGGCCCAACTCGCTGCGGGGGCTCATCGATGCGCTGGTTTACGGCGTGGTGACCGGGCTGGTGTTCCAGTATCTCTGGCCGGGCGCCTGAGGCTCCGGCCCGTGCCCTAGAGGCTACGAGCCGGGTATCAGCCGGTTCATCCCGAGCGGCTTCGCGACTTTCGATAGGAAGACCTTGCGGAGGTCTTCTTCGTCGTCGCCGCTCTTTGGGCATCGGTGCGGACTACCTGCCACCTTTGCGCGGCGATCTTCCTACCCAATTAGGTAGTTTCAGAAACGTGTGCAAGAGCTATCGTGTGATTGTACCTTGGCCTGAAGGACTGTCGTGGACAACTTGCAACCGGCAAGTTCACCTTGTTAGTCTAACTGCAAGTCTAAGAGGAACTTACAATGATTGCTCAAAGCATCATCTCATCTCCCCCCGGGAGCTTGCATTCCCCGCTCGACACGGTGCCGATTGGCACCTCACTCAAGGTTGAAATCGAACAGGCCGTGCAACTGGGTCTCGCCGTAACCCTGCATCTCATCCGTGCGGCGACCCGGCTCGACCTGCTGCTCAACGAGGCCAAGCCCACCCCCGTTGGCTCCAAGGTCCTGCACGCGAATCTCCATGCTGCCGTGCAGCACGTCGCCTTGGGCCACGAGGCCTCGACGTTTCGGGACTGCCCCCGCCCGATGTGCCGGGATGCCGCGAATATGATCGCCGAACCAATGCCCAACGAGCCGGGCGCAACGGAGGCTGAGCTGGACGCGATCTTTCACCGATTGATGCCCGATCCCGCGGTGAAGGCCGTCAAGGCGATCCTGGCCACCTGAATACCGGCGGCGCCCGGGGACCTCTGCATTCCCCGGGCGTTGCCGCTGCGAGCCCTGATTTCAGCTCTGAACAGTCCTCCCCGCCGACCGCCGCTCCCGCCACTTCCGGATCCCCTCGGTATGGATCGGATAGTGGCTGTACGTATCGAGCCGCAAGCGATGACGGAAACGCGTTTCGCGGAGGAATTGATCCTCGGGCGCGCTTTCGATGAAAGCGATGAGGCGGCGGTGGGTATCGTCCTGCTCCCGTAGCACCTCGGAGAGGAAAAGATGGCTTTTCCGCTCCGTCATCAAGGCATTGAACGCATTGATGCCACCGTAGGTTACGGAATATCGAGGCGGCCTTCCGCCTTCGAGGACGACCGGCAGGTGCTTCAACGCCTCCTCTTCCCACCAGGTCACGTGCGCGATGAGGTCTCGGACCGACCAGGCGCCCGTGACGCCGGGCTCCATCAGCTCCGCGTCGGACAGACCGGCGTACGAGGCTTTGAACTCCTCCCAGGCTTTGTCGAGCCGCTTCAGCAGTTGCTCTTTCTTCATGGTCACCTCTCTCACTTCGCGTCGTGAGAGATAACCCCGACCACGGTCTCAGAAATGCGTTCTACAGCGGCTGCGGTGCTCATGTGGGTCCTCTCCTTCAAGAGAACCCACTATGGCATCGGCGCCGACGGATGGCACTCCGGATCTTGCTTTCGAATCCAGGGACTATTCGTATCTCAGCGCGGTCAGTGGATCCACGCGGGCCGCGCGGCGGGCCGGGATGTAGCAGGCCACCCAGGCGACGCCCAGGATCACCAGCGCGATGGCCGCAAAGGTCAGCGGATCGGTCGCGCTCACCCCGTAGAGCAGGCTCGACATGACCCTCGTCAGGGCGAGCGCCCCGAGCAGTCCCAGCGCCACGCCCACGAGCACCAGGCCAAGCCCCTGCCGGATCACCAGCCCTAGAACGTCGCGCGCCTGCGCTCCCAGGGCCATGCGGACGCCGATCTCGCTCTGGCGCTGGGCGACCGAGTAGGACATCACGCCGTAGATGCCGACCGCCGCCAGGGTCAAGGCGAGCCCGGCGAAGGCCACGAGCAGCAGGGTTCCGAAACGCGTCCGCGCCACGGACTCGTCGAGCCAGCTCTCCATCGTGCGGACGTCCGACACGGGCTGGTCCTTGTCGATCGCCAGGACCTCGCGCCGGGCGGCCGCCGCCAGGCTCTCCGGATCGCCGGAAGTGCGCATCATGAGCGTCATCGAGGAATAGGTGAGCTGCGGCGGCGTCCAATAGACCATGGGGCGCAGCTCGTCCTCCTCCAGCTTCCCGTAGCGGGCGTCGCCGACGATGCCGATGATCTCGCTCGGCGCGGGATCGTCCTTCATATTGACCACGATGCGCTTCCCCAACGGGTTCTCGCCCGCGAAGTATTTGCGCGCCATGGCTTCGTTGATCACCGAGACGTTCCGGTCCTCCATCCCCTCCTGCTCGGTGAACGTGCGCCCGGCGACGACCCGGATGCCCATGGTGCGGAAGTACGCCTCGTCGACGACGCGCACGTCGGTGACGAGCTCTTCACCCGGGGCCTGGGCGGGCCTGCCCGCGATAGAGAAATCCGTGGCCGCGCCGAGGTCGGCGAAGGGCAGAGCGCTGACGGCGCTGGCGGAGCTCACCCCGGGCAGGGTTCTGAAGTTGGCGACGGCCTGCTGGAAGAAGGCGACCACCTTGGCGTCGTCCGGGTACTTCGCCCGCGGCAGGAGCACGCGCATGGTCAGGAGGTTCTCCGCCTTGAAGCCGGGGTTGACGGCCTGCAGCCGCAGGAAGCTCTTGGCCATCAGGCCCGCGCCGACCAGCAGCACGAGCGCGAGCCCGACCTCGGCGACGACGAGCATGTCGCGCACCCACCGCCCGCGCGAGCTGCCCGCGTTGCCCCGGCTCTCTTCTTTCAGGGACTTGCTCAGGTCCACCCGCGACGCCTCGAGCGCGGGCACCAGGCCGAAGACGATCCCGGTGAGCAGCGAGACGGCCAGGGTGAAGGCCAAAACCGGCAGGTTGACGCCGACCTGCCCCGCGCCGAGCAGGTTGGGCGGGCTGAGCGCGACGAGGGCCGAGACGCACCAGCGCGAGAGCAGCAGGCCGAGCGTCCCGCCCAGGAGGGCGAGCAGGAGGCTCTCGGTCAGCAACTGGCGGATGATGCGGCGCCGCCCGGCGCCGATCGCCGAGCGGATGGCGATCTCCTTGTGCCTTCCCGCGGCCCGCGCCAGAAGGAGATTGGCGACGTTCACGCACGCGATCAGGAGCACGAACCCGACCGCGCCGAGCAGCACGAGCAGGGCCGGCTTGATCTCGCCCGCCAACTGGTCGCGCAGCGGCACGACGGTCGCGCCCCATCCCGTGTTGAAGCCCACGTTCTGGGCTTCGAGGCGGTCCGCGATCGTATTCATCTCCGCCTGCGCCTGCTCGGCCGAAACGCCGGGCGCGAGGCGCGCGACCGCCGAGAGATAGCGCCCGCGCCTCTGCCGCATATCCTCCGAGAAAATCAGCGGCCGCCAGATCTCGGCCGGCTTGCCGGTGAGCGAGTTCTCCTTGACGAACCACTTGAAGTCCGGAGGCATGACGCCGATGACGGTCACGCTTTTGCCGTTGAGCTGGAGGACCCGGCCGACGATGTCGCGCGAGGCGCCGAAACGGCGCCGCCACAGGCCATCGCTGAGGACCGCGATGTCCTCGCGCCCGGCCTTCCCGTCCTCGGGCGTGAAGGTGCGGCCCAGCGCGGCGTCCACTCCGAGCAGCCCGAAGAGGTTGGAGGTCGCGAGCTGCGCCGGCACTTCCTCGGGATCGCCCGCGCCCGTCAGGTTGTAGCGCTGGTCGATGAAGGCGGCCATGCCGTCGAAAGACTTCGCCTGGTCCCGCCAATCGAGGAAGTTCATGGGATTGAGGACGTTATGGGAACGGGCGCTCAACCGGTTGTTTTCCCACAGGATGACCGCCCTGTCGGCGTGGCGGTACGGCAAGGGGTGCAGCAGGACCGCCTCCACGACGCTGAAGATGGCAGTATTGGCGCCGACGCCGAGCGCCAGCGTGAGCGCCGCGACGACCGTGAAGCCGGGGCGCTTCGCCAGCATCCCTACCGTATATTTGACGTCCTGCAAAAAGGTTTCGAACATACCGCCTCCACGGACCTCGTAAGCCCGCTCCCTGACACTGTCGAAATTGCCGAAGGTCCGGAGCGCCGCCCGGCGCGCTTCCTCGGGCGGCATCCCCCGCCCGACGTTGGCCTCCACTTCCATCTGGAGATGGAGACGCAGCTCCTCGTCGATGTCGCCGATGACGGCCTCGCGCCCGAACAGAGCGCGCAGACGTGCCGAGAGAACGTTGAGCTGTTTCATGGCGATTTCCTTCGGATGGGCCTCAGGTGGCCTGCCTCATCTTCGAGATGGCGAGGACCAGGCGATCCCAACTCGCCTCCTCGGCTTCGAGCTGACTCTTGCCGACCTTGGTGAGCGTGTAGAACTTGGCGCGCCGGCCCGTCTCGTTCACGTCCCACTTCGAGGAGAGCCAGCCCCGCTGCTCGATCCGGTAGAGCGCCGGATAGACCGAGCCCTGCTCCACCTCCAGCATCTCGCCGGACATCTGGTGAATTCGCTGGATGATGCCGTAGCCGTGCAGCGGGCCGAGCGAGACGGCCTTCAGGATGAGCATGTCGAGGGTGCCCTGCAGCAAGTCCGCTTTTTGTGTCGACACTCGTATTCCTCCCGGGGCCAGCCAGGAGGGCCGGCCCCCGCGATACCTAGAACGCCAGAGCATCCTAGGCAAACATGCCTAGGCTGTCAAGGCTTGAGGAGCAATACGGAGCAGGAGAGCTACGGGATCAGGACGGCCGTGCTCGGCTTGCAGGCGCTGTCGAGCTGGACGGCGTCGTAGCCGACGCTGAAACGCCCGTCGGCGTCCATGATGGTGGTCACCCAGGCCTGGTCGGCGCGCGGGTTCGCGGCCGGATAGGTCGCGCTCCCCACCGTGGCGTTCAGGTTGAGGTAGAGCCAGCCGAAGGCCGCGGACGGCCCCACGTCGGACGCGATGACGTTGTTGCCCGCCAGGTCGATCCTCTGGGCCGCGAGAGGGAAGCAGACCGGGGCGGAGGCCACGGGCAGCACCACGTCGCTCGGGAAGCAGAGGTCCTCCGGGCTCTCCTGCTCGTCGAACGCCACGACTTCGCTCTGGCTCAGCGGGAACCACGCGGGGCGGTTCGGCGTGCCGCACGCATAGGGGCCGTCGAGGCCCGTGGGGAGGGTCTTCGAGTCGCGCCAGACGATCAGGTCCGTGCCACCCGGAAACGCGCCGCCGAAGGCATAGCGGGTGGCGAACGTGGTGGCGAGCGGCTCGCGCTGGTCCTGCCCGGCCAGCGAGGCATAGCGGCCGTAGAAGGTGTACTTGCCCTGAGCGAACGGGCACCGGCCCGCGCCGTTGCCGACCGACGGCGAGCCGCAGGCCTCGATGTGCACCAGCGTCTCGCCCTGGGCGAAATTCTGGGTCGGGTTGACGTAGAAGTAGTCGCCCCAGAGGACGTTCCGGTTGTCGGCGATGCCGCCCGAGAAGTAGCCGATCGAGCTCGGGAACAGCAGGCTGCACTGCGTCACCGAATCCACCGTGATGTAGCCGCGGGCGATCTTGTCGTCGTAGTAGGCGCCCATGCAGCGGCCGGAGGTAGGGACGCTGCGGCCGGTGTGGGCCGCGGCCAGGCTGGCGACGGCGAAGCCGTCCAGCGCCGGGTTGACATAGGCCCCGGTGCACGGCTGAGGCGCCCCCGGGAAGTCGACGTCCCGCGAGATCGCGCCCTTGTGGCTGATCGTGTCGCCCGGATCGGACCCGGCGTCCGCCGTCCGCGGCAGGTTGCCGGCGAAGACGTTGCGCAGGCTGATCGTCTGCACGTCGTAGCCGGTCAGGTAGATGTCGAAGTTGAGCGTCGGCATCGCCTGGTCCGTCCACAAGGTAACGTGGGCCAGCGCGGCGTTCGCCGAGCTGTTGTTGACCGAGAACAGCGTGTTGACGCCGTCCGTACGCTCCAGGTCCACCTCGAAATACGGCAGCAGGAGAGTCGCCGCCGGCACGTCGTCGATGGTGCAGATTTCGGCGCCCGCGGGCAGGCTGGACGCCAGCAGACACCCGAACGCCAGGATCGCGACCGCCGGCCCCACCGCAATGCGAGATCTTTCCACGGCTCCCCTCCTCAGGACAGGATCATGTCCAGGATTATGTCCAGGATTTATGTCCTAATCCTATATCACGAAGAAGGGGCGACGCCAGATCCCTGACGTAATGAAGTGTAACAAATGAAGCTGATGGACGTATGAAAAGAAAAGATCTCTTTGAGGAGTCTCCCTATGCGGAAAAGCTGGCCGATCCGAGCCGCCATCCTCGTCGCCCTCTCCCTCTTCTTCGCGTGGGGAGCCGAGGCGGCCCGTTCCGAACCTGGAAAGCTCTATCGCTACACCTCGAGCCTGGGGGACGGGAGCCGCGCGGGCGAGCAACTGCTCTTCGTGAGCGGGAGCCGCGTAGAGGTCCTTTCGACACAAAAGAGCAACGACGGCGGCCTGCTGCTGGCCTTCGAGATGGACGGTCCCGGCCTGGCGCCCAAGGTCCTCAAGGCCTGGGAGCTCTCTCCGGACGAGCGGATGTTCGTGGCCACGATCGAGTCGCTGCCGGCCGAGAAGGCCCTCCGCGTCGAGGCCTTCACTTCCGGCCGGCCGGCCGAGAAGGTCGCCGCCCCCGTCTTCCCCTGGACGATGTCCAACTCGCTCTCGGCGCTGAACCTCTCCTTCGCCGCCCTCGAAGACCCCCGGGGGAGCTTCACCGTGGGCATCGTCAGCGCGGGCGGCCCGCCGAACGGGCCGCCCGTCCGCTTCGGCACGCTGAAGGCTTCCTACGTGAGCGACGAGGAACACGGTGGAGCGCCAACCCGCAAGTACCGGCTGGAAGGAGAGGGGGAAAGCGGCTTCGCCTGGGTCCATCGCGATGAAAACCGAATCGAGGCCCTGGAGATGGAAGCCGGCAAAGACCAGAAGGGGCAGAAGCTCCAGCTCGCGAGCGTTCAGGCCCTGGACGCCGCGGACTGGGAGGAAACGAAGCGGGCGCAGCTCGGAACGCCGGCCCCCACCGGTCCGGTCGAGGCGGCCGAGGTCAAGCCCCATCCCTGCCGGGTGCCGGGCTACGACCAGGACGTGCGGTGCGCCACCTATGCCGTCTGGGAGAACCGCGAGACGCGGCAAGGGCGGAAGATCGGCCTCAACATCGTCATCCTCCCGGCCCTGGGACCGGGCCAGCAGCCCGACCCGATCTTCGAATTCGGCGGCGGGCCGGGCGAGGGAATCGTCAGGAGCGCCGGCGAGCTGGCCCAAAGCGGCCTGCGCCAGAAACGGGACATCGTGCTGATCGACCAGCGCGGCACCGGCCGGTCGAATCCGCTCCACTGCTCCTTCTATGGCGAGCCGGTCGACTTCCGCCTCGCCGCCGGGGAGCTGTTCCCGGTCGACGCGGCCAGGAAGTGCCGCGAGAAGCTGGAGAAGGTCGCGGATCTGAGCCAGTACACCACGGCCGCCTTCGCGGACGACCTGAACGAGATCCGCCAGTGGCTCGGCTACGGCAAGATCAACCTGAGCGGCACCTCCTACGGCACGCGCATGGCCCAGGTCTATTGGCGCCGGCACCCGGAGACGGTGCGCAGCGTGATGATCATCGGCGTGAGCTGGATGGAGTCGTACATCCCCCTGCACCACGCCTACGCCGGCCAGCGGGCCCTCGACCTCCTGCTCGCCGAGTGCGCCTCCCAGCCCGAGTGCCGGACGGCTTTCCCCGACACCAAGGCGGGCCTGAAGGCGATCAAGGAGCGGATCGACAAGGGCGTGACCGTCACCGTCACCAACACGCGCACGGGCGAAAGGCAGGAGGTGCGGCCGGTCTGGGGCCTGGTGGCCGAGGGCATCCGCTTCCTGATGTATGGCCGGGGGGCGGGAAACCTGCCGCTCCAGATCCGCAAGGCCGCCCAGGGCGACCTCGCGCCGCTCATCCAGATGTCCATCGAGCGCCGGCTGGGCATCACCGAGGGGCTCGACTGGGGCCTGACCTTCTCGGTCACCTGCGCCGAGGATCTGCCGTTCATCACCGAGGAAATGATCCGCAAGGAGATCGCGGGGACGTACCTTTCCGATTACCGCATCCGCCAGCAGAAGGCCGTCTGCGAGGTCTGGCCGCGGGGCAAGGTGGGGCCGGACGCCCACGAGCCGGTCCGCTCGGACGTGCCCGTGCTGCTGGTCTCCGGCGAGCGGGACCCGGTCACCCCGCCGGAATTCGCGGAGAAGGCGGCGCAATTCATGACGAACCACCTGCACGTGATCGTCCCGCGCGGCAGCCACGGCGCCGCCGGAGAGTGCACGGACAACCTGATCCGCGACTTCACCGACCGCGCCTCGGTCCAGGGGCTCGACCCCTCGTGCACCGCGACCGCCTATGGCCCGGTATCGTTCATGAAGCCATAGCTCATGAAGCCGATCGAGGGGCTTGCTCCTTCGCCTAGATGACCCGGCGAGGCGCCGCAGTGGCGGCATTGCCGGTGTTGGGCGTGCCCGAGGGCTCGATGAGCAGCAGGTGGACCTCTTCCGTGGCGACCGGCCGATGCTCGACTCCCTTGGGCACGACGAACAGCTCGCCGGGGCCCAGGTCGACGGTACGGTCGCGCAGCTCGATCATGAGATGGCCCTTGAGCACGAGAAAGAGGTCGTCCGTGTCGTCGTGCTTGTGCCAGACGAACTCGCCCTGGACTTTGACGACCATGACGTCGTGCCCGTTGAATTCGGTCACCGTCCGCGGCTGCCAGTGTTCCGAAAACGTGGCCAGCTTGGCTTCGAGATTTATTTTATCCACATGCAAGCTCCCCGGATCGATCAGGAGACGGAAGCCGCGGGCCCCATGCCCCCCTGGACGTTGACGTATTGATAGCTCGGCCCCGCGGTGAGCCCCGTGCCGTCTCCCAACTCCGTGCTCATCAGGCTCACCGCCTCGATCTTCAGCCCATACATGAGGCCCATCGCCACCTGGATGTTGTCGGGATCGCCGTTGAAGGATTTGTGGAGGGCGTTCAGGAGGCTGCTGTAGCTGTAGGCGTACTGCTCCACCCGCACGCGCGCCTGGGTGCCTTCCTGGTAATCCGAAATCTTCGCGTTGGGCTTCATCGGGTAGACGCCCGATTCGTCGAAAGGAATCGGATCGCCGCCATAGGCGTATCCCTCCTTGGTCTTGATGATCTTCCGGCCATGGTAGATCTCGCCGAACTTGTAGTAGTGCGCGGGATCGCCCGGCGACTGGAAGGGATCGGACGACGTTCCCTCTCCTTCGGTGACGACCAGCTCGATGGCCTTGACCGCCCCCTCCACGTTCGTGATCGGGAACAGGTGCGTGTAGCCGAACCACTCCTGCACCTGGCGCGCTTCGCTGCCCGGCACGAAGATGCCGTCGCCGAGCTCCACGATCTTCCTCTGGATCGCCTGGTAGAACTCGCCGATGGTGCCGAATTCCTCCGTCGCCTCCGCCGTCATGAGCACCTTGATGGGAATCGGGTTCTCAGGCTCCTCGATCACCATGAAGACGTCGTGGACGAGCTGCCGGGAGAACGGCTCGATCCCAACGATGAAATCCTGGCCGCCGATGCCCATCGGCAGCGGGCCCGGGTAGCTCGGAATGAACTCGGGCGTGTTGATTTGCGGGCAGCCGCCGATCGCCACCAGGATGTTGGCGGAAATGGTCAGGTGCAGCATCTCCTCGATCACGATCGAGCGGATGAGCCCCCGGATCTCCTCGTTGGTGCCCGGCTTCAGGGAAAACATCGCCGTCAGATACGGCGGAATGGTGGCGTGCTCCAGCTCGATGGCGCTCTGCAGGTATTGGTACAGATCTTCCTTCCGGCTGGCCTGCTCCACGCCCTCGATCAACTCTCGGCGAACCTTCAACATGGGCCTAGCCTCCCTTTTCCATGTTTTTCCTGGCTTGGAGCTGCAGGAGGAACTCGGTCTTGCCGGCACGCTGGATCGGCTCCAGGTCGAGCTCCGGGACATTGGTGTCCTGATGCCGGACTTCGGGGGCTTCGGCCGCCGCCTTCAGCGATGGAACGCCTTTGAGCGGCAGGCCGTCCTCGCCACGGTTGTGGAGCCACTTCAGGAGGGTGGCGCGCCGGCCCATCGACAGATCCCGGGTGACGGGCATGTAGTTCGGATTCCCGACCGGCAATGAAAAGGCGAGATTCAGGATATCGGCGTGCCGCACCACCGAATCGTAATCGCCGAGATCCACCAGGTGGCGGCTCATGATGGGGTACAGGTTGCCGAACTGGGTCAGGATCGGCTGGATGTCTCCGTACCAGGTCGGCTCCTCGGGCACCGGATGGAGATCGAAGAGCAGAACGCTGACGAAGTTCCAAGGGCTCGAATTGTAATTGGCGGGTTGCGGCGGATCCGCGAGCTGATAACCGATCGCATACACCTGGCCGTCGATGTAGCCGCGGGGATTGCCGGGGCCCGCGGGATCGGCGCTCGCCGGCACGAGCACGGCCGAGCCGTCCGCGTGCGTCTCCGCCTGGGCGGGATACTCAAGGGCCGAGAGGGGCACCGCGACGTTGGGAACGGGAACATCGGGGATGTTCTGTCCGCTCCCCGCGCCTCCGATCAGGGCCTGGTCTTCCGGCACTTCCGCCAGGGCGAGCGTCGCGGCGATGGGGCTCCCGTAGCGCGTCGCATAGAACCGCATGGAGGCGGTCTCCCCCGGGTTGAGGCGGTAGACGAACTGATCGGCGCGCGCATACAGGCCGCCGAGGCTCTCCTGGATCAGCACCTGCCAGGTGCCGGCGCCCACCGTCTTGACGACCACGAGGGGCTGCTGGGCGATGTTCTCCCGGACCCATTCGTTGGAGGAATAGTCGAAAGTCTGGACGCCGGCCGTCGTCGGATACCAGGCGGGCTGCTGGTAGGGAATCTGCCCCAGGATCTCGATGGCGTCCGTAGCCACCTGGCCTCCATCGCCCACCTGCGAGCCCTTGAGAACGGCGAGGGACAGCTCGCCCATATCGACCAGGGGCACGCCCGAGGCGTTCTCGCTCTGGAACGCGTTGCCGAAATCCGCCGTCACGGTGGAACACCGCGGATCGACGAGACACTGAAACGCATTGACCCCGAAGACCGGCTGGAGCGGACTCTGGCCCAGCTTCGGCATCATCTGCCGGCCCAGAACGAAATGACGCGGCTCCGCCGCGCAGGACGGCCCGATGGTGCCGGTGATCCGGCCCAGCGTGTAGCGCGGAATGGCGGGATCCCGGCCATACCCGTAGACGTTGAACTGGACCGACAGCAATCCGTCCCCGCTCGCCGCCCGCAGCGCCTGAAGGAGCGGCGAGCCGTTGACATCGCTCCAGACGACATTCTCGAGGACCGACTGGTAGGCCGCCCCGATCTTCTGGTCGTTCGGCGCGCTGTTTTCCTTTTGGCGGATCCAGGCATTGTTGAACGCCGCCACGGCGTACTGGCCGTTGAAGTAGGCGGGATTCCCGTCGTCGGTGAGGCGCAGCGCCATCCCCCAGATCTCGGAGACGAGCTGCTGCTGGGGGTCCAGATCCACCAGCTTGCCGGAGACGCGCTGGTCGGAGTTCTCGAGCGCCATTCCGATGACCGGATCCCGCTCCGCGGTGACCGCCGCGCCGTCGAGCCAGCCGCCCGTGACCGTGCAGCCGACCAGGCGAAAGGTGCCCGTCCCCTCCGGCTGCCAGGCCCCGTTGGGCGACACGCCGGAGCTGGAAGACAGCTGGTACTGCGGCTTGAAGTGGGCGCTGTCGTAGTAGCGGACGTCGTTATTGATCGTGGATACGTCGGCCTGGAAGAAGCCGTTGAAGTGCAGACGAGGGTTGGACAGATAGCTCATGACGGTCTCCGTGGGCTCGAGGATGCGGGGGTGCTGCCCTTGAAGATTCGCACAAGTCCTCCAGCAGTGTCCAGATCCCGCCAGCCCCCGCTGGCACGCCAGGGTCTTCGTGCTCACCCTGAAAGATGAACGGACTCTGTTGCCGCCGCCTTTGGCGGCCTCCTGCTCGTCACTGGGACGTCTGAAGGATTGAGGCCACTCTACCCTGCATCACCTTGACCGCCTTCAAGGGCCGAAGCATCACCTTGAAAGAGACGATCTGCCCTTCTTCCCCCCACGTGATGATATCTACGCCGTTCACGCTGACACCGTCGATCTCGACCAGGAATTCCAGGAAGGCGTCATGCTCGCCAACGGCCTCGCGGACATAGCGGAACGAATGTTTGGAGAAAATATCGAAGACCGCGGCCAGGTACTGCCGCGTTACGGCCTTTCCAACCTGAGGCGTGTCGACAACGGGAGAGTGGAAGACCACGTCGTCGGCAAGCAGCGAATCCACGCCGGCAATGTCTTTGCTGGCGACAAGTCGGTGCCATGCTTCTACTGGACTGATTGTCATTCGGCTTTCGGCTCCATCTAGATGCGTCCGATCTTCTCTTCGAGCGGCCAACGCTTGGGAGCCAAGCGCGCAGCCCATGCAGGGCACCGCAGCTCCTCGGAGACTCAACAATCGTGCTGGTCGTTCAGGTCACTCATTGAACGTACTCCTTATTCAGGGGGCGGTCAATCTCCGGACCGAGGTGCCAGAGAACGCTGGGCGGAAGGCGATGGTTCCCTTTCTTAAAGCATGACGTTGACAACAGACTTCCCGAAGTATAGATTAAGTAGTAACCAAAGATCGTCGAGCAACCAAAGAGGGACTCGGTATGCTCCCGCAGGAAACAGTGGGAGAACGGACGTCACCAAAGGCCGCTCCCCCCATTTCGCACCACCGCCGGCAGGAGCTCTCCCTGCCCTCCAACGCGGGCGACTATTCCATCTACATCGGCTGGCACCTCGCCTGTCTGTCCGTCTTCTGGGTGGGGGTGAGCTGGCGCGCCGTGGCCCTGTGCGCCGTCAGCTACCTGGCGCGGATGTTCGGCATGATCGCCGGGCACCACCGCTACTTCTCCCACAAATCGTACAAGCTGTCCCGCCCCATGCAATTCCTCATGGCGCTGCTCGGGACGTTCGGCGCGCAGCGGGGGTTGCTGTGGTGGGTCGCGAGCCACCGCCATCACCATCTCCACTCGGATACAGACGAGGACGTGCATTCGCCCGTGCTGCGCAGTGTGCTCTACGCTCACTCGGGATGGTTCCTCGATCCCAAGCAGCGCGAGACCAAGCTGGCCCAGGTGCCCGATCTGGCGAAATACCCGGAGCTGGTGTGGCTGAGCGACTGGAGCTCGATCCCGGTGACGCTCTATGGGCTCGCGTTCTTCCTCGCCTTCGGCGTGCAGGGGTTCGTCTGGGGGTTCTTGGTCAGCACGGTGCTGGCGTGGCACGGCATCCATGCCCTGAGCTCGTTCGCCCACACGCCCGGCGGCTCCCGTCGCTACCCTACCCCGGACTACAGCCGCAACAAGTTCTTCCTCGCTCTCGTGACGCTGGGCGAGGGGTGGCACAACAACCACCACTACTACCCGGCGTCGGCCCGGCACGGCTTCTTCTGGTGGGAGGTCGACCTCGCGTACTACGGCCTCAAGGTGCTGAGCTGGCTGGGGCTGGTGCGCGACATGAAGCTGCCGCCGCAGCACATCCTGCGCGGTGATCTGCCCGGGTTGAACCGCCGCATCCAGAGGTTCCAGCTCGACCTCGTCGAGGCCGGGCGGCGTTCCCGCGAGGCGCTGGCAGGACCGGAGGACACAAGGCGAGGGGCGGCCGCCCGCGAGCTCGAACTGTGGCTCGACGAGCGCCTCGACCGCCTCGGCGCGGCGGCCCGCGAGCTGTTCATCCAGGTGCCGGACGAGCGGATGCGGTGGCTTGCGGAGCTGCGCCGCGACACTCTCACCGCGGCGTCTCGCCTGCTGGCTCCGGCCTGGACCGACGACGAAATCGGCCGGGCTCGCGAGGCCCTGGGGGGCGCGATCGACCAGCTCCTGGAGAGCCCGCCGTTCCGCGAGGCGATCCCGGCGCTGGTGCCGGAGGAGCGGCCGGCGGCGCCTCTGGCCGGCGAGGTTTCTATAGTCACCTGAGCGGAGCCCGCCATGCGCGCCTGGATCGTCCGGGAGTTCGGACCTTATGAGCAGGTGCTCCGGTTGGAAGAGAGGCCGGAGCCGGTGGTGCGCCCGGGATCGGCGCTCGTCCGGGTGCTCGCCGCGGGGATCAATTTTCCGGACATCCTGATGATTGCCGGCCGGTACCAGGAGCGGCCGGAGCGGCCCTTCATCCCCGGCTTCGAGAGCGCCGCCGAGGTCGTGGAGGCGCCGCGCGGCTCCGGGCTCGCGCCGGGCGCCCGCGTGATCTGCCAGGTCGGCCACGGCGCCTTCTGCGAGGCGCTGTGCGTCGATCCGCCGGAAGCCTTTCCCATCCCCGCTGGGATGTCCGACGCGGAAGCCGCGGGCTTTTTCCTGACCTATCAGACCGCCTGGGTGGCGCTGGTGCACCGCGCGCGGCTGCGCTCCGGCGAGATCCTACTGGTCCACGGCGGCGCCGGCGGGGTCGGCAGCGCCGCGATCCAGTTGGGCAAAGCCCTCGGCGCCCAGGTCGTGGCCACGGCCGGCGGCGCCGAAAAGGCCGATCTCTGCCGCCGTCTCGGCGCGGACCATGCGGTCGACTACGCCCGCGACGACTTCGTCGCCGCGGTGCAGGAGATCACGGGCGGACGCGGCGCGGACGTGATTTTCGACCCAGTGGGCGGCGACGTGTTCGACCGCAGCCTGCGCTGCATCGCCTGGGAGGGGCGCATCCTGCCGATCGGTTTCGCGGGCGGGAGGATCCCCTCGGTCGCGGCCAACCGCGTGCTGCTCAAGAACATCTCGGTCCTCGGCATGTACTGGGGCACCTACTGGCAGCACGCGCCACACGTCATCCGCGAAGCCTACGCCGGGATGGTGGACCTCTATGAGCGCGGCAGCCTGCGGCCGCTGATCCACCATCTGTATCCGATGGAAGAGCTGCCGCAGGCGCTCACCGCGGTGGCGCGGCGCGAGTGCCGCGGCAAGGCGGTGCTGGACATCGCCGGCATCGAGAGCCTCGGCCAGAAAGGGATTCCAGCATGAACATCGCTATCGTCGACTGCGACGGCCTCACCTCGGCGGGCCTCGACGCCCGCTCCTCCTGGGAACGCCTAGCGGCCAACGGCAGCGGCGTGCGCCCGATCGACCGCTACACGCCGGGCGAGGAGAGCTATCAGGGGGTGCGGGACATCCCGTACGCGGGGCAGATCCCGATGCCGTACAGCGAGCTCGCGGGCTCCGCGGACCGCTACGAGAAATGGCCCGAGCCGGGCTATCACGCCGTCCGCCTCCTCGCCGACCGCATCTTCGGCCGGCTCGCGTTCGACGTCTCGCAGCACGATCCCCAGCGCATCGGCCTGCTGGGGGGCACAGCCCTGACCTCGCAGATTTCGCAGGACATCATCACCCGCACGCAGCAGGCCGACACCAAGTTCATCCTGCACCAGTGCCATAACACCCCGCTCGCCGCCGCCGCCAGCGCCTACGGGCTGCAAGGCCCCTCGTTCAGCGTCAGCAGCGCCTGCGCCTCCAGCGGCCACGCGCTCTTCCTCGCCGGCCAGCTCATCAACGCCGGATTGATCGATGCCGCGCTGGCCGTGGGCTTCGAGTTTCCGGTGCTGCCGATCTGCGTCGGCGGCTTCGAGTGGCTCAAAGCCCTCTACCGGCGGGACGATCCGCGGGACCGCGCCTATGACGATTCGAGCGCCGCCAGCCGGCCGTTCTCGCGCGACCGCCGCGGCTTCCTCCTCGCCGAAGGGGCGGGGGCGGTCTTCGTCGCCCATCCGGAGTACGCGCGCAAGATGGGCTGGCCGGTGCGCGCGATGATCCGCGGCGGCGCCGTGAACTCCGACGGCGGCCATCTCACCCGCATCTCGCCGGAGAACATCACGCGCTGCATGAAGGCGGCGCTCGCCGACGCGGGCTGCAATCCGGAGGACATCGGCTGCGTCAACGCGCACGCCACCTCGACGCCGCTCGGCGACCAGTCCGAGCTCAAGGCGCTCGCCGAGGTCTTCGGTGAGCGGCTGCGTCACACGCCGGTCGCCGCCAACAAATCGCAGATCGGGCACTCCCTCGGGGCCTCCCTGATCCTCGCCTTGATCCTGGCGGTGGAAGGGATGGAGCACGGCGTCGTGCTGCCGACGCTCAACCACGTGCCCGACGAGCGCCTGCCGGAGGCCTGGTTCCCCACCCAGGCGACCGAGCATCCGCACGATCTGACCCTCCTCAACTCATTCGGCTTCGGCGGCACCAACGTCAGCTTCGTCCTCGGTCATGGAAAGGAGATGGAACGATGATGCAGAACGAGACCGCGATCCTCGACATCCTCTGGCAGTCGCTCAAGGGTGGCAACTACGACCTCGAGGCAATGAAACGGAAGCTCGCGCCCGAATCCCGTTTCGAGGACCTCGGGATCGACAGCCTGGACATGACCGATTTCTTCATCCGGATCGAGGACCGCTACAAAGTCAAGATCATGCAGGAGGATTATTCAAGCCTCGCCTCCGTGCGCGCGTTGCAGGAGTATCTGGCCACGGCGGACAAAGCCAACGGCGGGAACTGACCCGCGAGGAGGATCGATCATGGGCTTCACCGATCTCCTGCAGGACCCGGAGCTGGCCGAGCGCTACCAGAAGCTCAAAAAGTATTTCTACATCCGGGAGTCGGCCTACGACGTCACCAGCGCCTGCCAGCTCCGCTGCGACGGTTGCTACTACTTCGAAGGCGACAAATACAAGGCGCGCGACAACCGCGAGCCCGAAGCCTGGCGCCAGTTCCTCCACCAGGAGAAGGAGCGCGGCATCAATTACGTCAACCTGGCGGGCGCTGAGCCGGCTCTGGCGCCGAAGATCCTCGAGGTCTGCCACGAAGTGATTCCGCTGGGCAACATCTTTTCCAACGGTCTGCGCAAGATCGATCCCGGCCTGCGCTACCGCATCCACCTCTCGGTGTGGGGCGACCACACCGGCGATCCCCTCTATCGCAAGTATTTCGGCGGCAAGCCCGGGCCGTACTGCCTACCCATCCAGCTCGAAAACTACCGCGGCGACGACCGACCGATTTTCGTCTACACGTTCAACAACGAGAACATCGATCAGGTCGGCGAAGTGCTGCGCCAGGTCAGCGGCGAAGGGCACCAGATCACCTTCAACGTGTTCAGCGCGCCGGAGCACAGCGCCTCCAAGCTCAAGCTGCAGGACGCCCTGGCACGCACGCGCGACAAGATGATCGCCGCGCTCGAAGAGTACCCCGGCACCGTGGTCTATTCGTATTACAACGCTGAGGTGCACACGCAGGAGAAGAGCCTGCATCAGCAGTTCGGCTGTCCCTATCCGCGGGCGCAGATCATGGAGGGTTTCACCGGCGTCGGGATCGGCAAGACGTTCCGTTCCTATCGCACCGATCTGACGCACGTGCCGGCCTCCGATTGTTGCATCCCGGACACCGACTGCGCCGATTGCCGCCACTACGCGGCCGGCAGCGCGATCGTCTCCTCGCGGCTCAGCCAGCACGTCGAGTCGGAGCAACAGTTCCGCGGCTGGCTGGACTATGTGGACACCTATCTGGCGATCTGGATTCTCGGCTACTCCAAAGGCGAGAACCTCTACACGTACTGAGGAAGGAGAGGCATGGCGGACACGGATATCGAGGTCACCGAACGGCAACCGCGCCGCAGAGCGCGGTTGCCGTGCCAAACAGCTAACGCACTATCGTTCGACGGAGGGCCCTCTTACCTTCCCTAACAACCATCTGTAGCGCAGGCAGTGTAAGGACCACAGGTCCAGCCACTACACGCTGCCTGAGCGCCGCACGTAAAGCCTTCGGTGTATGTACAGGAGTCTGGGATAGGCTGGCCACTGATGCCGCCGACAACGCCCTGTAACCTGCTTGCCGACAAATCGCGGAGAGTTTCCTTAGAGAGCTTCAACTTGACCGCAACGCGGGCTTTTCTGTGCATAGTCTACCTCTTTGGGTAATGTCCCGGCAAATTATTGAGCGGCCGGGTACAAGTTGATAGCAGGCTGACCTTTAACCCTCACTTCGACAGCCTTCATGTTTTAAGAACATTGTCAAGACGCTGATGGCCTAAGGATCGCCTTTACATCGGCTGACGCTGTGGGCCTAACCGGCGGAACTGCGAGATAGCGCAGCATCCGTCCGGTTGAGGCCTAGTGTTAGGCGGCTTCCTTTTACCGCTCCTTGACTGATCACTTTCGGTTCATTCTTGATATTGCGCCTACTGATTGAGAAGGAAACATTGCGAAAACTCTGGGAGGCGTGTACAGATGCGCTGCCGAGGCCACTCTGTAAACAAATGTAGTACAATCTCGAAGCATCAGCGAGTAATCGCCATTCGCGTATTCAGGGGCGATCTTCTTGGCGTTCTCGTAGTCTTGATCGGAGACTACAGCAGCGAGGACGACCGCCGGTTCGTGACCGAATACTTTTATAAATGCCTCGCTCTCGATGAACCCCTCCTCAAGGATAACTTCTTGACCTTCGATTCTCGGGGCTCCTTCGTCTGAACTCGTCAATGGAAGGTAGAGATACTGGAGAGCTTTTGTGATTCCAGGTTCGAGAGCAACTGGTAATGCTGGCCGGACTTTATCGTAGTAACCCACTAGTGCGGGATGCCACTTTGTCTCAGTGGTTGCAGGCCCGAAACCAGTGGACAAAAACTCATGGACAATGTATTTGCCATCAGTAGTTACGCTGGCCTTCATCAGGATGACCCATGCATGGCCCGAATTAGCCGAATCGGGCCTTACTTCATTTGCCAGAAACAATATTACATTCTGCATTTGGCCTGGACTGGCACGTTGATCCATACTCGTTGTATTTAGGCAGCTAAATGAACCAGGAAGTCTCGACGCAAAAGGGCGCATTGCAGCAGTCACGTCATTGCAGACACCGTTAGATGCAAACCTATACGCGTTTTTCTGGTAGTCAATCAGTTGAACAGCGGCATAGAAGAGGAGCCCTATAAGACACAGGCAAAATAGAACTTTGATAGGCCACAGTACGACCTTCAACCCACGAGAAATAACTGCTTTAATATTCATAGATTGCATTAACCTCTAGACCTTGGTTGTGCCGCTAACGCTATGTGCCTAACCGGCAGAACCGTGCGAAGCACGATTACTGTCCGGTTGAGGCTCAGGGTTGGGCGCTCCTTCCGAAGTCAAGTCCTTATCTATTAGCCATCGAGACAACTCGTTAGGTATAGTCGCAACAGGGTCCTGGGGATCAAACTCTTTGTACAACTTGCCTACTAGATCTGTCTGCAAGGTCTTCAGGGTTCTGTCTTTGAGCAGGCAGACTTCCTTCCTCAACGCAAACATGTAGCCCACTTCCAACGCGACGTTTGGGTTAAATTCTTCTGTCTCGATGCGTTCGAAAACAGCTATGCCAAATCGGCAGCCATAGATGTATGTGAGGACATTTGGGAAGAGATCGTCATGATATTGTTTATCATCCGCTCGAAGCACGGCAATGCCTTGGGGATCAAGCGCGGCTCTGATTCCGGCGACAATACTCTCATGAGCCTTTGTTTTGCCAAACCTCATCATCAGAAAGGCCACTTTGTCAGAGTCTGTATAGTCGCGCCTGAACCGCCCAAGGCTCTCTTCGACCCCGGAAGGGACTCCCAAAGGGACTGTGCGACTCAGAAGATAGAGCCGAGCCGCGAGAGCTTTAAGAACGCGGTCCCGCCCAAGATCAAATTGGTTAGCGGTTGGGAACCCGATCCTCGCCGCATGCTCGTTAAGACGACTCTGGCAATCCTCGATGTGCGACCGAAGCCAGTCTCGCGCCAATTGATCAAGCTCTTGTCTGTCACGTTTCGGTGCGGCAGCAAGCAGCGTCGGGAGCGTATTCAAGAGTATCGATAGCCTATCCTCAATGTCTTTTTCATACCGCTGCTGCATGCGTAGTACAGTGTAACTACTACTACCGTTCGCCCGGATCTCACGGAGGTCTTCTCCAAGAGAGCTATCCAGTCGGTGCTTTTCTTGCGTCAGATGCGCCGAGAGCATGGAGGGCAGTTCGCTTGTCATGATCGTCTACCGTGTCGCCCAACGGATATGCTGCTCAGCGACCGGAAAGCGGAGCTTTCTGGTTCGCTGCCGAGTTAGGCGCCTCTTCCCTTACCTGCCCACTCTGGTCCCCGTATATGGCCGCAGATATTGCGGCGGGAAGTGCCTTTAAAACAGAGGTGATCATGCTCCGGTGAACCGCCAGCATAACGAGTATATAGATCGATAAGCAGGCGCCGACCAAAAGCAACCATGCAGACCATTGATAAATTAGACTTAATGAGAAGGACGCGATATTACCGAGAATGAAGATCGCAGCTAACAACCATCCGAGCGAGTTCCCGGTATAGGATGCGATCTCAAGACTCGCACTTCTGAACCTTGCTAGACGCCGTGCCGCGGCGGGAAGGCTAGCGATGCGGGCCGCTTTAGCAGACCTGAGTGTGGCAATTCTGTTAGCGTCCCGCGCGGCAGCGTTTGCGCCTGCAGCTCGAAACTCGGCAGCCACGGCTTGATGGCGAGCATACATAAGCTGGATGGAGTCTTCGGCTATAGCTTTTCGGTCAATGGCTGTCATAGCAGTATATGCATCGCGACGCTCGGCATCGCTTGAAGCCGACTTGTAGGCGTGGAACGCGGGCGAGAGAGGCGGGATCTTTGCTGCCTCGCTGAGGACTCGCTTGAAGAGGGCAAGGCGAGTAATTCTGTGTGCTTTCACGTTCATGAGATACGGTCTCATCGATACCCAATACTCCCGCCCCAAGCAGTCGAGTCTCAGAAGCCATCGTCGAGACAAAGTGCTCGCCCAACGCTGATGCGCCTCAGCGAGCGCCCGGCGCCAAGCCTGCGACGCTGCTCGAAGCGACAGCAACCGAACCGTCGCTGTTGATGCCAACTCAGGCGTCCGCTGGAGGCGCCGTGTTGGCCGTCGCCCTCTCCTCTTCAGCCACTACTCCAATTCTACCCTAATGGCTGGAACTTATTCTCCCGAGGCGGGTGGGGTGATTACCCCAAGACCTTGGGGGTTGACGTGTGGATCGCCGGCCGGAATCCGCGCCTCGATCCGCGGCAGTACGGACCGCAGGTACGATCTGAAGCTACCCTCGCCTTCGCCGTTGGTAAGCCGGTACCCGACGAACAGGTGCGGCTCGAACCGGAAGTCCCCGAACATAACGAACGACTCGTAGAAGTTCAGGGCTAGCGAGCGAGGGTAGAACGATCCGATCCACTCGCCGCTAAACAGCCGCCGCAGCGTCTCGCCGATGTAGGCCGCCAGCGCCGCCTCGTTCCGCTCCTCCGCGTCAGTCGGCAGTCTTTCCCGTCCGTGGCGGAATATAGGCAATACCAAGAGCCGATCGACTTGGGTCTCCAGGCTTGCGAGTGAGAAGTCAAGTGGATATCCGGCAGCCGAGCGTGTCGCCGCAAAACCCTCCGCAGCCGCCACTGGATCCCCAGCCATGTACTTCAATTCGCCTGCATCCATACCTTGGTCCCAGTCCGAAGCATTCATGTCACCGTGCCCAGATTAAGGAGGCGGGCGCGGGGAGTGCATGCAACCGATTTATCCCAGGTCAACCTTACCTTCCGTCTATTCGATCATCCTCGTCTCGTCTGCCAACGCTGATCCGCTTGAGCGGCTGGCGGCCCTTGCCTGTTGCTGGTGGAGAACCGGTCGCCCGCCGGTCCGCTCGAAGCGAGGGTTGGCCGGCGAACCATTTCGGTCTGGACTCGGGCCGATAAATGCGCTTTCATCTGAGGGGCTCGCCGAGCTCCGGTGGTAATGGTTGGCTCCCGCAGCGAAAAGCAGTGCCGCGCAATGTACGACGTCCGTACTCCGACGCTCTCGGGGCAAACGACACCACGACGGTGTTTGCTGATTTGCGCACAGCACGAGCCCTGATTGTGGGTAGCAGCACACTAGGATTAAAGATCCCGATACTCTGGGACGTGTCAACTTCGGGAACCGTTGCTGAGACAGAGCCCAAGAAGTCACAGCCATCGAGCGCCCGCGGTGGTGTCTCGCCTCCAGTTCTGTAGACGTTAAACACAAAAATCTCATCCTTTTTGTCGGCAGGGCGGGTCCACCCTATGCTCCGCTCCAACACCTGTTTAGGTGGCGTCCCTCCTCTGGACACTTCCATCGTAAGGACATAGTTGACGCTAACCGGCTTGCCCTCGAGGGTCGCCGGCAGGAAAACCCATTGCCGGACGGAATCCAGGGATGCCGAGTCCTGGTACCTGTTGATTCCTCGGAGGATCTTCGGATCCCGCACGCACCCATCCTCATCGATGACGACCTGCAGGATAAAGGTGCCAGCGATCGGAGGGGCTGGGTACATAGGTTTCACCTGACGGAGGATGGTAGGTCGAGTGACCTTCCCATCGACCATCAGCGGTTGAGGCTCCGAGGGCGCGAGAGGAGCGTTCTGCTTCTTCTTGCACAACGCGATCCGCTCCCCCTCGGAATAAGTGCGCTCCGCAACAGAGAGCAGGTCTGGCTGCTCCGCCGCGGCGGACTGTTTTGTCGTCTGGGAGAGGGTGGTTAGGACCAGCGCTAAGAAGGGAATGGAAAAGATCCGCATATGGCCTCTAGTAGGATGACGCGTTCAGCTTTTACTATGGTGCCTCACCGACCAACGCTCTGCTGCTCAGCGGCCGGAAAGCGGAGCTTTCTGGTCCGCTGGAGCAACCGGGTTCGCCGGCTTGTTACTTGTCTCTGCCTGTACCTGCCCCTTAACTCGGTTTTTGTCATGAGAGAAGAATCGCGAGATCGACACCGCGCCTGCAACAACTCCAAGCGATAGCGCGATTAGCCGAAGGTAGCCGACTGACACGGGCGACCAGAGATTCGCAGGTACTGGAAGAGCGAGCACTCCGCAGACGAACAAATACACCCATGCGCCAAGCGCGGCACCGTAGATCAGTGCCAGACCATGGTCGTGTTTCACGGGAATAAACCAGAAGCGCATGAGTGTTGGTGGCGACTGCTTTCTCTCGTCCGGACTGAGGTTAGCCCATTTACTCCAGTTGGACTTGTTGCAATAGGGTGGCCTTTCAGCGAACAGCCCCTGGTCTTCGACTTCCAACCAACTCCCCTTCATTTCGAGGCGCCTTTCAAGCGTCTTCGCCCGATGCATTGCCGCCTCATATAGTTGGCTGTTTCGAAGTTCGTATATAGTGATGCCGAGCGTCGCCAGGAGTCCGAGAAGGCCTAGTGCGGGCCTCGTGCCGGGATCGACCGTTTCGGGCAGCAATGCAGTGGCTACGGTGACTAGTACAGTCACGAAAGCGAGGCACCGAAACCGAATGTCTGAGAGTAGTTTGATGATGTCGACGGCTACCTGATACTCGGCCCGAAGGGCGATGGGGTCCACTGGCCGCTCAGGCGCGATCACCTCAACGAACTTGTCGACCATCGCCTCGATTCTGGCGTAGTCGATCGCAGTTCCGGAAAGCGGATCAGCCATATGTTACTCCTACAGCTCCGGCACCATTGGTGGAAAGCCTGGCACGCAAGCAACGGCTAGTTACCGTGACGCGCAGCCATCAATGCCTGCAGTCTGCTCAATGCTATCTCCAGACGGCGAACGCCCTTGAAGGTGAGCGTGCGGGAACCGCGCTGTTTGCGGTTTCCGTCCGCTCGACCGCCGGGGTTGGCCGCACTACCGATACGTTGCGATATTTGTATGCAGCTTCTCCCCTACAACGACTGCTTCGATTCTACCGCTAGCACCTCACTATGGCTAGATGTTCCGCTACGCGCAAGCGCCATTTGGTGCCCGCGTAGCGGAGGCACCAAGCTGGCTCGGGTTGTACCACGTACGTTCTGGACACAGATGCGGGCTCCAAGCTGTTTGGCCCCGGAGCATAGCGAAGGGCCAAGCAGCTAACACATCTATCGCCAGACGGAGAGCCGCTCTTGTCATAGAGCCCATGAGCTACTCGGAAACATCATCATAACATATGAACTTTCGCCCTCCTGAGAGCATAGATGAGAAGTCCTCCAAACAGAAAGAACGAACCGCCAGCCACAATCCCTGGCGCTGCGAGGACGATGCGAGGATATGTACCAGCGGGGAGTAAGGAGACACCTGCGACTGCTCCAAGCAAGGTGACAACTACCGTGGCCAAGACCAGCAAGGTGACCCAGGAGCCACACCTAAATGGAGCCTTAAAAACTAAGCTGACCCATTCACTAAAGCTAAATTCACCTCGAAGGATGGCCTGCCGGTGTGACTCTAAGGCCGCGGTTAGAGCCAAAGCTGCTAGCCCCCTGTTCTCTCCCGTTTGAACCAATTTCCGAAGCGTTTCGGCTGGAGGCATGTGGGCATAAGCAGTTTTGGTTTCGATCACCTCACGAAGGCGTTTCAACTCGTTGACCAGTCTAGCGTCTGACTCTATAGGATAGCGCTGCAATCTCTCCGCGGCCTCCGAGAGGATATCGTTCGGGTGCCGCCTGTTTTTGAAGTCAAACCCGCAGTCGCAGCATTGCGCTTCTGGGGGATTGACCAAGCCGCATCGGGGGCATCGCATCACGACCTCCTGCCACCAAGTATTACTCCTCAAGACGGCCAACGCTTAAGCTCAGCTGCGGGCGACAAGCTGACCGGGAAGAGGCTGATTGCACACGATACGAACTAGAGCGGCGACTACCCCTACTTCCCCTCAGCTGTCGCCCGTCAGTTGCAGCGCCACGTTAGACAGCTCGCGGGGAGAGCTGACCCAGATCGCCAATTCCGAACTCGGCGGTCACCTGCTGAATAATTCCTTCATCCGTAGACGAGAACTCGATCCACTCGTCATGCGACACGACGATTCGCAACAAATCGTTGCTTCCGATGAGATGCATGCCCCAGCCAAATGCGATGCCGAGAAAGACGAACGCGGCGAGATCTTCGACCTCTCCAACTGCCCCAAGATGGCCTGGAGCTTCCCAAAGCGGACGCTCCTCGCCGTAGCCACGCCGTAGCCGGTCATACAGCGTCCAGTTCTCAGAGCTCGCCCAGACATTCCATTCCGTGACGACCAGAAGGCGCGGCCCGGTGCCAGGAACAGTGAGCACGAGCCAGCCCGCGAGCCAGGCTAATCGCGCACTCTGCGGAGGCAGCGCGCAGCGAACCGTGAAGCGGCCGTCTTCGCCGCCGCGCGGGAGCCGACCCGAGGCTTCGACTGCGACACCGAGACTCGTGCACCACGCCGCGGATTGTTCTGAAGTCAGGAATTCCATGACTGTGTATAGCTGTCTAACGCCGCTCCGCTTGAGCGGCCGGCCACCTCTGCCGTTGGCTATTGGCGAACCCGGTCGCCCGCCGGTACGCTCGAAGCGAGAGTTGGCCGACGAACCACTACGGTCTGGACTCGCAACGCTGCCACTTGCCTGCCCTCACAGACTGCCACCGACTCTCTTCGCCACAGGTCGATATGCAATGCAATCGCCGCTCTTGCTGAACTGGAGAAATTCTACACCCGACAACACGGCTAGGCAAAGGCCCACGCGAAGGGATCAAGGCATCCGGTGCGGCTACCCACTCGCGGCCGCCTTCAGGTGCAGCCGCTTGTTAGGCGGCGTATCGAGTGCTAGGCTGACGCAGACATGTCAACGCCTGATCTCGGCTTCCGGCCTCTTGAGTTCCGGAAGACGTCGCACGACAAGCTGCGACCGCCGATCTTCGACGGCGATCACACGCATGGCGAGGACTTCGGAGCGGGCCAGCTCCTGTCGCTCCGGCACGCGAAGAAGGCAAAGGCGCTCTTGTTCGTAGTGCGTTTCACCGCCGGGCCCGACGCGGCCAGCGCCGGTTGGGACGCCGGCGATGCCGGCGAAGTCGAATACTTGCTTCTCGAGAAGCAGAGACGTTATGTTGGCACCATCACTCGACAAGTGCCTGCAGCTTTCTGCTCGTTGGGTATGGAGGAATTCGCGATTCTCGATGGCTTGGGACATGGCCCCGGTGGCGGGGGACGGCGGATCGCGACCTTCTTCTGCAATCGCTACCTGCCGCGGCACTGGGGGCCCGTCCCCCTCACGGTCACGGTGTACATCCGCCGGGGTTGGTTCGGGGGCTGGAAGGAGATCGTCGTAAAGGTTCCGAAAAAGGACCTCTACGTCGCGCTGCCATAGGGCCGAGGAGTCAGGCTCCCTGCTAAGGATAAGGTGATGCCGCTGGCGAGAAGCACAGCGCGTGGGATGCGCCTGTCGGCGTCGACCAAGTTCATCGGCAGCGGGCCGGCCAACGCCGCTGAAGCTCACCGGCGACAGCCGCACGATAGTGCGGTTGGCGTCCGGTGGAGCGCCGGGGTTGGGCGCTGTACCTAATCTTGATCCTCATCAACCGGAACCTTGCACATCAAGGAAAGACTCGCCATCTGGAAATGTTGCAGGTACTCTTCATTGTACTTTTCTACAAGATACCGTATGACCTCGTAATCTTTTCTTCGATCAACATTGCAATCCGCGACAATCGCGAGACCTGCCCGGTCAAGCTCTATCGGATCTACTACTGCTTGGTCAAACACCTTGACGACCTCAGAATCCCTGAATGAGGCGTAGCGAGGACTGTAGGTGTTGATACAGAGTTTCGCGGTCGTGAACGTCGACAGGATGGCTCCATCTAGTGTGGCTCGCCATCTATAGAACACGGAGTCATGAAAGAAGTAGCATTCGTGCCTAAACTTCGAATTCAGGATGGAGTAGACGTTGGCCTTTCCGTAAAGCGTACAGGCAAACTGCTCGACCTGTGATTGTGGTTCTTCTCCTTCGGCATGCAGCCAGAGGAGGGAGAAATCGCGCTCTTCACTCGGGTAATCGTTGAGTTGGCAAATCCCATCTCTCATTCTGCTCGCAATCGTGTTTATGGGAGCCCAGCGAGCGCCGTGCATGACGAATTCGCCACGCGCCAGTTTGCTTCGTCGCTCCAGAAGAGCTGACAGGTCATCACCTTTAGCCTTCACCTCAATCAAGAAGCGTTGCTCATTTCTCGCCACTAATAGATCCGGCGTCTTATGGCTCTCTCTTGCTTCCAGTAGTGCGACCTCGAAGCCACGATCCTCAAAGTGCCCCGCGATGGCCTCTTTGAGTTCTTGATCCGGTTCCGACATGCTATGCCTCAATCGCCTTTTATACTGCCTTAAAGCTCTTCCCTGCGCCCAACGCCTCAGAAGGTGAGCGCGCGGAAACAGCGCTGTTTGCGGTTTCCGTCCGCTCGACCGCCGGGTTGGCCGCCCACCGACACGTTGCGATATCTGTATGCAGCTTCTCCTCTACAGTGACTACTCCAATTCTACTCCGAGCACTGAGCCATGGCTAGACGTCCACCACCCGCTAGTGCTGCCGTGGGAATTCCCTGGCACTTCTGGAACGGGGGCACCAACCTCCGGTGATAAGATGGGAGAAATGACTTCAGCGGAGGTGCCATGCGCAGAAGACTCGCCGTCCTGCTGTCGGGCTTGCTGGTGCTGTCGTGTGGAGGGGGTGGACATGGACCCACGGAGCCTGCGGCGGTTCCCCAGGTCGCGGGGCTCTGGGTCGGTGGCTGGGCGCCCGAGGGCTCCCCTTTTGGCTTGGGCACCACCATGACCCTGACGCAGAATGGCAGCGCAATCTCAGGGTCCTTCTCCGTCAACCTAGTCGGCGCCAGTTCTTCCATCAGCGGGACGGTCGACGGCAATCTCAAGGTCCACTGGAAGGGCACGGGCAGCGGGTGCGGCTCGCTGGTCGGCGAGGGCACAGCGAACGGTCTCAGTCCCACGAGGATCGAGGGCACCGTCGATCTCAATTCGACCAGCTGCGGCGGTAGCGACATGAAGGGGCCGGTCATCTGGACGAAGCGAAGCTCGGCGGTCGTGGCCCGGTAAGGCCGGACACAGGAGGCTCAATCCCGGGCGCCAACGCCTATGAAGGTGAGCGAGCGGGAACCGCGCTGTTTGCGGTTTCCGTCCGCTCGACCGTAGGGTTATCTGCTCCCACTTATTCGTACTCCAAATAGAACTCGTCAATGGCGTCTTGGATAAGATCTAGAGGAGGCTGCTTGGCGGCCCTGAGGCGCAGAAGTTCAACTAGATGTGAATCATCGAAAAACAAGATAACTTTACGCTCCTCGGAAAAAATGCTATTACGCATTCGGACAGCCCCGTTGTCTGGCCCCCTGCGACTGAAGATTATCCCCAGCCGACCAATAGTACTCTTCAGATAATTCCTGGTTTGGTTTACCTCATCCTTTCCAAACGGGTCGACATAGTTCTTGAATTCGCACAGGAGGAAATTTGCGCTGAACTCCTCCCTGATGCTTTGCCAACCTTCCCCAATACCGCGCAGCGAGAACAAAGAATCGCGCCGCTCAAGTCCACTCCATGTTCGCGCTTGCTCACGGGGCGGCTTGAGTGGGGGTACTAAGGATTCTTTCAGGATGCTGACACAGCACACTTCATAGTCGCGCCAACTATCTCGACCGGCCTTAATACTGTGAAGCTGCTCAATTAGCTGTGCGTGCTTCGATTGAGCCGGAGTAGCACTCAGAGGAAACTCCGAAACAAGCGGCTCATACTTCTTAAGGAGGTGAGGGAAACGAGACAATAGAGTGCCAAGCTGAGTCCTATCCCAGACCTCAAGCTCTCCGCGAAGGTGAGCCCTAAATCTAGAGGCGTATTCCATCGCGGCAGAGGTAAGGTGGCCTGAAGTGACGAGCAAAGCCTTGTCAGCGCCCTTGACCTGAAACATGCCAGAGAGCTGAGCAATATCTCTCGCCTGAATTCTAGAACTCGGACGATGCTTTACCTGGATTACCCAAAGCTGAGAACGTAGATCTCCGGCGGGCTGCTTGATAGGAAATTCAGCGAGTATATCTATCCCTTGATCAGGCCCGGAGGTTAACCGCACATCCGAGAAGCCCAACTCCCTTAGGAGGTCTGCCACAAGCATCTCAAAGAGATAGCCGCGTATGGTGGCACGAGCACTTCGATCAGGACGCGGGGCCTTCTTAGCTGATTCGGTCATTTGGTAACACGGGCCTTATCAGATAACGCTGGTGGCAATGAGCGGCTGGAACCGCGCTGTGTGCGGTTTCCGTCCGCTCGATTGCCCGGGTTGGCCGCACTACCGATACGTTGCGATATTCGTATGCAGCTTTCCCTCTGCAGCGGCTGCTCCAATTCTACCCCGAGCACGGAGGCACCAAGCTGGCTCGGGCGATACCACGTAATCTCTGGACGCAGATGAGGCTCCAAGCTATTTGGCACCGGAGCGTAGCGGAGGTGCCAAGCAGCTAACACGCCGATCGTTCGACGGAGGACTATCCCCTCGAAGCGGCTGGCACCTATAGGAGTGGACGCCCACTCTACACCGCCTCTCTTGTGCCCAATAAGGTCTATTGCTCCAGAAATGATAGATTGGTCCATTGCTGTGGCTCGTGAACTATTGCAATCCTGGCAGTCCAGCCATCGAAGGAGATCGCGTGCTCCGTTGTCCAGGAACCATGGTCGAGTCCGCGATATTCAACTACTACAGGAACGCATAAAGTCTTCCGTCCCTCTGGGGGATTTGGCATCTTGCGATACACACGCTCAAGAGCTGCGCGAAGACCACTTATTCTCGCATCGATGGCCTCACCGGGTCCGAGCGTTCGCAAGTTAATCATGGGACGAACTGACTGGGGGGCCAAACGAATAGGAGGTATCACGATACTCACTGCAGGTGCATCGCCTCGATTCACAATGTGAATTGTCTCCCAAGAGTACTGCTCACCGGTGTCCTTATCTTCGCCAAACCACCGCTCATAATCGTCGATAGTTACCCATGGCCTCGGAAGTTTGACGAATTGCGTCTCGGCCGCGCTCCCCATCATAGCTATCTCATCTGGGTCAGCAACGTCCGTCGAAGTTCCTCTCCTGAGATATACCGCCTCCCTTTTTAGTCCGCCATAATCTTTCTCTAGGAAAAGGGGACGTCTTTGAACCGGTATGTGGAATACTCCAATCCGCTCCTGGTTAAACGGGACAACTCGGTAGGAGAAAGTCACTGGCCTCTGCGTCTTGGAGTTTACAAATTGTTGAAGTTGGGCCTCATCAATATCCTGGGAAATACCAACCACTATGCTAGGACCACCCTTGACTTCTTTGACGCCAACTAAGATGAAAGCATCTGCTCGCCTCCAGCTATTGGCAAAAGCAAGCACGTCCTTAAGCAGCTCACTCTTCTCTTCGTCGGTTGCCTTGATGAATCTATACTGCTCTTCCTTGAAATCCAGTTCGTGGCTTTCCTCTTCGTAGAGGAGACGGTCGACTAGGCTCACATCAATCTGCACGATTCAACTCTCTTGCTCTGGCGGCCAACCGCGAACTCTACTTTCGCCGCACTCCCGTCAGACTGCTTAGCGACAGACGAGGGGGCTTGGCGGAGGATTGGCGAGTCGTGTATGCCATTGATTCCATAGGACATGGATAGTTTATGCCGGTTTCCAAGGCTCGTCAATGAGGACGGCTTTGTCGGATAAGGCTCCGGAAGCGCTGCTTCGCGCCAGCCTTAGCCGGACAGCGTAGGGCGGACGCCAAGTCCCCAGCGGACTTGACTCCAGATCCTTCCATTGGCGCTCGAGAGTGCAGTGGTAGAAGAGGATCTGGAGGGTTAGCCGACAGGTTTTGTGTCGCCAAGCATTCCGCTGGGGGATGGAAGAAGGCTGCATCTCACTTGAAATCAGCAGGATGATCCTCTTCGGAGCCGAAGGCTTATCCGACACGATCTGGCGGATAAGGGGCAGAGGCCAAGCCGACAGTCCTTCCGATCCTTAAGTAGACGACTCCGGCCACAGGTGCTCGCCCTGAAAGTCAGACCGCGCCTTCCAGAGGTCCAGCGGTGCGGACGGCCGCTCCAGACGACAGTCTGCCGCCGGGAGAATCTCCAGCCACTTTGAGTCTCGAGGCTTTGCGCTGGAAAAATACTGGATCCTTGGTTCGGCGGACGCGGACGGCCAGAAAAATCTCCAGACCTGGGATAAAAACCGCGCGCGGCTTGAATTACTCCGTTTTTCTCGTAGGAAAAGTTCCGGAGCCAGGGGCCGACGGCCACGACCTGGCTGAAAAACCGCGTACCCAGCTTAAAAACCGCGCGCCGATGGGGTCGCCATCTTTTTCCGGGTTAAAACCCGCTGCCCGATCAGGTTGAGGGGCGTACCCCGGTTAAATTCTCCAATCTCAGCCGGTTGCCCGCCAGATCCAGCCTAAAAACGCCTCACCCTCTCAGGTAGGCCTCGTTCTCGTCGCCGAGCGGGGGCAGGAAAGGCTCTTACTTGACCCGCTTCCCCGGCACGTCCCGTCCGCCCTGGTGGAGAACCAGCCCGGTCGCCTTGCCCTAGTACGTGCCCGAAGTTCGTTCCGGCGTTCCTTTGCACCGAGGGGCTTGCGTACGGCCCGGGCGAAGGTATTGAGGCATGGGATCGTCTTCTCCGCCGCGGAGACAACGCTCGATCCGCCAATCCCTTCAGACGTCACAAACGTCCGGCCCAACAGGCACCTCGGAACAATGGAATCCGGAACGAATTTCAGGCACGTTGCCCTAGTCCCGAAGACGACGGAGGGCGAGAAAAGGTTCGGGGCAGGCCTGGCAGGCGTTATTGTTTCGTTGGCACTGAGTACGTGAGCTCGGCGAAGCCCGGCCCCACGAACTTCGCGCCAGTGAGCTGCAGAGATGGCGACACGATTCGGCGAGGAAGCAGCGGCTTGCCTGAGCTCAAGGTGACGGATCCAACTTGAACAATGATCTCGTCCAGCAGCCCAGCGTCATAGAACTGACCAGCAAGATCACCACCCCCAACAATCCAAACGTTTTTTCCGCCTGAAGCCCGCACCATGGCCTCGTGTACAGGCCTGACGTCACCTCGGACGAAGTGAATGGCGGCTGAGGGGATGCCAGGAAGCTCTCGATGGCTGAACACCCATGTCGGCTGCTCGTAAGGCCAAGCCTCTTGCTCCTCGGTGCCTGTCTTTACGCTGTGACGCAACATCCACTCGTAGGTTGATGAGCCCATCGCGAGCGCTCCGATGCCCTGGATGAAGCTCGGATAGCTGGTGTCATTGATGTCACCGAGCGGGAATAACCATTCCAACGAGTGATCATTCGTCGCAATGAAGCCGTCCAGGCTGCAGGCGGTGTAGTACTGGGTTTTCATGCCGGCCTCTTGCGGTCAACTTCTCCAATGGGAAAGCTACTCGGTTTTCGCATGTACGGCATTCCATGAATGGACCCCAAGACTACGCCGCTGTCTTGATCCACGTCAATGCCACGACACGCCAACGTAGAGCAGGCGAGCGTCCTGCCGGCCTCAACGAAATCGATGACGCTCCCGTAGAATCATGAAAAACGAGGAGACTCTATGCACAGTTTGCGATCTCTCATCCCGATGCCGGTCCTGGCGGTCTGCCTTCTGGCCGCCTTCGTCCCGATCCCCGCGCTGGGTCAGCTGCCGCCCCCCGGTGACGAGGATCTCCTCAGCCGGTCCGGCGATTTCCCGGCGATCGACGCCGACGGCCAGGGCGGCTTCGTGAGCGTCTGGACGGAGAGCCTGGACTCGGGCCAGGAGATCTTTGCCAGCCTGGTGCCGCCCGGCGGGGCGAACCCGGGCACGCCGTTCCAGGTGAACACCCGCGCAGCGGGCCCGCAGGTCGCTCCCAACGTCGCCGCCGGTCCACTGGGCGATTTCATGGTCGTCTGGCAGGGAGGCACGCCCGAGGATCCGGCGGGAGGAGACGGCGACCATGAAGGCGTGTTCGGCCAGGCGTTCAGCCGGACCGGCGCGCGGCTGGGGCCTCAGCGGCGCCTGAGCGAGCGGACTTCAGCCCCGCAGGTGCGCCCCCAGGTAGCGGCCCTGGAGAACGGCTCCTTCGCGACCGTCTGGCAGGACCAGAGCACGGTCCGGCTCGAGATCGTCACCCGGCTCTTCTCGGCCACGGGAGCTCCCCTGGGGCCGGAACAGCGCCTGTCCGTCGCCGGGGAACGCAACCGCAGCCCGCAGGTGGCGTCCTACAGGAATGGTTTCGCCGTATCGTGGACGGAGGAGCTCGAATGCCCCAACGACCGGTTCCCTTCCCAGCGCGCGGTGATCGCCCGCTTCGATTCATCCGGCCGGCGGACGGGAAAGCTGATCCGGATCGGGCGCCTCCTCTGCGGAGAGAGCACCGCGATCGAGGGACTGGCAGGCAGCCGGGCCGGCGCCGTGGCGATCCTGCGGATCACCAACTTCGGCCACTACGTGCAGCGGCTGGGGCCGCTCGGAGAGGTGGTGGGCAAGCCGGTTCTGATCTCTCGCCGGCTCTGCGGGGGAGCCGGCCTGGGAACCTTCTGCAAGTACGTCAGGAGCGTGGCCATGAACGATCAGGGCCGCTTCGCCGTCGTCCTGGAGATAGCGGCCGACCCCACGCTCTTCTACGCTCAGGTCTACGACACGAACCTCATTTCGCCGAACAGCATTGAGCTTGGTTTCAGGGAATCCGGGTCGGATCCCGCGATAGCCCTGGCCAACAACGGTACGGTTGCCGTGGCCCTGTGGCAGAACAGAGGGGTAGAGCCCACGGATGCGGGCCTCTTCCTCGATCGGTTCCGGGCGCCTTAGGAAACCGGCACGGCGGAGTTGCGCGTCAAAAGAATCCGCGGAGGAACGCCGCCGCTTCCTCCGAGATGCCGCCAATCTTGTTCGTTGCCTGCCGATAGAATTTGAAATTGAGCTCGGTCTCGGGCCGGCCGTCGTTCCAGTCGGAAAAAGGTTTGAGCTCGCTCCGCCCCAGGCGCCGCTTCGCGAGCGCCGTGCGTCTGATCGTGATGCTCACGCGCGGCGTTTGCCGGGCGATCCCAGGTTTCTTGGGGATCGCTTCGGCCGAGGTGACGACGCCGCTCGCGATGAGACCCGGCCCGCCTTCGTTCTCGCTCGCGAAGACGAAGATCGTATCGCCTTCGGCGATGTGCTTGCCGCCGTACATCGTCTTCTGCGCGCGGAACGCGAACGTCTCCGCCCCTGGATCGCTAACCTCGGCTTTGATCGCGAACATCATCTGTCCACGCCTTATTCGGTGCCGTTGCCGCGAAGTTGAGGTGAGCTTTGTGCGCGAAGAAAGCAAACAGGAATCGGGGCTCCACGAAGAAGGGGGTTCCCCACTTGATCGCCTCCTCGGCCTCCGGCGCGACGCTCTTGAGGATCTCGTACAGCCGGCGCAAATGCGGCTGGCCCTCGCGCGGGGCAGCCCGGATATACTCGGCGATCATAGTCGGACGCTGGCTTGCCATCACCACACTCTGCTTAATAGGCGGCACCCTTGCCTTAGGGGGCCGCACTGTCATTGAGACGCTGGAGCAGGGCCTTCAGCCTCTCCATCTCTTCCTTGTGGGTATCGGTCCACTCGTTGCCTCCTTCGAGGCCCAGAGACTGGAATGCGTGGTAGGCGAAGGGTCTCGCCAAGCCTGCGCGATACACGGCGGTGAGAAATGGGGCGTACCTCGCCTTCACAAAGGAAGTTGGCCCGGGCTTTGTTACTCCTTCATCGAGGAACGCCAAGAGCCCATTGATCTGCTCAGCCAATTGCTCGCTCTCTGACTTCTTCTTGCCCTCCTCCGTGAACCGTGCCGCCCCCAACATCGAGAGCATCATCGTTTCGAGCGAGAAGTCGCCTTCATCAGTGGGTGCGTGGGAGTCTATGGTAATGGTTACTGCTTTGTCGGAGTCTCGCGTGACTCCGAGCCCAAGCAGTTTACGCGCCAGGTCGGCCGCCTCCTTTGCACGTTCGCCGACCGGCTCAAAAGCCACAAACCGTAGCGCCGCGAATAGCGCCGGTACGTTGTAGCCGGCCGCAGAATACACTTTCGCCAGGAGAAAATGCGCTGACGCATGGTTGGGGCGGCCCGCGATAGCGACCTTGAAGAGGTCCTTGGCCTCGGTAACGCGCCCGAGGCGGAACTGCGTCACTGCGAGATTGAACGCGAGGCCAGGATCCTCGGGGAACTCTGACAAGCCCCGCTGATAGACGTCCACTGCCTTGGCAGTGGCTCCCGCCGTGTCGAGACAGTTTGCCTGCATGGTGTAGAACTGTGCACGGAACTGCCTGCCGGACTTCAGGCCCTGGTCTGCGGTTTTGATGCATTCTTCTGTAGCGCCCGCAGAAAAGAGTGAGAATGTGAGCTCGTACAGCGCCATCTCATTTTCCGGGTCCTGTCGCAGGATCTCGCGATAGACAGCGATTGCCTCCTGGTAGCGGCCCTGATCGTGCAGGACCGTTCCCTTGTTTATCAGCTCCCGGACATCGGCAGCAGCCACGGCCGCCGGTACGAGAAGTAGGACAAGAAGGGCAGTTCTTTTGACACCGTTCATCGCGATGGTCTCCATTGCCTGCTGCGACTATTTCACGCCCACGCCGTAACGTTTGGCGCGCCTCCGCCGCTCACCGCCGATCACGTTATGCGCTAAGTTCCATTCCAATAGCTGGTTAAGCTGTTAGAGCCTCGTTTGTGAGGCTCGTTCACAACGAACAGTCCTCAGCTGAGCTTATCCCAATTGTCAAAGTTCTTGCCTGCTCTTACCCACCCAACCTCCCCAGAAGCGTTGACGACCTTCACCCACCATTCCGTGACTGGTCGGGTCCTGACCTCGGATTCGTCAACCCCGATGCCGTCACACGGCTCGCCGTTGTAAAAAGTCAGCCACGAGCCCTCTCCATGATACGAGTACAAGTGCAAACTGTCTCCCCGCCGAAGCCGTAGCTCGACCTGGCCACAATACCTTCTGAGGTCACTCTCCAGCACCGCCAAGCCAGGAACCTGCGTTACAACCTCGCCAGTTACAGCAGTCACCCACTCTCCCGGCTCGAGGCGAAAAACCTCCTCGGCATGTTCCTGCGGTGACACTCTCGCGATACTCGGCTTAGTTACTATCCACTCGCGATATGTGCACCCTTCGAACGGGCACTCGCCCACATCCCTCAGGATTGCAGGATGATCCGTGAGCCACGCATTGACACAATCCAGATTGAAGCGTAACAAGCGCTGGCGGATGTCATTCGTTGCGACTCGCTGCTTTTCGGCCGAGCAGCCCCGCCGCACGACCATTATTTCGTTGTCCCCCGAATGCGCCTCAATATTGGCCGGAGCCTGGCCTACGCGCTTTCCATTTAAGTAGATTGCCGCCTGAGAAACATTCGCGATGACTCGGAGTGAAAGATCCGGGGGCGCCGGTTCGACATTCAAGCCGCCTTGAGATCCAACGGTTCCTCTCGCCCCTTTTAATCTCTGCGTTAAGTCGTCCCATGTGAAGACACCTGTCGCAAAGCCGAAGATTGCGATCAGGCTCGCAATGACGCCCAGCACTGCCACGATCTTGCTTCCCTCGCCACTCTTCATGACTCAATCACCTTCCTGTTCTCTACTCGACTGGCACTTGATTCCGGGGACCCGCGAACTCGAAGGTGCCGACCAAACCGCTTACGCCCGGCGGCACGAAGGTGACCATACCATTGGGTCCGACGGTGACCTCCTGGTCGCCGACCGTGACCCCAATCTTCTGGGAAAACTCGTGTTCGATGATGCCGTAGCTGCGGCCCGGCAACGAGCCTACGATCGGTTCCTGACCCGGAGTGCCCGAAGTGATCTCGTACGAGATCGGGGTGGTGCCCAGGTTGGCGACGGTGACGGTCGTGGTGCTGCCGTTCCCCATGGAATCTCCTCTCGTTCAGCAGGCAACCGGCTCGGATGCCTGAATCTCTTCGAGTCTAGCAGACGAGCTCCATCTCCTCGGATTCTAGAACGGTTGTTGTGAAACCCCCGGGACGGTCGCCTAAGGGAGTGGATCTCAAGCGTTCAAGGAGGATTTATGACCCGTCCCATGATCAGGAAACTCGTGCTCGCGTCCGCGGCTATGACTCTCGTCGTCGGCATCGCCTACGCGCTCACGCAGCAGGTGGTGCCGGCGGACGCGGGCGGCACCTGCCTCAATTCGCTCACCACCGCGGAGTTCAACACATGGTTCGACGCCGGGGCCGTGTCTCTGAACGGAGCGGTGAAGCCCGCCAACAGCGTGCTCTTCCCCGACATCCCCAACTGCAGCTTCTACAAGTGGTCCGAGCAGATGTTCCTCTGGCTGACGTCCCCCGCTCCGCCCCGGTACGGCAGCCGCGGCGGGTTGATCATGAACACGCCGGCGTTCTATGACGTCACGCCGCCCGACGCCATGGGCCGAAGGAAGTTCGTGCCCCATACGTCCGGTTTCCTCCGGGTCTTCAACCTCCGCGCCTCCCAGAAGGGCTTCCTCGATCTGCCCATCATCCTGGAGAAGCGCACGTTGCGGGTCCTCGAGATCCTGCCCACCCCCATGTCTCGGGAAGGCAGGCAGATCGTGGCGGACCTGACCGGCAATCAAGTGGAAATCGGCCGAGCCATCCGGACGGAAAGCGGCAAGGCGATCTTCTTCGATCCCAGTGGCCGAGAGATCCAGGGGGCGCGGGCCCTTCTGCAGCCGGAGCTCGCGAGGAAGATCGAGGCTCTGAAGTTCTTCGACAGAACCGAGCTGGTCCAGCGGATCACCCTCGACGACAAGTCGATCGTGTCGCTCGACCTGTTCGGGAACTTCGCGGAGACCGAGCAGGGACAGGCGGACGGCAGAGTCCTGATGGCACAGAACGGTTCGCTGGTCTACTACGCCCTCATCGTGAACAACGTCTTCGCCCTGTACCGCACGATGCAGGGTGCCTCCGTGCCCGCCGGCACGAAGTTTCCCCTCACCCAGGCCGATCTCGACGCGGTCACGGACTTTGCAGCCGCGAACGGCCAGCCGCCGGTGATCGATCCGGAGGCGCTGGCCATCGAGATCAAGTCGGCGTGGATCGAGGCGTCGAGCCTGGATGATCCGAGCCAGTTCATCCAGATGAAGGCGACCGTGCCGACCTACGACACGAGCGACCCCAACGATTGGGTTCAGAACGGCACGAAGACCACGACTCTGGCGATGGTCGGGATGCACGTCGTCGGCAGCACCGGGTCGACGAATCCACAAAACTTCAACGATGGCCATCCGGAGATGCTGTGGGCCACGTTCGAGCACCTGAGCAACGGCCCCACGGCGGCCTACAGCTACACCAAGACGCCGAGCGGCACCGGAAATATCGGGGAGAACGCCCCGGGTGACTGGCTGTTCGCCTCGAATGGGTCCACCGGTCCGTTCAACGTACCCCACATGAAGCCGCTGAACTTTATGCCCGGCCATCTGGTGTCGGAGCCCCCCTTCACCATCAGCCCCAGCGACACCCGGAGAGAGATGCCCTGGGGCCTGAACGGCACCTCGTCGAGCTTGAACGCCCAGGTCATCAGCATCAACAACAAGGTGCGGTCGCTCCTCGATCCCGCCGACGTGAGGAGAAACTACATCCACATCGGCACCACCTGGACGAAATTCGGCTTGGACCCCTTCGATCCCAACAATCCCAACAATCCCACCGCGAACCAGGTGGGCACCAACAAGCTGTCCAACACGACCATGGAAACCTACACCCAGGGCGGCAACTGCTTCAATTGCCACGGCCCCAACAACTCCACGACCGTGAGCCACATCTTCGATACCACGGACCCGCTGTTCTAGCCTGCCGTTTCCCGAGATCGGACCTCGGAGATCGGAGCCCGGACGCCCGGCGCGATGTCGCGCGGGCGTCCGGGCTTCCCGTCGTTCCGCCCGCATTGCCTCTCGATAGCTGCTCGGTCGAATCGATCAGAAACATTCGGAAACGTTGTTGTGCTCCCCCCGCGGCGGTCGCCTTGATAAACGAACCCCATCGCGCCGCGCCGCGTCGCGAGCCTTCAAGGAGACCGTTCATGTTTCGACAGCGACTTCGTTTCATCGCCCCAGCCTTATCCCTTCTGGCGTTCCTGCCGGCGAGCGCGAGCCATGCCGCCGGCCAGTGGAACGGCCAGGACCTCCTCAACGTGCCGGTCTCCTGGTGCATCGTCCAGGGGAGCCCGGCGGAGGCCAATCCCAACGTGGCCGGCGACACCACCACCGACGCCCTGATCTGGCGGCGGCACGAGCGGCCGACGGACCACATCTACGTCAACCAGGCCGGCATCAGCTTCCGCTCCGCCATCAACGACGTCTGGGGCACTCTCAGCTTCCCCATCATCCCGGACCCGGACACCACCTTCGGCGTCCCGGGGGACATGCGCGGCGAGGACGTCAACGCCTTCGGCGCCGAGTTCAACCAGATGCAGAACGATTGCGACGTGGCATGGGCGAACCTCGGCCGCGCCGGCATCGGCATCACGGCCGTCAACGCCGGCCTGTTCCACAACGGCGCCGGCAACTACGTCGGCGTCATCGGCTGGGGCGGCTGCGTCCAGAGCGTCGGCAACCCGGGCGTCTGCATCACGCCGTACGACGGCGTCGTCACCGTCATCGACAATCACTATCTCTTCCCGACCGTCCCCGACCGCACGTTCCCGGACGGCAGCGGCAACGCCTTCGTCCTGACCGATCCTTTCGACGCGCTCACCGGCCATGAATTCGGCCATGCGCTCTCCCTGCCCCACCGCGCCAATCTGACGGCGCTGATGAACCCTGGCATCGCGGACAACAACGCCGACGGCCAGGCCGACAACATCGCCCTCAACGGCACGGAGGTGGCCGCCGCCCGCGCCGCCGCTCTCCTCGTCAACGGGCTGGAGATCGATCCGCCCAACGTCTTCCTGCCGGGCAGCGTGGTGGCCGCCAACCTGCCGGACCCGCAGCGCAACACGGCGATCCCCGCCAATCTCGACCTCTCGGCCCTCCGGGCCACGATCGACACCCAGGCGGACACCTTCAGCCTCGGCCAGCGGCTGTTCGGGCTGATGCCGGAAAACGCCAGCCAGCGCCACTGGTTCCTGATCGACAACGACGGACCGGCGCGCGGCGCCACGGCCGAGCAGCTCCGGCAGCTCGGGGTGCCGGAAACCGACTTCGTGGGCGCCGACGTGGTGATCCGGGCGGACGTGAGGGGCCCCCGGGTGACCGGCGGCGAAGGCTGGCAGATCCTCGACGGCAGGCCCACCGTCGTCACCCCGCAGCTCCAGTTCAGCCTCCTCGCCCTCGTCATGCACCCCCACTTCGCCAGCCTCCGGCGGCCCGGTCTGCACATCGAGGACCGCGACCTCCCCGTCCACCACATCGTCAACGTGTCCCTGCCCCGCCAGCTCGCGGGTGTCAGCCGCGGCCAGGCCTTCAACGTCGACGTCCTGGTGGAGAACGCCGACGCCCGGGCGGTCGACCGCCTCGACGCGAAAGAGACCGGCCGCGGCACGGCGGTCAAGCTCGACTTCCCGTCGTTCCCGCACTGCTTCCCGCAGGGCAAGACCCAGCCGGGCGGAACGGTCAAGGTGGACTTCGACGGCCTCACGCCCAGCCGGGGCTACCACGCCCTGCTCGGCGCCCGCATGGCCGGCCGCGGCGTGGCGGACCTGAACGGCGGCGGCGCCGTCGACCTCGCGATCCCCAAGGACACGGCGCCGGGCCTCCACCTGGTGACCATCGGCACGGACCTGACGGCGCTGACCGCGGACTGCACCGTCACCGTGGAGGAGGCCAAGAAGTGATCTCCCGGCTCGCCGTCACGGCCCTTCTGTTCAGTTCCGTCGTGATCGGCGAGCGGCCGGCGGTCGAGGAGCATCTCGACCAGTCCCGCATCGAGGCGGGCGAGATCGGGATCGAAGAGGTGCTGCGCCACGGCCAGCGCCTCTTCGAGGCCCGTTTCAACGCCCTCGACGGGCAAGGGCGGCCGGGGACCACCGGAGACGGCATCCCCCGGCCGCCCGTCCAGCCGGCGTTCGTCCGCACCTCGGGTCCCGACGCCAACTCCTGCCAGGGCTGCCACTTCCAGCCGCGCACCGGCGGCGCCGGCGAGTTCGCGTCCAACGTCTTCACCCTCGCCCAGGAGCGCGACCCCGTGATCACCATGATCGACGGGCACGACAGCAACGAGCGCGGCACGACCTCGCTCTTCGGCGCCGGTTTGATCGAAATGCTGGCCCGCGAGATGAGCGCCGAGCTGCAGGCCACCCGCGAGGAGGCCAAGGCCGCGGCGCGCCTTTCCGGCGCCCCGGTCTCCCGCCCGCTCGAGGCCAAGGGAATCGCTTTCGGAACCCTCACCGTCCTGCCCGACGGCCGGGTCGATCCCTCGAGGATCGAAGGGGTGGATTGGGACCTCGTCGTCCGCCCGTTCCATCAAAAGGGAGCGGTCGTCTCGCTGCGGGACTTCACCAATACGGCGCTCAACCACCACCACGGCATGCAGACCACCGAGCGCTTCGGCGTGGGCATGGACATCGACGGCGACGGCGTCGTCAACGAGCTCACCACGGGCGACGTCACCGCCCTGACCCTCTTCCAGGCCACCCTTCCCGTGCCGGGACGGATGCTGCCGGCTCACCCGCAGCGCAAGCTGGCGGCCGCCCGCGGCGAGACCCTCTTCGCCACCACCGGCTGCGCGGGCTGCCACGTGCCCTCGCTCGCCCTCGACCGGCCCGTCTTCACCGATCCGGGCCCCTTCAATCCGCCGGGGAACCTGCGGCCCGGCCCCGGAGTCAAAAGCGTCGCCGTGGACCTGACGAGCGCCGGCCCGCTGCCCTCCCCGAGGCCCGAGCGCCTGCCGGACGGCCGGGCCCGCGTGCAAGCCTTCACCGACCTCAAGCGGCACGACCTGAACGACGCCGAAACCCGCTGCTTCGCCAACGAGCAGATCCCCCAGGGCGTGCTCTCGGCCCGGGCCCGCGCGAGCCTGTTCACCCAGGTGCCCCTGCCCCGCCCCACCGGCGCCTTCCTCACCGCGCGGCTCTGGGATGCCGGCACCTCGGCTCCCTATGGCCACCGGGGCGACCTGACGACGCTGACGGAGGCCATCCGCTGCCATGGCGGAGAAGGGCGAGCGGCGCGCGACGCCTTCCTGGCCCTGCCGCCGGAAGACCGGGCGGCGATCATCGAGTTCCTGAAGACGCTCCAGATTCTCCCCCCGGGGGCGGGGCTGGCGATGGAGGAACCTTAGATCTATTTTGTCAGACTGGCCGCGGCGGAGCCGCGGGCCCTCATCACCCCGGCCCTCTTCTCCCCGCCTCCCCCCCGACCGCCGGGAGAAGAGGGAGAAGTTTGTCTGAGTTTGGCTGGAAGAAGGTTGCCGTAAAGCCCCTCTCGCCCGGTGGATGGGTGGGAGGCGGGGAGAGAGGGGTTGGGGAGTGAGGGTTCCCGGCAGGCAAAGCCGGCCGGGAACTGTTCGGCTCCCAGGACCGGCAGCCCGGTCAAACCTATGCCATCATTGACGGCATGTTCCAATGGCGCACGCGGGTGTGCGCTCTGGGGCTCGCCGCCATCCTGGCGGGGTGCCGGCAGAGCGGAGTCCAGAATTGTCTCGATTTGACGGCGGCGGCCCAATACGAAAAGGCCGCGGCGCTGTGCGCGGGGGTCTATGCCGCGGAGGGCAATGACCGCGCCGGGGCCTCGACCGTCCTGGCCCATTACTCCCTCGGACATGGGGACGAGGTCCTGGCCTGGGTGGACAGGCTGGCGAAGGACGGCAAGCTGCGCCCCGGCGTATGGGGCCTCGCGGCGGCCGTCCACCTGCAGCGGGGTGAGCTTGAGGTGGCGGACCGGGAGTACCGTTCCGATCTCGCCCTGCACCAGGCCAAGGGGGACGACCAGCGCGCCGCGGACACTCTCATCCGGCTCGCCGATCTCGCCTGGCACAGGTCACGGTACCGCGAATCGTTCCTCTTCTTCAGGAGTGCCCAGGAAGAGGCGGCCAAGGCCAAGGATCGGAACCTGGAGGAGCTCGCCGCCCGGGGGATCTACAACGTCCTGTACTCGGTGGGCGACCTCAAGGGCGCCTGGCAAGCCCTGGAAAGCGCGGGCGAGCTCGCGGGCAAGCAGGATCCCGGCGGCCAGGCCTGGATCTTCGCCAACCGCGGGAACGTGCTGACCGACGAGGGACGGCTGGCCCTGGCCCGGCGCGATTTCGAACAAGCCCTGGCGCTGGAGACCGGGGCGGCCGATCGCGAGTTCTTCCGCTCGACTCACCTGAACCTGACCAACATCCATCTTCGCCTCGGGGACATCGCCCGTGCGTCCCATCACCTGGAGGAGGCCTGGAAGTACGCCGAGCCCGGAGAGCCGATGCCGTCCCTGCTGTATTACCGTGCCCGCCTGGCTCTGGCCCAGGGGCGCCCGGCGGACGCCGTCCAGGCGGTGACGACCGCTCTGAGCCAGGATCCGGCCCCCGACTGGGTCTGGGACCTCGAGTATCAGCGTGGCCGGGCCGAAGAAGCCCGCGGCGACCTGAAAGCGGCGGAGGCGGCTTACAGGAAGTCGATCGAGGTCGTCGAAGGGATGCGCCGTTCGCTCGCGTTCGACGACCTCAAGACCTGGCTTCTCGACCGGAAACGGGAGCCCCTCGAGGCGTTGTTCCGCTTGCAGGCCCGGTCGGGCCGCGCGGAGGAGGCCCTGGCGACAGCGGAGAAAGCGCTGGCGCGGACCCTCCTCGACGCCTTGCTTTCCGCCCATTCCGCCGAGGGATCATCGGATGGGGCGGATGGGGCGGATGACGCGGATGACGCGGGTAACGCGGGTAACGCGGATGACGCGGATGACGCGGGTGACGCGCCCTGGTCGCCCGATGCCGCGGCCGCGCGGCTGGGGGATCTCGAGCTCCTGCTGCCCGTCATGAGCGAATCCCCCGTGGCGGCCTTGCAGCCGATCCGCCAGGTCCTGAGCGCTTTCGGGGGCCGCCATGGCCTCGTCTACTTCGAAGCGGGAGACGAGGTCTGGCTGGCCATCGTGGCCCGGCAGGAGGTCCGCCTGCGCCCGCTGCCCCTGCCAGCGGCCGGGATCCGCCGGCTGTCGGACCGGTTCCTCGCTCATCCGGACGATGCCGGAGTGGCCGGCGAGCTCGGCGAGACCCTTCTGCCCCTGGAGGCGCTGCCGAAACAGGGACAGACCGTCTACGTGATCGCCGACGGCATTCTGGGCAATCTTCCCTTCGCCGCCCTGAGGCGGGAAGGCCGGTATCTGGTGGAGGACCACCCGGTCTCCCTGCTTCCCAGCCTGAACGCCCTGGCGGCTCTCGAAAGCCGTGGGGCCAAGACGCCGGGACCTCCTCTCGTGCTGTCCGATCCGCGAGGAGACCTGCCCGCCGCGGCGATGGAGGGACGGGCCGTGGCCCGGCTTCTGGCCGGCTCCCTGCGGACCGCCGGTGCCGCCACGTCCCGCGAGCTCGCGGGGGCGGCTCACGCTCGCCTCCTCCACCTGGCCACCCACACGGGCCTGAGCGCTCGCGGCCCCTGGCTCCTGCTGGCCGACCGCCGTTTGGGGGCCTCCGAGATCGTCACCCGCCGGATCGGCCCGCGCCTGGTCGTGCTCGCGAGCTGCGCTTCGGGCGTGCGGCCGGGACGCCAGATGTGGGGGTCCATGGGAGCCGCCTTCCTGGCCGCGGGCAGCCGGGCCGTCCTGGCCTCTCTGTGGTCGGTCGAGGACCGGCAAACCCACGAATTCGTCCTCCGCTTCTATACCGAAGGCGGCGCTTCCGATCCCGCCGGAGCTCTGGCTCGCGCCCAGCGTGTTGCGATTGGCCGGGGTCAGTCGCCTACCTTGTGGGCCCCTTTCGTACTGTTCGGGTCCGAACGGTTTCCGGACGAAGCTCGTTAAGGAGAAAACTATGTCCAAACGCTGGTTCTCATGCGTCCTGATCTTCGCTCTCGGTTGCGTCTCCCTGGCGACGAACGCCATGGCTCAGAAGCCTCGCGAAGACAGGGGAGTGTTGGAGGAGGGTCTCAGTTACATCATGACGGACAGTGATGTCAGCCTGGTCAATACGGGAAAAGACGTCTATCTCGTGATGGTACAGCGCGAACCCGGTACCCCGCCGGCTCTGTCACCCATCTCGTATCTGGAAGGCGCTTTCAGATTTTCCGGGCAATCCCTGAGCAAGGCGATCCTCTTTCGTCTCGTGCCCGTCCACATTCTGGAGGATGAATTCTGGCGGCCCTGCTCCATGGGGGACTGCTCGTTCATCGGACCGCTGCCGCCGCCGCCTCCTCCCACGGCGCCTCCCGATCCGACGGCTGTGTTCCTGCAGCCCCAGCCCCAGTAAGCTCTGGACTGCCGAGGCCGCGCATGCTGTCACTGATCCATGAGCCGAGGGAAACACCGGGGACGCCCTCCGATCCGGAGCGGGCCGCGCTGGCCGCTCTGGACCGGGGGAGCTCCGACGACGCCCTCGCCCTCCTGATGCGGGAGTACGGCACCGCCATCTACCGCTATTGCCGGCGGATGATGGCGGACGACGACCTCGCCCAGGAGGTTCAGCAGATGACGTTCGTCCAGGCCCACGAGGGCCTGGCGAAGTTCGCCCGCCGCTCGTCGCTGCGCTCCTGGCTCTTCGGCATCGCCCGCCACCGCTGCCTGGACCATCTGAAGATGCATCGCCGGAGATACAAGCGGTTCGGCCCCATCGAGGAGGCGTCGGACCTGCTCGAGCCCGGCGGCAGCGCGGAAGACCGCTTGTCGGAACGCTCCGTGGCGCGGGTCCTCGAAAGTTGCCTGCGCGGGCTCGCGCCACGCGTGCGGACCGCCGTGCTGCTGCGTTATCAGCAGGGGCTCTCGTATCCGGAGATCGCCCGCTTGTCGAACGAGAAGGCCCCGACGCTGCAGGTGCGGGTGGCCCGTGCCCTGCCCCTGCTGCGCCGTTGCCTGGAAGAGAAAGGAGTGGCGCCATGAGCCGTTGCGACCGCTTCGAGACGGAGGCCGTCCTCCTGCTGGAAAGGGGACTGCCTCTCGACGAGCACTTCTCGGCCTGCCCGGACTGCCTGGCCGCCCAGGCCTTCTACGACCGGCTGCGCCAGAGGCTTGCCGCCGTGGGAGAAGAAGACCAGCCGCCGGTCGGCTGGCAGGCCGGAGTCTGGGAACGGATCGAGCAGCAGCGGGGGCGGCGACGATGGCGGCCCTGGTGGGGCCTTGTACCGGCGGCGCTGGCCGCATCACTAGCGGCCGTCCTCTTCGTGCGGATGCCTGAGCCGGAACCTGTCTTCCTCAAAGCCGAGATCGAGGCCGGGCCTTCCGTCCAGCGTGGAGACGAGGCCAAGCCGGGGGACTCCCTGCGGCTCACGTCCTCCACGGGCGGCGCCCGCCATGCCGAGCTGCGGGTCTACCGGAATGACGACGAGCTGGTCCTGAGCTGCTCCACGGAAAGCCCCTGTTCCCGGCAAGGCGAAGCTCTGCAAGCCACCGTCGTCCTCGACGGCATCGGGCGCTACCAGCCTCTCCTGCTGTTCTCGAAGAACCCTCTCCCCAAAGCCTCGACCCAGGGCCTCGAAGCGGACACGGAGGCCGCGCTCGCCGCCGGCGCCGAGGTTGAGTCGGGGGAGGAGATCGTGGTCCGTTAGATGTCGCGTCGAGCTATCCGGTCTTCAAAGGCCCGGCGACCTTGTAAGCGCTGAGGACGATGCCGGACGGCATTGCCTTCGTGCTGGCGAGCTCGAAGGAGCGTGGCGGGGTTCCCTCCGCGAAGAAGCGCTTCCCCGTGCCCAGCAGGACCGGATAGACGACCAGCAGGACTTCATCCGCAAGCCCATGTTCGAGCAGCGTCGATGTCAGCGAGCAGCTGCCCGAGAGGATGACGTGCGGGCCGTCCTCCGACTTGATGCGGCGAACGCCCTCGACGAGGTCCGGTCCAACGCCCTCGAACGGGCCCCAGGCAAGACTCTCCGGACGGTGAGTCACGACGTATTTTTTTGCCGCATTGAGGCCGTCCGCCATCGGACTGCTCGGCGCCTTTGGCCAGAAGCCCGACCAGGCATCGTAGGTGCGGCGGCCCAGCAGCAGATCGAAGCGATCGCCATGCGCGGCGACGATTTCCTCCCGGCCCGCGGGGGTCCGATAGGGCGCGGTCCAGTCGCTGTAGGGGAAGTCGCTGTCTTCGCCGGAGACCTGGATCACGCCATCCAGCGAGATGTGTTCGATGATCTTGAGCTTTCTCATTTTGAGTCTCCGTGTTCGGGGCCTCGCTGCGGCGCCTGGTTATACGCCAGTGAACGGATGGTTGCCCACCCCGAATCTCGCTTGGCTACCAGGCACGCCTTAGCCGAGCTGCTCGGCAAGCGCGACAATGATGCCCTCAGGCCCGCGGATGTAGGCTAGCCGGTACGTGTCCTCGTACCGCATTTCGCCAATGAGCTCGGCCCCGTGGGCGCGCATGCGCGCAACGATAGCGTCGATGTCATCGACGGCGAACATGACGCGACGGATGCCCAGCGTGTTCATCGGCGCGTCCACGGGCCCAAACCTGACCGCGTTGGGCGTGTGGAACTTGTCCAGCTCAATGCCCTGCCCATCGGGAGTCCGCATCGTCGCGAGGGTGGCCCGGACGTCCTTGAGCCCGATCAGGCTCCCTACCAAAGGCCCCTCGACTGTCGTCTCACCCTCGAGCTTGAGGCCCAGCTCGATGAAGAACGCCTTGACGGCTTCGAGATCGTCGACAACGATGAGGACGTTGTCCATTCTTTTAAGCGCCATATCCTTCCTTCCCTTGTTTCACCGCTGGTGCCCGTACCTGCCGTGCTTGTAGCTTGGATGCATGGACGAGTTATTGCCGCAGAATCTTGTCCAGCGCCTTTCCCTTTGCGAGCTCGTCAATGAGCTTGTCCAGATAGCGAATCTTCTGCATGAGCGGGTGCTCAATTTCCTCCACTCGAATGCCGCACACCACGCCTTTGATAAGCGAGACATTCGGATTCATCTCTGGTGCTTGGGCGAAGAAAGTCTCAAGATCGTTTTCAGAGCCGATCTGGTGCCGCAGTCCATCTTGGGTGTAGCCCGTCAACCAACAGATGACTTGATCGACTTCCGACTTCGAACGGTTTTTGGATTCTGCTTTCTTGACGTACAACGGGTACAAGCTCGAAAACTTAATTGCGAAGACCTTCTCCTGGCGCATTGCCACTCCTCAGGTGTATTCAGGCTCGACAAGCAAGCTCTATGACTTCCTTGGCTCTTTACATGCCCCTCATTCTATTCATCTATCTAATCCTATGTCGCTTCCTAATCGGCGTCAACGCCGCAAGATCCCGCCTCCGTAGGCTTATCCGCGCGGGCACGGCAGGGGTCGTACAGGTGGTGTCGCCGACGCTCCCCGGACAGACGCCTGACGCTCTTCAGGTGCTCTGCAGATTCTCCTCGAGCGGCCGGGGGGAATTTCGTCCTCCCATCCTGGCGCCGTTGCCGTCTCCTTGTCTTATCGGGTCGCGGGTGAAATCGAGACGCCTTTCGTAGGAAACGGAGCCCCTACGGGAAGCGTATCACCAAGTAGCGTAGAGAAGCGACCTGCAGAGATCCTTGATCTGCCTCGGAGACTTTGGACCTCCGCCAGATAAAAAAATCTGCCGCGATGTATCTTTAGCCTCTCGCGCCGTAAGATTACCAGCCGCAGAATAAGATTAACTCGCCGCAGAATAAGATTACCCGGCGCAGAATAAGATTATTCCGACGCAGAATAAGATTACCCGCCGCAGAATAAGATTATTCCGCCGCAGAATAAGATTACCCGCCGCGAACTAAGCTTATTCGCCGCGAAGTAACGTTATCCGCCGCGAACTAAGATTGCCCGCCGCAAAGCAGGATTGCCCGCCGCAAAGTAAGATTGCCCGCCGCGATCTTGGGTTATTCGCCGCGAAGTTGGATTACGCGCCGCGAAGTAAGATTGCCCGCCGCGAAGTTAGGTTACGCGCCGCGAAGTTAGGTTATCCGCCGCAAAGTTATCCTACCCGCCGCGAACTAAGATTACCCGCCGCAAAGTAAGACTGTCCGCCGCGAACTAAGACTCCCCAGCCGCGAAGTTGTCCTGCCCGCCGCAATGTCGGGGGAGATTTAGCGACGGCAGGGAAGATCGCGGCGCCGGACGCGACCTCCAGGCGGGCTCGCCGCCCTCGCGCCAGGGAGCATCTGGGGGCGGCAAATCGTCGTCTTGGGAAACGAAGCGTCGTCGGGAGACGGCGGAACGGCCTGTCTCTCCCAGGAGCCCGTTGCACCGGGTGCCAGGTGCTTCGCCCACGCAGGAGTATGCCGCCCGGCGTCGGGGAGAGAATGCCAACCGGATGCGGTTCGCGACGCTCGAGACCTTGACCCTCTCGCCTCTCCCCTGTTGGAAGCATCTTTCGGAGGAGAAATGGCGGCAGCTCGTCGCCGGTCTCGTCGCCGAGATCGAGTCGGAGGCCGCGGCCCGCCGCCAGCGCACGGGCCGTCAGGTCCTGGGGGGCCTCCGCCATTCGTGGACAGCACCCCTTCGACCGCCACAAAAAGCCGAAAAAGTCGCCAGCGCCATTGTTCCACGCGGCGAGCAAGGCGGCTCGGCAGGAGCTCTACACCACCTATCGGTGGTTCGTAGCGGCTTTCCGAGGGGCCACAGAGAAGCTCCGGGCTGGAAACCTGACGGTGCCGTTTCCGCCAGGGAGCTTCCCGCCAGCGTTGCCGTTCGTGACTCTTTCTTCATCCTGAGACTGCTCCCCCGGTGCTAAAGTTATGCCCAGAGGCATAGATTTCGCCCTGACGGACAGGCTGAGGAGAAGAATCTCTTCTCCTTTCTCCTACTCGTGTGCCGGGTAGACCTGGGTGGTTACCCACCCAGGCCCCCCACAGACCCGTACGTGCGGGATTACCGCATACGGTTCTTCAGGTCACGGGTTCGCTACGCGACATTCAGGCCGCATGACAGATTCTCAGATTGGGTAGCGGGTAGCGCTTCAGAAGAAGGTTGAACCGCTCCCAGGTCAAGTTGGAGGTTCGCGAGCGGCGACTGAGCCACTTGCGCCAGATCCTCATGACCCAGTGATGCACGCTGCTGAGCGACTTCGAGTTCCCGGTAATCCCGTAGTACCCGCCGTGCCCGCGCAGTTTGCTGAGAAGCTTTCTCTGCTGCCAAGCTATGGGTGCATGCCGGTTGCCCTGACACCAGTGGTTGAGCTGCCGCAGGAACCGGGTAATCCGGTCGGAAGCCGTCTTGCGCTTGACCATCCAAGTGCCCCGCCGAGACCTCTCCCAAAAGTGGGTGAAGCCAAGAAAGTCGAAACTTTTCCGCTCCTCGTGAGGCTGCGTTCTCCCAGACTCCGTTTTACCGCCGGGCTGTTCGAAACGCACCAAACGGGTCTTGTCGGGATGGAGGCTCAGCCCGTGCTTGTCGAATCGCTTCGGCAGCACCTCCAGCACCCGCCGTGCATCGCTCTCCAGTTGGAAGACCAGGACGAAGTCATCGGCAAAGCGGATCAGGAAAGCCTCCCCTTGCAACCGCGGCTTCACCACCGCCTCAAACCACGTGTCCAGCACCTCGTGAAGGTAGATGTTCGACAAGAGCGGAGAGATGACTCCTCCCTGCGGTGTTCCTGCCACTGGATGGCTGAGGTTTCCTCCTTCCATCACTCCCGCCTTCAGCCATTTGTCAAGGGCGCGGCGTATCACCCCGTCGCATACCCTCTGGTCCAGAAAGCCCCGGAGCTGACTGCGATCTAGATTGTCGTAGAAACTCTGGATGTCGGCCTCTAGAACCCAGCCTCCCGCCATCGCCATCAGACCTTGCCACAGTTTCCTGATCGCCTGATGCGCCGATCGTCCAGGTCGGAATCCATACGAACAGTCCAAGAAGTCCTGCTCGTACAAGGCTTCCAACACCATCGCGACCGCCCTCTGAAGGACTTTGTCCTCGAAGGTTGGCATCCCGATTGGCCGCTTCTTCGACGGGTCACTCCCTTTCGGAATGTAGGCCCGGCGAACCGGCGGTGCTCGGTAGCGGCCCGACTTGAAACGGTCCAGAAGGCTCTGGAGATTTCCTTCCAGGTTCTCCTCGTAACCCGCCGCCGTCTGGCCGTCTACCCCCGGAGCGCCATCTTTGCGCGTCCGGTGATAGGCTTCTCGCAGAAGATCGATGTCGATGTGATGAGCCAGGCTCAGAAAGGCCCGCTCGGGGTCTTCCCTCGCCAGTTGCGCTATCCGTTGAAGTCTCGTTGAGACACTTTCAAGGTTCGGCGACCTTGTCATCTTTCCCTCCAACGATTCCGTAACCCGACACCCCCCTTCCCTCCACGGGGTCCCTCGGGATGGTTCCCCCGCTTCCTCGGTACTATGGAGGTGCTACGACGCCCTGAGTCCATCCCGACGCGCTTCGTTTCCTTCGCTTGGCGGTACCGCGGCTGCGCCCGCTGATTCGCTCCCACAGGGTACGGACGCCCTCTCCTGTGGACCTGGACTTTTTCATCACCCGGAGCCCACCCGGGATTCGGCCACGGAGATCTCAGGGTTCTCCCAGGTTCCTGGGCGGACCCTACTGTGTACATGCCCTGGGCTCATACACCCCGGGGGACCCTCGATGCCAGGCCATTCGGCACCGAAGATATGGCCTTCCGCTGGTGCCACGACGTCGGCTCCCCGATCTCAATCTCTCGAGGCTGATTACCACGGCCTGCACACTCGCTGTCTACGCTTCGAGGCGCCAAGTTACCCTGACACGACGCAAGACTCGCTTCCGGTGGGGGGCCAACCCTTGCCGGGTAGGACTGGGACCTACTGGGTCCACTACGAAGGGTTTCAGGCTCTGTCTACTGCATTTCCCTTCCTCCCTTCCCAGGCTTCGCCTGGCGCAAGGCACCTGATTCTGGGGGCACCTGATTCGGCGGAATTGTAGGTCATTTGCACCAAGTGATCGCCCGAATTATCTCAGTTTTTAATTCATAGAGAGGCGCACTTTTTATATCAGAAATATTTGGCCCACTTTCAAGACGAACCAAGAGGTAGTCACTGTTGGAGAAAAATACTTGTAGCTTTCTTGAGCGAATTACTTTTGATTGACCAGGAACTATTAAGGCCTGAAGCTTACCTTCTGGGGCCATTACCGCCTGAGTGATTGTTGAAATCAATTGGCTATCAAGGTCAATGTAAGCATACCGTGGCCCAGGCCCGCCGAGCTCTTGAGGGAGATTGGGATACAGCTTAAGGAATGCGAACAGTCCATAGAAGATGAACATAGCCGCCAAAAGATAACGCATAAAGTCATCTCGGAATGCTGGCTTGAAGTCTTCGAGGCGCGCACCCTGAGCTACTATCTGCAGATAGGTCGATATCAAGATAAGTGGCACCGTATAAGTCGCAAGCTCTCCTGGATCGATCGCTAGTGCCAACCACTTGCGCTTGACAGCGATAGGCAGAAGTTGAGCTACCAAGGTACTTAAGACCACCAGACTCACAATGAGCCAATAGAGTCGGCGATGTCTTTTGAAAAGGCTAAGCAGGTTCTCGCGGAGTCGATAGAAGAGTGCAATGCCAGCCCATGCGACGAGGATGATGAGCGCCGGCATGATTCCAGCAACTAGGTACTGGAACTCTAGGGCTGGTAGCTGACCTAGCCCATTCTCCCAAGCATTGAAGGACCAAACCAAGTAGCCAAGACCATATAGGACTGCACCAGAAACCAGAAATCCATCTCGGTGATCCCCAAGCCATTTAAAGACATCGGGAATTGACTTGACTTTTTCAGTAATTGGCTCAGGCTTGACGTCATCGGGCGACATAGATGGCACCTCCATCGAGCGGTCAACCTTAGATTATCCGTCTCCTCTCCTCTGGCCGCAATGTATATCGTCTCCTGCCCAAGGAACCGGCCACTCTATCTATTCCTGGGCGAGCCCTCTAACCAGGGCTAGAAGCGATATTGAAAGACCAGTCCTCTAAATTACTCGCGCACTTCAGCGCTCCGCTAACCGTTCTTCAATAGCCTTGGGTAACTGGTGAAGCTTCGGTACAACCTTGACAGTGCTTGGCTTAGGGATACCGTTCAGGAGGGCGCCAAACCTGCCATCGGTCCTATAAATATCCACATAAGGCAAGTATGTTGCGTGCAAGATGTCACCAGCATCACTTTCCTTAATCTCCGGGAGTACAGGCGAAGGATAGATAAGATCCCGCAGGTAGGCGGTGAGTAGATTAAAATGAGTCGAGAGCGCTGGAATTTCTTTCACAAATCGATTGTGCTCTAAGGACTGCTGAAGATGTGTCGGCAGCTCATCTACCCCCAAGTAAGAAGCTGATGAATCCACCAAGCTAAGATTTTTAACATACCTCCTCACTGCCTTAACAACCTCCTGCTCAAGTCCTAGTACGAACTTCACGTGAGGCTTAATACTCTCCTGCGCCTGGACAAGCTTTCCATGAAGATTTTGCTCAAGCCGTGGCAACACATTGAAGACCTTTTGAGCCTTGGGATTCCCTTCCAGGTAGTGCTTGATAAAAATACTTGGCTTGGCAAACTCTTTCATGAGTTCTCGCGCTAGTTGATTTCCCGAGATGCCATCCGATAAAAAGCGGTCAAGTAAGTTCGATCCGTAAAAATTGGCTAGAGGCAATTCCTGGGACATGCCTGCCTTCACAAACGCTGCCGCCTCTGGGTTTTTGATTAATTCCCTTAGATGCGCCGCAGGAAGCGCTGGAAAAGTTTCTTGATGACGTCGAATAAGAGCATCGAGACTGAAGGAATCATCTGGCTCGACCGGGGGAAACCATTCCCCCTCGTCAGATATTACTAACGAAGCAGGGTCAGCTTCCGATCGGAGTGCTTCGCGTTCTAGGTTAAATACATCCCCGAAAAATCGGAAGACTCGGTCGCCGCACAGCTCTTCCATGATCTGTACTTTTCGGAGAGCCAGATCTCGCTGACTGGAGTCCTTCAGGAACTCGAAGAGGTGGACCCCCGAGAATCTGACCTCGATGAGTCCTTGCTCTTTCTTCTCACGGAGGAAGCTCAGGATATCAGAGAGCCCCGGCTCGTGACGATAGCCGATGTCGGCGAATCGCGAGTAGTCGCTGGTATCTAAATATATGCGGAGTGGTGATTGCTCAATCTGACTGTCCAAATTTCAATCCTCTCGCGTGGCACCTGAGTCGGCCTGATTCGGCAGTTTGGCATTTCACTGTTCTGCATGAGTGATCTCGTAAGTAGGCAGAGCACCGCTCGTCGGACGTACGATATTCCTGCTCTTACAGGAGGGGCAGAGGAAGAATAGGCGGCCTCCTTCATTTTCGAGGCCAGCAGGCGTATCAGAGGCCATAGCCCATCCTCCTTGAGGGAGGAGATTCTTCTTGAAAAGTAAGTGACCACAATTCCGACAGAGTTCCTCTTTAGATTCAGATTCCATAGCCATAACTCCTCTAGCACATAATGCCCTTGGAAGCTCACCATGCGGCAAGCGCGCAGAGCGCGGTTGCCGGTTGCCATCCAGTGCAGCGCTGGGTTAGTCAAACTTATACCCATGGTCCCTTCAGTGATTGATCCAAGTAAGGTTGGATTTTTCGGGCGAGCTTCTGCCTTCTCAGTGAATCTTCAGGAAGGCTCTGGATACGTCGTGACAGGCGCATGAACCTCCGGTGATAAAACCGGTGCCTGCGCACCTTAATCCAGTGTACTAGTTTCTTCCTGCGAAGCCACGCAGTAACGAGCAGAGCGAGAGCACCGCCCACAAGAAGGCCCCATGTAATGAATTGGCCTCCTGGGTAGGAACTTGTCTCATGTAATACGAGAGCAAGTGCAACAAGTCCGATGAACAGAGGAACGTATACATCAAAGATAATACGCTTCCGAGCGAAGCGCTCGACGTCTGTAACTATTTGTACTGTATCTGCAATCTCGGCAAGCTCGGCCATGTGCTTGCGCTCCGCCTCGGTGTTACCTGCGGGAGGCTTGCGCTTTTCTAACTGCTGTGTAGCCCTCTGCACGATTGTCCGAGCCTCCATACTGGAGCTGGCAAGAACGGCTCGACGGCGCTTTAGGTCAGCAGTTCCATACATCCAGAAGCCTATCAAATAAAAGAGCAAAATTCCGGTCGCGAGATACAAAAGGCTCAGTCTTTCGGCTGGGGAGAGCGAGATTCCCAAAGCAGGCAGTTCCTTGGGTACAAACCCACCCTTCGCAACAGCTATGGAGGCGAGCGCCGTGATCAGAAGGGCGTTCCTCTCGCTCCTACTTACCTCAGAAAGAGGATCGGTAGCAACGAGATCTTGGACTGCTTCAAGGATCTTGGCACGATCAATCATTGGTTCTATCTGCGACTAACCGTGAACTCTGCTTTCGCCGCCCTCTGCCAAACTGCTTAAGTGACAGTCGCAGGCTTGACGGAGAGACTGGCGAGTGGCGTATGTCGTTGATTCCATAGAACATGGATATTTTATGCTGGTTCCCAAGGCTCGTCAAGGAAGGCGACTTCGTCAGATAAGGCTCCGGAAGTGCTGCTTCCGCGCCAGCCTTAGCCGGACAGCGTAGAGCGGACACCAAGTTTCCAGCGTATCTCCCCAGACGACATCTACCGCTGGAGACGACGAGAGGTCATTCCCGCACGACGAGTTGCCGCTGCCGACGAAAAGCCGTAGTCTCCAGACGACAATTTGCCAATCCAGCCGACAGTCTGCCGCCATCGACAACGAGTTGCCGCTGCGGACTGGCCCGTCGTGTACAGACGACGACCTGCTGCTACGCATGCCGAGTCATCGTCTGGGGCGGCAAACCGTCATCTTGGGAAGCAAAGTGTCGTCGGGAGACGGAGGCAACGGCCCTCCTCTCCTACGGAACACCGCCAGCGGTATACTCCAGGGGATTTGGAGGATACCCATGCGCAAGCGCAACGCCCGACTCACCAGCCCTCTCGTCCGCGACAACGGAGCCCTGCGTCCCGCGACCTGGGACGAGGCTCTGGACCGCGCCGCCAACGGCTTCCGTTCCGCCGTGGAGAAGAAGGGGCCGCAGACGTTCGGCCTCTTCAGCTGCTCCAAGACGACGAACGAGCTGAACTACCTGGCGCAGAAGTTCGCCCGGACGGTGGTGGGCAGCAACAACATCGATAGCTGCAACCGGACCTGACACGCCCCCAGCGTCGTCGGTCTGGCGACGGTCTTCGGAATGGGCGGCGGGACGAGCTCCTATCGGGAGGTCGAAGAGACGGATGTCATCATCCTGTGGGGCAGCAATGCCCGGGAGACGCATCCGATCTTCTTCCACCATGTGCTCAAGGCCATCAACCAGGGGGCACGGCTCTATGTCGTGGACCCTCGACGGACGTCGTCCGCCCGCTGGGCGGCCCGGCATCTGCCGCTGAACGTCGGCAGCGACATCGCGCTGGCGAACGCGGTGGCGCGGGAGATCCTGGCCGCCGGCCTGGAGAACCGCAGCTTCATCGAAAACGCGACCAGCGGCTTCGAGGAGATGCGCCGCAAGGTCGACCTCTACACGCTCGACTTCGCCGAGGCCGTCACGGGCGTGCCCGCGGAGTCGATCCGCGAGCTGGCCCACGCCTACGCCCGCGCCGACCGCGCCCAGCTCTGCTGGACCCTCGGCATCACCGAGCACCACAACGCCGTGGACAACGTGCGCGCGCTCATCAACCTCGCCCTGCTCACCGGCCACGTGGGTCGCTACGGCTCGGGGGTCAATCCCCTGCGGGGCCAGAACAACGTGCAGGGCGGCGGCGACATGGGCGCCCTGCCGGACCGCCTGCCCGGCTTCCAGCACGTGGAGAACGACGAGCTGCGGCAAAAGTTCGAGCGCGTCTGGGGCGCCAAGATCCCGCCCAAGCGCGGCTGGCACCTGAGCCACATGTTCGAGGCCATGGAGCACGGCGACCTGACGGCCCTCTACGTCATTGGCGAGAACCCGGCCCACTCGGAGGCGGACCAGCACCGCGCCATCCGCCTGCTGGAGGGGCTGGAGACCCTGGTCGTCCAGGACCTGGTGCTCACCGGCACCGCCGAGATCGCGGACGTGGTGTTCCCCGCCGCCGCGGGCTGGTGCGAGTCGGACGGGACGGTGACCAACAGCGAGCGCCGCGTCCAGCGGGTGCGCCGCGCCCTGCCGCCACCGCCGGGAGTGCGCGACGACATCCAGATCCTCTGCGACCTCGCCCGCCGCATGGGCAAGGATCTCGGCGATCCCACGGCCGAGGAGCTGTGGAACGAGGTGCGCACGCTGAGCCCCGTCCACGCCGGCATGTCCTACGAGCGGCTGGAGGCGATGCAGGGCCTCCAGTGGCCGTGCTACGACGAGTCGCATCCGGGCGAGAGCTATCTGCATGGGCGGTTGTGGACGCGGCCGGTCACCGGGCCGCGGGCGCCGTTCGCGGCCGTGGACGACGTGCCGCCGTTCGAGAAGCTCTCCGAGGAGTTCCCGATGCGCCTGACCACGGGCCGGCGGCTGGACTCGTACAACACGGGCGTCCAGACCTCGGGCTTCTCGTCGCCGATGCGCCGGCGCGAGAGCCTCGACCTCTGTCCGGAGGATGCCCGGCGCCTCGGCGTGGCCCCGGGCGACATCGTGCGCGTGGTCTCGCGGCGCGGCGCGGTGCTGGCCCCGGTGCGGTTCGACGACGGATTGCGGCCCGGCCTGGCGTTCATGACGTTCCATTTCCCCGACCAGGTGGCGACCAACGAGCTGACGGTCGACGCGGTCGATCCGCAGTCCGGCACCTCGGAGTTCAAGGCCGCGGCGATCCGGATCGAGCCGCTCGGGCGGACCGCCGTGGAAGCCGAGGCGGCGGCGGCCGAGCCGGTCACCGCCTAGCGCGAGGACAACGCGAGGACAACGACTGAATGGATCTGCACTTTACGGCGGACGAACCCACCCTGGACGAGATCGAGGCGGTCGACGGCTGCCTCGCCGGGGTTGCTCCAGATGGCGGCGGATATCCTCGTCAATACCTTCTGCCCGTGCTCAACGCCCTTCAGGCCCGCGTGGGCTGGATCAGCCCGGGCGCGATGAACTACGCGTGCCGCCGCCTGGACGTGCCGCCCGCAGAGGCGTTCGGCGTGGCCGACTTCTACGCCCTCCTCTACACCCGGCCTCAGCCGCCGGCGGCGGTCCACGTGTGCGACGACATCGCCTGCCGGTTCCGCGGCGGCGAGGCGCTGTGCGCGGAGCTGGAGCAGGTGTTCGGTCCGCCCGGCACGAGCGCGGACGGCCGCGTCACCTGGCACCGCAGCCCCTGCCTGGGCCTCTGCGAGCGGGCGCCCGCCGCCCTGGCGATCGTGGCCGGCGCGCCGGCGCGGGAGCAGGCGCTGGCTCCGGCCACCGGCCTCGAAATCCTGTCCGTCTTCGACGGCCGGCCGGTGGAGCCGCCGAGCTTCGCCCTTTCGGTGCCTCAGCTCGGCCAGCCGGGCCTGCGGCTGCTCCACCGCGTGGGACGGGTGAACCCCGAAAGCCTCGACGACTACCGCTCTTCCGGCGGCTTCCTGGCCCTGCGCCGGGCCTTCGAGATGGGCCCCGAGCGGGTGGTGCGCGAGGTGACGGACTCCAAGCTCGTGGGCCGCGGCGGCGCCGCCTTCCCCACCGGCCTGAAGTGGCAGAGCGTGCGCTCGGCGCCGATGCCACGCTACCTCGTGTGCAACGCCGACGAGTCCGAGCCCGGCACCTTCAAGGACCGCGTGATCATGGAGGGGGATCCCTTCGCGCTGATCGAGGCGATGACCGTCGCGGGCTTCGCCACCGGCTGCGAGCAGGGTTATCTCTACATCCGCGGCGAGTATCCGCTGGCGGCCGGGCGGCTCTGGAACGCCATCCGGCTCTGCCGCAGCCGGGGCTATCTCGGCGTGGACATCCTAGGCCAGGGCGTGCGCTTCGACGTCGAGGTGCGCCGGGGCGCGGGGGCCTACATCTGCGGCGAGGAGACGGCTCTGCTCAACTCGCTGGAAGGCCGCCGCGGCGAGCCGCGCAACAAGCCGCCGTTCCCCACGCAGGTGGGCCTGTTCGGCCAGCCGACGGTGATCAACAACGTCGAGACGCTGGTGAACGTGCTGCCGATCCTGCTCGAAGGCGGCCGGACGTTCGCCGCCACCGGCACGGAGCGCTCCACGGGCACAAAGCTCTTCTGCGTCTCCGGGCACGTGGTGCGGCCCGGCGTCTACGAGGCGCCGTTCGGCATCACGCTGCGGGAGCTGCTGGACCTGGCCGGCGGGATCGGGGGATCGGGCCGCCTGCAGGCCGTGCTCCTGGGCGGCGCGGCGGGCGCCTTCGTGACGCCCGAGCAGCTCGACGTGCCGCTCACCTTCGAGGGCACGCGCGCCGCCGGAGCCTCGCTCGGCTCGGCCGTCGTGCTGCCGTTCGACGACACGGTCGACCTGCGCCAGGTGCTGCGGCGCATCGCGCAGTTCTTCCGCGACGAGTCCTGCGGCCAGTGCGTTCCCTGCCGCGTCGGCACCGTGCGCCAGGAGGAGCTGCTGTACCGGCTGGCTTTAGACCGCCCGCTCGGTTCCGAGGGCGAGGAGCTGGCGATGCTGCGCGAGCTCGGCCAGGTGATGCGCGACGCCTCCATCTGCGGCCTGGGCCAGACCGCCTCGAGCGCGATCGAATCCGCCCTCGCCCGGTTCCCGATCTTCCAGGACAAGCCCATGAGCCAGGACAATCCCATGAGCCAGGAGAATTCATGAGCCAGGAGAACGCCCCGGACCTCCAGGTCCCCGTGCCGCCCGGGCCCGTGCCGGCGATGCCGCCGCCCCGGCCCCGCAACGCCGTCGAGATCACTCTCGACGGCCGGAGCGTGACGGTGCCCGAGGGGACCACGCTGCTCGAAGCGGCTCGCCAGGAGGGCATCGACACGCCGACGCTCTGCTACCTGGAGAACCTGACGCCGGTCAACGTCTGCCGCATCTGCGTGGTGGAGGTGGAGGGCTCGCGCGTGCTCGTGCCGGCCTGCTCGCGCAAGGCCGAGGCGGGCATGGTGGTGCACACGGACTCCGAGCGCGTGCGCCTCAGCCGCCGGCTCGTGCTGGAGCTGCTGGGCTCGTCGGTGGACCTCTCCACCGCCCCGCAGATCCAGGAGTACATGGAGCGGTACGACGCCCGGCCGGAGCGCTTCGGCCCGCCGTCGCCCCCGGTTGCCGCGGGCGAGCGCGACGCGGCCCGCCCCGGCCATCACCACGCGCCCCATGCCGGCTCGGCCTTGAACGCCGGCCAGCCCGTGAAGGTGGACAACGACCTTTACGTGCGGGATTACTCGAAGTGCATCGTTTGCTACAAGTGCGTCGAGGCGTGCGGCGTGGACGCCCAGAACACCTTCGCCATCGCCGTGGCCGGCCGCGGCTTCGACGCCCGCATCTCCACCGAATACGATGTCCCGCTCCCCGACTCGGCGTGCGTCTATTGCGGCAACTGCATCGGCGTCTGCCCCACGGGCGCGCTGATGTTCAAGAGCGAGCACGACATGCGCGAGGCCGGCACCTGGGACGAATCCCGCCAGACGGCCACGGACACCATCTGCCCCTACTGCGGCGTCGGCTGCACGCTCACCGTTCACGTGCAGGACGAGAAGATCGTCAAGGTGGGCTCGCCGATCGAGCACGAAACCACGCGCGGCCACCTCTGCATCAAGGGGCGCTTCGGCTGGGAGTTCGTCAACTCGCGGGAAGGATGATTTCTCCCTTACGAGGGCTACAGCGTACGCGTCTGTCCGCCGTCGACGTCGAGGATGGTCCCTTGGCAGTACGCGGCGGCGGGTGAAGCCAGGAAGGCCACCGCGTTCGCGATCTCGGCCGGCTCGCCGAAGCGCGCCACTCCCAGCTTCTGCGCCATCCGCCGCGCCGCCTCCGCCTGATCGATTCCCTGCTCGGCCGCGAAGCGCTCGACCCGGGTGCGCAGCCGCTCGGTGGCGATGGAGCCGGGGTTGATGGCGTTCACCCGCACGCCGTCGCGCAGGCCGCGGTCCGCCAGCACCTTGGTGAGGTTGAGGAGCGCGGCGTTGACGGCGCCGCCGATGGCGAACTCCGCGCTGCCCGTCCGTCCCCCGACGCCCACGATGTTGACGATGGCGCCCTTGCCGGCCTGCAGGTGCGGCCAGGCCGCGCGGCAGCAGCGCATGGCGCCGAAGAGCTTGAGGGCGAAGCCATCGCTCCAGGCGTCTTCCGTCAAAGTGAGGAAATCGCCCCGCTGGGTGGCTCCGGCGTTGTTGACGAGCAGGTCCAGGCGGCCGAAGCGGCCGATGGCCGCCGCGACCAGGGCGTCGGGCGCGTCCGGCAGGCGCAGATCGGCGGCGTGCACCAGGGAGTCGGTGGGGAGCGCGGACGCGAGCGTCTCGAGCCGGTCGAGCGAGCGGGCCGCGAGCACGAGGCTCATTCCCTCGGCCGCCAGCCGCTCCGCGATGGCCCGGCCGATGCCGCGGCTCGCGCCGGTGACGATGGCGGTCTTACCCGATAGTTGCAGGTCCATGGCGGCGATCCTCCATTCCTATCAAAATCACAACCGGAACTCGGTCTGGGCGGCCTGGGTGGTGAGGAGACCGCACAGCTCGCGGGCGGTCGCGAGGGAGAGATAGGGGATGTCCACGCGGTGCGAGGAGAGCCCGGCACCGGCCGTGTCCACCTGCACGCGGGCCATGCCCGCCCGGCGGTCGAAAGGGGATTCGAGGAGCGCCACGGCCTGGACGCGGGTGAACCGCACCACCGTGAGCCGGCGCCACAGCCAGCCGCTGCGGAAGAGGATCGCGCTGTCCGTCACCGCCCAGCTCATGTGGCGGATATAGATCCACGCGGCGGCATAGGCCCACGCCGCGAGGAAAGCGAAGAGGGGCAGGTCCCACCATCTCAGGAAGAAGGCCAGGGCGAGCGACACGGCGATGGAGATCAGGAACCCGCTCTTGGCCTTCCGGCGGACGGCCCGCGGCGACACGCCCTGCCAGGCCGCGGCCTCGGGATCCAACTCGGGGATCACCTCGCGCAGGAAACCCGGCAGCTCGCTCCGGCGCAGGATCGGCGCCAGCCACTCCCGCTGCCTGCCGGCGTTCTCCTCCCCCTCGCCACCATTGCCGCCATCGCCGCCGCCCGCCGTCTCCACCCGCACCGAAGCCCGCCGGAAGAGCTGGTGGAGCGGCCCTTCATGGACCGTCAGCGTCTGGATGCGGCGCAGGGGAATGGTGGCGGAAACCCGCGTCAGAAGCCCGTAGCGGGTCTGGAGGTCCTCGCCGGCCCGGATCACCCGGAAACCGTGCAGCCGGACCAGGGCCCAGGCCATGGAGATCAGCCGGACCAGCACCAGAAAGCCGGCGAAGGCCGCCAGGCCGAGCGCGATCCGGCCCACGGGAAAACCCGCGCCCCCGATCAGCCACCGGAAGAGTCCCCGCACCACGCCCCGGCCCGTCGCGCCTTCGGTGGCCGGCAGGATGCCGGGAAAGGCGTCGAACACACGGCCCAGGATGTTGTCCGCGATCCCCATCTCCCAGAGCAGGCCGAAGGCCGCGCCGACCAGCACGATGCCACGGTTCTGGATGAACCCCCAGAGCATCAGGTCCCGGGTATCGAGGCGCAGCAGAGTGCGGCCGGCCTCCTCTTCGGCGGCCTGGCCGGTCGTCGTTTCGGCAGGGACCGCCGCCGCTCCTTCCCGGCCGGCGAACACGCGCCGCCGCATCTCCTCGTAGGCGGCCCGCGGCAGCACGCTCATCTTGGCTTCGGGCTCTTTCCCGCCGCCCGTCTCCACCCGCACCTCCACCACGTCCAGCATGCGGTGGAAGACGTTCTGCACCGCGTCCAGGTTCTGGATGCGGGCGTAGGGGATGTGCCGCTCGTTGCGGAACAGGAACCCGGTGCGGATCACCATCTCGTTCGGCTCATAGCGGTAGTGGAACGAGAAGTAGCGTCCGAGCGAGACCAGGGCGAAGGGGATCGCGAGCAGCATTCCCCAGAGCTGCCAGCTTCCCCACCAGCCTTGGGAGCCGGCGACGACGACCAGGATGCCCGGCAGGAGGAACGCCTTGAGCTGCTCGGCGACGCCGAAGAGGAACGACAGCGGATGGAGCCGCCGGTCAGACGCCATCGCCGCCTTCCCGGGGCAGGAGATGGTCGCGGATGCGCAGCGCCGTGGCATGGTCCAGGCCGCCCAGGTCCACCTGGGCATGCACCGTCCCCGCCGTGAAGATGGAGAGCTTGCCGAGCCCGTAGCGCCTCTCGAGGGGCCCCTGCGAGACATCCGTGTGCTGCACCCGCGAGCGGGGCACGCTGGTCACGCCGCGCCAGAGGACGCCCTGCCGGATCTCGATGCCCAGCTCGTCCACCCGATACGAGACATGACGGTGATGGATCTCGGGCCAGCGGTGGGCGGTCCAGGCCAGGGCCAGGACGACGGCGCCCAAGAGGCCGGCGACGCCGAGCTTGACCCAGCCGGGCGCCGGCGTCGCCAGCAGGATGCCCTGGGCCACGAGCAACCCGAGGGAGATGGCGGCCCAGGTGATCCAGCCCGTGGCCCGCTCCAGACGGACCGACCGCGGGTCCAGCCGGCGCTCGACGCCGTCGGCGATGCCGGGCTCCGGCAGCTCTTCAGGAACGGGAGGTTCCACCTCCCAGATCCCCGGATAACGGGTGACGAATCCCGCGCCGTCCACCTCCAAATCCGCGACGAAGCTGCCGCCGGCGCTCTCGTAGCGGTAGGCGGCCGGGGCGGTCCGCCGGTAGACCTGGTCCAGGGGCTCCAGGCGCAGGCTCGGGAAGCGGAGCCAGGCCGCCCGCACCGGGGCCTCCTCCCCCACATCCAGGCCCAGCCGGCGGATGGGGAGCAGGTTCGTCGAAGGGCTGAAGTTGAGGTCGAGATCGGTGCAGCCCGCTACCTGCGGCTGCTCGACGCCCTGGAGGCGCCACCGGCCCTCGCCGTCGACCGAGCACTCCACCTCCACGGGGCGGTCGCCGATGAAACCCGTGACCCGTCCCGACAGCGTCCGCCATTGGGCGTCGCAGATCACCCGGTAGTCGAGCCGGCAGGGCTGGCCCTCGTGCAGGAACACCGCCATGCCGCCGAGATGCCAGGCGGCATCCTTCTCCTCCAGCCGGGCGGCCTCGTGGCCGGGCTGGTCCAGCCGGCGCCAGAGGATGAGGTGATCGGTCATGCCGTCCCTTTCAGAAAGATTATGAAAGGGAGGCGCCGGAGGGCGCCTCCGCGAGTGGAAAATCAGGCCGGCAGGGGCGTTCCGCCCGCCTTCAGGGTCGTCTTCACACGCATCGCATTCACCTCCTCTCGGTAGGGTCTCTCCTGGAGGAAATCTGCAGCCCAGGGAACGGATTCTATACCGGAGGGCCGCAGGGGCCGGAGCTCACGGCAGGGGCAAAACATTCTGTGCTAGCCTTCCAAAGAGCTTAGCGATGAACTCAAGCCCCAAGCCTCAGACGCAGCCCGAGGAGTACGCGGAGCTACGGGCGGAGATCGTCCGCGCGGTGCGCTCGCTCTGCCCGCGCTGGCTGGCTTCTCGCGCCGACGACCTGGTGCAGGCCGCGCTGCTGCGGATCCTCGAGCTGCGCCAGCGCAGTGAGCATCGACAGGACCTTTCGTCGTTCTATCTCAAGAGGGTGGCCTACAGCGCCCTGGTCGACGAGATCCGCCGGCTGGAGCGCAGACGGGAAATGCCCCTGGAGGGAGACGATGGAGAGCCGCTGCCGCTGGCTTCCGCGTCGCCCGGGCCGGAAAAGTTGCAGGCGGGCAAAGAGATCGGCGAGGGGATTCGCGACTGTCTCGGAGCCCTCTTGCGGCCACGCCAGCTCGCCGTCACCCTGTACCTCCAGGACGTGAGCGTGGTCGAGGCGGCGCGCCTCCTCGGCTGGGAGCTCAAGCAGACCCGTAACCTCGTCTACCGCGGCCTGGGGGATCTTCGCCATTGCCTGAAAGGGAAAGGACTTCATCCATGAACGAGCCGGAGGGCCCGGGCGCCCGGTTGCGGGAGGCGTTCGCCGGCCTCTCCGAGCGGGCGGTGCCCGGCCCCGCGTGCCCGGAGCCCGACCGTCTCTGGGCCGCCGCGACCGCCGAGGCGCCGGCCGAGGAGCGCCGGGAGATCGTGGCGCACACGGCGACCTGCGCTTCCTGCGCCGCCGCGTTCCGGCTGGCGCTGGGGCTGTCCCAGGAGGAACGCGGGCAAGCCTCCGGGAAAGAGGACGCCGCGCCGCTCCTGGCCCCCTCCCGGCCGTGGTTTCAACGGAGCGCTCCGCTCGCCGCACTGGCCGCGTCCCTGCTGATCGCCGTCCTGGTTCCCGTGTGGTGGCGGAGCCAGCCAACGCCACAGTACCGGGACGTCGAGACGCTGGAGATCCGATCGCGGCTCGCCGAAGGGGCGGCCGTGCCGCGGAACCAGGCCGTGCTGAGCTGGTCCGCCGGCCCCTCCGGCTCGCTCTATGAAGTCCGCGTGCTCACCCGCGAGGCGCGGGAAATCGCCGTCGAAGCGGAGCTCGAAGTGCCGCGATATCAAATCCCGCCCTCCGCTCTCGTGGGCATTCCACCGGACACGATTCTCTATTGGCAGGTGAAGGCGCTCCGGCCCGATGGGACGAACGTGGTGTCGAAAACGTTTTCGATCCGTCTCCAGTGAGCAATCTGGCGCCGGCGCCCGTTGTAAGACATTGTCCGGAGCCATTGAGGCCCGGCGGACCCCAAAAGGAAACGACCATGCCCACACCGAAAGCTCCCAGCAATCCCTCTCGTCCGAAACCGGGACCGCAGAACGTAAAGACGCCGCCCAAGAAGCCCATCCACGGTGAGCCGTGCCCCAACCCGGATGGGATCAAGCCCTAGGATCTCGTGCTCTCCCGGGCCTGGTTCGTCCTTCTCCTCGGTCTCGCGGCACCCCTGGGGGCGGTGGCTCACGCCCCCGCGGATCCGTTCGCTCGTTGCGAAACGCGGCTGCGCGAGGCCCCGGAGCGCTGGGAGTCGGCCCGGTGCTTCTACGAGGTGGCTCTCCGCGAAAAGCTCTGGGACGACGCCGCCCGGCGCCTCGAGACCCTCGGAGACCGCCACCCGGATCGCCCCTGGCTCCAACTGGCCAGGGCCTATGTGGAAGAAGAGCGGGACCCGGAGCGGGCGACCGGGCGGTACCGCGCCGCGGTCGCGGCTTTCGAGTCTCTCGGCCATGCCGAGGGTGAGGTGCGGGCCCGCTGCGCGTTCGCCGTCTGGCTCTCCGCGCGGCAGGAGAGACGAGAGGCCGGCGAGCAGCTCGACGCGGCGGTCCGCCGGGCCGAAGCCGCCGGCCAGCCCCCGTTGCTGGCCGAAGCGCTGATCTTCCAGGCGCGGCACCTGCGGCGGCTGGAAACCGACCTGGAGCTCCCGTACCGCCTTGCGCGCCGGGCCGAAGGCCAGCTCTTTCCGCGGGGCCCCGCTCTCCAGCAGATCCTCTGCCTGGAGCTGCTCGCCCGTCTCTCCCAGGACCTCGGCCGCCCCGAACAGGCGGCGGGCTACTACCGCCGGCTCGAGCCGCTGGCCCGGGCGAACGAGCGCCACGACCTCGAAGCGGAGGCCCAGTTCGGCCTCGGCCTCCTGCTCTTCCACGAGTTGGACCGGGCCTACCGGGACTCGGGCCGAGCCCGGGCCGCCGCGCAGTTGCGCAAGGCCCTGGCCACGGCGGTGGCGGTGGGAGACCCCCTGCTCCAGGCCAAGGCTCACTCGATCCTCAGCCATCTCGCGGATCCGCCCGGGGCGGAAGCCCACGCCGAGCGCTGCCTGGCGCTGATCCGCGGGCGCAACGACGCCCTGACCACGGCCTGCCTCCTGGCGCTCGCCCGGGGCCGTGCCGGCGCCGATCCCAAGGGCGCCGAGAGAACCCTGGAAGAAGCCGGGAAGGTCGCCTCCCAATCCGGGGATCTCTCCTCGATCGCCCCGTTCTGGTACGACCGGATGAACTTCAGTTGGCGCTTCGAATCGGAGCGGACGATGGCCGACTCCCAGGAGGCCATCCAGGCCGTCGAGGCGCTGCGCGACCGTCAACTGGAGCAGTTTGGACGGGCCGGCCTCTTCTCCCGCTGGCTCGCCCCGTACTATGCCGTCTCCGGTCATCTGCTCGCCGCCTTCCTCCGTGCCGGCGACCCGGCCGACCTCGACCGGGCCTTCGCGGTCACCGAGTCGCTCCGGGCGCGGGTCCTGCGGGACCTCCTTGCCGCCCCACGCTCCCCCGACTCGCCGGCGTCCCGGGCGGCGACCGAGGCGGGCCTCGCTCCCGGCGAGGCGCTCCTCTCCTTCCAGATCGCTCCGCGGCAGGATTTCTTCGGCTTCGCGGGCGGCTCCTGGCTGCTGGTGTCCACCCGCCGCGGAAGCCGTGTCTACCCTCTGCCGGCGACGGTGGACCGCGCCAGCCTGGAGACGTCCGTCTCCGCCCTCCTCGGACTGATCGGCCGGCGGGACGGCAGCGAAGCCGACCTCACCACGGCGCTCTACGCGCAGCTCCTGGGCGAAGCGCTCGCCGATCTCCCCCGGGAGGTAGAACGGTTGGTGATCGTGCCCGACGGGGTTCTGCACCTGCTGCCGTTCCCGGCTCTCCGTCAGCGGCGCGACGGTCCTACGCTGACGGATCGCTATCAGGTCTCGGTGGCTCCTTCCGCGACCTTGTGGTCGCGCTGGCGCCGGCAAGCCCGCCGCGAGTCGAGGGCCGCGCTGGTGCTCGCCGATCCGATGCGCCGTGGCGACGAAACGGGAGGGCTCCCTGGAGCCCGCAGGGAAGGGCGGTACGTCGCGCGCCGCTGTGGAGCGGGAAGCCGGCTGCGTCTGGGCTCCGACGCGGGCGAGGCCTTCCTCAAACGGCAGGACCTCTCCCGTTTCGGCGTTCTCCACCTGGCGGCGCACGCGGTGGCCGACGAAGCGAGCCCCCAGGCCTCGGCGGTCCTGCTCGCCGCGGATGCTCCCGGCGAGGATGGCCGGCTGCAGGTGGACGAAATCGCCCGGCTCGACCTGCGGGGCAGCCTGGTCGCGCTCTCCTCCTGCCGTAGTGCTTCCGGCACCCTGGTGGGAGGCGAAGGGGTAATGAGCCTCACCCGCGGGTTCGCCGCCGCCGGAGCGGCGGCGGTGGTCGGGAGCCTCTGGCCCTTGCGCGACGACGACGCCGAAGCGTTCTTCGCCGTCTTTTACAATCGTCTCGCCACGGGCGACACGGCCGCCGCCGCCTTTTCGGCCGCGCAAAGGGAGCGGATCCGCGACGGCGCGCCCGCTCAGGCCTGGGCCGGCTTCGTGCTCTCCGGGAATGGCGACTGGCGGCTTCCTCCGGGCCCGCGGCGCGACGGCCCGAGGAGTGCCTTCGTCTTGCTGGGATGGGTACTGCTGGCCCTCCTCGCCGGGTACGTTCTGATCCGCCGCCGCGCACGGGCCTCTTTTCTTGCCTGGCCGGCACCAAGAGAGTAGAAGGACTAACGATTGTACTCAAGAGGAGACTGTCATGAGGAACGTAGCAAGGATCGGCGCCATCCTGTTCCTGTTGCTCACCGGGCTCTCCACTCCCAGGGCCTCGGCCGTCATCTTTTTTTGCAGCGACGTCTGCAGCAACTGGCGGGCCTGCTCGTTTAAGTGTACCGACGATTTGTCGGGCTTCGCCAGCAACTGCGGGAACTACGGCTGTTGCACCGGAAACACCACGAACTGTGTCTAGGGCTCCGGAACCAGCGCCCTGCGGGCGGCTTTCAGCCGCTCCGCCTCGACGCGGCCGCGCTGCTCCTCCGCGCGCCGGGTCAGGGCTTCATAGTCCGCCACCTGGAGCGCGGGCGTATTCTCCGTGGCGGCGGCGAGGGCTCGCCACATCCCTCTCTTGCCTTCGATCCCGAGCGACAAGGCCTCGAAGGCTTCGAGCAGGCGCAGCAAACCGTCCCCAGAATCGTCCAGCCGCAGCTTGATCTCGGTAACCTTCTCCGAGAGCCAGGCCGCCGCCTTGCGCGTCCGGCTCTCGGCGATTTGCAGCCGGCCCATGAGCGCCTCCAGCTCCAAGCGGTCCGCCGCGATGTCGGCCCGCAGCTCGGCGGCGAACCGCTCGACGTCGGTCCCCTTGTGGGCCGACTCGAGGTGCTCCAGAAGCTCGATGGCGACCGAGGAGCCGGCCAGATGATCGTTCAGATAGGTTGCGATGTGCTCGTGGGACATGGTCCCTCCCTTCCTCGTGAATCCCCTGTCACTTGCTCTTGCCGGGGCGCGTCAACTCCCGAATCGGCCGCTTTTGAGCTGAAGACTCGATGAGCGAAGCCAGGCGCCTTTGCCGGGTTTCCTCCCTCTTGGCGCTCACGACCCACCACGTCGCGGTCTTCCGGTACCAGGGCGGCTGCGCCTGGAAGTAGTCCCAGGCGTCCTTCTGCTCCCGAAACTGCCGCTCGGAGGCCTCGTCCAGCTCCGCCGAGCCTCGCTGCTCGTACGCGTAGATGCCCGACCTCTTCTCGCTGCGCTTCTCGAACGCTTCAAGACCGGCCGGGAGGACCCGGCCCTGGCTCTGAAGCTCCGCCATCCTCTTGATGTTCACCGCGCTCCAGGTGCTGGTGGCCTTTCGAGGCGTGAAGCGGATCATGTAGCTCTCGTCGTCGATGCTCTTGCGAATGCCGTCGATCCAGCCGACGCAGAGGGCTTCGTCGACGGACTCGGGCCACGTGATGCTGGGCTTGCCGGAGCCCACCTTGTGGAAGCCCACCCACAGCTCGCCGGCGCTGGCGTGATTCTTCTCCAACCACTGGCGGAATTCGTCGGGAGTGGCGAAGAACCGTGGCTTGATCGCTGCTTTATCCATCGCGATCAGGGCTTCGATCCGCTCCCCGCCTCGGCGACGTCCAGCATCTGGTTGGCCTTGATCGGCCCGGGTACGGTCTGGGTCTTGCCGGAGGGCCAGCGGATCTCGATGCGATCCACGGCGGTGGCCTCGTCCAGGCCGAAGTAGAGGGGCAGGACGCTGTGGGAGAGGTAACCGGAGGCGCCGTCCAGGACCTTGGTGAGGACGCGCGGGCCGGCGTGGACCTTGACCACGGCGCCGAGGCCGTCCCGGTTCGAGGCGGTGCCCTTCAGGCGGACCTTCAGCCATTGGATCTTCCGCTGCTCCGCGAGATCGCTCAGGAAGACCTGGGGCTCGGAGTTGAACTCGTTGGTCACGATGTCCAGGTCGCCGTCCGCGTCGGCGTCGAAGATCGCGGCGGAGCGGGTGCCCAGGGTGCCGGTCACGACGTAGCGGCCCGTCTTGCCCTTGCACGCGGAGTGGGCGCTGTCCTCGCCCGAGCAGTCGAGCGCAAACCAGGGCTTGCGGGTGAGGCCGCCGCGGCGCGGCTCGATGCCGAGCAGGGAGGCGCTGTCCAGGAAGCCTTCGCCGCGGTTGTTGAGCAGCAGCGAGTTGACGCCGTAGCGGAACGGGAAGTTCATGCTGGAGGTCATCAGGACGTCGTCCCAGCCGTCGGCGTTGAGGTCGTCGACGCTCACGCCCCAGGGCCAGTAGTTCTCCAGGTTCAGCGCGTCGGACATCTCGGCGAAACGGCCGCCGCCGAGGTTGCGGTAGAAGGAGTTGCCGAAAAGGTTGTTGTCCGCTCCCTGGAGCACGGGGTTCTCTTCCTTGGGCGGGAACTTGAGCTTCTCGTCCTGGGGCGGGATATCGCCCACCATGTCCGAGTGCATGTCGGTGACGAGGAGGTCCAGGCGGCCGTCGTTGTCGAAGTCGAACGACTTCACGCCCATGGCGCCCCAGGAGGTCTTGGGGAAGAGCTGGGCCGTCTTCTCGACGAAGGTCTTGCCTTGCTGGTTCTCCCAGTAGTGGTCGTCCCCCTGCATGTTGAGGACGTAGAGGTCCGGCCAGCCGTCGTCGTTGAAGTCCACGGCGGTGGCGTCGCCGCTCCAGCCGCCGTCCTGCAGGCCGGTCTCCTGGGAGACGTCCTTGAAGCGGTTGCCTCCCAGGTTGTGGTAGAGGACGCTGCGCTCGGTCCGCTCGGGGAACATGTGCCCCTGGAAGGCGTTGTCGTAGGCGACGTAATAGCCGCCCCGGCCGCGCGCCTCGGTGGTGTACTTGCCGACGTTGACCAGGAAAAGGTCGAGCCGGCCGTCGCGGTCGTAGTCGAAGAAGACGGCGCCGGAAGAGTGGCCGACGTAGCCCAGGCCCGAGGTCTTGGTGACGTCCTTGAACTTGCCCTTGCCGTCGTTCTCGAAGAGGGCGTTGCCCATGCGGACGGTGGTGACGTAGAGATCCTGGTCGCCGTCGTTGTCGACGTCGGCGAAGGCGGCGGAGACGGAGACCCGGTCGGGCAGCCCGACGCCGGCCTGGGCCGTGACGTTCTTGAACTTGCCGCCGCCGGCGTTCTTCCACAGCTCGTTGCCGCCCATCTGGCTGGTGAAGTAGACGTCCGTCAGGCCGTCGCCGTCCACGTCGGCCACGGCGATGCCGTTGCCGTGGTCGTAGTGGGCGGCCTTGTAGGTCTTGCCGGCGTCGTCGACGATCTTGTGGACGAAGGAGATGCCGCTCTCCGGCAGCCGGTCGGTGAAGCGGAAGCCGTGGAAGACCTTGAACCGGCCCACGGACGCGCGCTCGGCTTGGCCGCGGGCCTCCAGGGTGTCGGCGCCCGAGTCCGTCGGCGGCACGTTCATCACGGCCTGCCCACCCTCCTGCACCGGGGCGGGAAGCGGCGGGGCAGAATGGTCGTGCGCCTGCTGGAAGCCCAGGAGGGGCAGCGCGAGGAGGATGAGGAGGGCGCGGCTCGTCTTCATGGCAATCGTGACTCCCTTGGTGGCTCTTGTGACCGTCGCGCGGAAGGGTAGCATTCCTGGCGGATGGGAGGGCGTTCTATCGCGACCGGATCTACCCCAACCGGCGCCGGCGCCAGACGGCCGTGTAGACGATCGCGTTCAGGAGCACCACGAAGATCCCCAGCCCGAGCTGCACGCCTCGGCTGAGCCCCGCCGGGTAGAGCACGGGCAGGACGTAATGCTCCACGAAGCCACCGGAGTAGCCGGCTTCCCCGCCCAGGCGGCGGAGATGGTTTTCGAGCGGGGTCAGGGGGCAGAAGCCCTGGAAGAATTCGATGCCGGCACCCCAGAGGGCCGCCGGCAGATGGAACCAGGCAACCCGGGGCCAGCGCAGGGCGAGGAGGCCGCCCAGGACCACGAAGAGGACGAAGCCGAAGTGGAGGACGACGACCAGATCGGCAAGGGCGCGGTAGAGCACCGGCGGGACTGGAGCGTCAACGCGCCCGCAGCTCCTCCTTGCGCACCGTGAGGTCCTCGACGCGATCGCGGTCCACCTTTACGCCCAGCCCCGGCTCGCCGACGGGGACGTTGACCCAGCCCTCGCGGTCCATGGTCCACTCGGGGAGCACGATGTCCCGCTCCCAGTAACGCTCGCTCGGGGAGACGTCGCCGGGCAGGGTGAAGTTCGGCAGCGACGACAGGGCGACGTTGTGGGCGCGGCCCACCCCGCTCTCCAGCATGCCGCCGCACCAGACCGGGATGCCGTGGCGCTCGCAGAGGTCGTGGATGGCCTTCGACTGCACGAAGCCGCCTACCCGGCCGGCCTTGATGTTGACGATCTTGCCGGAGCCGAGGGCGATCATGTCCTCGGCGCGGTCGAGGCTGGTGATCGACTCGTCGAGGCAGATGGGGGTCTTCAGGCGCTTCTGGAGCTCCACGTGGCGCAGCAGGTCGTCCCAGGCGAGGGGCTGCTCGATCATCATGAGGCCCAGGGCGTCGAGCGCTTCCAGGCTCGCCGTGTCGTCCAGGCTGTAGGCGTTGTTGGCGTCGGCCATGAGCGGCGCGTCCGGCCCGAGGGCCTCGCGCACGGCGCGCACGTACTCGACGTCCATGCCCGGCTTGATCTTGATCTTGACCTTGCGATAGCCGCGCTCCAGGGAGGTCCGGGCCTTCTCCACCAGCGCCTCGGGGCTGGCCTGGATGCCGAGGGAGATGCCCACCCGGATGCGCTCCCGGGTGCCGCCGAGCTTCTTCGACAGCGACACCCCTTCGGCCCGCGCCGTCAGCTCCCAGGCCGCCATCTCGACCGCCGCCTTGGCCATGTTGTGGCCGCGGAAGTTGATCTCCAGCGCCGGATGGATCTCCTCGGGTCCCGCGAAGTCCCGCCCCAGCACCCGCGGGGCAACCCACTCGCGGAGGGCGATCCAGGCCGTGTCGGCCGCTTCCGGGCCGTAGTTGGGAAACTCGCCCGCCGTGCACTCGCCCCAGCCCTCGACGCCATCGGCGCTCCGCAGCTCGACGAGCAGGATGCGCCGCCGGTTCTGGGTGCCGGAGGAGATCTGGAACGGCTCCTTCAGGGCGAGGCCAATCTCGCGCAGGACGATCGATTCGATCCGCAGCATGTCAGTCCTTCTCCAGTCCGTAGAAGCAACGATTTTCGGCGGGATCGCGGTAGAAGACCTCGACCCTGTAGCCGCTGCCCAGGTAGTGCTCGAAAGCCCGCCGGGTGGAGGCGCGCCAGGCGACGGCCGCCGTCTCGTCCTGCTCCTTGACGGCCTGGACGTTCTCCGGGATCTCGATCCGCACGAGCGGCGTTCCGGGCAGCTCCCGCACCTCGGCGCCAGGGTTCGCCACCGGGGCGTCCCGGAAGCGGTCCGCCTCGCCGGCCCGGCGGTCCGCGAGCGCCTTCGAGACCCGGTCGCTGGCGATCCGCCAGGAGGTGATGAACCGGTCGGTGCCGATCCCCCTCGCGAGCTCGCTCCACATCTCCCCCTCGTACATGTCCTCCACGTACTCGGCGATCCCGATCCCGAGATGGTTGAAGTTGAGGTGGGCGTTGCGCGCCTCCAGGGGATCGTAGGTCCAGCGGACCTCTTCGACGCCCAGGGGCAGGAGGATCTCGCGCTGGTAGAGCTTGAGCCGGGTGCCGAGGCCGAGGTCCCGCGCCTTGGGATACACGGCGAGCATGTGAGACCAGTGGAAGGCTTGGCCGTCGACGAAGCCCGCCAGACCATAGACGAAGCCGAGAAGCTGGCCGTCCGGAGAGAACGCCCCGGCAGCGATCCCGCCCGCCTTCTGGGTGATCTTGAGGATGGAGAGGGGCACGACGTCCGAGAAGTCCCGCCCCCAGGTCACCCGCTGCAGCTCGACGCAGGCCTCGTAGTCCCCCTGGGAGGCGAAAGGACGGAAGGTGACGCCGTCGGGGTCGGTCCGCTGCTCGTTCGGGGTGGCCATGGCGCGGAGAGGATCTTGCCACAAAGTAGGGATGTTGACAGCAGTATCCAATCGGATACAATCTGGCAATGTACACGGTTCGCCTGACGGAGGAGTTCCAGGACTGGCTTGACGAGCTCAGCGACAAGCGCGCACAGCTCCGAGTGGTCGCGCGGCTGCGCCAAGCAGAAGCAGGGAACCTTGGCGACTGGGCATCCGTAGGTGGAGATGTCTCCGAGATGCGCGTGCATTTCGGCCCAGGCTACCGGCTGTACTTCACTCGGCGCGGAAGCGTCCTCATCATCATGCTCGCCGGAGGCGACAAGTCCACGCAGACGCGGGACATCCGGCGGGCTCAACGTCTCGCATCCGAGATCGGAGACGCCCCATGACCAAAGCCAAGACAGCCCCGAAGCTCATCCCATTCGACGCCGCACGCTACCTTACGGACGACGAGGCAGTCGCCGAATACATGAACGCGGTTCTTGAGGCGGAAGACCCCGATCTTCTTCTCTTGGCTCTTGGCGACATCGCTCGCGCTCGGGGCATGGCGCAGATTGCCAAGGAAGCTGGTCTTGGTCGCGAGAGCCTGTATAAGGCGCTCACGCCAGGCGCCAAGCCACGCTTCGACACGGTGCTCAAGGTCGCTCGCGCCTTGGGCGTCAAGTTCTCCGCGCACGTAGTTGGCGCGCGTACATAAGCCGAGGCCCGGCCGGTGTATCGTTCCCCCATGCCCACGGGGATCGATTTCCGGCGTTATCGCAAAGTTCGCCGGTTCGTGGCCCGCACGTTCGTCGAGATCGTCTGGTGGGACGTGGTTCTCAACATCCCCGGGCTGCGGCGGCTCCGGCGGCCTCCTCTCCAGCGGTACCAGGGCATCGCCCGGCGCTACCGGGCCCTCGCCACCGGCATGGGCGGCTTCCTCATCAAGCTCGGGCAGTTCCTCTCGACCCGGGTGGACATCCTCCCTCCGGAGATCACCCGGGAGCTCGCCGGCCTCCAGGACGAGGTGCCGCCCGAACCGTTCGCGGCGATCGTGACTCAGATCGAGGAGGACTTCGGCCGGCCGCTGTCCGAAGTCTTCTCCTGGGTCGACCCGGAGCCGCTCGGCGCCGCTTCGCTCGCCCAGGTCCACCGCGCGCGCCTGCCGGACGGCGAGGAGGTCGTCGTCAAGGTGCTCCGGCCGGGCATCGGCGTGCTGGTCGAGACCGACCTCGCCGCCGTCCGCCTCGCCTTTCGCCTGCTCCGCTTCTCGAAGACGATCCGCCGGCGGGTGAACCTCCAGCGCCTGGGGGCGGAGATCACCGAGACGACGCGGGCCGAGCTCGATCTGGAGGCCGAAGGAAAGAACGCCGAGCACTTCGCCGAAAACTTCGCAGGCGACGCCCGGGTCTACCTGCCCAAGATCTTCTGGCCGTGGAGCGCCCGCCGCACGCTGACCCTCGAAAACGTCGGCTGGCTCAAGATCGGCGACCTCGCGGCGCTCGACGGCGCGGGCATCCGCCGGCCCGAGGTGGCGCGCGTCCTCTATCGGATCTACCTGCGGCAGATCTTCGACGACTCCTTCGTCCATGCCGACCCGCACCCGGGGAACCTGTTCATCCGGCCGCTGCCGGTGGGAGACGAGAGCCCGTTCGCGCCGGGCGACGCGGTGCCTCTGCCCCCAGGCGGCGGGGAGCGGCCATTCCAGATCGTCTTCGTGGACTTCGGCATGGTCGCCGTCATCCCCGAGCGGCTGCGCGCCGCCCTGCGCGAGTACGCGATCGGGCTGGGCACGCGCGACGCCGCACGGATCGTCCACTCCTACGTGGCGGCGGGCGTGCTGCTGCCCGGGGCGGATTTGCAGCGGCTGGAGGAGGTACACGAGGAGCTGTTCGAGCGCTTCTGGGGCATCCGGATCGGCAGCCTGCGGGACGTGGCGTTCTCGGAGGCGGAGTACTTCTTCCGCCAGTACCGGGACCTTCTCTACGAGCTGCCCTTCCAGGTGCAGGTGGATCTCCTCTTCGCTTCCCGGGCCGTGGGCCTGCTGGCGGGCGTCTCCACCCAGCTCGACCCGGAGTTCGATCCCTGGGCCGAGACGCTGCCGTTCGCCGAGCGGCTGGCCGCCGAGGAGCTGCGGCGGGATTGGCGCGGTCTTCTCCGCGAGGGGCTCCTGCAGCTCCAGACCTTGACGACACTGCCGCGGCGCGTCGACTCCGTCCTCGCCAAGGCCGAGCGGGGGACGCTCACCGTCCAGACCGCCTTGGCGCCGGAGTCGCGCAAGGTGATCCAGCGCCTGGAGCGATCGATCCACCGGCTGTCCTGGATGGTCACTTCCGCGGCCCTGCTGATCGCCGGCGCGATGCTGCACGTCGACGCGCCCGGCGAGCCCTACGGGAGGTGGCTGGCGATCATGGCGGGGATCGTCTTCCTGTGGGGCATCCTGTCGAAGAGATGATCGCCGCCGCCCCGGCTTCCGTGGCATCCTTCCTGCAGATTTACTAACCGGCGGCGCCCCGAGGCACCGCCAAGGAGACCTTGAACCCAATGAACCGACCGCGCACCGCTGTTAGCCTCGTTCCTTTTCTTTTTCTCTCATTGCTCCTTCCCCTGGCGGGTTGCGGGGGCGGTTCCGAGTCGACCGGCGGCACGGCGGACAGCAGCCAGCAAGGCACCGAAGCCACCCAGCGCCCGGCCGCGCCGCCGGGCCAGAACCAGGGGGGCAAGGGCAGACGCGGAGCGAAGGCCCACGTCGCCTTGACGGGCGCGCTGACGTTCGACGGCGACGTCGCCGTGGGATGCGGCGTCTTCTCGGACAAGGGGCTCGAGTTCACCCTCGACCAGGCCGAGGCCAGGGCGCCCCAGGTGCAGGTGCGGGTCGCCGACTTCGCCGGCGACGGCGAATACCCGGCCACGGTCGTGATCAAGGAGCACCCCGAGAGCGGACCGGTGCGCGAATGGAACGGCGCCGCCAAGGTCAACGTCCAGAGCCGCCAGGTCGGGAAAGCCAAGAAGCGGACCGTTTTCGGCGGCAGCTTCAACGGCACCTACGAAGGAGAAGGCGGCAAGGGGACCGTCGCCGGCGAGTTCCGCCGCTGCTCGATGAAGGAGATGCTGGCTCCCTGAGCCGGCAGGAGACTCCGTGCCGAGCTTCCGCTCCGGATTATTGTCGGGATTATTGCTGGCCCTGCTGCCCTGGCTCGTGGCGTGCGGCGCCGAAGGTCCGCCCCGGCTGACGGACGACGGCCCGCGGCCGGCCAAAATCCCCCATCGGGAAGAGCCTCCCGGAAGCTCCGGCGCAACGGGCGCGACATTGGCCGCGACCGGCCGCCAATCGTTCGAGGGGCAGGCCGCCTACCGCTGCGTGATCCACGAGGCGGAGGGGCTTCAGGTGAACTTCCGGACCAGCGATCCCGAGCTGCCGGCCGTGGCGGTGCGGATCGCAGACCTCCAGGGAAGCGGCCCCTACCGGGCGCGGCTGTTCGTGACCGGACGCTCCCGCACCGGCGCTCTCGTGACCTCGACCGGCGAAGCACACGTGGAGGTGCAGCGGCGGAACCTGCCCGGCGGCAGCGCCGTCGCGCTCCTCAGCGGATCGTTCGCAGGCGAGTACGGAGGGCAGGCCGGCAAGGGATCGATCGAGGGCAGGTTCGGAACGTGCAACTACCTGGCATACCGGGGCGGCTCGCCATCATCGGCCAGCCCCGCCGGGTCGCCCTGATTACTGAGAGTCATCGGCGAGGAGAGTCATCGAGGAGAGACGACATCATGAGAGATCATCGTGAGCTTCCCGCTTTCCAGCACTCCCACGAGCTCGTGCTCGTGGTTCACGAAGCCGTCCAGCAGCTTCCCGGGCTCGACCGCAGCGCGCTCGGCGCCCGGATGGAGGCGGCCGCGCATTCGGCCACGGCCGCCGTGGCCCGCGCCTGCGCCGTGCCGCCCGAGCAGTTCAGCACGCAGATGGACGAGGCCAGCCGGCGCCTGCGCGAGGTCGGTTATTACATCGACATCGCGCAGCGCCTGGGACATCTCGACCTCGATCTGGCGGTCGAGCTGCTGGAGCGTCAGACCCGGGCCGGCGTGGAAGTGAACGCGCTCCTCCAGGGGGAAGGGAACGGCGGCGCGACCGTTGCCCTCGACTGGGACGGCGAAGGAAATCCCGAGCCGGTGCCGGTGGGCAGCGGCCTGGGCCGAGGGGTTACTTTCCCTTCCGTCCAGGGTCGTTGAGCCGCGCCAGCTCCTCCGCCAGGGCCCGGTCGACGGCGTCGTCGATCTCCTGGCGGCTCAAGGGCGGCCCGGACGGCGTCTGCTCGTCGGGAGCGTCGAACTCGTCGAAGGCGGCGTCGTCGAGCCGCTCCAGGAGCGTACTTTCGTCGACCGGCTCATCGGGTGGAAGCTCTGCGGCATCGTCGATTTCGTCGTCTCTCATAGCGGCTTGAATTCTACGGCATCCCGCGCCAGCAGGGCGACCGGGAACCGCGCCAGCAGGCCGGCGAGGGAAACGCTTCCTCTCCCTCCCTCCAGCTCGTCCTCCGTCAGCTCGTTGCGCCAGCGGCCGGCGGGGAGATCCAGGGCCGTATCTCCCCAGTCGCCCTCCAGGCGAAGGCTCAACCGGGGGACCACGACGGCCACTTCTCCACCGCGCAGGAAGGCGACCGCGTGGTCCGCTTTCTCTCCCGAGACCCGGAGAGGCTCGTACGTGGATTCCGGGCCGAACGCCTCGGGCCGGCTCCGCCGCAGCCTGAGCCCCTGACGGATCGTCCAGAGCTTGGGCAGGCCGTCGTCCATACGGGCAAGAATTTCCTCTGGTCTCAGCCCCTTCTCCAGCTCCTCCAGCAGGCGGCGCCGCAGTGGATAGTCGACGGGCCGCCGGTTGTCCGGATCGACGAGCGAGAGGTCCCAGATCTCCGTCCCCTGGTAGAAGTCGGGAACGCCGGGAGCGGCGATCTTGAGCAGCGTCTGGGCGATGGAGCTCACCCGGCCCGGCTCGATCAGGGGGGCCACGAAAGCTTCGAGCTCGGCCACGAATTCCGGATCCTCCAGCACGGCCCGCGCGAAACCGCGTAGCGCTTCCTCATACTCCGTGTTTCCCCGCGTCCAGGAGGTGTGGACCTTGGCCTCGCGGGTGGCCTTTTCCATGTAGGCCTGCACCCGCTCGACGGAGATCGGCCAGGCGCCGGCCAGCGTCTGGTAGAGGAGGTACTCGGCGTTGCGGTCCGGCCAGCCGCCGCGCCGGTGCTTCCCGTTGCGCTCGAACCAGCGGCGGACCGTCTCGCCCCAGCGCTCCGGGATCTCCGAGAGGAGGCTGATCCGCGCCCGCACGTCCTCGCTACGCTTGGTGTCGTGGGTCGAGGTGGAATGCATCGCGACGGGCCACCGGCTCTGGGCCTCGCCGCAGCGGCGGTGGAAGTCCTCGACGGAGACCCCGAATTCGCCGGGGCTCCCGCCGACCTCGTTGAGGGAGATCAGGCGGTGGAAGTTGTAGAAGGCCGTGTCTTCGACGCCCTTGGCCATGGCCGGCCCGGTGAGCTGCTGGAAGCGCATCACCAGCTCGCTCTCCACCTCGCCTCGGACCCTGAGCAGCAGCAGATCGCGGAAGAAGTCGAACAAATCGGGCGAGAGATCGGTCCGGCTGGCCTTCGCGGCCTCGATCGCCTTCTCGACGACGCGGACGTCTTCTTGGGAGACCTCCCCTGACTCGGGCCGGACGTAGGAGCGGTAGACGGGAAAGCAGGCGACCACCTCGCGGATCGCCTGCCGCAGCTCGAAGCGGGTGTAGTCCCGGTGCCGGCGGTGACGCTCGCAGACCTGGAGGAAGACCTCGGCGAGGCGATTGACGTCGCTCGCCAGGAGGTCTCCCAGCACCAGGAGCTTCTTCTCCCGCACCAGCGCGGTCCAGTCGGCGCTCTCGCCCGTCAGCTCCGCGTAGAGGTCGGTCAGAGGGCGCTCGCCGGCCGGATCGACGAACAGCCCGCCGGCGAGGTTCATGAAGTCGTAGCCCGTGGTGCCGTCCACCGGCCAGGCGTGGCGTAGCGGCTCGCCCGGCTCGAGGATCTTCTCGACGACGATCCAGGCCTCCGGGGCCTCGGCGCGCAGCCGGTCGAAGTAGCCTTGGGGGTCGCGCAGGCCGTCGGGGTGATCGATGCGGACGCCGTCCAGGACCCCCTCTTTCAGCCAACCGAGCACCAGGCCGTGGGTGTCGGCGAACACCCGCTCGTCCTCCGCCCGCAGTCCGATCAGCGTGTGGACGTCGAAGAAGCGGCGGTAGTCCAGCTCCTGTCCGGCCGTGCGCCACAGGGCCGGACGGTAGTTCTGGCGCTGGAGCAGCTCGTCGAGCCGGTCGGGATCGGCGTTCCAGGCCTCCACCACGGCATCCACGGCGGCGGCGATCTCGGGCCGCTCTTCGCACAGGCGGGCGAGTTGGCCGGCCAGAACCTCCTTGTCCCGGTGGCGGCGGGCGACGCTCTCGCGATCCGTGGCCGTGGCGAGCGGGAGCTGTCCCAGCGAGTCGGCGATGAAGGCCAGGTCGGGGCAGCCGGGCGAGCCGCAACGCCCGGCCGCCTCGGCGATCAGGGTGTCGAGCGACCGGGGCGCCACGGGCATGCGGTGCTCGTGGTAGTGGATCTCGAACTTGCCGCTCCGGCGGACCAGCTTCAGCTCGCCGGCTTCGAGCACCCGCCCGTAATGATCGCCGAGGATGGGCAGCAGCACCGTGTCGCGCAGCCGGGCCTGGGGCGGGTTCCAATCGACGTCGAAGTAGGCGGCGTAGCGGCTCGACGGGCCGTTCTCCAGCACGTCCCACCACCAGGTGTTCCGCCGCTCTGTGATCGCCATGTGGTTGGGCACCACGTCGAGCACCTGCCCCAGCCCCGCCTCGCCCAGCGCGCGGCACAGCCGGGCATGCCCTTCCTCGCCCCCCAACTCCTCGTTGACCCGGGTGGGATCGACCACGTCGTAGCCATGCGTGCTCCCGCGGGCCGCCTGGAGGTAGGGCGAGCTGTAGAGATGACAGATCCCGAGATCCGCGAGATAGCCGGCAATCGCGGCGGCCTCGTCGAAGCCGAACTCGGGGCGGAACTGGACGCGATAGGTGGAGAGAGGGGGCTTCGGCACGGCGGGGAACCGAGTGCAAGCGACGGACCACCGCCTACCCCACCCGCACCCCCAGCCGCTCGCCCAGGGTCTTGAAAAGTGCCACCCATTCCGTCGCCCGGACATCCCCCTTCTCCGCCTTCTCGATCTGGCCCGGGTGGACCGTCCGGCGCAGCTCGTAGCAACGGTTCTGGGCCCTCCAGAGATCGACCTGAAAGGGCACCGAGCGGGCGAGGATGACCGTCTCGTCCATCCGCCGGAGCAGCTCCGGGTCCTCGGGCCGCTCGTCGAGGAGACCGACCAGCTTCTCCAGGGCCTGCTCCAAGGCGTAGGAGAGCTCCCTGGCGTCGATCTCCACCCCCAGCGCCGCCCGCTCGGCGAGGAGGCGCCGAACTTCCTCCAGATCGGCGGCGGGATTGCCCATCAGGCGGCGCAGGTCGACGTTGAGCACGAACTCCGTGGCAGCCGTGAAAGCCTTGGGAAGCGGCGTCCCGAGGCTCTTCAGGAAGCGCATCAGCGGCGCATGATGCTGGAAGATGTCGCGGAATTCGTCCTCGACCTCTCCCAGGGTGGAGGCCAGGATGAGGTCCAGGACGCGGCGCTGCTCGTCCCGGAAGAGCGACTTGAGCGAGTAGGGAACGTCCCCGAAGTGGCGGTCCAACAGGCGGACGACCTGTGTCAGGTCGCCCTGCTCGAAGGCCCCGCCGGCCTCGGCCATCAGGTCCCGATAGGCCTCCGGATCCTCGAAGGGCATGACCCCGGCGTTCAGGTTGTGGTCCCCGAAGTGGAGGACGCCGAAGACGTACCGGGCCGTCTTGCCGGTCACCTCCGAGGTGGTCCGCGTGCGCCCGATCGTGAGGCGGGACCGGCCAGCGCGGAAGGTGCGGCCATTCTCCCGCTCGACCGAGTAGCAGTAGATCCGGGCCGGATTGGGGAAGTCCTCGAACAGGGAGACCACGGCGTAATGGGCGGTCACCCGCGAGAGGTCCACGATGGAGGGCCCGACGTGCCTCTCGTAGAGGTCGCGCCCGGTGCCGGCGTTCGGATCGTTGCTTCGCGCCAACTCCAGGAGCCGCAGGAAATCCGCTTCGTAATCGCCCTCGAAGAGCTGCTCGGCGAGCTGCACGACACGGCCGGCATAGCGCAGGACCTGAAGGGTCTCGATGCCCGCAAGGTCGTTGAAAAACCAGCCACAGCTCGTGTACATGAGCATGGCCTGGCGCTGCAGCTCCAGAAGCCTCAAAGCCCGCACGCGGTCGGCCCCCGCCGGTGGCTGGCCCTTGGCGTGGCGGGCGAGGAAGGCGTCAACGTTCGCCGGCGACCGGTCCAGGATCACCTGGATGTAGTCGTTGCGGGCCGCCCAGGGATCGGTGAAAAGAGCGCCCGCCGCCGCCTCGTAGCGGGGAGCCAGGGCCTGGCTCAGCCAGTCGAGGGCATGGCGCAGGGGCGTCCGCCAGCTTTGAGTCCACCCCGGCTGGCCGCCGGTGTGGCAGCCGCAGTCCTCACGCCAGCGGCCGATCCCATGGGCGCAGCTCCAGGAGGTGTTTTCGAGGATCTCCACCTCGTGCTCCGGCGGATGCAGTTCCAGGTACTCGCCGTAGTTGGTCAGCCTGGCCCAGCCGTTCGACTCGATGTGATGGAGGGCGTAGGAGAGCGCCATCTCGCCGTGGCGGTGATGGTGGCCGTAGGTCTCGCCGTCGGTGGCGACGTTGATCAGCCGGTCCCGCTCGGGGTTCGCGGACACGGGGGACAGCAGGCGCTCGGCGAACCGCTCGCCGCTGGTCAGCAGGCCCTCGAAGGCCACGGCCCGCGAGATCGCCCCGTCGTAGAAGAAGACGGCGATCCGCCGGCCCGAGGGGAGAGCCACCTCATAGGGCTGAGTGGAGTCGATCCGCCCGCCTTCGACATCCTGCCAGTCTTTCGAATCTTTTGGCCGCACGCGCCGCGCCTGGTGCGGCTCCAGCACGGTGAAGCGCACTCCCGCCTCGGCCAGGAGGTCGAGCGATTCGAGATCGACGGCCGTTTCCGGCAGCCACATCCCCTCGGCCTTGCGGCCGAAGCGGCGCTCGAAGTCGGCGAGCCCCCAGAGGATCTGGGTCCGCTTGTCCTCGGTGCTCGCCAGGGGCAGGATGATGTGGTTGTACGCTTGCGCCAGGGCCGAGCCGTGGCTAGAGAAGCGCTTCCGGCTCAGCGCGTCGGCCTCCAGGACGCAGCGGTAGACCTCGGGTTCCTTCTCCTCCAGCCAAGCGAGGAGGGTGGGACCGAAGTTGAAGCTGATCTGGGCGTAGTTGTTGACGATCCGTTCGATGCGCCTCTCGCCGTCGAGGATGCGCGAGGTGGCGTTGGGGGCGTAGCACTCGGCCGTGATCCGCTCGTTCCAGTCGTGGTACGGCCGGGCCGAATCCTGCACCTCCAGCGCTTCCAGCCACGGGTTCTCCCGCGGCGGCTGGTAGAAATGGCCGTGGACACAGAGGTAGCGTTGCATGGGGCGGGACGATCCTAGCATCCCCCCGGTCCCTACCCCCGCGCGAATACTGCGAGAGACCGCCGGGCACGGACCTCGCCCTGGCCAGCCTCCCCCGCCGAGTCGAGCACCCTTCGCCAATCCCCGTCAGGCAGTGGCAACCTCTGCTCCCGCTCCGAAAAATTGAAGACGATCAGCGCCTCGCTGCCGCCGCTGCGCCGGCGCATCAGGATCGAACGCTCGGCCTCGAACGCGGTGACTTCCACGCCTTCCTTGCTGGGCCGGGCGAGCGCCGGGACGCTCTTCCGGAGCCGGATCAGCTCCTGGTAGAAGGCGTGGAGCGCCGCGTGCCAGCCGCTCTCGTGCTGGCTCTGGGCCAGACGGGAGCGCTCGAAGGTCTCCTCCGATTGCGGGTCCGGCGGCTCCTCCCGCCAGCCGAAGGAGGCGAGCTCCTCCCTGCGGCCGTTCCGTACGGCCTCGACGAGGTCCGGGTCCGAGTGGTCCACGAAGTAGAGGAAGGGCGCCGTCTCGCCGTACTCCTCGCCCATGAACAGCAGGGGCAGGAAGGGCGACAGGAGCACCGCCCCGGCCGCCAGCTTCAGGCTCTCGAAGTCGACCAGGGAGGCGAGGCGCTCGCCGTTCATGCGGTTGCCGGTCTGGTCGTGGTTCTGAATGCAGACGACGTGGCGGGACCCCGCGAGGCCGTCCGCCGGCACGCCGTGTCGGCGCCGGCGGAAGGGTGAGGACTGCCCGGTGTAGACGAACCCGCCGGCCATCGCCTTGGCCATCTGATCGAGGCCGCCGAAGTCCTGGTAGTAGCCGCTCCGTTCCCCCGTCAGGAGGGTATGCAGGGAATGATGGAAGTCGTCGGTCCACTGGGCGTCGAAGCCGCAGCCGCCGTGCTCGCGAGCCCGCAGGAAGAAGAGCGTGTTGAGGTCGCTCTCCGGAAAGACGTGGACAGGCCGGCCGAGCGTCGCGGACAGGTCCGCCACCTCCTGGCCCAGCTCCTGGAGGAACGGCCGCTCGGAGGCGTCGGCGATGGCGTGGACGGCGTCCAGCCGCAGGCCATCCACGTGGTAATCGGCGATCCATTGCAGGGCGTTCTCGACGAAGTAGCGACGGACGAAGTCCGAATCGGGCCCGTCGAAGTTGAGGGCGAGGCCCCAGGGCGTTTTGTACCGGTCCGTGAAGTAGGGTCCGAACTCGGAGAGGTAGTTCCCCTCCGGACCGAGGTGGTTGTAGACCACGTCGAGGACGACGGCGAGGCCCCGGGCATGGCAGGCGTCCACCAGCCGCTTCAGCCCCTCGGGCCCGCCGTACGAATTCTGGACCGCGTAGGGCAGGACGCCGTCGTATCCCCAGTTGCGCCGGCCCGGGAACTGGGCCACCGGCATCAGCTCGACCGCCGTGACCCCTAAATCCGCCAAGCGGTCCAGGTGCGGAATCGCCGCCTCGAAGGTACCCTCCGGTGTGAACGTGCCGACGTGCAACTCGTACAAGATGTGCTCTTCGAGGGGAATCCCGCTCCAGCCTTCGTCCTGCCAGTCGAAGCGGCGGTCGATCACCATCGAGGGCCCGTGCACGCTCTCGGGCTGAAAGCGGGAGGCGGGATCGGGCCGCCCCGGGCCGCCGTCGAGGCTGTAGAAGTAGCGCGTTCCCGGCCCGGCACCGTCGATCACGGCCTCGAAGGTGCCGTGCTCGCGGGGCTCCAGCGGCACGCGGCGGCCCTGGAGGTCGATCTCGACGCTGCGTGCCTGGGGAGCCCAGACCCGGAACCGGCTGCGTTGATGATCTAAATAAATGGCTCCAAGGCTCGGCTCCCACTCCCAATCCGGCAAAACGACCTCCCGCAGGAAACAGCGCCCTCGAAAGCGGGGACGGGATGGCGCTTCCTTACAAGATGCTTGCCTACTCCTCCTCGTCGCTCCTCCAGTTATCCTCGCTGTCTTCGTCGTCAACTTCGGCGACCTCCGGGACCTCGGGAGCCTCCCGCTGGAGAAAGAGCACTCCAAGCGGCGGCAGCGTCAAGGTCAACGAATGGGACCGGCCATGCATGGGGAAGGGGACCGCCTCGACGCCGCCGAAGTTCCCCTTGCCGCTGCCGCCGTACTCGGGAGCGTCGCTGTTGAGCAGCTCCTTCCAGTAGCCGCGGCCGGGGACGCCGATGCGGTAGTTCTCGCGCACGACGGGCGTGAAGTTGAAGATCACCACCACCGGCTCGCCCGGCGCCTTGCCCCGCCGCAGGAAGGCGATGACGCTGTGCTCGGCGTCCGAGCCGTCGATCCACTCGAAGCCTTCGGGGTTGCAGTCCAGCTCGTGAAGGGCGGGCTGCTGCTGGTAGAAGCGGTTCAGATCCCCCAGCCAGCGGCCGATCCCGGCGTGTCCCGGATCCTCCAACAGGTCCCAGTCGAGGCTCGAGTCGTGGTTCCACTCCCGCCACTGCGCCAGCTCCGCGCCCATGAAGAGGAGCTTCTTGCCCGGCTGGGCGAACATGTTGCCGTAGAGCAACCGGAGGTTCGCCATCTTCTGCCAGACGTCGCCCGGCATCTTGTTGACCAGGGAGCCCTTGCCGTGGACCACCTCGTCGTGGGAGAGCGGCAGGACGAAGTTCTCGTTGAAGGCGTAGATCGACCGGAAGGTGATCTTGTTGTGGTGGAACCGGCGGTGGATGGGATCGTTCTGCAGGTACGCCAGGGCGTCGTGCATCCATCCCATGTCCCACTTGTAGCCGAAGCCCAGGCCGCCGATGTAGAGGGGGCGGGAGACCATGGGCCAGGCCGTCGATTCCTCGGCGATGGTCTCGACGTCGGGGAAGCTCTCGTAGACCTCCTCGTTCAGGGCGCGCAGGAAGGCGATCGCCTCCAGGTTCTCCCGGCCGCCGTACTCGTTGGGGATCCACTCGCCCGCCTTGCGCGAGTAGTCGAGGTAGAGCATGGACGCGACCGCGTCCACCCGCAGGCCGTCGACGTGGTACTTCTCCAGCCAGAAGGCGGCGCTGCTGATGAGGAAGCTCCGCACCTCGTTGCGGCCGTAGTTGAAGATGTAGCTGCCCCAGTCGGGGTGGAAGCCCTTGCGCGGATCGGCGTGCTCGTAGAGATGCGTGCCGTCGAAGAAGGCCAGGGCCCAGTCGTCCACGGGAAAGTGGGAGGGCACCCAGTCGAGGATCACCCCGATGCCCTGCTGGTGCAGGTGATCGACGAAGTACATGAAGTCCTGCGGCGTGCCGTGGCGGCTCGTGGGCGCGAAGTAGCCGGTCGACTGGTAGCCCCAGGAGCCGTAGAAGGGATGCTCCATGACGGGGAGCAGCTCGACGTGGGTGAAGCCCAGGCGCTTGACGTGGTCGGCGAGGAGCGGCGCGATCTCGCGGTAGGTGAGCGAGCGGTTGCCCTCCTCGGGCACCCGCCGCCAGGAGCCGAGATGGACCTCGTAGGTCGAGACCGGCGCCGCGAGCGCCAGCTTCTCCTTGCGCGCCAGCATCCAGTCGGCGTCCCACCAGTCGTACTCCATATCCCAGACGAGCGAGGCGCGCTGCGGCGCCACCTCGGAGTAGAAGGCGAAGGGATCGGCCTTGTCGGCCCGGTAGCCGCGGTAGCGGGAAACGACGTGGAACTTGTACTTCATCCCCGGCGTCACCCCGGGGACGAAGGCCTCCCAGACGCCGGACGTGCCCCGGAGCGCCATGAGGTCCGCCCGCTTGTCCCACAGATTCCATTCGCCGATCACCGACATCTGCTCGGCGTTCGGCGCCCAGACGGCGAACCAGGTGCCCTCCTCGTCTCCATCCGTGCCGGCGTGGGCGCCCAGCTTCTCGTAGAGCCGGAAGTGGGTGCCCTCGTTGAAGAGATAGAGGTCCTGCTCGGTGATCGGACTGGCCATCGAATTCCCCTCCCCGCGCCAAAAAAATCAGCCCCGCCGCTTCCTCAGCTCGTCCACTTTCTTCAACGGCTCCACCACGTCGGCCCGGGTCGAGAACTCCTCGAACGAAAATCGCGCCTTCCGCTGCCAGTTGGGCCGTTCGGTGGAGGTGCCGGGCACGTTCTGCGGCTCCGTCTCGTGCCACAGGTCCTCCAGGTTCACCAGCACCATGCGGGCCGGGCTCGCAGCGAGGTGCTCCAGGAGGCGGCGCAGGACGGCGTCGTCGGTGGCGGCGCCGCGGCCCCGCTCCTCGGGCGGCAGCGACTCCTCCAGCGCCTTGCGGATCGCCGCCCGCCGCTCCTTCTCCTGGCGCGCCTGCTCGGGCGTGAAGAAGCCGAGGCTCTCGAGGTCGTCCACGTCCCTCGTCTGCAGGAAGGCCTGAAAGGTGGGCATGTCGTGGGTGTTGAGGCTCGCCACCGACTTCGCGGGGGGCTCGCGGAGCCCCTGGCCGCCCGGCTGCAGCTCGTACTGCACGACGTACATGCCTGGCACCTCGTGGCGGTCCATCGCCTCGTAGACTTCCGGCGGCACCGTTCCCAGGTTCTCGCCGACGATCATCGCCTCGTGGTAGTGGCTCTCCAGGGACAGCACGGCGTAGAGCTCCTCGGCCGGATACTGGACGTAGACGCCGCCCGAGGCGTCCATGCCGCTCGGGATCCAGAACAGCCGGTGGAGCTGCATCACGTGGTCGATGCGAAGGAGGCCCGCATGCTCCAGGTGATGGCGGAGACAGTCAATCAGATGGCCGTAGCCCTGCTCGCGCAGGCGGTCGGGCTGGAGCGGCGGGAAGCCCCAGCTCTGCCCCTTGGTGAAGAAGGAGTCCGGGGGCGCGCCCGCCGAGGCCTCCAGGGCGAACAGGTCGCGCTCGCGCCAGACGTCGTAGGAGCTGCCGTGGACCCCGAGGGGAAGGTCCAGGTACAGGCCGGGTCCGCGCCGCCGCGCCTCGTTGGCGAGGGCGCCGATCTGCTGGTCGGCGGCCCACTGGGTCCAGAGGTAGTAGCGCCGGTCCTCGTCGTCGTAATCGGCGGCGGCCAGCTTGCCTTCCCGCAGACGGCTGGGCCAGCACTGCCAGGACTCGCCCCGGCGGTCGCCCACGGCGCGGAAGGCGGCGTAGGCGTCGAGGCCCGACTTCTCGGCGACGAAGCGCTCGAACTCCTCCTGCCGGCTGCCCGGCCGGGAGTAGAAGCGGCTCGCGAGCTCCTCCAGGACCCGGCGCTTGAGCGCCATCAGCCGGGGGTAGTCGACGCGGGGCGCGGCCCGCAGGGCCTCCACCTCGCGGAGGAACTCGGAGGACTCGACGAGCCGGCGGGCCGGGGCGCAGTCCTCGAACTCCGGCAGCCGGCGGGGGTCGATGTAGAGCTCGTTCCAGAACAGGCGCGAGGCCGGCGCGTAGGGGCTGGGCTCGTAGGGCTCGTCGAGGAAGCCGGCCAGCAGGGGGAGAGTCCCCACCACGCCGCCGCCCAGGCCGGCGGTCCACTCGGCGAGGGTCTCCAGGTCCGAGAAGTCCCCGGCGCCCCAGCTCCGCGAGGTGCGCAGGGCGTAGAGCGGCAGGAAGACGCCCCACAGGGGCTTGCCGTCGCCCGTGTAGCACCGGCTCGGGGCCGAGATCACCAGGGTCTCGGCGGTCCTGCCGCCGTGCTCCAGGTTGAGCTGGTGGTAGCCGTAGGGGAGCGGCTCCGGCAGCGAGAGCAGGCGGCCCGGGACCTCCGAGCCCTCCGCCGGCGCCGTCCGCGGCAGGCTTTCGAGGTCGATCACCTGCCCCTGGCGCTCGCCGCTCTCGAGGTCGAGGTGATAGGCGAGCGAGCCGCCGCCCGCGGCGGGCCGCAGCCCGATCGAGGGAGCGCGCCCGTCCCAGGCCACGACGACCGGCTCGGCGAGGCGGCCGGCCAGCTCCTCGCGCCGCTCCCGCAACGCCTCGGCCACGTCGCCGAGGCTCTCGACGGGCGCCTGCTGGGCGCGGAGGACGGCCAGCAGGGAGTCCGGCCCCGCCTCCACGTGATTCCCCATGGCGTCGTTATAGGAGGTCTGGACCCCGTAGAGGCGGGCCAGCGTGATCAGGTCTTCTCGTTCCGTCGACAAATTCGTTACTCCGGTTCTGATTCGTCGGGTGTCGATTCGGCCGCCAGGATCTGGAGGATGCCCTGGAGGGGGATCCGCACCCAGTCGGGACGGTTGTTCAACTCGTACCCCAGCTCGTAGACCGCCTTCTCCAGCAGATAGGCGTCGAGCAGGATCGTATTCTCCTCCGCCGAAGCCGGCAGGAACGAGGCCGACCGCGCCCGGCGCAGGTACGCCTGAAGAAAGGCCGCCGAGACCCAGCGTTCCCAGTATAGGGCCCAGCTCTCCAGGGCCGGCAACGACTCGGGCGACGCGACGCCCTCGGCGGCCTCCTCGAACAGCCTGACATAGGCCGCGTACTGGAACGAGCGCAGCATGCCGGCGACGTCCCGGAACGGCGAGCGCTTCAGGCGCCGCTCGGACAACGACCGCGACGGCTCCCCTTCGAAGTCGAGGATCACGAAGTCCCGGCCGGTGTAGAGCACCTGGCCGAGATGATAGTCCCCATGGGTTCGGATCCGCTCGGCGGTGAGCTTGCGCGACGTCAGGCGGCGGAACCGCTCGACGATCTCGTCCTCGGCCGCCAGCACCCGCCCGGCCTGGGCCTGGACGCCTTCGGGCAGACTCTTGAGACGCTGCCGCAGGAGCCGGAGGTTCTTCTTGGCGAGCGTGCGCATCGAGTCATACAGCGACCGTTGGTAGAGCTCCGAGAAGGGCTCCGGCTCGAAGTCCTTGCCCCGCCCCGAGGCCAGGGCCACGTGCAGCTCGGCGGTGCGCTCGCCCAGGAGCTGGACCGCCGGCACGTAGGTGCCGATGCGCTCGAAGTCGTCCGCCCTCATCTCCCGCCGCGCGAGGTCGCCCAGCGGCTCCGTGGGCACGGGCACCTGCGCCCCTTCGCTTCCCCAGCTCACGAGGATGCGGTCGAAGAAGCGGCCCAGGGCGTCGAGGGTGTAGCTCCAGGCGTCCCCCTCGTTGGCGATGAATTCCTGCAGGATGCCGAGGGTCATCGGCTCGGACCGGTGCTCCCGGATCTCCAGGGCCCCGGCCACCCGCGGGATATGGTGGAAATCGGTCTGCTCGGTCAGGAAGCGCCCGATCTCCAGGTCCGGGTTGACCCCCGGCTCCAGCTTGCGGAACACCTTGAGCATCAGCCGGTCGCCGAAGCGCACCGAGGTGTTGCTCTGCTCGGCCTTGAGCGGCGCCGGCTCGAGGTCGCCCTGGCCCCGGATCGCCGCGAAGACCGGCGAGGCCGTGGCCACCATCTCGCTCCTGGCCCCCCGGAAGCGCTCGCCGTGCTCGAAGGCCGCCAGCAGGGCGCGGGAGAAGCCGGGCTCCCCCAGGGGATCGTAGAGCAGCCCCGTGCCCTCGGGATCGCCGGACTCCAGCCGCGCCACGACCGGCGAGCCCGCCGCGCGCAGGCGCTCCCTCTGCTCGGCGTCGGAGTCGGGGACGAAGGCGAGCGGCAGGGCGTAGGTCTCGGCCTCGCCATCCGTGTAGCTCGCCACGAGCAGGGCGACGACCGCGCTGTCGACCGGCACGGCCTCCGTGATCTCGACGGTCCGCAGCGTGCGCGCCTTGCCGCCGAACCAGCGGCGGGACGGCAGGACGTCCAGGAGAGCGCTCTCCAACGCCTCCCTGCCCTGGCCTTCCAGGCAGCTCCGCCAGGAGCCGTCGATCCGGATCGACGCCATCGGCGACTCGGTCGCCGCTTCGGGCCGCGCCTTCTGCCGGCCGAACTGCGCCGGGTCCTGCATCAGCGAAAACCAGAGGAAGCCATGGGGGCTGAGCGTGATCCCGTAGCACTCCGTGCCGATCTTCGGGAACGGCGAACGGCCGAACAGCTCCACGGGCGTCAGCCCCGCGAAGGCCGCGAGGTCCAGCTCGGCGTGCTGGGCGAACCGCGAGAGGTTCGCCACCAGCAGGATCGTCTCGTCGATCCCCTCGCCAGAGTACCGCCGCAGGAAGGTGAGCACCCGGTGGTTGTCCGGCTGGAGGAACTCGATCGTGCCGCGGCTGAAGGCCGGGTGGCGCTTGCGCAGGGCGATCATCCGCCGGGTCCACCAGAGCAGCGAGTGCGGATTTCCCTGCTGGACCTCGACGTTGACCGCCTCGTAGTGATACGTGGGATCGACGATCACCGGCAGGTAGAGCCGCTGCGGGTTGGCCCGCGAGAAACCGGCGTTCTTGTCCGCGCTCCACTGCATGGGCGTGCGCACGCCGTTGCGGTCGCCCAGGTAGAAGTTGTCCCCCATGCCGATCTCGTCGCCGTAGTAGAGGACGGGCGTGCCCGGGAGCGAGAAGAGCAGGGCGTTGAGCAGCTCGGTCCGCCGCCGGTCGTTGCCCAGCAGCGGCGCCAGGCGGCGGCGGATGCCGACGTTGATCCGCTGCTCCCGGTCCGCCGCGTAGACCCGGTACATGTAGTCCCGCTCCTCGTCGGTCACCATCTCCAGCGTCAGCTCGTCGTGGTTGCGCAGGAAGATGGCCCACTGGGCCGTCTCCGGGATCGGCGGCGTCTGCTGGAGGATGTCGATGATCGGGAAGCGGTCCTCCATGCGCACGGCCATGAAGAGGCGCGGCATGACGGGGAAGTGGAAGGACATGTGGCATTCGTCGCCGCCCTTGGCGGGGTCGCCGAAGTAGGCGATCGAGTCCTCGGGCCACTGGTTGGCCTCGGCGAGCAGCATGCGGTTCTGGAACTTCGCGTCCACGTGGGCCCGCAGCTTCTTCAGGAACTCGTGGGTCTCGGGCAGGTTCTCGTTGTTTGTCCCCTCCCGCTCGTAGAGGTAGGGGATGGCGTCGAGGCGCATGCCGTCCACCCCCATCTCCATCCAGAAGTCGAGGGCCTTGAAAAGCTCCTCGTGCACCAGCGGGTTGTCGAAGTTGAGGTCCGGCTGGTGCGAGAAGAAACGGTGCCAGTAATAGGCGTTGGCCACCGGGTCCTTGGTCCAGTTCGAGGACTCGGTGTCGGTGAAGATGATGCGCGTGCCGGCGTACTTCCTGTCCGTATCGCTCCAGACGTAGAAGTCCCGCTCCGGGCTCCCGGGCGGGGCGAGGCGGGCGCGCTGGAACCAGGGGTGCTGGTCCGACGTGTGGTTGATCACCAGCTCGGTGATCACCTTGAGCCCGCGCTGGTGGGCCTCGTCGAGGAAGACCTTGAAGTCCTCGATCGTGCCGTAGGCCGGGTGGACGCTCGTGTAGTCCGAGATGTCGTAGCCGTCGTCGCGCCAGGGCGAGGGGTAGAACGGCAGGAGCCAGATGGCCGTCACCCCCAGGTCGCGCAGGTAGTCCAGCTTCGCCGTCAGCCCCTGGAAGTCCCCCCGGCCGTCGCCGTCCGAGTCGAAGAAGGCCCGCACGTGGACCTCGTAGAGGATCGCGTCCTTGTACCAGAGCGGATCGCCAGGCGAATTGCTAGGTGAATTCATCGAAGTCCTTTTCCGAACGGCCCTGGCTGTGGATCCGGAAGACGTGCGCCGGCACCTGGTTCGGATCGAGGCGGACGAAATTGCGCGATCCATGCCAGAGATAGCGCGCGCCGGTGAGCAGGTCGTGCACCTGGAACGGCTCCTCGGGCTCGAGGCCCAGCGCCGCGAGGTCCAGATCCACCCAGGCCGCCTGGGGGACGCTGGCGTCCAGGTTCACGGCCACGAGAATCAGGTTCTTTTCGGAATCGGAAGCACCGCCGGCGGTCTTGCTGTAGCAGAGGATCTGCTCGTTGTCGGCCCGGTGGAACCGCAGGGTGCGGTCGCTCTGCAGCGCCGGGTTCTCGCGCCGGATGCGGTTGACCAGGGCGATCAGCTCCCGCAGGCTGTCGGGCCGGTCGAGGTCCCAGTCGCGGATCTCGTACTTCTCCGAGTGGAGGTACTCCTCGCTCCCCCGCTCCCGCGGCAAATCCTCCATCAACTCGTAGGCCGGGCCGTAGATGCCGTAGCTCGCCCCCAGCGTGGCGGCCAGGATCAGCCGCTGCACGAACACCGGCCGGCCGCCGGCCTGGAAAGGCTCGGTCAGGATGTCCGGCGTGTTGGGCCAGAGGTTCGGCCGGAAGAATTCCGCCGCCTCCGTCCGGGTGAGCTCCGTGAAGTACTCCTCCAGCTCCCAGCGCAGGTTGCGCCAGGGGAAGTAGTTGTAGGACTGCGTGAAGCCCAGCTTGGCCAGCCGGTACATGATCTTCGGGCGGGTGAACGCCTCCGCGAGGAAGATCGCGTCCGGATGCTCGCGCTTGATCTCCGCGATCGCCCACTCCCAGAAGGCGAACGGCTTGGTGTGGGGGTTGTCCACCCGGAAGATCTTCACGCCCTCGCGGATCCAGAAGTCGAAGACGCTCTTCAGCTCCTCCCAGAGGGCGCGCCAGTCCGCGCTCTCGAAGTCGAAGGGGTAGATGTCCTGGTACTTCTTGGGCGGGTTCTCGGCGTACTGGATGGTGCCGTCCGGCCGCTTGCGGAACCACTCCGGGTGCTCCTTCACGTAGGGATGGTCCGGCGAGCACTGGAAGGCGACGTCGAGGGCGATCTCGATGCCGTGCCCGGCGGCTTTGCCCACGAAGCGCCGGAAGTCCTCCAGCGTGCCCAGCTCGGGGAGGATCGACTTGTGCCCGCCCTCCTCCGCGCCGATGGCCCACGGGCTCCCGACGTCCCCCGGCTCGGCCGCGACGGCGTTGTTCCTGCCCTTGCGGAGGGTGTGGCCGATGGGGTGGATGGGCGGCAGATAGAGGACGTCAAACCCCATCTCGGCGACGTATGGCAGCCGCGCCTCGCAGTCGCGGAAGGTGCCGTGCTTCCCCTCGGGGCCGCACGAGCGGGGGAACATCTCGTACCAGGAGGAGAAGCGCGCCCGCTCGCGGTCCACCACGACGCCGAGCTCGCGGGGGTAGAGCGTGGCGGACGAGCGGTCGGCGTAGATGTCCATGAGCTGGGCCAGCTCCTCGTCGAGGGCCAGTTGCAGGCGCTCCTCGGGGTCCAGGCTCTTCTCCAGGTCCTCCGCCAGGCCGGCGAGCACCCGCGCGTCCGCCCGCCGCTTCCCGGTGGTTGCCCGCTCGCTGGCGTCGCGGACGAGGCCGGCGCCCACCAGCAGGTCTACCGAGACGTCCTGCCCGGCGGCCACGCGCTTCTTGAGGTCGCGCCGCCAGGTCTTGAAGCGGTCCACCCAGCCCGTGACGGTGTAGAGCCACCGCCCCTGCTCCGTGGGGGTGAATTCCGCCCGCCAGCGGTCGTTGGGCAGCTCCTCCATGGCCGTCTCGCGCCAATCCGTCTGGAACTCCGGGCGCCAGAGCAGCCGGCACGTGAGGGCGTCGTGTCCATCCGTGAACGCGTCGGCCTCCACCACCACCCGCTCCCCGACCGTCCGCTTGATGGGAAACCGGCCGCAGTCGATCTCCGGCTCGACCCCCTCGATAACGACCCGCTGTCTGCCCGCTTCGCCCGGCATATCCGGCATATCGAACCCCCTCCGCGCGCCGTGCAGATCGCCTGCCAGACCCGCCAGGGACCGCGGGCGCCGGGCATGGTTTACCAGAGTCGGGGCGGAGACGCAAAGAACTATGATCGGACCGTGTTCCGCCCCACCCCGCAAGGCCCGATCACCCGCCTCCGCATGGCCTCGACGTTCCTCGGCCGGCCCGTGTACGCGGTCTCGGCCTACGCCTTCGCCGATCTGCTGATCGATACCGGACCTCCCCAGCGAGCGGGCCAACTCGTGGAATGGTGCCGGGGGAGCGCGGTGCGGCGGGTGGTGCTCACCCATCGTCACGAAGACCACGTGGGCGGAGCGGCGGCGCTCCGGGAGGAGCTGGGAGAGCAGGCCCGGGAGCTGCGGGACGGCGGGCTTTCCTTGGAGGACATCGCCCGCCGGCTCCTGGGCCGCGAAGGTCTTCTCGTCTGGTTCAGCCTCGGCGATTTCTCGCAGAAGAACCTGATCCGGGGGCTCCTGACGGATTCTCCCGGATCGTAAGGCCCAGCCTCAGGCCACGCCCCGGATGAGCTCGTGGATGCCCGTCTCTTCCCTCATCTCCTCGAAGCGGCAGGAGAAGTGGCGGAGCACCTTGGGGGCGTAGGTCATGCGCAGGCCCCGGAGGTCGTGGCGCATCTCGCGGATGTCCTCCAGGACTCCGGCGACGTACTCGAGGTGGGAGTTGGTGAAGACGCGGCGCGGGATCGCGAGGCGCACCAGCTCCATGGGGGCCGGAATCAGCTCGCCCGTCTCCGGGTGGTCCTTGCCGAACATCACGCTGCCGATCTCGACGCCGCGCACGCCGCCCTCGCGGTAGAGGGCCACGGAGAGCGCCTGCGCCGGGAACTGCTCCTGCGGGATGTGCGGCAGGAGCTGGCGGGCGTCGATGTAGACGGCGTGGCCGCCCGTCGGCCGCATGATCGGGATGCCGGCCTGGCTCAGCATGGCGCCGAAGGTCTCGACCTGGCCGATGCGGAAACGGAGGTAGTTCTCGTCGAGCACCTCCCGCAGGCCGCGCGAGACGGCTTCGAGGTCGCGCCCGGCGAGGCCGCCGTAGGTCGGGAAGCCCTCGATGACGATCAGCTTCTGCTTAAGGACCTCCAGGAGCTCCGTGTCGCGGGTGGCGAGGAAGCCGCCCATGTTGGCCAGGCCGTCCTTCTTGGCGCTCATGGTGCAGCCGTCGGCGAGGCTGAAGACCTCGTGCACGATCTCGGCGACCGACCGGTGGCCCTGGCCCGCCTCGCGCTGCTTGATGAACCAGGCGTTCTCGGCGAAACGGCAGGCGTCGATGTAGAAGGGGATGTCGAACTCGCTGCACATCTCGGAGACGGCCTTGACGTTCGCCAGCGAGACCGGCTGGCCGCCTCCCGAGTTATTGGTCAGGGTCAGCATGCAGACCGGGATGTCCTGGTGCTTGTCCTGGAACAGGCGCCGCAGACGGGCGAGGTCCATGTTGCCCTTGAAGGGATGGTTGAACTGGGGGTTCCGCCCCTCGGCGATGACCAGGTCGAGGGCCACTCCGCCGTTGACCTCGATGTTGGCCCGCGTCGTGTCGAAGTGGCAGTTGTTGGGGACGATCATGCCCGGCCGGGTGAGCAGCGTCGAGAAGAGGAGGTTCTCCGCCACCCGCCCCTGGTGCACCGGCACGAAGTGCGGGAAACCGAAGACGTCCTCGATCGTCTGCTGGAGATGGAAGAAGTTGCGGGCGCCCGCGTAGGCCTCGTCGCCCTGCATCATGCCGGCCCACTGCCAGTCCGACATCGCCGAGGTGCCGGAATCCGTGAACAGGTCGACGAACACCGCCTCGGAAGGGATCTGGAAGAGGCTGAATCCCCCTTCGACGAGCAGGCGCTCGCGCTCCTCCCGGGACAGCAGCTCAATTTTTTCGACGACTTTGACGCGCCAAGGCTCGGGCAGTGGTCTGCTCATGAATCTCCCCCATGGAATCGCCGCTTTGGGGCGGCGGAAAAGAAAAAACTGCATTTGGCCGTCGCGCATTATACATAATCCAACGGCGCCGGTTGACCCTAGAGTGCAAGCGGGCCTGAAAAGCGGGACAGGGCCGCTTGGTTGTACCATCCCGGAGCCATGCCATCCTCTCCCTCCCCCCTTGTCGAGCTGCGCAACATCTCGAAGTTCTACGACGAGGGCAACCGGCGGCGGATGGTGCTGTGCGACACGGACGTCGCGATCGGGCGCGGAGAGTTCGCGGTCCTGATCGGGAGGAGCGGGTCGGGAAAGTCGACGCTGCTCAACCTCCTTTCCGGGATCGACCAGCCCAGCTCCGGCGACGTGGTGATCGACGGCGTCGCCATCTCCTCCCTCTCCGAGCGGGAGCGGACGCTCTTCCGGCGCGACCACATCGGCTTCGTCTTCCAGTTCTTCAACCTCATCCCCACCCTCACGGTGGCGGAGAACCTGCTGCTCCCCCTGGAGCTCAAGGGCAAGGTGCGCCCGGAGCAGCGGCGCGCCGCGCTCGACCTGCTCGCCGAGGTGGGGCTCGCGGACCGGGCGGAGAGCTATCCCGACCGCCTCTCCGGCGGCGAGCAGCAGCGCGTGGCGGTGGCCCGGGCCCTGGCCCACGATCCGCTCCTGGTGCTCGCCGACGAGCCCACGGGCAACCTCGACCTCGAGACCGGCCTCCAGGTGCTGGAGATCCTCGACCGCCTCACCCGCCGGGCCGGCAAGACCATGGTGATGGTCACCCACAGCCCCGAGGTGGTGGGCATGGCGGACCGCGTGTTCCGCGTCGAGGACTGCCGCCTGATCGAGAACAGCCATGCGAGGAGCGGGGATTGACCCTCCTCACCCGCTCCAGCCTGCGCTACCTCCTCCGCCATCCCTGGCAGTTCGGCCTCGCGGTCCTGGGGGTCGCCCTGGGCGTCGCGGTCGTGGTCTCGATCGACCTCGCCAACGTCAGCGCCAGCCGCGCCTTCACCCTCTCGACCGAGGCCGTCACGGGCCGGGCGACGCACCAGGTTTCCGGCGGCCCCGGCGGCCTGCCGGACGACGCCTTCCGCCGCCTGGTCCTGGAGGCGGGCATCGAGCGGGCTGCGCCCGTGGTCGAAGACTACGTCACGATTCCCCGCCGGCGGGACGAGCCTTCGCGGACGCTCCACCTGCTGGGCGTCGATCCCTTCTCCGAGTCGCCCTTCCGGGCCTATCTGAGCGGCACGCCCGGCGGCGCCGGGAGAGACCGCGCCGCGGTGGATCTCGGCCCCCTGCTCACCCGCCCCGGCGCCGGCGTGCTGGCGGCGGGAACGGCGAGGGATCTCGGGCTCCGGATCGGGGACTCGTTCGTGGCGAGGGCGGGCGGCATCGCGAAGAGGATCGAGCTCGCCGGCACGCTCGACCCCGAGGACGAGAACACCCGCCGGGCCCTCGCCGACCTCCTCGTCATGGATATCGCCGCCGCCCAGGAGCTGCTCGGCCGCGCGGGGAAGCTCGACCGCATCGACCTCATCCTCCCGGAGGGTCCTGAAGGGCAGCGCCAGCTCGCCCGCGCCGCGGCCGTGCTGCCGCTCGGCGCCCAGATCCTCCCCGCCGCCGGCCGGACCCGGACGACGGAGGACATGACCCGCGCCTTCCGGCTCAACCTCACCGCCCTCTCCATGCTGGCCCTGGTCTGCGGGCTCTTCCTGATCTACAACACCATGACCTTCTCGGTCGTGCAGCGCCGCGGGCTCATCGGCACCCTGCGCACTCTGGGCGTGACCCGCCGCGAGATCTTCTCGCTCGTGCTCGGCGAGGCCCTGGTGGTGGCCCTGCTCGGCACCGCGGCCGGCCTCGGCGCCGGCGTGCTCCTCGGGCGCGGCCTCGTGCGGCTGGTCACGCAGACGATCAACGACCTCTACTTCGTCGTCTCCGTCCGCGAGCTGTCCATACCGGCCGCCACGCTCCTCCAGGGCATGGCCATCGGCATCGGCGCGACGCTCCTCGCGGCCCTCGTCCCGGCCATCGAAGCCACCCAGGCCTCCCCCCGGGCGGCGCTCACGCGCTCGTCCCTGGAGTCGCGGCTGCGCCGGGCCCTGCCCCGCGCCACCGCCTGCGGAGTGGGCCTGCTCCTGCTCGGCGGGATTCTGCTGATGGTCCCCGGTGGCAGGGACGGCAACCTGGGGCTGAGCTTCGCGGGCCTCTTCGCCGTGATCCTGGGCTGCGCCCTCCTCGCGCCGGGCGCCACCGTGCTGCTGATGCGCCTCCTCCGCCGGCCCATGGGAGCGCTCCTCGGCATCCTGGGCCGGATGGCCACCGGCGGCGTCGTCGCTTCCCTCTCGCGCACGGCGGTTGCCATCGCCGCCCTGGTGATCGCGGTCTCGGTCACCGTCGGCGTCGGCGTGATGATCGACAGCTTCCGCCACACGGTGGTGCGCTGGCTGGAGATGTCGCTCCAGGCGGACGTCTACGTCTCCGTGCCCAGCCGGGCGGGCGGCTTCAGAGGCGGCGAGCTGGCGCCCAAGGTGGCCGAACGGGCGGCGGCCGTGCCGGGCGTCCTGCGTGCCAACCTGATCCGGCGCGTCGAGCTGCCCTCCTCCACCGGCGGCGTCCGCCTGGTGGTGATCGGCACGGACGACCAGGGGATCCGCGCCTTCGAGCTCAAGGACGGCCGGCCGGACGAGGCCTGGCCCAGGTTCCAGCGCGGCGGCGCGGTGCTCGTCTCCGAGCCGTACGCCTACCGCACCGGCGTGGGCCGCGGCGGCACGGTGCGCCTGCGCACCGTGCGGGGAGACCGGGACTTCCCCGTGGCCGGCGTCTACTACGACTACGCCTCCGACCGCGGCATCGTCCTGATGAGCCGGGCGACCTACCTCCGCCACTGGAACGACCCCGCCCTCTCCGGCTTCTCGCTCGACCTGGCGCCGGGGGCCGATCCGGACCGGGTGGTGGAGCTTCTGAGGAAGACGGTCGCCACCGAGCGGGCGCTGTTCATCCAGTCCACCCGCTCGCTCAAGAAGCTCTCGCTGGAGATCTTCGACCGCACCTTCCTCATCACCGGCGTGCTCCGCCTGCTGGCGGGCCTGGTCGCCTTCATCGGCGTCCTCTCCTCGCTGATGGCGCTCCAGCTCGAGCGCGCCCGCGAGCTGGGCGTCCTGAGGGCGAACGGCCTCACCCCCGGGCAGGTCTGGCAGCTCGTGACCTCGCAGACCGGCCTGATGGGCCTCGCCGCCGGGCTCCTCTCGATCCCCGTGGGCCTGGCCCTAGCGGCCATCATGATCTACGTCGTCAACCGGCGCTCCTTCGGCTGGACGATCCGCATGGAAGTCTCCCCCGGCGTGCTCCTCCAGGCCCTCGCGCTGGCCCTCGCCGCCGCCCTGCTGGCCGGGCTGTATCCGGCCTTCAAGATGGCCCGAACGAGCCCGGCGCTGGCGTTGCGGGAGGAGTAGCGGATGGATGGGTCCTTCTTCCCGGAATGGGATCTTTTCGGCATTGACTCCTGGGCTCTCTTCTCCTATCCTCGGGGAATGGACGGCAGGATTCGATCCAACAAGACCAAAACCGGTCAGCCTGAAAAGGTCACGGTGGAACTTCGGAACCCCAGAGAAACTGCCAGAAAGAAACTGGACGGCCTTCAGGATATCCAGGAGAAGCCAAAAGAAACGTCTGACGCCTTGGATTACTTCGCGAGATATTTTGATCAAATCTGAGCAGATAACAGGTAGTAAGAAGATTGGGGGGCTGCCGTCCATCAAGGATTCGGCGGCATCCAAGAAAGTCATGCTCATCAAGGCAGCGGCCGCTAAGAAAGCTCAAGGGGCAGATATCCTAGAGCTATTCGTTCGTACCTACTCCAGTTTTAATCCCCTTGATCCGCCCGGGCATAAATGCCCGGGCTACCCAAAACAGCCGGCTGAAGCCGACTGAGTCCCCTTCAGGGGGCTCTTTCGACTAGCCCGGGCATTTATGCCTGGGCGGGGCCCGGATCTCGCATCGAGTTCCGCTGGCCAATTTGATTGGCGAGATATGCTCGCCCCATGAAGTCCCGGACCGGCGCCGCCATCCTGATCCTCCTGGCGGCCTCTCTCCTCTTCGCCGTCTACCTCCTCGCCCGCCCCGAGCCCCCCCTGGCTCCCAAGGCCTCCCTCTCCGTCGCGGGCGCCCTGCGCGCCACGAACGACCAGGGTTACGCCCGGGCCCTGGAGCCGCGGGACTTCCGCTTCCCCGCCGATCACGGCCCTCATCCGGAGTTCCGCACCGAGTGGTGGTACTACACGGGGAACCTGGAAACGGCTGAAGGGCGGCGTTTCGGGTTTCAGCTCACGTTCTTCCGCTCGGCCCTGGCGCCGGAGATGCCGGCCCGGGAGTCCGCCTGGGCCACGCGGCAGGCCTGGCTCGCCCACTTCACCTTGACCGACGTCCAGAGCGGCACGTTCCGCTCCTTCGAGCGCTGGAGCCGCGGCGCGCTCGGCCTCGCGGGAGCCCAGGGGGAGCCGTTCCGCGTCTCGCTGAAGGACTGGACGGCGGAGGCCGTCGGCGGCCAGGCGCCGCCCATGCACCTCGCGGCTTCAGAGGAGAACGTGGGGATCGACCTGGTGCTCCAGCAAGGCAAGCCGCCCGTCCTTCAGGGCGAGCGCGGGCTCAGCCGGAAGAGCGCGGAGCCGGGCAACGCGTCCTATTACTACTCCCTCACCCGCATGCCCGCCTCCGGCACCGTCCGCTTGGGAAACGAGAGCTTCACCGTGACCGGCCTCGCCTGGATGGACCGCGAGTGGAGCACCAGCTCGCTCGGCAAGGACCAGGTGGGCTGGGACTGGTTCTCTCTCCAGCTCTCGGACGGCTGGGACGTCATGCTCTACCGGCTGCGGAAGAAGGACGGCACCGCCGATCCGGCGAGCAGCGGCACCCTGATCGGCCCCTCCGGCGAAACGCGCCCCTTGAGCCTCGCCGATTTCGCCATCGAGGACGCTGGCGAGTGGCGCAGCCCCCGAAGCGATGCCCGGTACCCCGAGCGCTGGCGGCTGCGCATCCCCTCGGAAGACCTGGACCTGGAGGTCCGTCCCCTGCTGGCGGACCAGGAGCTGGACGTCTCCTTCCGCTACTGGGAGGGCGCGGCCGGCCTCGAAGGCACCCGTCGCGGCCGGCCCGTCCAAGGCCGGGGCTACGTCGAGCTGACGGGCTACACGGAAGCGGCTCCTCGGTAAGAACGCCGGGTAAGAACGACTCCCCAGGAGCGTTGGGAAGGTGTGCGCGTTCCTCCTTCAATCGCGCACGCGGTACCCCGTGCCGGTGCCCGCCGCGAGGGCTGGAGAATGCCTCCTCATCCTCTTCCCACGGACGGGCACCGGCACGGATTTTAGCCCCTTCGACGCGCTCTTCTCCCCCCTGCACGCGTAGCTCTCCCCCCTGAACGTGCGGTCCTCGCTTCTGGACGTACGCTTTCCCCCTTTCGACGCGCAGCTCTCCCCCCTGGACGCGCGCTTCTCCCCTCCGGAGGGGAGATCCCACCGAAGCCGGGGGAGGAGCTCCCCTTCGCGCGGGCCAGTCCCGACCTGCCGGGGGAAACTCTGCTGAATCAGGGGCGCGGTCTCCCCTCGAAAGGGGAGACCGCGGAGCGGAGGGGGGAGAGCCTCACGTTCGAAGGGGAAACGCTCAACCTACTTCGCCGTCTCCGCCACCTTCTGCCCCGCCCCCGCGTCCTGCCCGTAGTACCCGAGGAAGCCGCGGACGATCGCCTCCGCAACTTTCTGGCGGTAGGCGCGGGTCTGGATCAGCTTGCGGTCCTGGTCGTTCGCGAGGTTGCAGACTTCGAGCAGAATTTTGGCGGGGATCGAGTTGTAGCGCAGCACGGCGGGCACCCACTCGCTGTTGTTGCGGATGATCTTGTCGCGTACGGGCTTGAAGGGGTGGACGGGCAGGCCGCCGGTCTGGAAGGCGGCCACGACCTGCTTGGCCAGCTCGCGCGACAGGCCCTCGCTCTGGGTCCGCTGGTCGCGGGGGAAGGTGACGCGCGGGCTCTCCTGGACCTCCTTGCGGGCCGTGTAGATGGGACCGTTCTTGCCGTAGCTCTCGTCCCGCATGTCGGCGGCGGGGATGTAGGCCATCACGCCGCGCAGGGAGGGGTGGAGTGAGTCGGCGTGGATCGACATGAAGACGACCTTCTGGGCATCCTTGTCGGTCTGGACGGTCTTCCGGTAGAGGCTGTTGGCGAGATACCAGCGCAGGTTCACGCCGACCTTGGGATCCGCGATGGGATAGGGCGGCGTGGTGAGCACCGCGTGGCCCCGGGAGAACGGCAGGACGTCCACCTCCGGGACGCGGAAATCGACGCCGTCGCGGGTGGTGACGAGGACCTTGGCGGCCGTCTGGCTCTCCAGCACGCGCTTGACGCGCAGGGCGATGTCATAGACGTAGAGGCTCTCCCAGACGCCGCTGAGCGTAGCCCCCGAGTCCTGGCCGCCATGGCCGGCGTCGAGGATCACGGTGATGCCCGCGAGCCCACGGACCTTGACCTGGTTGCTGAACCGGGCGCTGGCGCGCAGGCTCTCCTCGTACTCCTTGCGCTTGGGGTGCCCCTCGGGCAGGAACTCCGGCTGCATGAAGTCGATCGGGATCTTGATCCGGTAGCCGATGGGGATGTCGGTGACGTCCGGAATGCCGCTGCGCTTGGCGATCTGGCCCGCCAGGGCGTTGACGTCCGCCGCGAACACGCGGCCGGTGAACCGCACCACCACCGAGGAGTAGAGGGCCTCGCCGGGACGCAGGCGGTAGATGGCGTACTCGCCATCCTTGTCGACTCCATAGTCGAGCAGGAACGGCTTCTCGGGAACCGGCAGGGCCGCCTTGAACGCCGGCAGCAGCAACTCGGAGGGGATCGTCACCGCCGCGCCGCGCGCCACGTCGTCGTCCAGGATCTCGTTGTACTCGCGGATGGCGCGGAAGTTCTCGCCCGTGCCCGTGAACCACTCCGCGAGGCGCCAGAGGCTCTCCCGCTGCATCGGCCCGGTGCCGCGGGCCTTGTGGCGCCAGCCGTCGGGCTGCCCCTTGTCCTCGGCGAACAGGGCCTTCGCCGTCTTGAGCTGCCAATCCGGGGAGAGCATGGCAAACGGGATGGAGTAACGGATGCCCACGAGGAGATCCTTGACGCCGCCGTTCGCCTCGGCGATCTGGGGTCCCAGGCGGGCGTCGCCGCACATCCGCTTGGCGAAGGTGGTCATCCCCTCGCCGCGCCTCGGGATGGCCTCGACCAGGATGCCGCGCTCCTCGGAGAGAGTCGCGACGACGCCCTCTTCGAGCGATACGCGGATGGCGCGCGAGGGCGGGACGATGGCGCCGGCGGGGAACGTGAACGACGATCCCAGCAGGGCGAGGAGGGCGAGAACGGCAACCCTGCTGAAGACCTGACGCATGCTCAGCGGGCCTCCTCCCCGCGCTCCCCGCGGAACGTGGGGACCACGGCCCAGCCCACCTCGCGCTCGAAGGCCCGGCAGGCGCGGAACACCGTGGCCTCGCCGAAGGGGCGTCCCATCACCTGGAGCGACAGCGGCAGGCCCTGCTCGTCCATCCCCGAGGGGACGGCGACCGCCGGCAGCCCGACCAGGCTCGCGGGGGTGGTGAAGATGTCGGAGAGGTACATGGCGAGCGGATCGTCCATCTTCTCGCCGATCCGGAACGCGGCGGACGGAGTCGTCGGGGTCACCAGGACGTCGGCCGCCTCGAGGGCCGTGTCGAGCTCCTGCCGCATGCGCTCCAGCACGCCGCGGGCCCGCCCATAGTAGGCCTCGTAGTAGCCGGAGGAGAGGGCGAAGGTGCCGAGCATGATGCGGCGCTTCACCTCGGGGCCGAAGCCCTCGCTGCGGCTGTCGAAGTAGAGGTCGATCAGGTCGCCGGCGTCCGCGGCGCGGCGGCCATAGCGCACGCCGTCGAAGCGGGCGAGGTTGGCGCTGGCCTCGCAGGTGGCGATGACGTAGTAGACGGCGACCGCGGCGTCCACGCTGGGCACCGAGACCTCCACCAGCTCCGCTCCGGCGCTCGCCAGGCGGGCCAGCGACTCGCGCCAGTTGGCGGCCGTCGAGCCGCCGAGCCGCGCGGGATCGGCCTCGCGGATCACGCCCACGCGCAGACCGGCGATCCCCTCCTCGATGCCCGCCAGGTAGTCCTCCACGGGCTCCGTGGCGCAGGTCGAATCGCGCGGGTCCTCGCCGGCGATCACCCGCAGGCCCAGGGCGGCGTCGCGCACGTTGCGGGCGATGGGCCCGATCTGGTCCGTCGAGGAGGCGAAGGCCACCAGGCCGTAGCGGGAGACCCGCGCATAGGTCGGCTTGACGCCCACCAAGCCGCACAGCGCGGCCGGCTGGCGCACCGAGCCGCCGGTGTCCGTTCCCAGCGCCAGCGGCACGCTGCCCGCCGCCACCGCCGCGGCCGGCCCGCCGCTCGAGCCGCCGGGCACGGCGCGCAGGTCCCAGGGATTGCGGGTGGGCTGGTAGGCGGAGTTCTCGCAGGACGAGCCCATGGCGAACTCGTCCATGTTGGCCCGCCCCACCGGCACCGCGCCCGCCGCGAGCAGCCGCTCGACGGCCGTGGCGGTATAGGGGGCCACGTAGCCCTCGAGGATGCGCGAGCCGCAGGTGAGGGCGTGGCCCGTGAGGTTCAGGTTGTCCTTGAGGGCCACCGGCACGCCCGCCAGGGGTCCCGGATCCTCGCGTGCGGCGATGCGGCGGTCGATCTCCGCCGCCCGGTCGCGCGCCTCGTCCTCGAAGACCTCCAGGTAGGCGGCGATCAGCGGCTCGACGTGGGCCGTGCGGGCGAGGCAGGACTCCAGGACTTCGGCGGCCGAGGCCTCGCGGCCGCGCACCCGGCGGGCGGTCTCCTCGACGGAAAGCTCCCAGAGCTCAGGCATGGCCGCCCCCTCCCTTCACCTCGGGCACCAGCAGGAAACCGTCCATCGACGCCGGAGCGTTGGCCAGGAGCTCCTCCCGGGGGAGGCAATCGCGGACGCGGTCCTCCGCTTCCCGCGCACCCTGGGAGACGGCTGCCGGCTCCGCGATCTCATAAGCCTGGAGCTGATCGATGTAGTCGACGATCTTGGCGAGCTGACCGGTGAGCTTCGCCTCGTCCTCGGGAGAAAAACGCAGGCGGGCCAGAGTGGCGATTTTCCTTACATCTTCGTGAGTTAGTGCCATGGCCTTGAAGTGGAAGTTTAGCCCCGTTCCACGGCGGGAAGCAAACGGCGCGGCGTTTTTCGGAGCCTGGGTCGATGGTGAGGAGACGAAACTATCGCAGCGCCGCCGGCCGGGCCAGAACCGTGCCCCTCTTTTCCCGCAGATCGATCCGGACGTTGCCGTCGTCCTCGTTCATCGAGGTCCGGTCGAGGGTCAGGACGTAGTAGCCGGAGATCGTCCGCGCGAGGGTGTCCGTGGCGAGGCTGGGCAGGCGGAAAGTCTTGAGATAGAGCCCGCCCGTGGCCTCGGCGACCCCTTCGAGGCCGACTTCGAGCGAGTGGTAGTCGGCGCTCGTGACGTCGAGGACGAAGACCGACGCCCTGGCGGCTCCCAGGGCGCGCACGGCGGGCTTGTAGTCGGGCGTCATCTGCACGCCGCCGTTGCCGAAACGGCCGAGGCCCCAGCCCAGGTAGATCACCGTCTTCTCGCCCGGCAGCGGTTCCAGGGCTCGCGCCATGACCTCCAGGGCCCGCTCCGGCGTGGCCGCCTTCCGGGCCGCCGCGGCATCGAGGTGGCTCGCCAGGGAGACGGGATCGCCCGGCGCCACCTCCTCCTCGCCGCTGAACAGCATGGCCCGGTCGAGAGCCGCGTGGACGGCTCCGCGGTCGGGCGTGAAGTCCTGCCACAGCTTGAGGTGGGAGTCGTAGGAGACCACGGCGACCCGGTCCCCAGGATGGAGAGTGCCGAGCAGCTCGCGCGTGTACGGCCGCAGCCGGAGCTGGCCGCTGATCCGCGTCGGATTGAGATCGGCCTGCACGAAGAACACGACGAGCCGGCCCGGGGCGCCCAGCGGGGATGCCGCCGCCGCGTCCTCCGTGGCCGCGGCCGCGGCGGTTTCCGCGGGAGCCGGCGCCGCGGCGGGGCTTGCGACCGGATCCTCGCCCGCGGCGATCCAGTCCAGGGCGACGACCGGCACGTCCTTCTTGCCCACCCGGGCCCGGAAATCCTCCGGCTTCAGCCCGAGGATAGGCCGGCCCCAGGTATCCACCACCCGGATCACCATGGGGAACAGGGAGACGGTGATCTCGTCTTCGAAGGCCTTTTCAGGGGGCGATTCTTCCGAGGAAACCTGGGCTCCGGCCGGAGAGCCGAAGAGGAGAAAGCCGAAGAGCACGAGCCACGCCGCTCCGTGATGCATGCTCGCCAGTGTAGCATCCGGCCGTGACCTCCTCGACCTTCCGGATCCTCCTGCATCACCCGGCCGTTCAGGCGCTGGTCGCGGCCAGCGGAGAGACCGAGTGCCATCTCGTGGGCGGCGTGCTGCGCGACCGTGCCCTGGGGCTCGCGAGCCACGACATCGACGCCGTGGTGGCGGGGCGGGGGTTGGAGATCGCGCAGACGCTGGCGGCGGAGATGCCGGCCCGGCTGGTCCTGCTGGGCGGCAAGGAGTTCGCCGCCTACCGGCTGGTCGGCGAGGATGCGATGGTGGACCTCTGGGACCGCGCCGGCACCTCGCTTTACGAAGACCTGGCGCGGCGCGACTTCACCGTCAATTCGTTCGCTCTCGACGCGCGCACGGGGGAAACCGTCGATCCTTTCGGCGGCCTGGAGGACCTGCGGCGGCGGGTGCTGCGCGCCACCACGGCGGCGAGCTTCACCGGCGATCCTCTGCGGGTGCTGCGCCTCCCCCGCCTGCTGCTGCGCATGCCCGGCTTCGCCGCCGAGCCGGAGACCCTGCTCCTGGCGAAGCGGTCCGCTTCCCGAATCGTGGACGTTTCCGCGGAGCGGGTGCGGGACGAGCTGTCCTTCCTCTTCGCTCACCCCGACGCCCACCAGGGGCTCGCGCTGCTGGTCGCCCTGGATCTCTATCCCGGTCTCTGGCTGGGCGCTCCCGGCGAGCCGGGCCGTCCCGGCGGCGCGGTGGCGGAGCTCGAAGCCCTCGCCGGCCGCGTCCTCGATCTGCGGGAGATCGACCCGGCCGCCGCCGAGGCCGTGGACGCGAAGGCCGCCCGATTCGCCGCCACCTTCGCCCATCTTCCCACCGGCCGCGAGCCGGCCGAGCGCCTGGCCGCGTTTCGCGACGCGGGCTACCTGACGCGTGGGGACGCGGCCGACGTCGCCCTGCTTCTGAAGCTCGGCGAGCTGCCTGGAGAAGAGATCGCCCGGCGGCGCTTCCTGCACCAGGCCGGCCGGCTCTGGGCCACCGCCGCCGTCTCGATCGGAGCCCGGGCCGCGGACCCGGATCGCTGGCGGACGGCCCTGCGCCCGCTGGCCGGCCTCGCCCGGCGGGAAGGAGAGGCCCTCTTCGATCCGCCGCGCCTCGTCACCGGCGCCGAGGTGCAGGAGCTGCTGGGAATCCCGCCGGGGCCGGAGGTGGGCAAAGCCCTCGCGGCCCTGCGGCAGGCGCAGGTGGACGGCGAGGTGCGGACGAAGGAGGAGGCGCTGGAGTTGCTGCGGGGCGGGGCACGCTGAGCGTGCCCCTGCCGGCTACCGGAAAATCCCCGACTTCTGCGGCGGAGCGCCGGACTCACCGCCCATCAGGCGCTGGTTCAGCTCCTTGATGCGCTCCATGAGCTTGTCGATTTTCTCCTGCGCCTCCTGGCGGAGGCGGGTGTAGTCGCCGCGCAGACGCTCGCGCTCCTGGGCCATCTCCGCGACGCGCGCCTTGACCTCTTCGATCTGCTCGTCCCGCTGGCGCATGGCCTGGTGGAGGCCGGCGATCTCCTGCTCCTTCTCGCCGAGGCGGAGCTTGGTCTTCTCCTCCTGCTCCTCGTACAGACGCTTGAACTGCTGCAGCTCGACGATCTCTGAAAAATCCGACGTCGTAGGGCTCAACTCGCCTCCTCGCTCCTCGATCAGGGGGAACATCTTGCGGAGCTTCAGGGAAAGGTCTTCCGGATCGGGCGACTGGCGCATCGCCTCGGCGTAGGTGATCGTGCCGTGGACCAGCAGCGCCAGCAGCGACTGGTTCATCGACTGCATGCGGTAGTAGCCCACGGAGGATTCCATCTCATCGTGGATCTGGCTGATCTCTCCCTCTTCGATCATTTTGTTGATCTTCGGGGAGGCGCGCAGGATCTCGAGGGCCGCGACCCGGCCCTCGCCGTCGGCGCGCTCGACCAGCTTCATCGAGACGACGGCCTTGAGGATCTGGGCGAGCTGGGCGCGGATCTGGGGCTGCTGGTCCGCCGGGAAGGTGTCCAGGATGCGGTCCACCGTCTGCGGGGCGCTGTTGGTGTGCAGGGTCGAGAAGACCAGGTGGCCCGTCTCGGCGGCAGTGATGACGGTGGCGACCGTCTCCGGGTCGCGCATCTCGCCCACCATGATGACGTCGGGGTCCTGCCGCATGGCGTTGCGGAGCGCTTCGGAGAAGGCGCCCGTGTCCGTCCCCACCTCGCGCTGGGAGATCGAGGCCATGTCGTCCGTGAACAGGAACTCCATCGGGTCCTCGATGGTGATCACGTGCACGGGCCGGCTCACGGTGATGTACCGGATCAGGGCGGCGAGGCTGGTCGACTTGCCGCTGCCGGTGGGGCCGGTGATCAGGACGAGGCCCATGGGCAGCTCGCACATCTCGGTCAGCACGCGCGGCAGGTCGAGCTCGTCGATGCTCTTGATCTGGTAGGGGATGCGCCGGAAGCAGGCGGCGATGTTGCCCCGCTGCATATAGATGTTGCAGCGGAAGCGGGCCAGCCCGCGGACGCCGTAGCCGGTGTCGACCGACATCCGCTCTTCGAGCTTGGTCTTCTGCCGCGGGGAGAGGATCCCCATCAGCATCTCGGTCAGCTCTTCGGGCTTGAGCGGCGGCGCCTCGATGGGCATGAGCCGGCCGTTGATCCGCAGCAAGGGCGGACGGGTAGGCTTCAGGTGCAGGTCCGACGCACCTTTATCCGTCATGAACTTCAGGAGACGATCAAGATCCATATTGGTGCCGCGCATTGTACAGGAGACGCAGGGAAACTACATAGGGGTTTCCCGCGGGCGCTCCCTACGGCGGACACATCCCCAGGACAGGACCGTCCCTAGAACTTCCGCATCAGCCCGACCACCACTCCCTGCACCCGCACGTCCCGGGCCGGGACGCGGATCGGCTGCATCGTGGGGTTGGCGGGCTGCAGGCGGACCATGGCGCCCTCGGGGTAGAAGCGCTTGAGCGTCGCGTCGTCCCCGACCAGGGCCACCACCATCTCCCCGGCCTCGGCCAGGTCGCGGCGCAGGACGATGACGAAGTCGCCGTCGTGGATCCCCTCGTCGATCATCGAATCGCCGACCACCCGCAGGACGTAATGGTCGCCGCCGCGCGGGCTCAGGAGGTGGCCCGGCACGGTCACCCGGTCGTTGCCCGACAGGGCTTCGATCGGCCGGCCGGCCGCGATCTGGCCGAAGAAGGGGAGATCCCGCTCCGAGCCCTCCGCCCCGGGGATGGCGCGGATCAGCTCGATGCCCCGCTTCTGGTTCCAGTCCCGCTTCAGGAAGCCCTTCTGCTGGAGCAGCTTCAGGTGCTTGTAGGCGGTGCCGTACGAGGAGAACCCGAAACGCTCGCAGATCTCCCGATGCGTAGGAGCGATGCCGCGCTCCCGGCGGTATCCTTGGATATACTCTAAAATCTCTTTCTGGCGCTCGGTCAAGTAGGACATGGCGAAAGTTTAGGCGGTAACTTGGCGTAATGCAAGCGGCACACGCGGAGACCCTCGCCTTGACACTCCGCGACAGGCCTCAATAGACTGCGCCGAGCGCCCGGGTTCAAACCTTCGTTCCCCCCGTGCAACATCCTGATGAGCTCCCACGCGACCCCCGATCTCGCTTTCGAACGCCATATCCTGGACAACGGCCTGCGGGTCGTCCTCCACCAGGATTCCACGCTGCCCCTGGTGGCCGCCAACCTCTGGTATCACGTCGGCTCGAAGAACGAGCGGCCGGGCCGCACCGGCTTCGCCCACCTCTTCGAGCACATGCTCTTCCAGGGCAGCGAGCACGTCGCCACCCACGACCACTTCCGCCTCATCCAGCAGGTGGGCGGGGTGGCCAACGGCTCCACCTGGTACGACCGCACCAACTACTACGAGACCGTGCCGGCCCATCAGCTCGACCTCGCCCTCTGGCTCGAGTCGGACCGCATGGGCTTCTTCCTCCCCGCGCTCACCCAGGAGAACCTCGACAACCAGCGCGACGTGGTGATGAACGAGCGCCGGCAGCGGGTGGAGAACCAGCCCTACGGCCGCGCCGGCGAGAAGCTCCACGAGCTGCTGTACCCCGAGGGCCATCCCTACCACTGGCCGGTGATCGGCTACATGGAAGACATCGCCGCCGCCACGCTGGAGGAGGTACGGACCTTCTTCCGCACCTACTACACGCCCAACAACGCGGTGCTCACGCTGGTGGGCGACTTCCAGCCCGCGGCCGCCCTGGAGCGGATCGAAGCCTGGTTCGGGGACATCCCTTCCGGGCCGCCGGTGCCGCCCGTCGTGGCTCCCCTGCCGCCCCTGGGCGGCGAGCGCCGCCTGGTGCTGGAGGACGACGTGCGCCTCCCGCGCCTCTACATCGGCTTCCGCGCCCCCGCCTACGGCGAGCGGGCCTGGTACGCGGCGGACCTGCTGGCGGCCGTGCTCGCCGGGGGCAAGTCGAGCCCGCTCTACCAGGAGCTGGTCTACGAGCGCCAGATCGCCCAGGACGTCGGCGCCTCGGTGGGCCCCTACGAGAGCGCGGGAACCTTCCTGCTGGTCGCCACGGCACGGCCGGGAGTGGCCGTCGAGGAGCTCGAGGAGGCGCTGCTGGGCGCCATCGCCCGGGCGGCCTCGGCGCTTCCCGATCCGGCCGACCTGGAGCGAGCCCGCAACCGCATGCTGACGGACTACTACAGCGCCCTGCAGAAGATGGACAGCCTGGCCGACCTCTTCTCCCAGTTCACGACCTACTTCGACGACCCCGCGGGCGTGTCCGGCGAGGCCGGCCGCTATCTCGAGATCACGCCGCGAGACCTCATGGACTACGCGGCGCACTGGTGCATCGAGCCGGAGCGCGTGGTGGTCTCCGTCGTGCCGCGGCAGGCGAGCTGATGGCTGCCCGCCCCCGGGTCGACCGCTCGGCCCCGCCGCCGCCCGGCGAGATCCGCCCTTTCCGGTTCCCGCCCTTCCTGCGGACCCGCCTGTCCAACGGCCTCGCCGTTGCCGCGGCGCGCCTGCCGGACGTGCCGCTGGTGAGCCTGGAGGTGGTGACCCCGGCCGGCGGGCAGTTCGATCCGGCGGGCCAGGAGGGGATCGCCACCCTCACCGCCGCGCTCCTCGACGAGGGGACGGCCCGCCGGTCGTCGATCGAGCTCGCGGCCACCGCCGAACGGCTGGGCGGCTACATCGCCACGGGCGCCGACTGGGACGTCGGCTTCCTCGCCACCGGGCTCCTGGCGGAGCACCGCGCGGCCGGCCTCGAGCTGCTGGCGGACATCGCCTCCTTCCCCACCTTTCCCGAGGCGGAGATCGAGCGGGTCAAGCGGCAGCGGCTGGCCGAGATCCTGCGGCGCAGCCACGACCCCTCCGCCCTCGCCGACGACCGCTTCGCCCGCGAGGTCTTCCGCGGCACCGTCTACTCCCACCGGCTGATCGGCGAGGAGGAGAGCCTCTCCCGGCTCGACCGCGACACGCTGCGGACCTTCTATCAGGACCATTACGGCCTCGCCGGCTCGGTGCTGATCGCGGTCGGCGACTTCGATCCCGAGGAGCTGCTGCGGGAGGCCGAGAGCGCCTTCGCGGGAGGTCCCACGGCGCCGGCGCCCGCCCCGCCGGAGATCCGGCCCGTTGCCCAGGCGGGTCTCGCGGTCCACATCGTGGACCGCCCCGGCGCCGCCCAGACGGAGCTGCGCCTGGGCCACTCGGGCATCGCCCGCACGCATCCGGACTACATCCCCCTGGTCGTGCTCAACACCCTGCTGGGCGGCAAGTTCACCAGCCGCATCAACATGAACCTGCGGGAGCGGCACGGCTATACCTACGGGGCGACGAGCCGCTTCGTGGCGCGGATGGGGCCGGGCCCCTTCCTGGTCAACGCGGCGGTGGCCACCGAATCCACCGGCGCCGCGGCGCGCGAGGTCCTCCACGAGCTGCGGCTGATCCGCGAGGCCCTGATCGAGCCCGAGGAGCTGGACGAGACCCAGAGCTACATGATCGGCGTCTTCCCGTACACGGTCCAGACCATCGGCGACCTCGCCAAGCGGCTGGAGACGATGAGCCTCTTCGATTTTCCCGACGATTACTACACGCGGTATCTGGAGAGGATCGCGAACGTCACCCGGCAGGAGCTCCTGGAGATGGCCCGGCGGCACATCGACCCGGAGCGGCTCGTGATCGTGGCGGTGGGGCCCGCCGACATCCTGGAGAAGCAGCTCGAAAAGGTGGGGCCGGTGACCGTCTGGTCTCCAGAAGGCAAGGCCCAGCTCGTCGAGCCCGGTCCGGCCTGATTGAATCGATGACCTAGTTGATCCGGCCTAGTTGAACTGGGCGGTCAGGACGCCCGCCTTGGAGAGGTAGACCTCCAGGTTGTGCGAGCTGCCTCCCCGCAGATCCACCGGGAAGATCTTCACCTCGCCCTTTTTCCCCTTGGGAGTGACGTGCACGCGGACCCTGGAGCCCCCCGGCGGGAGCTCACGGGCGACGCTGAAATTGAAGTCTTCCTGCTTCCGGCGGCCAAAGAAACCGCCACGCTCGAAATTCTTGCGCGCGATCTCCCTGTCGTTCATCGACACGATGAGGGTCGCCTCCAGCTCCGATTGGAAGTGGATGCGGACCGTCGCGTTGGCCGTCTCCACGGGCGCGGGCTCGCTCGCGACCGGCGGGGCTTCGCTCGAGATCGGGGTCGTGCTCGCCACTTCCTCGCCGGTCCGGGCCGCGCCCTGGGGCACGGCCGGCCCGGTGCGCTGCTTGCCTCGGCGCGACTGCTCCGCCTGCGCCAGCAAGCGGGCGGCATCCGCGTTCTGTGGGTCGATCGACAGCGTCAGGCGCGCCAGGTTCGCCGCCTGCTCGTATTTCTTGTCCGTCAACAACTGCTTCGTGGTCCTGATGTTGTCCGCGATGGCCTGCTGCTGCTGAACTTTCTGGGACAGCCCCTCGGCGGCCTCCCGCATCTTGCGGAGGTCCTCCCGGGTGGGATCGAGCTGCTCGGCCTGGCGGTACAGGGCGATGGCGGCCGGGAAGTCCGCCTTGCGCATGAGGGCGTTGGCCCGGTCGAAGAGCGCCGCGATCTGGACCCGCTTCTCCTCCGGCGTCGGTCCCTGCTGGGTTGCGACCACGGGCGCGGGAGGCGGCGGCGCGGGCTTCGACCAGCCGCGCCAGAGCAGCACTCCCGCGTAGAGGAGGACCAAAGCCAGGGCGGCGGCCCCGCCGCCGACCAGCAGCCAGCGCATCGAGAGCCCCGGGCGCGACGGCGGCGGCGGGGGCGGGAGCACCGGCAGCGGAATCTCGGCCGTATCCGCGAGATCGACCGCGAGGTCGGCGGCGGAGTCGGGCGCCGGTGCAGGCTCCTGGGAAGCGGCGGCCGCGGGCACGGGCATGGGCGGCAGGACGGGAGATACAGGCGTCGCCGAGCTGCCCGTGCCGGTCCCAGGGTCCGGCTCCGGAAGAGGAGGAGGAGGCGGCGGAGCCGGCTTGCGCCAGCGGCCGAGCAGCGACGGCTTCGCGGCCGGGGCTGGCGGCGGCGGCACGAGCGGCGGCGCCGAGGGCGGCAGGACCATCGTCGTCGAGAGGCTCTGCGTCTCGTTGAGGGAGTCGCCGGAGCCGACCGTCTCCACCAGACGGCGCAGGTCGTCCATCATCTCGCGCGCCCGCTGGTAGCGGCGGCCGGGGTCTTTCTCGAGGGCCCGGTCGAGGATCTTCTCGATCCCCGGCGGCAGTTGATGGACGTACTCCCGCGGCGGCGTGAAGTGATCGTAGACGATGCGGTGGCTCACCACCGTCAGGTTCTCGCCCTGGAACGGCTTGTGGCGGGTGAGCATCTCGTAGAGCACCACGCCGAGGGAGAAGAGGTCCGCCCGGTGATCCACCTCCTTGCCCTGGATCTGCTCCGGCGCCATGTAGTTGGGCGTGCCGAGGAGCTGTCCTTCCTGGGTGAGGTTCGAGCTGTCGAGCCGGGCGATGCCGAAGTCCGTGATCTTCACCTTGTTGTCGGAGGTGATGAGGATGTTCGCCGGCTTGACGTCGCGGTGGACGACGCGGTTGGAGTGGGCGTAGTCGAGCGCGTCCCCGATCTGGGCGATGGTGTCGGCCACGAAGCCCAGCGACAGGGGCTTGTCGTCCTGGAGCAGCAGCTTGAGGTTCGTGCCCCGCACGTACTCCATGGCGATGAAGGCGAGCCCGTCCTCGCTGCCCTCCACCACGTCGTGGATGGTGACGATGTTGGGATGGGTCAGGATGCCGGCGCTCTGCGCCTCGCGCATGAAGCGGACCCGGAACTGCTCCATCTCCTGGTCTTTGACGGAGTAGCCGATGCGAAAGGTCTTGAGCGCGACGAGCCGGCCGATCAGGGGGTCGCGGGCGAGGTACACCACGCCCATGGCACCCTTGCCGATCTCATCGACAATTTCGTAGCGGCCGAGCTTGGTCGGAGTCAGAGGCAACATGGCGAAGACACACTTTTGCGCGACGCCATTCTAGGCCGGGGGCCGCTCCGGAGTCAAACCTGGAAGTGACCGGTAAGTCCTAGTACTTTTTGCATTTAGGGGGTCGGAAGACGGGGGCGTCCCAGCGGGGCCTTGTGGTATATTTGCGCCCCTTTGATCTAAGCCTTGAAGGAGGTCTAGACAATGCAGGTGGACAGCCCGGACAAACTTCGCAATGTGGCCGTTGCGGGCCATAACGACACCGGCAAGACCACACTCGTGAGCGCCCTTCTGTACGCCGGCGGCGTCACGACTCGCTTGAACCGGGTCGAAGACGGCAACACCCTCACCGACTTCGACCATGAGGAGATCGAGCGCAAGATCTCGATCGGCGTCGCGGCCTGTTTCGTCCCCTGGCAGCAGCACAAGATCAACCTCATCGACTGCCCCGGCTACGGCATCTTCTTCGCCGAGACCCAGCAGGGGATGCGCGCCGCCGACGCCGTCCTCCTCTGCATCAACGGCGTCGCGGGAGTCGAGGTCAACACCGAGCGGATCTGGGACTTCGCCGCCGCCATCGACCAGCCGCTGATCCTCAACCTGACCAAGATGGACCGCGAGCGGGCCGACTTCGACCGCACGCTCGAAGGGCTGCAGAAGCGGTTCGGCCGCTCGGTGGTACCGGTCCAGATCCCCATCGGCCAGGAGGCCGGCTTCACCGGCGTCGTCGACTTGGTGGCGCGGAAGGCCTACCGCTTCACCCGCGGCGGCAACGGCAAGGCCACCCCCTCGGACATCCCCGCCGAGCTCGCCGACGAGGTCGAGACCCACCGCACCCGCCTGGTCGAGGCCGTGGCCGAGACCGACGATCAATTGATGGAAGGCTTCTTCGAGACCGGCACCCTCTCCCAGGAAGCCCTGGAGGACGGCCTGCGCCGTGCCGTGGTGCACCGCCAGGTCTTCCCGGTGACGCTCTCCGCGGCCAGCCAGGGCATCGGATTGTCGGCGCTGCTCGACTCCCTGCTCTCCGTGGCCCCCTCGCCCGTCCAGCGGGCCGCCTTCCCCGCCAAGACCGTGGGAGGAGAGGACATCGGCCTCACCGCCGACCCGGCCGGCCCCCTCGCGGCGCTGGTCTTCAAGACGCTCTCCGACCCCTTCACCGGCAAGATCACCCTGATGCGCGTCGTCTCCGGCACGCTCAACGGCGACTCCAACGCCTACAACAGCCGCGCCGAGGAGGTGGAGCGCCTGGGCCATCTGATGCTCCTCCAGGGCAAGCAGGGAACCAATACGCCCCGCCTGATCGCCGGCGACATCGGCGGCGTCGCGAAGCTCAAGGTCACCGCCACCGGCGACACCCTGTGCGCCAAGGAACGGCCCCTGAAGCTCGCCTGGATCAAGGTCCCGGAGGCCGCCATGGCCTTCGCCGTCGAGCCCAAGTCCAAGGGCGACGAAGAGAAGATCGGCGAGGCCCTGCACCGGCTCATCGACGAGGACATCTCCCTCCACGCCGGCCGCGATCCCGAGACCCACGAGCACCTGCTCTCGGGCAACGGCCAGCTCCACATCGAGATCGCGGTGGCCAAGCTCAAGCACCGCTACCACGTCGACGTCCTCCTGCATCCGCCCAAGGTCCCCTACCGCGAGACCATCCTCAAGCCCGCGGACGGCCATGGACGGCACAAGAAGCAGACGGGAGGCCGCGGCCAGTTCGCCGACTGCCGGATCAAGATCGAGCCCCTGCCGCGCGGCGAGGACTTCTCCTTCGCCGACGAGATCTTCGGCGGCGCCATCCCCAACAACTACCGCCCGGCGGTCGAAAAGGGGGTCCAGGAGGCGCGGCGCCGCGGCTACCTCGCCGGCTACCCGGTAGTGGACTTCAAGGTGCGGCTGCTCGACGGCCAGTACCACGACGTCGACTCCTCCGAAATGGCGTTCAAGATCGCCGGCTCGCTCGCCTTCAAGGACGCCATGGCCAATGCCAAGCCGACCATCCTCGAGCCCGTCATGAAGGTGGAGATCAACACCACCGAAGAGTTCACGGGCGACATCATGGGCGACCTCTCGCACCGGCGCGGCCGGCCCCAGGGCATGGACGCCGACAACGGCTCCCAGGTCATCAAGGCCATGGTGCCGATGTCCGAGATGCTGGACTACGACCGTATCCTGCGCGCCATGACCCAGGGCCGGTCGAGCTTCCACATGGAGTTCTCGCACTACGAGGAGGTCCCCCGGCTGGTGCAGGACAAGCTCATCGCCGAGGCTCAGAAGCACCGCCAGGAGGAGCACGAGTAGGGCGGACCCGCCGCGAAGCTGTACAATCATGGGTTGCTGGGCGTCCGTCTGGACGCCCAGTCTCCATACCCTTAAGACAACGATCACGGGAGATTCGACCTTGATTCAGTCCTCACAACTGCGCGTCGGCATGTGCATCCTCTTCGAAGGCGATATCTGCCGCGTCATGAGCGCCCATCACGTCACGCCCGGGAACCTGCGCGGCTTCGTCCAGGCCAAGATGCGCAACCTGCGCAACGGCAACAGCTTCGAGCACCGCTTCAGCTCCACCGAGAAGGTCGAGCGGGCCATCCTCGACACCCAGCAGATGGAGTACCTCTACTCCGATCCCTCGGGACACCACTTCATGAACCAGGAGAGCTACGAGCAGATCACCCTGGACGACGAGACGCTCGGCGACTCCATGCTCTACCTGCTCCCCAACACGGTCATCCAGGTCGACTTCTACGACGAGAAGGCGGTGGGAATCGAGCTGCCCAACACGGTGACCCTCGAGGTGGTGGACACCGAGCCCAGCATGAAGGGGGCCACGGCCAGCGCCTCCTACAAGCATGCCAAGATGGAGACCGGCCTGACGGTGAGCGTGCCGCCCTTCATCGAGGTGGGGACCAAGATCCTCATCGACACGCGCGAAAACAAGTACCTGAGCCGGGCGTGAGCCCCGACCTCCTCATCCTGGGGGTCACCTGGTTCGTGGTCTTCCTCTTCTCGACCACGCTCCACGAGGCGGGACACGCCCTCGCGGCCTACAAGCTCGGCGATCCCACCGCCTACGAAGGCGGCCAGGTCTCGCTCAACCCGCTGCCCCACGTCCGGCGGGAGCCGGTGGGGATGGTCCTGGTCCCCCTCATCTCCTTCGCCACGAGTCAGGGGGGCTGGATGATGGGCTGGGCGAGCGCCCCCTACAATCCCGAGTGGGCCCATCAGTACCCGAAGCGGTCCGCCCTCATGGCCGCGGCCGGGCCGGCGGCCAACCTCCTGCTGGTCATCGTCTCGGGGCTGTTGATCCGGGCGGGAGTCTGGAGCGGCGTCTTCTACCCGCCGGACACGGCGAACTTCACCGCCGTGACCGCCGCGGTGGACGGGAGCTGGGCCACGGGAGCGGTCACGCCCCTCTCGATCCTCTTCTCGCTCAACCTCCTCCTCTTCACCTTCAACCTGCTCCCCCTGCCGCCTCTCGACGGCAGCGCCATCCTGCCCGGCTTCATGAGCGACGACATGGCCCGGCGCTACCACGCGTTCCTGCGCCAGCCGATGTTCTCCTTCATCGGCCTGGTCGCGGCCTGGCGGGTCTTTCCCCTGATCTCCGATCCGCTGCAGACGCTGGCGCTCAACCTGCTCTACCCCGGAGCGGGGTACCATTGAAAGCCTTCGGAGCCGCCCTCAGCCTTCTCCTCCTCGCCGCTCCCCTGGCGATCGCCGCGCCGGCGCCGCCTCCGCCGCCGCTCCTGCTGACCGGCGCCCGGGTGCTCGACCCCGCGGGCGACCGTCTCCTCGATGGGCGGGACGTGCTGATCGAAGCCGGCCGCATCGCCCGGATCGCCGCCGCCGGGACCATCCAGGCGCCTGACGCGAAACGGCTCGACCTCTCCGGCCTGACCCTGATCCCGGGCCTGATCGAGCTTCACTCGCACCTGCTCCTCCATCCCTACGACGAGACGCCCTGGGACGACCAGGTCCTCAAGGAGCCGCTCGAGCTGCGGACGATCCGCGGCGTGCTGGCGGCCCGGACCACCCTGGAGGCCGGCTTCACCACGGTGCGCGACCTTGGCACCGAAGGCGCGGGCTTCGCCGACGTCGCCCTGCGGAACGCCATCGCCTCCGGCCTCATTCCCGGGCCGCGGGTCTTCACCTCCACCCGGGCGCTGGTGGCGACCGGCTCCTATGGTCCGGCGGGCTTCGATCCCCGCTGGGACATCCCGAAGGGAGCCCAGGTGGTGGACGGCCCGGACGCCATGCGCCGCGCCGTGCGCGAGCAGATCGCGGCCGGCGCCGACTGGATCAAGGTCTACGCCGACTACCGCCGCCAGCCGGGCGGCCCCTCGACGCCCACCTTCTCCCTGGAAGAGCTGAAGGCCGCGGTGGACGAGGCGCGGAGCGCGGGCCTGCCCGTCGCCGCCCACGCCAACACCGAAGAGGGAATCCGCCGCGCCGTCCTCGCCGGAGTAGCGACGATCGAGCACGGCTCGGGCGCCACGGCCGAGCTCCTGGCCCTCATGAAGCAGAAGGGGGTGGCCCTCTGCCCGACCCTCGCCGCCTCCGAGGCCATCTCCCGCTACGCCGGCTGGAAGCCCGGCGAGCCCGAGCCGGCCCGCGTCCGCGACTCGCGGGAGATGTTCGCCCGCGCCCTCAAGTCGGGAGTGATCGTCGCCAATGGCAGCGACGTGGGCGTCTTCGCTCACGGCAAGAATGCCCGCGAGCTCGAGCTGATGGTGGCCTACGGCATGCCGCCCAAAGAGGCCTTGCGGGCCGCGGCGGCCACCGCCGCCGCCGTCCTCCGGCAGGACAAGGAGCTGGGCCGCCTCGCCCCGGGTTACCTGGCGGATCTGGTCGCGGTGCGCGGCAATCCCCTGGAAGACGTCGCGGTCCTGGAAAAGCCAGCGCTGGTCGTCAAGGGCGGCCAGGTCGTAGTCTCGCCAGCAGCTCCGGCTCCACCCGCGCCTTGACCGTGCGGCGGTCGAGCCCGAGACGGCGGGCGGCCTCCTGATAGCTGCCCGTCTCGGCGTAGACCAGGGTGCAATAGCGGCCGATGACCTCGTCGGCCGGCAGCCGCGCCGTGAGGATCTCCTCCGCCAGGGCCCGGCGCGGGTCCTCGGCCGAGGCCCGGTGGGCCGGCAGATACTCGCGGCGGATCAGGACGTTGCTCACGCACTGCGCGAGCTCCCGCACGTTGCCCGGCCACGGGTAGTCGCGGCCGAGCCGGCGGTCGATCCAGTCGACGACCTCCCGCGTGAGCTCGGGGGCCAGCTCCTCCCCCACCTGCCGCTGGGCCAGAAAGAGAACCAGGTCGGAGATCTCCCGTGGGGAGTCGCGGACGCGCTCGGCGAGCGACGGCGTCTCGATGCGGTCGGCGCAGAGCCGGTAGTAGAGGTCCTCGCGGAAACGGCCGGCGGCCATCTCCCGCGCCAGATCGCGGTTGGTCGCCGCCACCACCTTGCCGCGGAAACGCCGCTCCCGGGTGTCGCCCAGCCGCTGGAAGCTCCGCGTTTCGAGGACGCGCAGCAGCTTGACCTGGATCGAGGCATCCACCTCCCCGATCTCGTCGAGGAAGACGCTGCCGAGCGGCGGGCACACCTCAAGCCAGCCCGTGCGGTCGCCGACCGCGCCCGTGAACGAGCCGCGGCGGTGGCCGAAGAGCTCCGACTCGATGAGCGTCGGCGACAGGGCGGAGAGGTTGAGCGGAAAGAAGGACTCCTCGGGGCGCTCGCCGAAGCTGCGCGAGTCGGGATCGAACGGCAGATAGCGCGACAGGGCGATGGCACGCGCCACCAGCTCCTTGCCCGTACCGGATGGACCCGTGACGAGAGTGGTCACGTCGCCCAGGCGCTGATAAAGCCCTCGCTGGTAGCGCCGCAGGTCGTGGGTGAAGATCGACTGCCAGACCTGGGCGCGCAGCCGCGCCACCGGCATCGAGCCGCCGACGATCGAGTGGAAGGTGGAGTGGAAGGCCCGGCGCACCTGGAAGAAGCAGGCGAAGAGGTGGGCCGGATCGAAGCGGCGGCGGAGCCGGGCGGGCGCGAAAAAGCGCTCGCAATCGGCGGCGAACTCGGCGTAGAAGCCGAAATCGGGCCGGCGCTTTCCCCCTCCGAGCGCGGTGTGGAGCCGCTCCTGGTAACGGTAGTAGAGCAGGTAGAAGACGAGGTCGCGGTAGAGCTCGGTCTCGTCCGCCGTGGCCCGCGCCCCTCCCGCCAGCCGCTCTCGCAACGCCTCGGCGAGAGCCGCCGAACGCTCGACGATCCGCGCCTCGTTGGGGTTCTCTCCCCCGGGATCGCCTCGCGCATGCCAGACCGTGTCGAAGGGGAGATGCTCCTCGCCCAGAGCCCGCCGCTCCCACTCGATCCGCTCGGGCAGGAAGGGATTGACGTAGGCCAGGTGAGAAACGGCGGTGACGAAGTCCCGGTCGGCGTCTTTCAGCAGTCCCATGTACACGGAATGTACAGCGATCGACACTGAGCGTCAAAGCTCACCCGGCACCGTCCCCGTTCGACTCTCCTAAGTCACTGATTCCAGGAAGATTGATAACGCGCCGCGACTGGCACGTGCTTCGCCTATGGCTTCCCCATCAGGAGGACAAGGCGATGAAATACACAACCACGGCTTTCCTGGCAGCGATCCTCTTCACCGGCTCCGCGGCTCACGGGCTGACCTGCCCCAGGCCGGAAGCAAAAACCCTGGTCGGTCTCTGGGAATCCCGCGAAACCTCCAAGGGAGGCATCGGGCACACCATCGAGTTCCGGGAGGACGGCACGTTCGTCGAGGCCACCACGGTCATGGCCAGCTTCACTTACCACGTCTCCGGGGACCGTCTGACTCTCGACGAAGCTCCGGGCGGCAGCGTGAAGGTCCGGATCGAGGGCGACACGTTCCTTCAAACCCAGGTGGACGGCTCGACTCTCGAGAAAAAGCGCCTTGGCAAGGCTGAGGAGGGCAGCCCGGCCATCGTCGGAGCCTGGCGTTACCGCTCCGAGCTCGGGAGCCTTGCTTTCGAGCGCTATACCCCCGATGGCAGAATGTCGCTCCGGCTGCCCCTGGCAGGCTCGACCGGCTGCTACGAGATCGCCGGCGACCGGATCGCGATGACCAGGCCCAACGAGGGAAAAGCGGCCACGGTTCCCTTCGAGCTGCACGCCGGCGAGCTCGTCCTCAAGGGCCCGGGCAAGAGCCCGGTCACCTATGGATTGGAACCGGCCGGGCCCTGGTACGACCGCGAGCACCTGACGCCCCTCTGAGCGGAAACGAGAGACGCGGCCAAGCCTGTCCATGCGATAGGCTTGCGCCGTGCCGGACTCCCACGATCAGGTTCCCCTCTCTCCCTGTGTCCTCGTGCTCAAGACGCCGGTCGCCTCGCGCGAACGGATAACGGGCCGGCTCGCCCAGGCTACGCCGAGGCTCGCCGCCCAGGTCGAGGAGGCGGCCCGCGAGCAGGAGCGGACGCTCCTCGCCGTAGAGGAAGCCCTGGCGAAACACGGCGTCGAGCCGCTGCGGGTTTCCGCCGACGCTCTGGACAGAAAAGCCGGGCGGGCCCTCTCCGCGGCGCGCCTGGTGATCACGATCGGCGGCGACGGTACCCTCCTCGCCGCCTCTCAGTGGGTGAAAGGGGGGACCCTCCTGGGCGTCAACTCGGCGCCCGGCTCGAGCATCGGCCATCTCGCCCTGGCGCGGCGGTCGGATTTCGCCCAGATCCTCGGCCGGATCGCGCACGGTACGCTCGATCCGATCCCCGTCACCCGGCTCGCCGTCGAGATCGACGGCAGGACTCTCCGTCCCGCGCTCAACGACGTCCTCCTCACGCATGCCCGGCCGGCGGCGACGAGCCGCTATCGGCTGAGCGTCAAAGAGCGTTCGGAAGAACACAGAAGCTCGGGACTCTGGGTCTCGACCGCGACGGGCTCGACGGCCGGCATCCGCTCGGCGGGAGGCCGTGCGATGCCGTTGCGTTCCCACCGCCTCCAGTTCCGGGCCCGCGAGCTCTACCGCGAAGCGGGCGGCTCCGCTCTCCTGGCCAGCGGCTTCCTGCCTGCCGGCGGAGAGCTCGCCGTCGAATCCGCGATGGAGCACGGATGGCTCTTCCTCGACGGCGCACGGCGGGCGACCCGCTTCCCGTTCGGCGCGCGGGCGATCTTCCGCGCCGCGCCGGAGCCGCTCCTCCTCTTCGCGGACCCGGCGCGCTGGTCGCCGGGCTGAATCAGGGCCGCGATCCTTCGCTCGAAGGCTCAGCCGTCTTGGGCGCGGGCTCCGGAGCCTTGGGTGCCATCCCCGGCTGGTAGAGCACTGGGCGGTTCGCCTTCTCCTTGGCGTCCTTCACCATCCGTCTCACGTCAGCCAGGAGCTGCCGGGCATCGTAGATGACGCCGTCCTTGATCGTGTACTTGACGCCGCCGACGCGAACGACCTCGTTCTTCTCCGTGACCTCGATCGCGCCCGTGCCGTAGAGGACGGCCAGGTTCTCGATCGGGTTCTCCTCGATCACCACCAGGTCCGCCAGCTTGCCCGGCTCGACCGTTCCGATCTCCTTGTCCATCCCGAGCGCCTCGGCCCCTCTGGAGGTGGCGGCGCGGATCACTTCCAGCGGATGGAAGCCGGCCTCGCGCAGCAGCTCCATCTCCCGGATGTAGTCGAAGCCGTAGAGCTTGTAGATGTAGCCGCTGTCGGAGCCCACCGTCACCCGGCCGCCGCGGTTCTTGTACTCGTTGAGGAAGGTCATCCAGAGGCGGTAGTTGTTCTTCCAGTCCACCTCGTTCTCGGTCGTCCAGTGGAACCAGTAGGAGCCGTGCGACTTCCGGTTGGGGGCGTAAAAGTCCCAGAGCGACGGCAGGGTGTACTCGTCGTGCCACTCGGCGCGGCGGGCCCGCATGAGGTCGCGGCTCGCCTCGTAGATGGTCAGCGTGGGATCGATCGTGAAGTCGAGGGCGATCAGCTCGTCCATCACCGCGTTCCAGCGCGGCGAGTAAGGGGGCGCCGCCTGCTTCCACAGGCGGCCGGCCTGGCCGAAGCGGTGCGACTCGTCGGCGTAGTTGTAGTCGAGCGGGTAGTCCTGAACGGTGCGGTCGGCGAAAAGGGCCTCCGGCAGCCCGTACCAGTGCTCCATCGAGGTGAGGCCCCAGCGGGCGGAGGTGAGGACGTTGACCCGCGCCACGTCCATCTGCGCGTGGTGGCAGGCGCTGCGCAGCCCCTTCTTCTTGACCTCGTCGAGGGCGGCCTGCATGATGTCCGGCCGGTAGCCGAAGAGCTTCACGCCGTCGGCGCCCTTGGCGGCCATCTCGTCCACCCACTTGCGCGCCTCCTCCGGCCGGGTGAAGGGCCCCTCCCGCCCCGTGCCGAAGAAGACATAGGCCTCGATGCGCGGCGCCGTGATCTCGTTCCTGGCGCTCCTGGCCTTGGCGTCGAGAGTCCAATCGACCCCGTTGCCGCTCCCAGGATCGCGGACGGTCGTGATGCCGTGCCCCATCCAGAGCTTGAAGACGTACTCGGCCGGCGTGCCCTGCTCCTTGCCGCCGATGTGCCCGTGCATGTCGATGAACCCCGGCAGGACGTACATGCCGCGCAGGTCGATCTCGCGGTCCCCCGCCTCCGCCTTGGGCCGGTGCTCGGGATCGGGCTCGATCCCCGGACTGCCGACGGAGTCGACCTGGACGATGCGGTTCTTCTCGATGACGATGTCGACCGGACCGATCGGCGGCGCCCCGGTGCCGTCGATCAGCGTCGCGCCGCGCAGGATCAGCCGCTTGAAAGGGCCTTCACCTTCGGCCCGCGGCGGCGCGGGAAGGATGGAAGTTTCCTCTTCCTTTTCCTTCTTTTCCGCCGCCTTCTCGGGCACGGCCTTCTTCCCGGCAGCTCCCGCCGCTACCCCAGCCATCAGCCAGCAGCCCACCAGCAGGGCGGTCCAAACGGAAAGCCTCGTCCTCTTCATCGTCGGCTCCTCAAGGTTGCGCCATCCTCTCAGAAGGCACCCGGGAGCGGCAAGGGAGGAGGAGACCTCAGGGGCTCGTGAGGAGGGCCAGGTCCGCGCCGTTGTCCCGGGCCTCCTTCAGCGCCTCGTCGAGCTCCGCCTTGTGGGACGTCGCCTTGGCGGCGATGGCGAGCAGGACATAGCTTTCGGTGTTGTCCAGCCCCCCGCGGAGGATTCCCTTGCGGAGCCGTTTGAAGGCCTTGTCGTAGGAGCCGCGGGACATCTCGAGCCTCGACTCCAGAATCTTCAGCTCCCCTTCCACCCAGCCGCCATAGGCCCCCAGGATCCGGCGGGCTCGATCGAATGCGGCCTGGGCGTCGCCGCCCTTCCCCTGGTCGAGGTACAGACGGGTGCGGTTGAGCTCGATCCGCCCCTCCAGCCAGCGCGCCTCCTCCTTGAGGGACCGCTTGTCGCGGGGCCGCAGGAAGGAGGAGCAGACTCGCGAGCAGGAGGAGAGAACGGTGAGAACGAGCCATCGGAGACTCCTTGGCGGTCGGACGGTCCTGCCGAAAGTGTAGACGGAAGACGAAACGTTTCGCGACGTATACGCGTTCAGTCTGCCGGCCGTCTCCCCGGAGCGACGGCCGCCATCCCGGCCGCCGCCGCCAGGGCGAGCAGGGCGCCGAAGTCGAAGGCGAAAGTCGAGCCCCAGCGGTCCCAGATCGCGCCGAAGAGCAGCGAGGCCGGCAGCGCCCCGAGGCCGATCGCCAGGTTGTACCAGCCGAAAGCCGCTCCTCTCCGGTCGGGCGCCACCAGGTCCGCCACCAGAGCCTTCTCCACCCCTTCCGTCAGGCCGAAGTAGAGGCCGTAGACAGCGAAGAGCGCCCACGCCTGCCACTGCTCGCCTGCCCGGCCGAAGGCGAAGTAGACCGCCGCGTAGAGGAGCCAGCCGGCGACGATGAGCGGCTTGCGGCCCAGGCGGTCCGAGAGGGCGCCGCCGGGGGTGCTGGAGAGGGCCTTGACGACGTGGAGCATCGCCCAGAGGATGGGCACCAGGGCCGGCGCGACACCGAGCTGGCCCGCCCGCAGCAGCAGGAAGGCATCGGTCGAGTTGCCCAGGGTGAAGAGGAACAGGACGCCGAGATAGGCCCAGAAACGCCGTCCGAGGGGCACCTTCAGGTCGAGGCTCTTGCCGCTGCCCTTGCTGTCCTGATTCTGGAGAGCCGGCCGCGGCACCTCCTTGACGCCGAACAGGAGCATCGCCACCGCCAGGGCGCCGGGAATCGCGGTCAGCAGGAACACCGTCCGCAGGTCGAGCCCGCCCCAGCGGAGCAGCGCGAAAGCCAGAAGGGGGCCCACCACTGCCCCCGTGTGGTCGGCGGCTCGATGGAAGCCGAAGGCCCGGCCGCGGATCGCCGGGTCCACCGAGTCGGCGATCAGGGCGTCGCGCGGCGCGCCGCGGATCCCCTTGCCGATGCGGTCAGTCACCCGGATGCCGAGCACCTGGGAGACCGACTGGGCGACGCCGATCAGCGGCCGGATGATGGAGGCGATCGTGTAGCCGGCGAGCACCAGCGGCTTGCGCCGGGACACGCGGTCCGACCACCAGCCGCTGGCGAGCTTGAGCAGCGCCGCCGTCGACTCGGCCGCCCCCTCGATGGCCCCTACCGACGTGGCGCTGGCGCCCAGCACGGTCGCCAGGAAGACCGGCAGCAGCGGGTAGGTCATGTCGCTCGATACGTCGGTCAGAAAGCTGACCGCCGCGAGCGCCAGGACGTTGCGGCCGAGCTTCAGGCGGGGACGGGCGGGAGCAACGGGTTCCACTAATCGTCGATTCTGGCAGAAAAACAAACGGCCGGCGCTTTTCGGCGCCGGCCGCTTAACCCTCTCCTTGGAGAGAGCTTCTTAGACGCTCTTCTTCGGGCTCGAGACCTGAGCCCGGCCTTCCTTCTTGGTCGAAACCTTCTTGGCATCGCCCTTGGAGTCCCGCTTGGGCTTGGCCTCGCCTTTGGGCTTAGCTTCCGCCTTGGGCTTGGCTTCCGCCTTGGGCTTGGGCTGCTCCTTCTTGGGCTTCGAGGGCTTCGGCGAGCCGCCGCGGCCCTTCTTCTCCTCGGCTGGCTCGGCAGCCGCGGCCTCCTCGCGCTCGACCAGCTCGAGCACCGCCATCTCGGCTCCGTCACCCTGACGGGGTCCCAGCTTGACGATCCGCAGGTAGCCGCCCGGCCGCTCCGTGAAGCGCGGCGCGATCTCGTCGAACACCTTCTTCACGAGATCCCGGCTGAGCACCCAGCGCAGCACCCAGCGGCGGTCGTGCAAGGTGCCGTGCTTGCCGCGCGTGATCACCTTTTCGGCGATGGGGCGCAGCTCCTTGGCCTTGGGGAGCGTGGTGACGATCTTTTCCTTGTCCACCAGCGACTGGAGCTGGTTCCGGAACAGGGCCTCCCGGTGAGAGGAGGTCCGCCCCAGCTTTCTGTGCTTCATCGCGTGACGCATGATCTCCTCTCCTTAGGCCGAAGCTCCGGCACCGCCGGCGGGCCGCTCCGGCACTTCCATGCCAAGGGCGAGACCCAACTTATCGAGGACTTCCTGCACTTCCTCGAGCGACTTCTTGCCGAAGTTCTTGGTCTCCAACATGTCCTTCTCGGTCCGGCGCACGAGGTCGCGGAGCGTGTGGATGTTGGCGTTCTTGAGCGAGTTCGCCGAGCGGACCGACAGGTCGAGCTCGTCGATGTTCTTGGCCAGCAGCGCGTCGAGCCCGGCGAGCTCCTCGCGGCCCAGCTCGTTGCCGTCGTGCCGCAGGCTCTCCTCGGTCTGGATGAAGATGCCGAGGTGGTCCTTGAGCAGCATGGCGGCGAGCGACACCGCTTCCTCGGGGCGGACCGTGCCGTTGGTCCAGACCTCGAGGATCAGGCGCTCGTAGTCGGTGGTCTGGCCGAGGCGGGCCGCCTCGACCCGATAGTTCACCCGCCGGACGGGGCTGTGGGCCGAGTCCACCGGGATCCAGCCGATGCCCATCGACTCGTCGAAGTTGCGGTCGGCCGAAACGTAGCCGCGCCCCTTCTTGATCTGGGCCTGAAGCTTGAAGCGCCCCTGCTCGTTGACGGTGGCGATGTGGACGTTCGGATCGATGATCTCGATCTGCGGGTCCTCGCTCATGTGGCCCGCCGTTACGCTGGCGGGGCCTCCGACGTCGATCGAGAGCACCTTCGAATCCTCCGCGTGGAGGGTCATCGGCACCTGCTTCAGGTTGAGGATGATGTCCGTCACGTCCTCCACCACTCCGGGAATGGAGGAGAACTCGTGCAGAACGCCCTCGATGTTGATCGCGGTGATCGCCGCGCCCTCGATCGAGGAGAGGAGGCAGCGCCGGAGGGCGTTGCCGATGGTGGTGGCGAAGCCCCGCTCGAACGGCTGGGCCGTGAACCGGCCGTACGTCCCGGTCAGGGTTTCGGTATCGACGTCAACGCGCTTGGGGCGCTGAAAACCTTTCCAAAGCATAGAGAGAACTCCTTCCCTGCGGTTTCACTCAACGTCAGCGGCTGTAAAGCTCGACGATGAGCTGCTCCTGGATCGGGAGCTTGATGTCCTCACGCACCGGCAGCCGGAGCACCTTGCCGGTCGTATTCTCCGCGTCCAGCTCCAGCCACTCCGGAACGCCGCGGCCACGCGCCGTCTCGACGCTCGACCGGATCAGCGGATTCTTGCGGCTGGCCTCCTTGACCGAGACCGTCTGCCCCGCCTTCACCTGATAGGAGGGGATCGTGATCTTGCGGCCGTCCACCAGGACGTGGCCATGACGCACGAACTGACGCGCCTGGGCGCGGGAGGCGGCGTAGCCGAGGCTGTAGGCGACGTTATCCAAGCGCCGCTCGAGCATCACCAGCAGGTTCTCGCCCGTGATGCCCTTGCGCCGGTCGGCCTCCGCGAAATAGTTACGGAACTGCGCTTCGAGCACTCCGTAGATGCGCCGGACCTTCTGCTTCTCGCGGAGCTGCAGGCCATAGCCGAGCGTCCGCCGGCCGCGCCGCGTGCCATGCTGGCCGGGCGGGAAGTTGCGGCGCTCGACGGCGCACTTCTCCTTGAAGCAGCGGTCCCCCTTCAGGAACAGCTTCATCCGTTCCCGCCGGCACAGCCGGCAAACGGGTCCTGTATATCTTGCCACTGGATCTCTCCTTGACGTCCTCTCCCCGATGCTACGGGGACTTCAACTTGGGCAGACGCACGAGGAGCCCCGGTACACCCGGGGCACATCAACGCTCGGCAAACCCGAGAAATTTCTATCGGCGGCGGCTAGACGCGGCGGCGCTTGCGCGGCCGGCAGCCGTTGTGCGGGATGGGCGTCACGTCCTTGATGGACTTGACCTCGATGCCCGCGGCCTGGATGGCGCGGACGGCGGACTCGCGCCCGGCCCCCGGCCCCTTCACCATCACGTCGACGCTCCGTACACCGGCATCCTTGGCGCTGTTGCCGGCGTTCTGCGCCGCCACCTGAGCGGCGAAGGGCGTGCCCTTGCGGGAGCCCTTGAAGCCGATCCGGCCGGCCGATGACCAGGAGAGCACGTTGCCCTCCGGATCGGAGATCGAAACGATCGTGTTGTTGAAGGTCGCCTGGATGTGCGCGATGCCGTGAGGCACGTGGCGCTTCTCCTTCTTCTTGGCTCCCTTCCGGTCCTTCTTGCCTTCCGATTTGGCCATCTAAAGTCCCCTGGTTACTTCTTGGTCGCCTTCTTCTTGCCCGCCACGGCGCCGCGGCGCGGCCCCTTGCGGGTGCGAGAGTTCGTCTGCGTCCGCTGGCCGCGCACGGGCAGGCCCTTGCGATGGCGGACGCCCCGGTAGCTGCCGATCTCCATCAGACGCTTGATGTTCTGGCTGACCTCTTTGCGCAGGTCGCCTTCCACCCGGCCCTCGTCCGTGATGACCTTGCGGATCCGCCGTGCCTCGTCCTCGGTCAGATCCCTGACCTTCGTGACGTCCGGCACTTCGGCCTTGGCCAGGATGTCGCGCGAACGCGACCGCCCGATGCCATAAATGTAGGTAAGCCCAACCCAGACCTGTTTGTTCTGCGGCAGGTCGACTCCTGCGATACGTGCCATTGGCGACTCCCTATCCCTGACGCTGCTTGTGTTTCGGGTTCTCGCAAATCACCCGCACGACGCCCTTGCGGCGGACGACCTTGCACTTCGGGCAGATTCGCTTGACCGACGAACGTACTTTCATGTCGACTTCTTCCTTTCCGGCTTCCGGCGTCTACTTCAGCCGGTAGACGATTCGGCCCCGGTTGAGATCGTAGGGCGACAACTCGACCAGCACCCGGTCGCCAGGCAGAATCCGGATGAAATGCTTGCGCATCTTGCCCGAGATGTGCGCCAGGACCTGGTGCTTGTTGCCGTTGAGCTCCACCTCGACGCGGAACATCGCGTTGGGGAGCGGCTCCACCACCACCGCCTCGACCTCGATCGCCTCTTCTTTCGTGGACAAACGCCCTTCCTCTCTCTTTCGTCTAATCTCTTCGGCTAGACGTGGCCGGTGCCCAGGATCCGGGCACCCGACACAGTGACCGCCACCGAAAATTCGAAATGGGCGGACAACGATCCGTCCTCGGTCCGCGCCGTCCAACCGTCGGCGTCCATCTTGACGCCGCACTTGCCGGCGTTGACCATCGGCTCGATCGCCAGCACCATCCCCGGCTTCAGCTTCGGCCCCTTGCCGGGAACGCCGAAGTTGGGCACCTGCGGATCCTCGTGCAGCGAGGTGCCGATGCCGTGCCCCGTGAACTCCCGCACCACCGAGTAGCCGTGGCTCTCGGCGTGGTGCTGCACCGCCCAGCCGATGTCCTGGAGACGCCCCCCGGGACGAACCTGCTCGACCCCGAGACGCAGGGCCTCTTCCGTCACGCGCAGCAGCCGTCTCGCCGCCTCCCCCACCTCGCCGACGGCGAAGGTGCGGGCCGCGTCCCCGTAATACCCCTTGTAGAGGACGCCGCAGTCGATCCCGACGATGTCCCCCTCACGGAGCGGGGTCTCGCCCGGGATGCCGTGCACGATGACGTCGTTGACCGAGATGCACAACGTCGCCGGATAGCCCCGGTAATGCAGGAACGCCGGGACTCCTCCAGCCTCGCGGATGACGCGCTCGGCGAGCCGGTCCAGCTCTCGCGACGTGACCCCCGGGACCATGCGCCCCCCGACCGCCTCCAGAACCTTGTGGACGATCCGGTTCGCCTGGTCCATCAGCTCGATCTCGCCCGGGGTCTTGAGCACCGCGGCCATCAGGCGACCCCGAACAAGCCGAGCATCCCGGCCGTCACTTCCTCGACCGGGCGGTTGCCGTCGATCTCACGGAGCAGACCGCGCTCCCTATAGTAACCGATCAGAGGCTCCGTTTTTTCCCGGTAGACCCGCAAACGTTCCCGGATGACCTCTTCCTTGTCGTCGCCGCGCCCGCGCAGCAGTGCCCGGCGCACCAGCTCGTCCTCGGGAACGTCCACCAGCAGCACGGCGTCCAGGTCCCGGCCGGCCTCGCGCAGGATGCCCGCCAGCGTCTCGGCCTGCGGCAGCGTCCGCGGATAGCCGTCGAGCAGAAAGCCCTTCAGGGCGTCCGGCTTGGCCAGCCGCTCGCGCACCACCTCGGCCATCGTGGCGTCGTCCACCAAGGCGCCCGAGGCCATGATCCCCTGCACCTTCCCCCCCAGCTCCGAGCCGTCCGCCACCGCCTCGCGCAGCATGTCGCCGGTCGAGATGGCGGGAACTCCCAGGTGCTCGCAGAGCACCTGGCCCTGAGTCCCTTTGCCGGCTCCGGGCGGTCCCAACAGGACCACCCGCGAACCGGCACCGCTATCAGCCCCTCCGGCCACGAATCCGGCCTCTCTTCATGAAGCCTTCGTAGTTGCGCATCACGAGCTGGCTCTCGATCTGCTGGATCGTATCCATCGCGACGCCGACCACGATCAGGAGCGACGTGCCGCCGAAGTAGAACTGGATGCCCAACCCTTCCGTGAACCAGGTCGGGAAGAAGCCCGCGATCCTGGGGCCCAGGAACGGCAGGCCCGCGACGTGGATGCCGGTGAGCAGGAACTCGGGCAGCACGGTCACCGCGGCCAGGTAGATGGCGCCCACCAGCGTCAGCCGGGTCAGGATGCGGTCGATGTACTCCGCCGTCCGCTTGCCGGGCCGGATGCCGGGGATGAACCCGCCGTACTTCCGCATGTTCTCCGCGAGATCCGTCGGGTTGAAGATGATCGACACGTAGAAGTACGAGAAGAAGATGATCGTGAGGACCTGCAGGAGGTAGTAGATCGGCTGGCCGTACGAGACGTAGCTCGCGACCCGCTGCACTCCCTCGTTCTGGATCAGGCCCGCGATCACCGTCGGCACCGTCACCACGGAGCTCGCGAAGATCACCGGGATGACGCCGCCGGTGTTCACCCGCAGCGGCAGGTAGGTGCTCTGACCGCCGTAGACCCGGCGGCCCACGACGCGCTTGGCGTACTGCACGGGAATCCTGCGCTGCGCCCGCTCCATGTAGACGATGAAGGCGACCACCAGCACCATGAACACCAGCAGCGGCACCAGCAGGATCGCGTTCAGGTTGCCCCGCTGGATGCTGTCGATCGTGGTGCCGACCGCGGGCACCAGCCCGACCACGATGCCGGCGAAGATGATGAGCGAGATGCCGTTGCCGATGCCGCGCTCGCTGATCTGCTCGCCCAGCCACATGACGAAGGCCGTGCCGGTGGTCAGCGTGATCACGGTCAGGGCGCGGAAGCCCCAGCCCGGCGAGGGGACCAGGGGCGCGCCGCCCGGCGTCGTCATGCGCTCCAGCCAGATGGCAATGCCCGTGCCCTGGATGAGCGAGATCACCACCGTCCCGTAGCGGGTGTACTGGGTGATCTTGCGCCGCCCCAGCTCACCTTCCTTGGAGAGCTTCTCCAGGTACGGCCAGACGACCGTCAGGAGCTGCAGGATGATGGACGCGGTGATGTAGGGCATGATGCCCAGCGCGAACACCGCGATCTTCTGCAGGCTGCCGCCCGTGAAGGTGTTGATGAACCCGAGGAAGGTCCCCTGCGCCGCTTTCATGAACTCCAGCAGCGCCTGCGGATCGACGCCCGGGGTCGGGATGTGGCAGCCGATCCGATAGACCGCCAGCAGCCCGAACGTGAACAGCACCCGCTTGCGCAGGTCCGGGATGGAGAAGATGTTGCGAAAGCCTTCGATCACGCGTGAAGCTCCTCACAGCGGCCGCCCGCGGCTTCGATTTTCTCGCGGGCCGACTTGCTGAACTTGTCGGCGACGACGCGGAGCGGCTTGCCGATCTCGCCGTCTCCGAGCACCTTGATCTTCTTGCCGGAGCGCACCAGGCCGCGCTCGACCAGCAGCTCGGGCGTGACGTCGCCCTCGAGCTCGCCGAGCTGCGCCAGGTTCACCACCGCGTACTCCACCTTCCAGATGTTGGTGAAGCCGCGCTTCGGTACCCGGCGGACGAGCGGCATCTGGCCGCCTTCGAAGCCGGGCCGGCTGCTGTAGCCGGTACGGGACTTCTGGCCCTTCTCGCCGCGGCCGGCCGTCTTGCCCAGCCCGGATCCGGGGCCGCGCCCCACCCGCTTCTTCGAGTGCTTGCTCCCCTTCGCCGGGGACAGTTCGTGCAGCTTCATGATTCCTCGACCTCCAGCAAATACTGGATCTTTGCCACCATGCCCCGCACCGCCGGCGTATCGGGCCGCTCGACCACGTGACGGATCCGGCGCAGGCCCAGGCTCCTCAGCACCTCGCGGTGCCCAGCCTTGGTGGCGATGCCGCTCTTGACCTGGCGGATCCTGATCGTCTTGACTTCTTCGTTAGCCATTGTATTTCCCCTACGGTTCAGGCGCCGGTTTCCGGCGGTGCCGCCGGTGCGGCCGCGGCCGTGGCGGGTACCGCCGCCGGCTTGCGATCGCTCAGGCCGCGCGCCGCCATCACGTCCGCCTCGCTGCGCAGACTGAGCAGCGCCGCGAAGGTCGCCTTCACCACGTTGTGCGGGTTGGTCGAGCCCAGGGACTTCGTCAGGATGTCCTGGATGCCCGCGGTCTCCACCACCGCGCGGACCGGTCCGCCGGCGATGACCCCGGTGCCCTCGGAAGCCGGCTTGAGCAGCACGCGGCCGGCCCCGAAGATCCCGATCGTCTCGTGCGGGATCGAGGTGCCCTTGACCGGCACCTGGACCATGTTCCGCTTGGCGATCTCGATGCCCTTGCGGATCGCGACGGGCACCTCCTTCGCCTTGCCGGCGCCGTAGCCCACGCGGCCGTTGCCGTCGCCGATCACCACCAGGGCGGAGAACGAGAAGTTCTTACCCCCCTTGACCACCTTGGTCACGCGGTTGATGTGGACGACCTGCTCGAAAAATTCGCTCTCGCGTTCGAAGTCCCTGGCCAAGCTCGTCTCCTTCACCTGGCGCGGCAAGCCTGCCGCGCCCCTAAAGATCTAGAATTGCAAACCTTTTTCGCGGGCCGCGTCGGCCAGCACCTGCACCCGGCCGTGGTAGATGTAGCCGCCGCGGTCGAAGACCACCTTCTCCACCCCGCGCTCCTTGGCCCGCGCCGCCACCAGCTCGCCGACCAGCTTCGCCGCCGCCTTGCTGCTGGTGGAGGCCCCGACCTGCTCCCGAATGGAGGGGTCGGCCGAGCTCGCGGCCGCCAGAGTCGTACCGAGGTCGTCGTCGATCACCTGCGCGTAGATGAAGCGCAGGCTCTTGTAGATCGACAGCCGCGGCCGCTCCGCGCTGCCGCGCACGCTCTTGCGTAACCGCAGGTGGGCGCGCTCGCGGCGCTGCCGCTTCACCTTCATCCGCTTCGTAATATTCATGAGTCCAGACCCCTTACTTGCCGCCGGCCTTGCCGACCTTGCGGCGCAGGACCTCGCCCGTGTACTTGATGCCCTTGCCCTTGTAGGGGTCGGGCTTGCGCAGGCCGCGGATCTCGGCCGCCACCTGCCCCACCTTCTGCCGATCGGCACCGGTGACGGTGATCCGGTTGGCTTTGGCGTCGATCTCGATCTTGATCCCCTCGGGGATGTCGTACAGCACCGGATGGGAGTAACCAAGAGCGAACTGCACTTGATTCCCCTTCACCTCGGCGCGGTAGCCCACGCCCACGACATCGAGCTGCTTGGTGAAGCCGCCCGACACTCCCTGCACGGCGTTGGCGAGCAGGGCTCGCAGCAGGCCGTGGCGCGAGCGGTCGGTGCCGCTGTCACTCGGACGCGAGACGTTCACCTCGCCGTCCTTCAGCTCGACCGGGAAACCGGGGAAGAGCGTCTGCTCCACCCGGCCCTTGGGCCCCTGGGCCACGAACGTACCCTCCTGGACCTCGACTTGGGTCCCACCGGGAACGGGAATCGGCATTCTTCCAATCCGCGACATAACGTCTATCTCCTACCAGATCTCTACCAGACTTGGCAGAGCAGCTCGCCGCCCACCCGGCGCTCGCGCGCCTGGGCGTCGGTCAGCAGTCCCTGCGACGTGGAGACGATCCCAATGCCGAGGCCGTTGCGCACCGGCTGGATCTCGTCCGCCTTGCGGTAGACCCGCCGGCCGGGCTTGCTCACCCGTTGCAGGAAAGAGATGGCCGGCACGCCTTCCGCGCTATAGCGCAGGAAGATCCGCAGGGAGCCCACGGGCGTCCCCTCGATCTCCCGGAAATTCTTGATGAAGCCTTCCTCTCTGAGGAGCTTCACGACCTCCACCTTGAGCTTGGAAGCCGGCACATCGAGCCGGTCATGCTTGGCGATCTGCGCGTTGCGGATCCGGCTCAGGAGGTCCGCGATCGGGTCGGTCATGCTCATTGCTTTTTCTCTCCTCGCTTCAGCTCGAGCTACCAGCTCGCCTTGATGACGCCGGGCAGATAGCCCTGCAGCGCCAGGTCCCGCAGATGGATGCGGCAGAGCCCGAACTGGCGGTAAAAGCCCCGCGGGCGTCCACAGACCCGGCAGCGGTTGCGATGCCGTCCCTCGAACTTCAGCTTCTTCTTTTCTTTCGCTACCTTCGCAGTCGTCGCCACCGATGCCTCCTAGCGCATGAACGGCATGCCGAGCTCGCGCAGCATATAGAGCGCGCGCTCGTCGTTGCCGGCCGTCGTCACGATCGTGATGTTCATCCCCTTCGGACGCTCGACCCTGTTGTAATCCACCTCAGGGAAGATCAGGTGGTCCCGGATGCCCATCGTGTAGTTGCCGCGCCCGTCGAAGCTCTTCGACGGTACGCCGCGGAAGTCGCGGACGCGGGGCAGCGCGATGCTGATCAGCCGGTCCAGGAACTCCCACATCCGGTCGCCCCGCAGCGTCACCCGGCAGCCGATCGGCATGCCCTGGCGCAGCTTGAAGGCGGCGATGGACTTCTGGGCCTTGGTGACGACCGGCTTCTGGCCGGCCAGCGCCCCGAGCTCCTCCACCGCGTCGTCCAGGATCTTGATGTTCTGGATCGCTTCGCCGACGCCCATGTTGAGCGAGATGCGCTCGATCCTTGGCACCGCCATGATGTTGCCGATGCCGAACTCCTTCTGGATCTTCGGCACGACCTCGTCGCTGTACCGTGTCTTGAGGCGCGGCACGTACCCCTCGGGAGTCGGCCGCACCGGTCCGGACGGAGCCGCGGGGGCCTTGCCCTTGCCGCCTTTGCTGTCTTTGTTCTTCGCCATTATGTTTGCCTTTTAAGACTCGACTCGCCTGGCGCTCAGCCGAACGTGGCGCCGCAGCTCTTGCACACCCGCACGCCGCGCCCGTCCTCGAGACGCCGCCGGCCCAGCCGGGACGCCTCGCCGCACTCGGGGCAGATCACCTGCAGGTTGGAGATCTGGATCGGCGCCTCACGCTCGAGGATACCGCCCTGGATGCCCTTGTTCGGGTTCGGCCGCGTGTGGCGCTTGATCATGTTCACGCGCTCGACGATGGCCTTGCCCTTGCTGGCGAGCACCCGCATCACCCGGCCGCGGGCGCCGCGATCCTTGCCCGACGTGACGAGCACCTGGTCGTTCTTCTTGATTTTTACCTTCAGCTTCATCTCAGCCATTTCAAAGCACCTCCGGCGCGAGGGAGACGATCTTCATGAACCGCTTCTCGCGCAGCTCCCGCGCCACCGGTCCGAACACGCGCGTGCCGATCGGCTCGCCCGCGTCGTTGACCAGCACGGCGGAGTTCTGGTCGAAGCGGATGTAGCTCCCGTCCTTGCGCCGCTGCTCCTTGACGGTGCGCACGATCACCGCCTTGACCACCTGCCCCTTCTTCACCGTGCCCTCGGGCGACGCCTCCTTGACGGAGGCGGTGATCACGTCCCCCAGCCGGCCGTACTGGCCCGCCGAGCCGCCGCGTAGGTGGATGCAGGCGATCTTCTTCGCGCCTGAATTGTCCGCCACGTCGAGAACCGTTCCCATTTGGATCATGGTCTAAACCCCTCGATCTACCCTCTAGAGGGCCCGTTTCACGATCTCACGGACCCGCCAGCGCTTGGTCTTCGACAGCGGACGGCTGGAGACGATCTCCACCACGTCGCCGACATTGCACTGGTTCTCCTCGTCGTGGGCGTGAAACTTCTTCGTCTTCTTCATGTACCGGTGGTAGAGGCGATGGGTCATCGTCTCCTCGACGGCCACGACGACCGTCTTGTCCATCTTGCTGCTCACCACGCGGCCCACCTTGACCTGCCGGCGGCCCCGCTCCGGCGTAGCCGCCGCCGCGGTGTTTTGCTCTGTCTGTGCCATGTCGATGTCCGCCATGTCTCTTACGCTCCTACCTTCTAACCGCGCTTCTCGCGCAGGATGGTCAGCACCCGCGCCAGGTCCTTGCGCACCTGCCGAACCCGGGCCGGCTTCTCAAGCTGGCCGGTGACCTTCTGCAGGCGCAGGGCGAAGAGCTGCTCGGAGAGCTCAGTCTCCTTGTCCCGCAGCTCCTCCAACGTCGAATCGCGCAACTGTGAAGCCTTCATCGTCTTTACCTCAGCTCGTCTTGACGCGTGATGAACCGGGTCTTGATCCCGAACTTCTGGGAGGCCAGGCGCATCGCCTGCTCCGCCACGTCTCTCGGCACGCCCTCCAGCTCATAGAGGATGCGCGCCGGTTTCACCACGGCGACCCACTGCTCCGGGGGGCCCTTGCCCTTGCCCATGCGGGTCTCGAGCGGCTTCTTGGTGATCGGCTTGTCGGGGAACACCCGGATCCACACCTTGCCGCCACGCTTGACGTGGCGGGAGATGGCGATACGAGCCGCCTCGATCTGCCGCGCCGTTACCCAGCCCGGCTCCAGCGCCTGCAGGGCATAGTCGCCGAAGGCGATGTAGCTGCCTCCCTTGGCCATCCCGCTGCGCCGGCCGCGCTGCTGCTTCCTGTACTTGACCTTCTTCGGCATCAACATGGCTGAATTTCCTCCCAGTGCCTACGCCGAAGCGCGGCGGCCCTTCTCTTTGAGGAGATCCCCCTTGTAGACCCAGACCTTGACCCCGATCACGCCGTAGGTCGTCCGGGCCTCCGCGGTGCCGTAGTCGATGTCGGCCTTCAGGGTGTGGAGCGGCAGGCGCCCCTCCTGATACCACTCGGAGCGCGCGATCTCGGCGCCGCCCAACCGGCCGCCCACCATGATCTTGACTCCCTTGGCGCCGAAGCGGAAAGCCGATTCCATGGCCTTCTTCATCGCCCGGCGGAAGGAGACGCGGCGCTCGAGCTGGCCGGCGATCGACTCGGCCACGAGCTGCGCATCGAGCTCAGGCCGCTGGATCTCCTGGATATTGATGTGCACCTCGCGCCCCATCTCCTTCTGCAGCTCGTCGCGCAGCTTGTCGACCTCGGCGCCCCGGCGGCCGATGATGATGCCGGGCCGCGACGTGTAGATGGTGACCCGCAGCTTGTCGGCGGCACGCTCGATGTCGATCTCCGACACTCCCGCGTGGCCGAGACGGCTCTTCAGGCGCTTGCGCAGCTTCAGGTCCTCGTGCAGGGTATCGGCGTAGTTCGCATCGCCATACCAGCGCGAGTGCCAGGTCTTGTTGTAGACGAGCCGGAACCCGTACGGGTGCGTTTTCTGACCCACGTTCGTCGTCCTCTCTCTACTTCTTGCCGTCACCCTTGCGGGTGTCGAGCTTGATCGTGATATGGCTCTGCCGCCGCAGGATCCGGAACGCCCGGCCCATCGGTGCGGGACGTACCCGCTTCGCCATCGGTCCACCGTCGACGAAGATTTCCTTGACGAAGAGCCGGTCCACGTCCACGTGGTCCTCCCGGTTCTCCGCATTGGCGATCGCCGACTTCAGACACTTCTGGACGTGCCGGGCCGCCGCCTTGTTGGTGACCCCGAGGAGGTTCACCGCGTCCTGGACCCCTTTACCCCGGATGAGGTCGGCCACCAGGCGCATCTTCTGCGCCGAGCCCGGGGCGTAGCGAAGCCGTGCTGTAACTTCCATGGTCTGGCTCCCATTCCCATCCCCTTACCGGGGACGGGCCCCTTTCTCGGCCTTCTTGCCGCTATGGCTGCGGAAGGTGCGCGTCATCGCGAACTCGCCCAGCTTGTGGCCCACCATGTTCTCGCTGACGTACACCGGGATGAACTTCGCCCCGTTGTGCACCGCGATCGTGTGTCCGACCATCTCCGGGATCACCGTGGAGCGGCGCGACCAGGTCTTGATCACCCGCTTCTCGCCCCGGTCGTTCATCGCCAGCACCTTGTCCATCAGGTGGCCGTCGATGAAATAACCCTTCTTGAGTGAACGCGCCATGGTCGCTCCTTACTTTTTATTCCGGCCACGGACGATCATGCCGTCCGTGCGCTTGTTGTTGCGAGTCTTGTAGCCCTTGGTCGGCAGGCCCCAGGGAGTCGTGGGATGACGGCCGCCGGAGGTCCGGCCCTCGCCGCCGCCCATCGGATGGTCGACCGGGTTCATGGTGACGCCCCGGTTGTGCGGCTTCCAGCCGAGCCAGCGGTTGCGGCCCGCCTTGCCGATCGACACGTTCTCGTGCTCCAGGTTGCCCACCTGGCCGACCGTGGCGTAGCACTCGACGTGCACGCGCCGCACCTCGCCCGAGGGGAGCTTGACCTGCGCCCAGCCGCCCTCGCGGGCCATGAGCTGCGCGCCGGCGCCGGCGCTGCGCACCATCTGGCCGCCCTTGCCGATCTTGAGCTCGATGTTGTGGATCACCGTGCCCAGGGGGATGCGCTTGAGGGGCAGCGAGTTGCCGAGGTTGACCTCGACGGCGTCGCCCGACACCACCTCGGCGCCCACCTTGAGGCCGTCCGGCCAGAGGATGTAGCGCTTCTCGCCGTCCGCGTAGTGCAGCAGCGCGATGCGGGCCGAGCGGTTCGGGTCGTACTCGATGGTCGCCACCTTCGCCGGCACGCCGTGCTTGTCGCGCTTGAAGTCGATGACGCGGTAGCGCTTCTTGTGGCCGCCGCCCCGCCACCAGGACGTGAGCTGGCCGCCGTTGTTCCGCCCGCCGGAAGAATGCTTGCCCTTGGTGAGGGACTTCTCCGGCTCGCTCCGGGTGATCTCGTCGAACGTCAGATGCGTCTGGAAGCGGCTCGACGCGTTGACGGGCTTTCTCTGCTTGATCGGCATCTCTTACATCCCCTCGAAGAACTCGATCGGCTTTTCGCCCTCGGCGAGGCGCACGTAGGCCTTCTTCCAATCGGGACGGCGCCCGACGAAGCGGCCCTGGCGGCGTACCTTGCCATGGACGTTGGCGATGCGCACCTCGGAGACCTTGACCTTGAACTGGGCCTCCACGGCGCGCTTGACCTGGATCTTATTGGCGTTGCGCGACACCTCGAAAGCGATGACGTTCTTGTCGTCGCGCAGCTCCGTCGACTTCTCGGTGATCAGTGGGCGGCGGATGATGTCCTGAACTCTCATTTCGACAGCACCTCCACCAGGCGGCCCAGCGCGTCCTCGCTCAGCACGAGGAACGACCGGTCCACCACGTCGTAGACGTTGACCGCGAGAGCGTCCACCGTCTTGAGCTCGGCGACGTTGCGGGACGCCCGCGCGAGATTCTGATTGTCCCTGCTGTCCACCAGCAGCGTCTTGCCGCCGATGCCCAGCTTGTCCAGACGGGCCAGCAGGTCGCGCGTCTTGTGGCTGCTCAGGTCCAGACCGTCGACCACCAGGATCGACTGCTCCGAGAGCTTGCGCGACAGCGCGGACTTCAGAGCGTTCTTCTTCTCCCGCCGCGACAGGTCGTTCTCGTAGCTGCGGGGGACGGGACCGTGGACCGTGCCGCCCTTGCGCCACTTCGGGTTGCGGAGGTCCTTCGTCCTGGCGCGCCCCGTGCCCTTCTGCCGCCAGAGCTTCCTGCCCGAGCCGGAGACCTCGGAACGGTTCTTCACCTTGTGGGTGCCGCTCCGCTGGGCCGCCAGGTAGGACTGGACCGCCTCATGGATCAGGTGCTGCTTGTACGGATACCCGAAGATCTCCTCGGGCAGCTCGATCTCGCGCACCTGCTGATTGTCGAAGTTCTTGACCGCGATTTTCATTGCCTTGATCCCTTAAAGCGCTAAGCGCTCAGCCCCGCTTCGCCCGCCGGATCGCCAGATACCCGCTCCGGGGACCGGGGACCGCGCCGCGCACGTAGATCAGGTTCCGCTCGGCGTCGACCTTGACGACCTGCAGATTCTTCACCGTCACCCGCTTGCCGCCCATCCGGCCGGTTCCCCGCATGCCCGGGTAGACCCGGGAAGGGTAGGCCGACGAGCCGATGGAGCCCGGCGCACGGTGGAACATCGAACCGTGGCCGCCCTGGCCGCCGGCGAAGCCGTGACGCTTCATGACGCCCTGAAAGCCTTTGCCCTTGCTGGTGCCGACGACGTCCACCCAGTCCTGCTCGGTGAAGATCGAGGCCTTGATCTCGTCGCCGGCCTTGACCTCGTCGTCGCCGGCGGCGATCTCGAACTCCTCGATCCGCCGCACCGGCGCGACGCCGGCCTTGCCGAAGTGACCGGCCGTCGGCTTGTTAACCTTCGCGGGCTTTTCCTCGACGAGGCCGATCTGGATCGCCTCGTAGCCGTCCGTGCCAGCCGTCTTGCGCTGGACCACCAGACAGGGCCCGGCCTGGATCACCGTCACCGAGATCGCCGTCCCGTCCTCGACGAAGATCTGGGTCATACCCAACTTCCGTCCCAAGATGCCATCCATCGCCGTTCCCCCGCTACTTTCCGAACGCCTTGATCTCGACGTCGACGCCGGCTGGGAGCTCCAGCTTCATCAACGCGTCGACCGTCTGGCTGGTGGGCTCGAAGATGTCGAGCAGCCGCTTGTGCGTGCGGATCTCGAACTGCTCCCGCGACTTCTTGTCGACGTGCGGCGAGCGGTTCACCGTATACCGCGAGATGTGGGTGGGCAGAGGAATCGGCCCCACCACCCGGGCACCCGTGCGCCGCGCGGTGTCCACGATCTCGTGCGTCGACGTATCAAGAATGCGATAGTCGAACGCTTTCAAGCGGATTCGGATCTTCTCGTTAACCATGAACTCTGCCCCTTATGCACCAGAAGAAATCGATTGCTGAGCTTCGCCCCGGGCTACGCGACGATGTCCGTGACCGTGCCGGCGCCGACCGTGCGGCCGCCCTCGCGGATGGCGAAGCGAACACCCTTCTCCATCGCGATCGGAGCGATCAGCTCCACTTCCAGGTTCACG